>Ga0247724_1000348_pt1 | contig 11338 bp, 6 predicted proteins | sample OKSTACKMC2E_FD_182776 | JGI IMG/M metagenome (GOLD analysis project Ga0247724, IMG submission 182776) | Subsurface sediment microbial communities from gas well in Oklahoma, United States - OK STACK MC-2-E | ecosystem: Environmental > Terrestrial > Deep subsurface > Rock core/Sediment | place... | reverse complement strand
GTCCTGGGAAACCATGCTACTGGTGACCACAATATTCCCCAGTGGCATATTCATTTGCTGATCACGCATCTGCTGCTGCATGACCAAAGCTTCTTGCATCTCCCGGTCGGTCAACGCGCCAATTTTCACCAGAATTTCGCCCAATTTCAGGTCTTCTTCGGGCAATGCATCTAATAAACGTACATATTCTTCGAGTAGGCTGCGCGGTGCAATAATGCGTACAAGACTGTCTTCTTTAATAAAATCAAAAACATCCTCTATCGCTTTTTTATCGGCATTGGTGTGCAGGTTAATTTCATAACCGAGGTAACAGTTTTCCGGTTCCATCGCAGCAAAAGCAGGGATCGCATCAGATATGGTATGAATATCAACTATCTGCCCAAGCCGGCTCAGGTATCGCAGGAAAGAAATTGGATCAAATCCGTCCCTGAATGCGTCCTGGTGAAACCGCAGTGAAATGTGCCAGTTGTCACTGATCGCATATTGACCCTGCAGGCGCTCAACCTTTACAGGGTTCGGGTCTGTGGTATTAGCCATTGCAACCATGGTTTGCGATTTCGTTTGCGCGCCATATTTTTGCAGCCGCACTGAAAGGGCGTCACCGTGCAGACGCAGTTCGTCCGACTGACTTAGGTTGCCTTGTTCGATATTGTCGACTAACACACTAATGTGATCACCGCAGGCCAACAACAGTGCCGACATCTCTATATTGATTTGTAAGGTGCCGGCCCGAAGTTTATCTAACAGGTTCTCCACACCATGGGTAAATGCCACAATGTCATCAAGTCCAAACAGGCCTGCGGACCCTTTAATGGTGTGCGCTGCACGAAAAATAGCATTCAGATTGGCATGTTGTTCGTCGGCTGGGGCCTGCTCTAACCCGAGCAGAAGTTCTTCCATGCTTTCCAACAACTCCCGGCACTCTGCGACGAAAGTGCGCAGCATTTCATCAAGCTCCATGCTCGCCTCCTCGGGTCAGGATCACCGGATCATTGAACCAGGGCAGTAACCCCATTAATTCAAATACATCCAGTACTGCAGGGCTGTGTTCCGTCAGGGTCATACCTTGTTGACGGACCGAGCTTTCCATTTTCATCAACATCAGGAGTTGGATCCCTGCACTGTCAATTTCGTGGACGTTGGCCAAACTGATTTCAATATCACCAGGCGTTAAAACCAAAGGCTGCAAAGATGCCTTTAACTCGGCTGCGTTATAGATAGTCATTTCGCTGTCAATACTGACTTTGCGGCACATTTGATGTTGTTCAATTCGTACCATTGCAGACTCCATTTCTTACGGCAAAATCAGCTTGGTTACTGCATCAAGCATTTGATAGGGTTGGAAAGGTTTAAGGATCCAGGCTTTAACCCCAATCTCTCGCCCCGTGTTTTTTAACTGCTCACTGCCTTCTGTCGTCAGCATAATGATTGGAATGAATTTGTAGGCTGGCATCGACTTGATGTGCCGGGCCATCGTCAGACCGTCCATACCCGGCATATTGACATCGCTGATAATGAGGTGAATTCGTTGCCCTTCCAGTTTGGCTAGACAGTCCTGGCCATCCGAAGCTTCCAAAACTTCATAGCCGGCATTTCGCAGGGCCATCGATACTACTTTGCGTAGCGAAATCGAATCATCGACAATCATGACTGTTTTAGTCATTGCATTTTCTCCACTTCAAATAGACATCAGTCGTGCATCAATAGAAACCGTTAATTTCAGGCAGCCCCAAAACTCTGGTTCAGCCAACAAAGCTGCAATCCCACAAACTGCCGAAGGTGATTGCGAATAGAAATAAAAAGCCCCCCTTTCTGAGTGACCGTTCCCTGGCACACAGACATCACAACAGGACAAACACAGGACAAAATCTGTAAGCGCACTCGAAGGTTGATGAAGAAAAAATCAAAAAGGGGGCGAAAAACGGGGTAAAAACGGCAATAGCGATAAACGCTTTTCAGCCTCGCATAGGGGCGACGCATCAGCGAATGATCAGTACTTAAAAAATCGGAAAATAAATCCATTACGGGACAACTCCAACAAATCCAAACCAAGAAGGTTTAAAACGAACATTCGTTTAGCTCAGGTTGAAACCTGAAATGAATATCCGCAGGGATTTGGCGGGAGTCACATACGGGAAACTGGTATGCGGCAGTTGCAGTTTGTACTGCAAGAACCACTCGCGGGGATAAGGCGGGTGGCAAACCAGTTTGCGCTGGTGAGTTGTAATGTAGACAAGCTAATTTTTAAGTCAAGTTAAGTTTTTCCGAAAATAAGGAAATTGGCGACGAATATGCCAGAGTTAACGGTGGCTGGCATAGTAAAATACCGAACGTGAATGGCATCACAGAAAACGCATACCGAGCAGCAATCAAATATCGACTAAAAAAACAAACAGCAAAAAGAAGCCTGGTCACAATGTGATCATAGAAAATAAAAAACCGCTTAAATTACAATTAAGCGGTTGATTTAATTTCAGAAATTCGCAACCCTACCGAAATACCTAAATATCCGTTGCTATTGTTCGGCAGGCCATCAGTGAAATGCCGGTGAATACCGCGGCCCCGTGAGATGGCACAAATGGCGCAGTTCAAACCAACTGCGCAAAAATACTGCGCCATAGCTCCGCCAAATCGTTCATTTCGCGCTTCAACGGTGACAGCAATAACACAAGAAATATACAAAACTAAAATCAGGGACGATAAAAAAATGCCAGCCCGTACTACGGGCCGGGCTAATCCCATCATGAAAAGGCCAGGCTAATTTAGCTTGAACGTTGCGACGGTGGCATTCATTTGTTCAGCTAATGCCGCCAGCTGCTCACTGTTTTCTGCGTTTTGCTGCGCTGCCTCGCTGGTGTCTTCTGCGACGGTGTTAATGCTGATAATTTTCTGATTGATATCCTCGGCAACAACGGCCTGTTGCTCTGCAGCGGACGCAATTTGGGTATTTTTGTCGCTAATGGCCTGAATATTCGTCAACACCGCCGCCAAGGTCTGACCGACAGTTTCGATGCGACGATTGCCCTCGGCTGCTTTATTCTGGCTTTTTGTAATGGCATCAGCCGCTTGCTGAGATCCACTTTGAAAAGCCGCGATCATCTGCTGGATATCTTTGGTCGATGCCGCAGTGCGACTCGCCAGTGCTCTGACTTCATCTGCAACTACCGCAAAGCCTCTGCCCTGCTCGCCGGCCCGCGCCGCCTCGATGGCGGCATTCAACGCGAGTAAGTTGGTTTGTTCTGCGATGCTGTTGATCACATCCAGAACTGCGGTAATTTCGGTACTTTTGCTTTTGAGCAACTCAATAACCCGCGCTGTTGCACTGACTTCCTGAGACAATTCACCAATCAAAACAATCGTTTGCTGCAACTGTTGCTGCCCCTGCTCTGCGTTTAGCTGCATGCGTGCAGAAAGCTCCGCGGCTTCGGTGGTCGTGAGCGCGACGTCACGGACAGTTGTGCTCATCTCGTGCATCGCGGTCGCGGCAAGTTCTGTGTCTTGTTGCTGGCGCTGGATCCCTTTAAACGTCTGGGCTGTGACGACTGAAGACTCCTCAGCAGCTGCGGCTAATTGAGCAGAGGCACTGCTAAGCCCGCCAATGACCTTTTGCAGCTGAGTGACTAAAGATGCTGTGGCACGCGATATATTCCCAAACTCGTCGTCGCCGGCAGCTGCAATGACCTGGCGGGGGTCCATGGTTAAATCGCCTGCGGCGACAGCCGTCAGCGTTTGTTCGATGGTTGTCACCGCATTGGTCATCGAATGCATCATTTTTCGAATCACCAGCACAGTCACAATGCAGAGCAGGCTCAACAACACTGCCAACAATATCAGTTGGTTAACTGCGGCCTGCTTTAACGCCGCAGCCTCGTCTGACAGCTCATCAGACAGCATGTTCTCGAACTCGTTTAGTTTGGCAATGCGCGCTGTCGCCAAATCAAACCAGGCTGCATCATCGATTAAAAACGCTGTCGCTGTCGCTTTGGAAAAAGCTTGCTGATGAATATCAGCAACTTGCTTAAACTCTGGGAATGACTGCATTTCATCCCAACGTTGTTTTTGTGTTGCTGTGAGCATGTCCGACATACTTTCCGCATAGGCCCGGTAAGCACCGAGATTATTCGCAAAGGTGGTCAGCGTTTGTTCAGTAAAACGGCTCTGGCTGAACACTATGCCCAAGATGGCGCGCTCCCGTCCGGCTCTTTCTTTGGTCTCAATCAGTTTATTGAGCGTTGCCAGCCTCCGGCTTAAGGCTAAATGCGCCAGCTGTTGCTCCGCTTTACGATCAATCGCGATGAGATCCGCAATCAATTGGGTATAACGGGAGGCCGACACTGCGCCCTCCACTGCAAGCCCGTCTATTTTTTGTCTGAGCTCGTCAACCTCCGCCTGAATCCCGGCAAACTCAGTGATACCAATCGGTCTTACCAAATTCAGGGCATCGTTGGTTTTGGTGCGCAATCCGGCTAACCGCTGTTTAAAACGTGCACCTTTGCTTGCCAGAACAACACCACTTGCCCCGCGTTCGGCCTGTAAGGTGCCGATTAATTGGCTTATTTTCACGGAATGACTGACGGTCGTTTCGACATGCAGTGCGATAGCGTAGTTTTCTACATCCAGCAAAATACGATTGAGTGCCAACCCCAGCAGAGTCAGAACGGGTAGTGTTAATAACAGGATTAGTTTTGCTTTGACGCTAAGATTGCGGATTTCCATTGCCATGACAGGCCTTCTATTTTTCCCAGATAGAAACAACATAGGAGCCACATTGCAAAAGGCAAACAACTACCACTTATGCCTGAGACCGTGATTTGACTACCTACAACGGGTAATTTAATGTTGTCCTGATCATCTGCACTGTCGCTCGGACGCGGTATTTCTCAAGCGAAAACAACATTGTAGCGATGCCGGCAAATCTGGCATTTACCCTGGTGTATTAAGCAAATTGTTGCGTAACAACGCCCGCCGAACGCTCAGGCACATTTTGCCAAAGCGGCGGATCTCATCAAATTTCGGACTTACGCCACGCTTCATGGCACTTTCCCAATAACAGATCTCGCTATCCACCATTTCGAGTAGTTTTTTCGGGCAGCCAGCACAATCAGTATTTGCCCCACAGATGTAGGTGCTCGGTTCATACAACGGAAATTCAGCTTTTACCTGCGCAATAATCTCGCGCATCGCAGTCATTCTGTCTGGTTTCGTCATCAAAGATCATTCGCAATATCAGGGGGTTGAGCTGGATCCGACGCAGATCTTGTGCTGACATGCCCGTCGCTGACTTCCTGCGCTATCAGCTCCTGAAACAACAGCAGGTGCTGATCCAGCTTCTGAATGGCAATCAGCAATTGTTGCTGCGTATTTAACAGCTTCGTTGCAGTGAAATACTCTGCCGGCTCCTGCCGGATATTGCTATCGGGCGAACAGGCGTTATCGGGCAATGTAGGTTGCTTGTCGTGCACAGTCACTTCATAGCCATGACTTCATAATGAATGTCGCCATCATGCAGTCGGCAGCGCTTCGTGCCCATTCACCATAGGTGGTAGTTCTGCTTTATTTATGCGGGTACTTTCTGCGCTAAGTACTCCGGGTAGAATCTGAAATAAACGCCGGTGCCACCTTCATCGCGACGTTTGATCTGCAATTCCCCGTGCAGCTGCCGGCTGCGCTCCTGCATGATCGCAAGGCCATAATGATTGAGTTTTTCGGCTTTATCCGGAATACCAACCCCGTTATCCTCAACACAAAGCTCGATCCATTTGTCCGGATGTTGTTTGAGTCCGACCAGCACTTCTGAGCCTTTACTATGATGCACAGCGTTCTGGCTGGCCTCGCGCACAATTTGCAGCAAGTGGATTTCTTCCTGGGGCGAAAGCGGAATATTCATTAACTGATAGTCGACGCGAAACCGCATGCCTGACTGCTCAGCTAACACTACCACTGTCTGTTGCAGCGCGGCTTCGACGCCGCCACCATCCACTTTTAGCCTGAAGGTGGTCAACAGTTCGCGCAGTTGCCGATAGGCGCTATCAAGCCCCTGTTTGAGCTCGTCAGTGATCTCCTGCAGCAGATCGGGACGTTGTTTTTCAATGGCTTTATTCAGCCGGGTGACCTGAATTTTCAGATAAGATAATGCCTGGGCCAGAGAATCATGCAATTCACGGGCAATGACCGTGCGCTCCTGCATCAAGACTAACCGCCGGCTTTGCTCCTGTTCTTGCTTCAAACTCAGCGCAATTGCGATATGGCCCGCGACACTTCGGAACAACTGTAACTGCCAATCACTGAGCGACTCGGTACTATGCGTACGGACCACTAACACGCCATGATGCTGGGCTTCACGTTGCACCTGAAAACGATACACCCAGCCGCTGTTGTCAATCTGGCCATGCTCACTGGCTGAAGTACAATCCCCACAACTTGATTTACCACATTCCTCATGACTGGTATCCGGCAGGATTTGTAAATAAGGCCGGTTGCCCTGCTCGGTCAGCAGACACAGCTCGATGTCCTCCACCGCAACGACCTGCTGCAATTGCTGGACTATGGTATCGAGTCTGTTGCGATCCACCGTTTCAACCGTCAGATCCCGCACCATATCGTATAAAAACTGCAGTTTGGTATTAGACACTTGCAACGCATGCGTTTGCGCATCGACCCGTTTTTGTAAGGTGCCGTACATTGAGGCGATAGCGTCCGACATTTTATTCAGCGTCTGCGCCAGCACACCGAGTTCGTCCTGCTCCTGCGGTTCCACCCGGCAGGTAAAATCGCCCTGCCCGATGCGATGTGCCGCGCGGGTTAATTCACTGAGTGGCTGTTCAACCCGGTTGCGCAGCCAATGCAACACCACAGCAGCCAGAAACACCGTGGTAAACAGCGCGAAGATTTGCACAATCCGTAATAACCGGACTTTGTGTTCTGCATCCTGCTGAATAGTGCTGACCAACACCTCGATATCGTTCACCTGACGCTGAGCGCGCAGAAAACGCTCTGAAGCCGGCAGTTGGTTCAATTCAAGGTCCAGTTGCAACCAATTTTGTCTGGCCTGGACAAACTGTAAGTTCAGCTGTGGATTGGCGGTTTTCATATGACTGAACACCGGGTGCTGCCAGCTCTGCAGCAGCTTTTCGCGTGCCGCCAGAAAATCAGCATTCGCTGGCTGCTCACTCAGCATGACCACTTTAAAAGTCTGCATCCGGAGTGAGCCTGCGACGTTAATCGCCAACGCATCGCTATCGGCCCGCTCTGACAGCCAGTAGGAAATAATCATAGTGCCAAGCGCTAAAGTGACGATGATCCCCAGCGCAATGCCAATGCGACTGACAATTGAAGACTGATGCTTCAGCAGTGGTTTGTTTTTGGACATGCCAGCTCCTCGGGTTGATAACCGGATTCTACCTCTTTCTATGACCAATTTCAGGGGCTACTCCTTTTGCACCAGACCGCAAACAACTAACCGCCAGACAAATGCAAAACTTGAATATTTACCAATAAATTCATACGGATACCAAAAACAAAAACTACCTACTAAGTGGTACTTTTAATTATTTGTACCCATTTACACTCCGTGGATTGCTGCTGCCAAATCAATCATGATTCCGTCTGCGCATCCCAGACTACTGGCAAGTTCAGCAAATGATCCGGCATACCAATATCAACCGGGTCGGCAAGCAGGAGTAACACAATGAGTCACTTGCTCGACAAACTGCGTTTTTTTAAAACGCGCAGCACGCCATTCGCCGACGGGCACGGCGTTACCACCAATCAGGACAGAACCTGGGAACAGGGTTACCGCCAACGCTGGCAACATGACAAGATTGTCCGCTCCACTCATGGCGTGAACTGTACCGGTTCCTGTAGCTGGAAGATATATGTCAAAGATGGTCTGGTGACCTGGGAAACCCAACAAACCGACTACCCGCGCACCCGACCGGATTTACCGAACCATGAACCACGCGGCTGCCCGCGTGGTGCCAGTTATTCCTGGTATATCTACAGCGCCAACCGGCTGAAATACCCCAAAGTGCGCCAGCATCTGATGAAACTGTGGCGCGAAGCCAAAGCAGTGCATCAGGACCCGGTGCTGGCCTGGCAGTCGATTGTGTCGGATCCGGTCAAAGCCAAAAGTTACAAAGAACGCCGTGGTTTAGGCGGTTTTATCCGCGCCAGCTGGGATGAAGTCAATGAACTCATCGCCGCGGCCAATATCTACACCACCAAACAATATGGCCCGGACCGCGTCACCGGCTTCTCGCCCATTCCGGCGATGTCGATGGTGTCTTATGCTGCCGGCGCGCGTTATTTGTCATTAATTGGCGGCAACTGTTTAAGTTTCTACGACTGGTACTGCGATTTACCGCCGTCTTCGCCGCAAGTCTGGGGCGAACAAACCGACGTGCCGGAATCGGCTGACTGGTACAACTCGAATTACATTATTGTCTGGGGCTCAAACGTGCCGCAAACGCGCACACCAGACGCGCATTTCTTATCAGAAGTGCGCTACAAAGGCACCAAAACCTGTGTCATCACTTCGGATTATTCTGAAGCCTCCAAATTCGGTGACACCTGGCTCGCGCCAAAACAAGGCACAGACGCCGCACTGGCGATGGCCTTTGGCCATGTCATCTTAAAAGAATTCCATGTTGACAGCCCGAGCAGCTATTTCACCGACTATGTGCGGCGTTACTCCGATATGCCGATGCTGGTTTTGCTGGAAGAACACGACGGCAAACTGACGCAAGGCCGCTTCCTGCGTGCCGCTGATCTGGTCGACAACCTGGGTGAAGCCAATAACCCGGACTGGAAAACCATCGGCGTGAAACAAGACGGCAACCTGACCAGTCCAAACGGCGCTATCGGTTATCGCTGGGGCCAGAATACCAATCAAATTGGTAAATGGAACCTGGAGCAAAAAGACAAAGATGGCGACGTTGAGCTGAAACTGTCCTTGATTGACGCCCATGACGCCATCGCTGAAGTGGCCTTCCCGTATTTTGGCGGCGCGCCGCACGAGTACAAATACTTCCAGCACACTGAACACGATGACGTGCAAATTCGCCGTATTCCGGTGCGTAAAGTTCAGCTCAAAGACGGCACAGAAGCCTTAGTGGCCACTGTGTATGACCTGACGCTGGCGCATTATGGTGTGGATAACGGCGCGGCTTTTGGCCTCACCGACCCGAATCGCGCGCAGTCTTATGCCGACAACGTGCCTTATACACCGGCCTGGCAACAGGCCATTACCGGTGTGGAACCAGAAGCGGTGATCCGCGTGGCCCGTGAGTTTGCCCGCAATGCCGACAAAACCCGTGGCCGTTCTATGGTCATCGTCGGGGCGGCACTGAACCACTGGTATCACATGGACATGAACTACCGTGGCCTCATCAACATGCTGATGATGTGCGGGTGTATCGGTCAAAGCGGCGGCGGCTGGGCGCATTATGTTGGCCAGGAAAAACTGCGGCCACAAACCGGCTGGGCACCGCTGGCGTTTGCCACGGACTGGCAAAAACCTCCACGTCATATGAACGGCACCTCGTTTTTCTATAACCACGCCAGCCAATGGCGTTATGAAAAACTCGATATGGCTGAAGTAGTGTCGCCACTGGCCAATAAAGAAAAATGGACAGGTTCTATCATCGACTTTAACAGCCGTGCCGAACGCATGGGCTGGTTGCCATCTGCGCCTCAGCTTGGCACCAACCCGCTGCATCTGGCGGCCAAAGCCAAAGCGGCTGGTCTGGATGTAAAAGATTATGTGCTGCGTGAGCTCAAATCCGGTGACATCAAATTCGCCTGTGTTGAGCCGGAAAATCCACAAAACTTCCCGCGTAATATGTTTATCTGGCGCTCCAACCTGCTGGGCTCGAGCGGTAAAGGCCATGAATATATGCTGCGGCATTTACTCGGCACCAAACATGGTTTGCTCGGGAAAGACTTAGGCGGATTTGGCGGCAAAAAACCAGAAGACGTGCAGTGGTCCGACAACGCCGCTGAAGGCAAAGTCGATTTGTGGGTGACGTTAGATTTCCGTATGTCAACCACTTGTCTGTATTCCGACATCGTATTGCCAACCGCCACCTGGTATGAAAAAGACGACATGAATACCTCGGACATGCATCCGTTTATTCATCCGTTATCCGCCGCCATCGACCCGGTATGGGAAGCGCGCAGCGACTGGGAAATTTTTAAAGGCATCGCCAAAGAATTCTCCCGCCTCTGCCCTGGTCATTTAGGTGTTGAAACCGATTTGGTCACCACGCCGATGCACCACGACACGCCGGCCGAATTGGCCCAGCCTTATGGCGTCAAAGCCTGGTGGAAAGGGGAATGTGAAGCCATTCCTGGCCTGACCATGCCGCACCTGAACGTCGTGGAGCGTGATTATCCCAACACTTATCAGCGCTTTACTTCACTTGGGCCTTTGCTGGAAAAAACCGGCAACGGCGGCAAAGGCATCAGCTGGGATACCAAAAATGAGGTGCATTTCCTCAAAGAGCTGAACCGCACTCATACCGCCGACGGCGCCAGCAAAGGCCTGGCGCGGATTGACAGTGCCATTGACGCCTGCGAAGTGATTTTAAGTCTGGCTCCGGAAACTAACGGTCAGGTTGCCGTCAAAGCCTGGGCGGCCTTATCGAAAATTACCGGCCGTGATCACCGTCATCTGGCACTGAACAAAGAAGACGAAAAAATCCGCTGGCGCGATATCGTGGCGCAGCCGCGTAAGATCATCTCCTCGCCCACCTGGTCAGGTCTGGAAGACGAGCATGTGTCCTACAACGCCGGCTACACCAACGTGCACGAGCTGATCCCGTGGCGCACCATCACCGGCCGCCAGCAGTTTTATCAGGATCACGAATGGATGCGCGATTTTGGTGAACAGCAATGCGCCTACAAGCCACCGATCAACTTAAAAACCGTGGCGCCGGTGCTGCATAAAAAACCGAATGGCAACAAAGAAATAGTGCTGAACTGGATCACGCCACACCAAAAATGGGGCATCCACAGTACCTATTCCGACAACTTGCTGATGCTGACCTTGTCGCGCGGCGGCCCTATTGTCTGGCTCAGTGAGCTGGACGCCAAAGCGGCTGGCATCGAAGACAACGACTGGATTGAAATTTTTAACGTCAACGGCGCTATTGCTGCCCGCGCCGTGGTGTCGCAGCGCGTGCCGGAAGGCATGAGCATGATGTACCACGCTCAGGAACGCATCGTGAACGTGCCGGGCGCTGAAACCACCGGCACCCGTGGCGGTATTCACAACTCGGTGACCCGCGCTGTGATGAAACCAACGCACATGATCGGCGGTTATGCCCAGCAAGCCTACGGC
>Ga0247724_1000347_pt1 | contig 11355 bp, 11 predicted proteins | sample OKSTACKMC2E_FD_182776 | JGI IMG/M metagenome (GOLD analysis project Ga0247724, IMG submission 182776) | Subsurface sediment microbial communities from gas well in Oklahoma, United States - OK STACK MC-2-E | ecosystem: Environmental > Terrestrial > Deep subsurface > Rock core/Sediment | place... | reverse complement strand
GGCGTCACCGATTTCGGCGAATACTTCGGCCATAGTCGCCTGGTGACTGACTGCGCCGACTGGCACAAACCTCAGGGCGCTGTCGCCGGACATCGACAGGCTGACATCGTAAGCGGCCAGTTCAAACTGGTGATCAACGGCATATTGACGGCGCACCAGTACCAATTGGTCCGGTGCCGCGCTGTCTAGTGCCTGAATTACCTGCGCGTCTGTCGGGTTGTCCAGCAGCTGATAGTTCTGTTGCAACATCGCCAGCACACCGACCTTTTGCAAAACATCGTCGGCCGGCGCCAGTTTATACGGCAGTTGCAGAAAATCCAGCTGTTGCAGGAAGATAGATTTGGTATGAAAGAACTGCACGGCGGTGACATAAGAGGCGGTGATCACCAGAATAGACGGCACCACTAACTGCGGATTTGACGCCAGTTCCATCACGGCAACCAACGCAGCCAGCGGCGCATGTAAGGTCGCAGCCATCATGCCGGCCATGCCGAGCAAAGCATAAGTGCCGACGGCACTGTGGTCGCCACTGAATAAAGACGGAACAAAAGCCAGAATCGTCCCCATCACGATGCCGATACCAAATACAGGCCCGACAATTCCACCGGGAATACCCAGCCCCAACGCGATAACGGTTAATAAAATCTTACCGGCAAAAATCGCAAACAACAGCAGCAACTCATTAGGTGCCGACACGGCATAGTGGATAGCGCCGGTTTCAGCCCCCAATGCCTGCGGAATTAAGCTGCCGACTGCCGCTGTTAACAAAGCTGCCAGCAGCAGGCGCAAAGCCAGATGCCAGCGTTGAAAAGTGCGCATCGTCAGCATCAGGCTTTGATTAAAAAAGGTTGCAACCACGCCCATCGCTACACCAGCGAGCAGCAAATAGGGCAGATGCCAATTGTTCAGTGTGATCATGGTCAGTGTGTGCAGGTCATTGCCGGTACCAAAAAATGCCTGAGTGACTAAGGCGCCCATAGTGGACGCAAGCATAATGGGGACAAAAACATGGATACGATATTCCCGCAGCACGACTTCCATGACAAAAATCACGGCTGCCAGCGGAGTATTAAATGACGCCGAAATCCCGGCAGCGATCCCGCAACCCGCCAGGATGCGGATACTGTTGTAAGGCAGGCGCAGATATTTACCGAACATGCTGGCCCCAAAGGCACCCAAATGTACCGAAGGTCCTTCACGCCCGACAGAAAAACCGGCACTGAGTGCAGCAACGCCGCCAAAAAACTGATGCAGTGTGTTTTTCCACGGCATCAGGCCATATTTCAGTTTAATGCGGTGGATCACAAACGGAATGCCGAGCCGGTAATGTTTCAGACCTATCAATAAACCAAAACAAGTGATCATAGCCGCGGCAATAAATGGCAGCAGGGCGCGCAGTTGCGGGGTCAGGCTGGTGAAATCGTCAAAGTGTGTCAGATAAAAACTCTGGATCGCCATGATACTGAGACGGAACATTACAATCAGCAATGCGGCAACGACACCGCCGACAGCACCGAGCAGGCAAAGTTGTAATGACGTGACAGGTAAAGCTAACCGGCGTCGCAATGGCGGCAGCCACTGTTGCACGCGTTTCATGGTAAAGTACCGGAAAAAGCTGCTGATAGTTCAAAGATAACATGTTGAGTCTGCTGATGAAACGTCGGATTAATCCCGCTCTTATCTCCTGGTTTCGCCAATACTGGTGGTTATTACCATTGACACTGCTGGTCGCCGCACTGGGCTGGGGGCTGGGGAACTGGCAGTTGTTGCAGCAGTTATCGCAATATCAGCAGCAGTCCTTATTACAAAGTCAGCAAATACAGCAAAGTGAACAGGCCAAAACGGAAGCCATGCGTCAGCGAGATTATATTGCGACTGAACTGGCTGTAGAAAAAAACACGAACCTGCTTTTGCAACAGGACATCAAAGAGCAACAACAAAAGTTGTTTGACCTGAAAAAAGAGCTGGCGGTGTATCAGAAGATTGTGGCGTCAGTACCTGAAAGTGGTACGTTAGTGATCGACAGTTTCCGCTTACAGCCAGGCAGCGCAGTCGGCCGCTATCAGTTTAGTGTGCTGCTGATTGAACAAAACAAGCAAAAGAAACAGACCCGGGCCCAGCTGGAAATTAAGCTCAAAGGCAAACGTAAGAAAAAAACGGTCGAGGTCGATTTGTTAAAGCTGGCTGGTTTTAATAACAAAGCAAAACGACTGGTCATTAAAAACTTCCGCACCGTGGAGGGTGAATTTGTGTTGCCTGCCGGCTTCGTTGCCGAGACATTGCTGATCCGGCTGAGCAGCAATTCTGGACAAGGCGGCAGTACTGTTGTCCTGACCAAAGAACAGGCCTGGGATGGTCAGAGTGAAATACTTGATTAAAATGCTCAGGTATTAGATAATTTCGCTCCATTTTTCTGTCCCTGTCAGGAGTCGTGATGTCAGAAATGCAGATGCCTATCCAGTTTACTGATGCTGCCGCCAACAAAGTACTGGCACTGGTCACCGATGAAGAAAATCCTGCGTTAAAGCTGCGGGTTTATGTGACTGGCGGTGGTTGTTCAGGTTTTCAGTACGGTTTTACTTTTGATGAGAAGGTTAACGACGGCGATCTGACCATCGAAAAACATGGTGTGACTATGGTGGTGGACCCGATGAGTCTGCAATATCTGGTCGGCGGTGTGGTTGACTATACCGAAGGTCTGCAAGGCAGTCGTTTTATTGTACAAAACCCTAATGCCACTACCACCTGTGGCTGTGGCTCCAGCTTCTCTGTCTGATCTCTGCCTGTTACCAGCCAGTTCCGCTTTGCACTGGCTGGTCTGTCCTCCCTGAATTTACCGCTGATTTTTTCGTCGAATCTTACATCCACAGCCAAGTTATACTAGAATGGCATAGTTTTTCTAACAAAAATATTACGATTGGCTGATGTTCATAGTTGGATTATCCATGACTGTTGGTATGGACCATCTGAGTTTTCTGGCTTATCCGGCTGATTTAAAACAATAAATTACATAGGCGTAATGGTGGTGTATGGCAGTGGACAAATTTTAACGGTTGTAACTGTACGCTCGTCGCATCCTATGGTTTAATGAACCGATTTTTATTGCTTATTGGGACACCAATAAGGTTTGGATTTTTATTTGGCAGGAAGTGTTTTACATAAAAAAAGCGTTCAACGCTGGGAGACTATTTAGTTATGAAAGGTACCAAAAGCGTCATTTCTGACGAAAATAAAAGATTGTGCTTGTGGCTGAAACGCCAGCGCCAGGATAAAGGACATACCATGCGCAGCCTCTCTGAAGTATTAGGCACACCACATTCTTTTATTGGAAAAGTAGAGAATCAGGAACGTCGTTTAGATGTCGTGGAATTCGTCCGGTATTGCCAGGCATTGGAAGTAGACCCAGCGGAAGGATTACGGCAGGTGACCCAGCCTTAAGTGCTGAGCCAGCTGAATATAAAGCCTGCATTTGCAGGCTTTTTTTATGACTGGCTGTGCAGCAGATTAGAGTTGTTGGCCGCGCTGTTTCAGCAACAACATGATGTACCACAACAAGCCAAGTGCCGGCAGCACCATCAGGGATGTGAGCAGGAAAAACAACGACCAGTCACCGCCGAGCCAATCCACCAGGCTGCCACCAAAGGATGCCATCGAAGTGCGGCCAAAATTACCGACTGATGCCAACAACGCATACTGACTGGCAGAAAATGCCACGCCGGTAAACGCCGACAAAAATGACACAAATGCGACAATCGAAAATGCAGTGGTGAAGTTGTCCAGAATAATAGTCCAGAACAATAAATGCTCATCAGGGCCGGTTTGTGCCAGCCAGGCAAACATCAGATTACTGGCCGCCATCGCCAGACCACCAATCACCAGACCTTTAAAGACGCCAAAGCGGGTATTCAGCAAGCTGCCTAACAGCGTAAAAAATACCGTGGCGCCCCAGCCGATGAGTTTCGAATATTCAGCAATTTGTTCGTTGGAAAAGCCTACTTCCCGGTAAAACTGGATCGACATCCGGCCAAGGAAGGATTCACCTAACTTAAAGGTCAGGATAAACAAAATCAGCAGCACTGAGACTTTCACGCCATTGCGCCGGACAAAGTCAGCAAAAGGTTCCAGCACTGTGACTTGCAGCCAGAGTAACACCGGATGCGACTGGCTGTGCTTATAGCGCTCCGCCGCTTTTTGCTGCAGTAAATCGCGGTTGGAATCAGGTTCACGCACCAAAAAGGTCCCAAGTGCCAGCACGGCCAGCAAAGCTGCGAGGCCCAGGTAGATAGTCGACCAGCCGTACCGGTCGGCATAATGAAAAGCCAGATATCCCGGTAACGAATATCCGGTCCACCAGCCGGCAACTACCATCGCCGATGCCGCCGGTAGTTTCTGCGTTTCCTGACCAATAATATCAATCCGGTAACCGTCGATGGCGACATCCATACTGGCCGCTGCGGCAGCGACAGCCAAAGCCAACAATGACGTCCACATCAGACTGGCAGCTGGATTGGTCAGGGCAATGCCAACGGTAAAAAACACAATCAGCAGCTGCAGAGACAAAATCCAGCTACGACGCTGGCCAAGTTTATGGGTCAGATATGGCAGCTTGACGCGGTCCAATAACGGCGCCCAGAGAAAATTGATGGCATAAACGGCTGTGACAGAGCCAAAATAGCTGATAGCCGCCCGCGATAAGTTGGCATCTTTGAGCCAGCCGGTCATGGCGCTGCTGATTAAGACCCAGGGATATCCAGACGAGCAACCCAGCAGAAAAATAAACCAGAGACGGGGATCACGATAAATCCGGATGGTGGCTAACCAACCTTGCTCCGGGCGCACAACTTCAGACATCCGGCATGACTCCAGCGCGGGCAGACAGAAAGACGCCACATTAACAAAGCCGGTGTTGCAAAGCAAAGTAACAATTCAGGGCCGCACACCAACAAAATCGGCTGGACCTTGGGTTTTTCCGAGCAAATAGCCCATGCACTGATGCAGCTCCCGCCGCAGACGGCGGTCGGATTTTAATTCAGCTTCTGAGCAGAGTTCGAGTTGATAAATCAGGTGCCAAAAAACCATTTCGCGAAACGATTGCGGAACTTTGTTGCTGACGTGCAGTTGCGCCCATTCTTCCAGAGTATCCCAGACAAACAAATGCATTTCCCGGTGCGGTAGTTGTCCACGCAGATACCTGGACAGGAAAAACACCAGTTGTTTGGATTTTTGCTCCAAAAAAGTATCTAACATTCGGACACCCTGTTTAACAAAGGTGGCGCTTGGCCACTTTGGTTAACCCGACAGCAGGTGCGGGTTGAACAGTACAGTGCTGCAGTAACAGCACTGTGACTAGGGCAAGTATAGACGGTATTATTTAGCGGGAAGTAATATTGCGCGGGCGATCACAACGGGTTTTTTCGGCACATTTTCCCAGCCGAGTTTCTCGTTCAGACCAGTTTCGAGTTTGCGAATCTTCTCAATGGTCTCAATCCCTTCAACCACATTACCAAACACGGCGTAACCCCAGTTTTTACCCGGATTTAAGCTGGTGTTTTCATTGAGATTAATAAAAAACTGATTGGTGGCGGTGTGCGGGCCTTTTTCCTGATGTGCCATAGCGACACTGTACTGAATGTTTTTCAGGCCATTGCCGGACTCATTTGGGATCTCCGCGAGGTTTTTGATAGCGACATACTCGCGATCATAACCGCCGCCCTGCAACACAAATTCCGGTTCCAAGCGGTGGAACACAGTGCCGTCATACATTTTTTTATCAACGTAGGTCAGGAAGTTATTCACTGTCAGAGCTGCTTTCATCCGATCCAGTTCGATCACGATGTCACCTTCGGTCGTGATCAGTTTAACCCGCGGAAACAGGTTATCTTTCTGGATATGCTCGCCAGCAGCAAAAACCAGCGAACTGCTGAGCAGGCAAATTAGGGCAAAGAGACGTTTCATCACTTAGTTCCTCAGAAAATCCTGCCAGCTTGGGTCACGCAACATGTTGCCCAGCACCTGTTCGGTCAGGACGCGTAACTCACGCTCAGCGACTGCGGTATCCAGTTTAAACGGGCCAGAGAAACTGCTTTTACCGCTGTAACTTTTGTTGAAAGAGCCGGAATCCCGCTCAATTAACAAGGTCAGCTCGACACTGTTTTTCACCACGTGTTCGACAGCTTTTAACTCGGCATTGGCTTCGAGCTGGTTGATTTGTAAGGTTACAATCACCGGTTCTGCACCGGAAATGCGCGCACCTTGCTGCGTTAATGCGCTGCTCAGCGTTTGTTGTAACTGTCCGGTCAGATCATTGGTAGTCGGATAGGATTTAACGGAATCGCCATCACGCATCACCAGGGTACCGTTGGTCGGTCTGTTGTCCTGTACGTTCAACGCAAAGGCGGTGTTGGTCAGCTGATTTGACTGATTCCAGAAAATTTGCGGCGCAACAATAAAAGACGGCACCGGATTACTGCAACCGGCAACACCAACCGCGAAAACCGCGGCAAGCAGGATTGAACGCATAACTATTTCCTTCTGATAGCTTCAAAGACGCTGAATTTTGCATTACTGGCTACGTGAATACAACCGCCGAACAGCCGGGTCAGTTTTTCACCATAACCAAGGTGGCGGTTGCAGACAATCCGCAGCCGGCCACCGATTTTCAATACACGCCGCGCATCGGCAAACATCTGCCAGGCAATGTGGTCAGTCACGGCTTGTTGCTGGTGAAATGGCGGGTTACATAAAATATAGTCGGCAGACAAGTCGGCTTGCTGACTCAGGCTGTCATCAGCCAGAAATTCACACCGGGTGGCTGTTGGAAAACATGTGTTGACGTTGTCTTTGGCCGATTGCACCGCCATAAAAGATTCATCGCAAAACAGCAGCTGCGCCTGAGGCTCGGTCGCAAGCACGGCAAGACCAATCACGCCGTTACCACAGCCTAAATCTATCACGCGCTGCCCAGACTGAACCTGTGGTAAATGTTGCAGGAAAAAGCGGGCTCCAACGTCTAACTGCTCACGGGCAAACACATTGGCGTGATTGATTATTTGTAGCGTGACAGGGCCTTGTGGTGTTGGTAATTCTACCGGCCAGGTCAATGGAAATTGCGGACGGGTGGGAACCGGTAACTTTTTATCGCAGACGGCGGTGATCAGCCGGCATTTCTTTTCCGTTAAAGAAGCACTGACCGGGCCGATTTCTTCGGCGAAAATCTGCAGTAAATTGGCGTGAATATCTTTTGCTTTAGCCGCTGCGATAAGCGGAGCACCGTCGGGCAGATGCTGTTTCAGTTGGCGGAGCTGATAGCGCAGAAAACTATGATTGCCGGGTAACTTCAACAAAACTGCGACAAAAGCCGGGCAAGCATCGGTGCTCGGCACTTGCGTCACCGCGCTCAGGCCGTTCTGCTGCAGGTTATGTTGCGTCGCCAGCTGGCTGATATAAGAGTCGCTCCACTGCACTGGTGCAAAATGGTGCAGCGCGCAGGCGAGAGTGCCGAACTGGTCGTTGACCACTAATACCGGGGTATCGGCGCTGGCCAGGTGCTGCAGGGCGTAGCGGATTAACAGCTCATCGGCGGCATCCCAGGCTTGCAGACTACGGGTTTTCTGCTCCGGCGGAAATCGATCCAGCTGTAGTTGGATCTGGTCTAGGGTAAATTGGCTGGACATAATCAGGTTCGGCAGCAACAAAAGGCGGTTATTTTGACAGAAGCGCAGTCAGGGCACAACGCAGGCGCTGGTGCCACAGCTCCCGTACAATCAATTCAGCGTTATTTTTTGCCAGACGCTGAGGTGTATCTGCTACCGGCATTTCTCTGTAGCGCGGAGTCGGCGCAATTGTGCCAGCAGCTGGCCGGGCTCGACTGGCATCAGCCGCAGATCCGCTTATATGGACGTGAAGTGGCGATTCCACGCCGGCAAATCTGGATGGGCGAGCCGCATTGCAGTTATCGCTATTCGGGCGTGACCTTTCAGCCTGAGCCCTGGCAAGCCGGGTTACAGCAGCTGTGTGAGCGGCTGGTGCGTCACACCGGCCACCCATTGAATGCGGTGTTGCTTAATCACTATCAACATGGTGAACATCACATGGGCTGGCACAGTGATGATGAATGGGAGTTAGGGCCTGATCCTGTAATTTTATCACTCAGTCTGGGCCAGAGCCGTCGTTTTGATCTAAAGCATAAGCATTTGAATACACAGCTAAGTCTTGAACTGAACGACGGTGATTTATTGGTGATGGCCGGTACTTGTCAGCGTTTCTGGCAACACCGGGTGCCCAAACAAAGCCGGGCCCAGTCTGAACGCTTTAATCTGACTTTTCGTTACTTGCCTCAACGTTGATGCAGTAAAACCAGTTTTAGCAAGGGCAAATTTTTATCTTTTTTTGCAGCTGATTTTGGGCAGACAAGGCAAAATGCACTGGCTAGTCTGAATATACAACCAACGAAGGAGCTGACAATCATGCTGATCCATACGTCTATCGAACAGAAATTGTTGCAAGCCTTCCAACCGGTGTTTCTGGACGTGATCAATGAAAGCCATATGCATAGTGTGGCGCCGGGGTCAGAATCACACTTTAAAGTTGTGATCGTCACGCCGGCGTTTGATGGCATGAGGCTGTTGCAACGTCATCGTGCAGTGAACTCTGTGGTGGCTGAAGAGCTGGCGGAGAAAATTCACGCATTAGCGCTGCATACCTACACACCAAGCGAGTGGTATGAGTACTACGCTGAAAAACCACCGGTTTCACCCAAATGTTTTGGTGGCTCAAAAAAAGATGCAAAAGCGCTGGGTTGATCGGCAAATTTCGCGCTATCTGCGCTGAACTGGCAGTTTATTTAAGCTGATCAGACCTGTTGCCGCGGTCAGTGTTTTACACTAACCGCGGTTTCTGTCATCACACAGGTTAATTTTTTATGGTTATTCAACCGAAAATCCGTGGTTTTATCTGTACCAACGCGCATCCTGTCGGCTGTGCCGAACATGTTCGTGAACAAATTGCCTACGTTAAACAACATGGCCGGGTAGAGAATGGTCCAAAGAATGTATTAGTGATTGGTGCATCAACTGGTTACGGCCTGGCATCACGCATCACCGCCGCTTTTGGTTCTGGTGCTAAGACCTTGGGTATTTTCTTTGAAAAAGAAGCAACCGAAGGGAAAACCGGTTCAGCCGGTTGGTACAACACCGCTGCATTTGAAGCCGCAGCCGATGCTGAAGGCTTATGGAATAAACACCTGAACGGCGATGCCTTCACCGACGAGCTTAAATCGCAGGCGATTTCGCTGATCCGCGCTGAAATGGGCAAGATTGACCTTGTGGTATACAGTCTGGCGGCTCCGCGTCGCAAAGACCCGGTCAGCGGCGAAATTTACAGCTCAGTGTTAAAACCTATCGGTCAGTCTTACACCGCCAAGAACCTGAACACCAGCAAACGCGAAATTGAAGAAGTATCGGTAGAGCCGGCTAACGATGATGAGATTTTTAACACCGTCAAAGTGATGGGTGGCGAAGACTGGGAACGCTGGTTAGATCAGCTGCACGCAGCTGGTGTGCTGGCTGAAAACGTACAGACTGTGGCTTACACCTACATCGGCAAAGAACTGACCTGGCCGATTTACGGCAAAGCCACTATTGGTCGTGCCAAAGAGGATTTGGACCGTGCAGCTACAGCGATTACGTCCAAGTTAGCAGGGCAGGGCGGTCATGCTTATGTTGCTTCCTTAAAAGCCCTGGTCACGCAGGCCAGTTCTGCCATCCCAATTATGCCACTTTATATTTCCTTGCTGTATCGGGTGATGAAAGCCGAAGGCACGCACGAAGGCTGTATCGAACAAATCTATGGTTTGTTCCGCCAGTGCCTGTACAACCCGGCACGCGTATTGGATGAAGCCGGTCGTTTACGAATGGATGGCAAAGAACTGGCGGACCACATTCAGGCTGAAGTAACAGCTTTGTGGCAGCAAGTTGAAACCTCAAACATCGACGAGCTGACAGATTACAAGGGGTATCATCAGGAGTTTCTGCGCCTGTTTGGCTTTGGTTATAGCCATGTCGATTATGACGCCGATGTTTCTCCGATGGTGACACTGGCAAATTTAGCTTAAGATGATAAAGCCGCCTGTTGGGCGGCTTTTGTTTGAACGTTGGACGAAAAGGACAGGACGGGTTATTTCAGGCAACAACGGAAAATACCGCTGAATTTCAGCGAATTTGCGCAGATTTTGCGCAATAGATTCAAAGTTGACTACACTTGCCGACAGTCGCTGTCCTGGCTGCATAAAAGTGTTATTTATCATAGCTGGTCTGTGGGTTTAGTGCTAAAATCCGCCGCTGTGTACGTGTATCTGTTGAAATCTGGTTATAAATCAGCCAGCTTTCGCCAGATGCGCTGCGAGGCGAGCAGCCGTAAAAACCAGGCCCTGTTTCTTCCCGTTAAAGTAGTGCAAGTACGTATGATTAAAATTAAAAAAGGATTGGACATTCCCCTGTCGGGCAGTCCTAAACAAGTGATCCATGACGGTCCTGCCGTCAAATCGGTCGCGTTACTGGGTGAAGAGTATGTCGGTATGCGTCCTACAATGCTGGTTGAGGTTGGGGACAAAGTAAAAAAAGGTCAGGGTCTTTTTGAAGACAAAAAAAATCCTGGCGTGAAATTTACTGCCGCTATCTCTGGAACCGTTACTGCGATTAACCGTGGTGCTAAACGTGTGCTGCAATCTTTAGTGATTGAGGCGGACGGTTCAGCTGACGCGGTGCAATTCCCCAAATTTGCTGCTGATGCACTGAACAGCCTCGACGCTGCTGCAGTGAAACAGCAACTGTTGGATTCCGGTTTGTGGACTGCGTTCCGCACCCGTCCATTCAGTAATATTCCAGCCATTGACAGCACGCCTCGTGCGATTTTTGTCACTGCTATGGATACCAACCCGCTCGCAGCAGATCCGGCTGTAGTCATTGCAGCAGCCGCTGCGGACTTCCAGCATGGTCTGACGGTTCTGAGCAAGCTGACGACAAATAAAGTTTATGTTTGTAAAGCTGCTGGCGCCAATGTCCCGGCTGCGGGTCAGGTTCAGGTTGAAGAGTTTGCTGGTCCGCATCCTGCGGGATTACCTGGCACGCACATTCACTTCCTCGAGCCGGTGTCGCTGACCAAAGTGGTTTGGCACATCAATTATCAGGACGTCATTGCCATCGGTAAATTATTCACCACTGGTGAATACCATGCTGAGCGGGTGATTTCCCTGGCTGGTCCTGTCGTTAAAAATCCTCGTTTAATCAAAACTGTACTGGGTGTTTCTATCACTGACCTGGTGCAGAGTGAGCTGCAGGACGGTAGCAACCGTATTAT
>Ga0247724_1000345_pt1 | contig 11455 bp, 10 predicted proteins | sample OKSTACKMC2E_FD_182776 | JGI IMG/M metagenome (GOLD analysis project Ga0247724, IMG submission 182776) | Subsurface sediment microbial communities from gas well in Oklahoma, United States - OK STACK MC-2-E | ecosystem: Environmental > Terrestrial > Deep subsurface > Rock core/Sediment | place... | reverse complement strand
AGGCGCCGAAAGGCAGCGCTATGCAGAATGCGGGCTTTATCCCGTTGATAAGGTGAACGATGGTCGCCCGGTCTTTCGCCCTGACTGGATAAATGTCGTGCGGTCCAGATGTCCATATACATCTCCTGTGCTGATTCCTCTATCTTACTGAAATTGTTGAATAACTGCGACATTGCTCTATCAGTAAAAATGGCTGGACATACATACAGTGTATGCTGTATAAAATAACAGTAGATAAGAAATGATTCACCTTCAGGAGCTAATCATGCCAGTTGTCATTCAATACGTAGTAGAACGTGATGGAGAAGCCAAAATGACTTTTGCCAGCAAACAGCAAGCGGATGCTTATGACAAAATGCTCGACCTTGCCGAAATGATGCAAGAGATTATCGGCCGTAGTGACTTGCTCGGCGAGACGCAAACGGAAGCCCTCTCGTTATACCTTGCACAACAAAAAGATGAATTGCTGCTGGCGTTACAGGGCAAGGCTAAAGCGGTGAAGAAATCAAAAGAGGAGCAGGCTGCTGAGCCAGAACAGAGTGCAGATGAAGCAGAGCCTGTTGCTGAGTTAGCCGAGGCAGCCTGAGCCGCCTGAGCTTGGTGGGCGTCGCCTGAGTTTAGTTACTTGTGACTCAGGCGCTTGATAGACGCCGCGTAAGATAAATGCTTGCGATTAGCCTGCTTTAACTCACTTGCCTGATGTCAGCCGCTTAAGCTCGTCCTGTAGCTTTTGTAATTTGTGTTTCAGCGCCAATGTTTCAGCAGCATTGTCGGTTTGGCTCAACTTACGGCTCGTTGCTGCAATATCCTGTTGGAGTTGCAGAATTTTCAGGCCAGGACTGCTTGTAAGGCTTTGTTGTTCTGCTGCCAGCTCTGCAGCTAAGTCGTCATCCGGGGCGTTGTCGTTCGTTGTCAGTGTCGTGCCTACGTCTTCTGTTAACGTGGTGTTTTCCGACAGTTTTGCCGCTGCACTTTGCTTTTGCGCTGCCGTTGTCACTTCTTTTAAGTCTGTGGCAACAGCGTCAGCACCGCTATTACTGGCAGAAACTTGTGAAGTCAACGAAGCCTGTGCTGCTGCATGGTCTGTTGTTTGGCCTGTGATCTGGTCTGTCGTGACCGGCAGCACAGCGTTTTTAATCTCGGTGTTAACAGCAGCTGGTTTCGCAGATGGGAGCAGCTGCTTCACTTGATCTTTAGTCTGTTGCAGTTGTTGTTCGCTTTGCTGCTGCAGCTGTTTGATGGGTTGATGCAGCGTGGCCTCGTTTTGTTGTTGTAATTGCTGCGCTTGTTGCTGTGCAGCTTTTACCGGTTGTGCCACAGTCGCTTTGGCTTGTTCTTTTACTTGCCCGACTTGTTGCTCTAGCTGGTCTTTTACCTGATGTACCGGGGACAATACTTGCGCCGCAACTGTCTGTTGTGTTTGTTGAATCTGGGTTTCGGTTTGCTGTTTCAGGTTTTTTAGCTGCTCTACTTTGTCTGCAACCGGCGCTATAGCTGCTGGCACCGGCACTTTGTCAGTGATTTGTTGTTTTGCTCGGTCTAGAGCCTGTTGTTTTAACTTTGCCGGATCTGTGTAATCACTGAGTTCGGCCGGCCACGTCGGTACTTGCTCAGCGATTTCGCTATTAATTTTTTCGGCAAAAATTTGTGGAGCACCGCCGCTTACCATTAAAACAGCCATTTGGTTGGTTTCGGAGTTCCAGACAAAACCTGCTTTTTCAGCCAGTTCTGGTACTGGAGTATATTTGGAGACAACATAAAACAGCGGGCCTTCCTGCTGGATTTTATCAGCGGTTTCCAGTAACTGGACTGCGCCGGCATAATGGCTGCCAAGTAGAGGCTCCAGACGGGATTGGATGAGTGGTTGTCTAAATAAATTGGCCTCTTTTGGATCAAGACCGACCATAGGTTTAAGTAACGCCCACATCAACTGGCTTTGTGGAGCCAACAACATGGCTGGAGCAACACACTGTGTCAGAAACAGGGCACTGCAAAGCACTAAAATCGCACGGAAGGTGGTGTTTCTGATCAATGTGCGTCTCCAGGCCTGGTATGGGCATCCGCCTGCTGTTGTTTTTTACTGAGCTCACGGCGCTCTTTGAATTGCTCAATCGATTTGGCAATAGAATGATATAACAGGGTCAAAGGTCCCATTTTGAGCAGATGGCCACGCACAAACCAAAAAAAATGTGCTGGACGATGCCAGGCGCTGGTATGGTCCAATAAATGTGTTAATAAAAATTGCATTTGCCAGGTCCGGTATCGGCTTGCAGCAGGTGCGAGCTGCCCGGCTTCAGCAGGAAGTTGGATCGCAAAAACTTGTTGTAAGGTTGACAGTGCATAAAATACTGCAGCCTGAGAGTTAGATTGTTGTGCGGCAGCGACAAGGTCACTGAAAGGTTGCCGCGTTATCACCTCTTGATACAACAGGTATAAGTCGACCAGATCTTTCACCAGTTTATGGGTTTCATCCTGATAGAACAGATGCACGGCGGCATGCATAAACAGATGAGCGGGGCTTGGCACCGAAAACGCACTATCCGTCAGCGGGATCGCTTGTTCGACGATAGGCTCTACCCTAATGTTTTCACGGGATGACACCGGAAAGATATGGTGGTGTAAATCGATATTCGCACCTCTGAGGAAGTGGGTCAGTGGCGGATGTTGGTGCGTCCAGCGTAAGTAGTAGCGCCGGTCATACGCCGACATGCTGAACTCGAGGTAACCTGCGTTTTTTAGTTTTTCGAGCGCCTGCGCAAAATGACTATCTGGTACTAACACATCGATATCTGAGAATACCCGGCCGCGCGCGAGGGAATAACCGTCGACCCGATAAGCAACACCTTTTACTAATAATGCAGGAATAGCTGAGTCTGTAAAGATTTTTTCCAGCTCAATTAATTCGTTTAGTAGCGTGATTTTTTGCTTTTCTGCGTAATGATAACCAGAGACCAAATGATTCTGCACCGCAGCAGGGATCCTCGCCCAGACATCGTGATCCTGAGCAAGAAAATAACAACTCCCCAACAGAGCATATTGCCTGGCTTCATCGATAAAAGCTGTCCACTGTTGTTTCGAGGCGTTTTGACAGTACTGCTCGGGGTCACGGACAAAGGCAATACATTCACTCTTCATTTAACAGTGCCTCAATCTCATTAATTGCCTGTTGGCCGTCATTGTATTCAAAGCAATAACCCTCTACGGAGCTACTCAGCCGGCAAAGGGCATCAAATCCTGTTTGACCCATGACGCTGTAGTTAAAGCTGTTCACTGCCAGCTGCATAAACAGCTGCGACTGTGTTAACGTATAACCTGACAAGTCCTGAGCTGCAGCATTAAATTTAGGGAAAATCACCAGACGTGGACGTGCTGTCACTTCACGTTTTTGCCAGCTAGTTGCCGTCGGTTGAAGATACGCAATGGTGCCTTTGTGCGTTTTCTCCGTTTTTTGCAATAATTTGACATCTGGAAACAATCGACTGATTACAGCTAATGAATTGTTTTTCAGGCCTAGTGGGCGTACGCACGGCACAATGTTGCCGCTCAGTGGGTCAACCATACAATGTTCGTCTGACAATAAACGCCAGCCTTGCAGCATCATCATCGCACAAAGCGTACTTTTACCGGAGCCGGGTGGAGCGGGCAGGATCACTGCAACACCGTTTTTCTCTAACACCGCTGCGTGAATACACAAAAAACGGCTCTGGTAAGTCGCCACGCACCAATTCAGACCCCATTCGAACATTGGCACTGCCTGTGACGGGTCTGCATACCTAAAGTGTTGGCGACCAAGTTGAAACGCCATACTGCCACCAGGTTGCCAGAAGCGGCTTTTATAGCTGACCTTAAAATCGTAGATAGAGTTCAGTTCCTTCGCAATCAGGATCTCAGAGGGATAGAGGTCGCTGAGCTGGTGATATAAGTGGCTAGAGCTGGTGTTGATGAGAAATTTAAATGGAGCAAGTTCGAGCGCAAATGGTCTGGTCATATCAAGGTTGACTCTGTCTCTCCTGACGGAATAGCCGCGGTGGCTGTTTTTACATCCGTGGTATGCGTCCAGCGATTAAAAATGATTTTATCAGCGTTGTCCAGACAATCAAAAATAACAAAAGCACTACCGGATCCAGGCTCGAATCCGAGTAGTGCTTTTACATATTGCGGTACTGATTTCAAAATCAGAGTGGAGACATATACAGTTTAAAGAGGCTACCAATATCATGGATTTTGCTACGACCGTTGTGGTCAACCTCGTTACATGCCTTACTGACTGCTTTAATCAATACATCTGGTTCCGGGAAGCAAATAGGATTCGCTGAGAACCGTTTTCTGTATTCAGGATGGCGTTCCCACAATGAACCAATAATAGCCGCAAGTGCGTACTGCTTCGGAGTCTCTGGGCCATACATAATCGAACCAACTTTACCAGAAAATTCAGGGACGATTTTACTGACGTCAGACGTTTTATCAAGAACTATGCTTACACCTTCCAGCGCATTCTCATAAAATCCGGGAATACGCACAGATGGTGCAACAGGTGCTTCTCTGACAAAATCGTTTGTCGGTTTGTTCACGCAAACTGGACCGAAGGCTTGCTGCACAACAGTCTTATACCAAACATTGTACTTTGTCTTCGAAAACTTGAGCGCTGTGTATTTGTACCTTTTATTTCTACCGCTGCCTTTCTCTTCATAAGTACACAATGCAGTATTAAAAGTATCCAGCAACCAATAGTCGTAATCGTCGTAAAATGCTTTTTTAATTTCATCGAGGCTCGACCATTGCGGGCGCTCATAAGCATTCTTTTTGTCTTCTGACGTTGCTGATGCAACAGCAGAACCTGAACTACTCAGGCTTGTCTCACCTGGTGTGCAATTTAATTCAACACAACCCCATGCCTTACCACTTTGCAGTGACAGCACTGCAGGTACTGACACCGCGCTGGCTTGTAACAAAAACTTGCGGCGCGATAATGCTTTTTGCGCACTGCGCTCAGGCTGCTGATCCATTTGAGCTTGTTGAGCTTCGTTCTGCTGATTCATCGTAATACCTCGAAGTCCGATTCACTTGTGATTAGCAAAAAGCCTGCCACAATTGCAAGTTGTTGTTTTTAATAAAATAAACTGCGGCGTCAGAAAGGCGGGTTTTGCAACCGTAAAAAATGCTGACACGCTTTTTTTTACATCCAAACTAGGGTGTATTCTACACGGCAAAAAATTGCCTGACCACTGTTGATTGAGAACAATCAACAGTATCAAATGTTACTGATATAGCTAAATAATTGTTTGAGTAATCCCATTGCTTTGGCATCGTCTTGTTTTAACTCTGCACAGGATTCCAGCTGTAAAACAAAATCGTCCAATGTTCGGGCGGGTTGCTCGGTGCCAAATTGCAGTTGGTCTTTACAATAGCGTTGCCATTGCATCAGTTCGGTGTGACTCAGCGATTCAGGATAATTACGGGCCCTGAACCGGAACATCAGCTGATTTAATCTGTCGTCCTGAAATACCGGTGGCGCAACAGTCAGTTGTTGTGGTGATAACTGATGGACTTGTGGCAATAACCGACGGTCGTGGTCAGAGATAAATCCCTGATACAGGCTGAAATCCGGGTTGTGTGTGGTCTGAGCCAATTCTGACTGCTGGTATATTTCCAGCAGCAGTGAGCTGATTGCAGCTTGATTGCTACGCAGAATATCCAGATGACGCAGACAGTCGGCTCGGTTTATACCGAGCTCTGAAGCGCGTTCAGCAGAGAGTGTTTTGGCTGGCGCCAGCACCGGGCATTTATTCAGATGCACCAGTTTAATAGCTGGCCGTACCTCGTCTTCCGCTAAATCGCCGGCTTTAGCATAAAGCCTGCGGCATAGCTCCGTTGCATCGAGAGACAACAGCAGACTTGGGTCCTGCTGCAAATTAAAACAAATCACCGCGTTTTTATTGGTCGGATGATAGGCAATAGGCACTATCCAGCTGCAGCAGCCTTGTATCGCCGGAAAACGTGATGAGACATGAGTTAATGGGGTAAGTCCGGCCACATCGATCAGCGCACTGAGTTGATTTTTTTGCCGGTGCTGAAACAGGTAGTCAAACAACCGCGGCTGTGCTTTTTGGATCAGCGCAGCGAGCGCAATAGTGGCATAGACATCGCTGCTGGCATCGTGAGCATGCAGGTGTTCTATCTGATTGGCTTTGGATAAATCTTCCAGCCGGAAACTCGGGGTGCCATCTTCCCGCAGTGGCCAGTTGATGCCTTCAGGACGAAGTGCATAGCAGGCTCTAACGACATCAATCAGATCCCAGCGGCTGTTGCCGTTTTGCCACTCGCGTGCATAGGGGTCGATATAATTGCGGAATAAAATGTGGCGCACCATTTCGTCGTCGAAGCGGATGTTGTTGTAGCCGATGACACAAGTGCCGGGCTCAGCCAGTTTTTGGTGCAATTGCCGGATAAAATCGACTTCGCGCAGACCATGCTGCTGGCATTTTTGCGGGGTAATGCCGGTAATAAGGACAGCTTCAGGCGCCGGCAGGTAGTCCGGCGCTAACTGACAGTAAGCCATATCTGCGGGCGCTATGGCTGTTAAATTCAGATCGGTTCTGACACCGGCAAATTGCGCAATGCGGTCTTTTTTTGGGTCTGCGCCCCAGGTTTCAAGGTCATAAAAATAAAAAGATGCAGTGCTCAATCCAGCTTCCTTTTGCCATGTGGCGGGTCACAAAAGGGCGAAGTATAAGTCAAAGCCACAGGCTTAAAAAGCGAGAACTTTCTGTTATGCTGGCGTTTCGCCGCTTTGGGCTACAAACATAAGTTGTGAGGTTGTTTGTGCTGTTTGTCCGACGTTTCTGTATGTTTTTGCTGATGGTATTTCCTTTTATTATTCAGGCCGTTCCAGCCGATTTTGAAGCAGCCAAGCGTATTGCACAGAAAATTTACAGTGATGAGCAGACGGACTTTTATTGTAATTGCCAAATCCGTTGGGTCGGTGGCAAAGGTCAGCCGGATTTGCGCAGCTGTGGTTATCAGGTGCGTAAAAACGGTCCCAGAGCGCAGCGTATTGAATGGGAACATGTGGTGCCGGCTCAGCAGTTTGGAGTGGGCAGGGCTTGCTGGCAACAGGGGGGGCGCGAGCAATGCGGCGATACGGATCAGACATTTCGGCGGATGGAGGCTAATTTATTTAATTTAAAACCAGCATTGGGTGAGGTAAATGGCGACAGGGCGCATTTTCGCTTCTCTGAATTGCCGGAAACACCAGCACAACACGGAGCCTGTCCGGTACGCATCGATTTTAAACGGCAGTTAGCTCAGCCGCGTGCAGAGATCCGCGGTGACATTGCGCGTATTTATTTTTACATGGCTGACCGCTATCAGCTGAAACTGTCAGATGCTGAACAGCAATTGTTTTTACGCTGGCATCAGCAAGACCCTGTGGACGAACGCGAACTGATTCTGATGCGCAGGACCGCACAACACATGGGCCATCAGAATGAATTTGTCAGCGGCATTAAACGCTGGTATACGGGTTATCTGTCGCATCAGGCTGAACTCAACAGCGGTGCAACAGTTCGGCAGTTGTTTCAATCAACACCAAGCGCTAACCAAAACCGGCCCACAGTGCGCGGCAACAAAAACAGTAAAAAGTATCATTTCAGCCATTGCAGTGGTTATGTATTGATCAAAGCATCAAATCAGGTCGAGTTTGGCACTGCGGCAGAGGCTGAAGCGGCAGGATTTCAATTGGCCGGAAATTGTAAAACACAGCAACACTGATGGCTGCTGTGTTAGAAGAAGCCAAAGCTTAAGCTTGTAACAGGCTTTGATACAGTTGGTCTTTTAGCTGCAGACGTAGTTTCTTACGCTCTTCCAGGTAGTCTGCTGCAGCGGTTTCCGCACCTTGTTCCAGCCTGTACACTTCGTGGTCTACGTCATGATACTGTGCAAAGAGCTTCGCAAAATGATGGTCGCTAGTTTTCAACTGATGTATTTTCTCGCGGTACTCTGGGAATTCGTGGACTAAATCATGTTTTTCCAGGCTCATGTTATGTTCCTTCTTTAGCTAAGTAACAGTCCAAATCATAAACGTCAGCTTGGAATAAACGCTTGATCTGGCGCAAGCTGTGGTGATTTGGTCCCACACGCAGGTCACAGCAGCGTCACGCTAGCGTATGGTCGTTTCAATTCTCAACGGAGTTCAGATCCATGAAATTGCAATCCGCAGTAATAGTCGCACTTAATCTTCTAGCTCTGCCACTGGCGCATGCCGCTCATGTACCTTTTGGCATTGTGATCCACGGCGGTGCCGGCACCATTTCGCGTGACAGTATGTCGCCGGTACAACAACAAGCTTATGAAACGACGCTTAAACACGCGGTTGATACGGGCTATCAGGTATTGGCCAGTGGCGGCACCAGTCTGGATGCGGTCAGCGCTGCCGTAGTGATCTTGGAAGACTCGCCATTGTTTAATGCCGGCAAAGGTGCTGTGTACACTTATGACGGCAAACATGAACTCGATGCGGCCATTATGCGTGGCGATAACAGAGCCGCCGGCGCTGTGGCTGGGGTTACCACAGTGAAAAACCCGATTAAGCTGGCCCGTGCTGTGATGGAGCATTCTGAGCACGTATTATTGGCAGGTCAGGGCGCTGAGCTGTTTGCCAAAGAACAGCAATTGGACCTGGTCAAAAACAACTATTTTGATACCGAGTTTCGTTACCAGGCGCTGCAAAAAGCGCTGAAGGCCTTAACAAAAAGTCCACATCAGGCGCAGCTGCGCCTGAGCCCGGCGTTTCCACTGGAATGGAATGTCGGCACTGTCGGTGCTGTTGCTATTGACCAGCAAGGATTATTGGCGGCAGCAACTTCAACCGGTGGTATGACGGCGAAACGTTACGGCCGGATTGGCGACGCGCCATTGATTGGTGCCGGTACTTTTGCTGACAACCAAAGCTGCGCGGTGTCGGCGACCGGCCACGGTGAGTTTTTTATCCGCTATCAGGTCGCCGGGGATATTTGTGCCAGGGTGCGTTATCAAGGCAAATCGGCGTCAGTTGCAGCGGATGAAGTGATGCAGGAGCTGAAAACCGTCGGTGGTCTTGGCGGTGTCATTGTGGTTGACAACAAGGGTGGCCTGAGCTGGCACTTAAATTCAGAAGGCATGTACCGAGCGAAACGTCAGCAAGGTAAAGCAGCCGAAGTTGCCATTTTCAAAGATTGATCGACAGCAAGGCAAGCCGCCGATTTTGCACTAAGCTTGGGTGAAGGAGCCTCTGGGCTCCCGCTATTTCAGGGTGTGAAATCTGGAGGAAATGCATGAACTTATTAAAAGTGTCTGATCATATGAACCACCATCCGGTGACTTTTAATCAGGATATGACACTGGAAGCTGCGGTAGATCGTTTGACTGATGTGGCACAGTTAGGCGGGCCCGTTGTCGATGCTAACCGCAAAGTGGTGGGTTTTTTATCTGAGCAGGATTGCCTGGCCCGGATGTTACTAAGCTCCTACCATGATGAAGGCCTCGCCTATGTGCGTGACCTGATGCGTAAAGACGTGCTGACAGTGCACATGCACAGCGGCATCATTGAACTGGCTCAGCTGATGCTCGGTGCCAAACCGAAAATTTATCCGGTGGTCGATGACAATGGTGTGTTGCAGGGGGTGATAAGCCGGACTGACGTGCTGCGTGCTATTGATCAGGAATTGCATTCACACTATCGCAAAGTCAGCTGACTCCTGCGATTTACCTCAGTGCCGGCGCTGCCGGCTCAATGTTCTTTGTGCTAGCATAGCCGCCTCGTTGTTGAGGGGGCTGTGTTTTGTCTGATTTATCGTCTGCTGTTGAATTGTTACCACTGCGTGCTTTGCAGGATGCGGTGTCGTATTGTCTGCTTAAAGATCAATTCCGCTTGCGCCGGCTCTGCCGCGACCTGCAAGCTAAACCTGATCTGAAAAAACAACAGCAATTGCAGGCTGACATTCTGGTATCTCAGTCAAGCCGGCAAAAACGCGCTGAGGCGATGCCGCGCATCACTTATCCGGGCGAGCTGCCGGTGGTGGGCCGTAAAGACGATATTAAAGCCGCCATTGCAGCCCATCAGGTGGTCATTATCGCCGGTGAAACCGGTTCAGGCAAAACCACTCAAATTCCGAAGATTTGTTTAGAACTGGGCCGCGGTGTCGCGGGCCTGATTGGCCATACCCAGCCACGCCGGCTGGCGGCGCGTAGCGTGGGTCAGCGTCTTGCCGATGAGCTGTCAGTGCCACTAGGTCAGCAAGTGGGTTATAAAGTGCGCTTTGGCGACCATACCGGCGCCAATACGCTGGTGAAACTGATGACCGACGGTATTCTGCTCGCCGAAATTCAGCAGGATAAGTTTCTTAATCAATACGACACCATCATCATCGATGAGGCACACGAGCGTAGCCTCAACATCGACTTTTTACTTGGTTATTTTAAGCAAATACTGCCCAAACGACCGGATCTGAAACTGATTATCACGTCAGCGACCATAGATCCGGAAAGATTCTCCCGGCATTTCTCCAACGCGCCAATGCTCGAAGTATCAGGCCGTACTTATCCGGTTGAAGTGCGCTACCGGCCCGCCAGTGAAAACGAAGATAAAGACGCTGATCAGTTACAAGCGATTTTTGATGCGGTGGAAGAACTCTACCGCGAACCACCGGGCGACATTCTGATTTTCTTAAACGGTGAGCGCGAAATTCGTGACACTGCTGATGCGCTGGAAAAAATAAAATTACCGCATACCGAAATCCTGCCTTTGTATGCGCGCTTGAGTGCGGCCGAACAAAACCGCATTTTTCAGAGCCATCCGGGCCGGCGCATTGTGCTGTCGACCAACGTGGCGGAAACCTCGTTAACAGTGCCGGGCATCCGTTATGTGATAGACCCTGGAACGGCGCGTATTTCGCGCTACAGCTATCGGTCTAAAGTGCAGCAATTACCGATTGAAGCCATCAGCCAGGCCAGTGCCAATCAACGGAAAGGCCGCTGTGGCCGGGTTGCCGCGGGTATCTGTATTCGTCTTTATAGTGAAGATGATTTTAATAACCGCGACGCTTTTACTGATCCGGAGATTTTGCGTACCAATTTAGCCTCGGTCATTTTGCAAATGCTGGCGCTGGGCCTTGGCGACATTCAGCAATTCCCGTTTTTACAAAAACCGGACAGCCGGTTTATCAACGACGGCGTACGCTTGCTGGATGAACTGGGGGCGCTGAAAACTGAGCGTAAAGCAGGTTTGCAGCTGACGCCTTTGGGCCGCCAACTGAGTCGCTTGCCGATTGACCCGCGTTTAGCCCGCATGGTTCTGGCAGCAGCCGAGCGCAACGCTTTAGATGAATTACTGGTGATCACCGCCGCTTTATCCATTCAGGACCCTCGTGAACGGCCTCTGGACAAAAAGCAAAAAGCCGATGAACTTCATGGCCGTTTT
>Ga0247724_1000343_pt1 | contig 11478 bp, 3 predicted proteins | sample OKSTACKMC2E_FD_182776 | JGI IMG/M metagenome (GOLD analysis project Ga0247724, IMG submission 182776) | Subsurface sediment microbial communities from gas well in Oklahoma, United States - OK STACK MC-2-E | ecosystem: Environmental > Terrestrial > Deep subsurface > Rock core/Sediment | place... | reverse complement strand
GCAAATCGCCCTGGCCGATGTCATTACCAAGTATGACCCAGAGGCTGGTATGAGGATGCAGGATCGGCTTGAGGATCGCGCTGCCAGGGCGGAGGATAGAGCGTTCAAGCAGAAGGAGCAGGCGCGCACCACAAAGGCGTGGGCGCGCGAGGATGGTATTGAGGCGCTGGACAAGCAGTTGGGTGACGAGTTTGAGCAAGGCTTGATTGGCCAGGATGGGCAGCGCCGCCAGCCCAATTTTGCTGACTTCCTGAGCAACCAGGAAAAGCGTGCATTCATGCTGAGCCAGGCGGGGTACTCCAAAGAGGCGAACGATGCCGCGCAAAAAGCCCTGGCCACACGCTACTCCAAGGCGCAGCTCGAAACAGAGGAACGCAAGCAGGCGCTTGGCCCAGCGGTGGCGGCCTTTGCTTCTGGCAACTATGCCCCGACGATAGAGTACCTGAACCGCTTTGCATTGGGCGGGACTTCAAAAATCACGGGTATCGAGCGAGACAAAGACGGCAGTGTTGTCATGAACATGGTGGGCATTGATGGCAAGCCCATGGAGCCGGTGCGCACCAGCGCAGAGCAGGCTGATGCCATGCTGCGCTCTACGGTGGATCCCTCGGCCATCTACAAACTGAGTCACGACAACTTCCAGCGTCAGCTACAGTTGAATCAGGATCGGCGCGCGGACAATGCGGATCGGCGCTCAGCAGCGGCAGATGGGCGGGCTGCGGCGACCCATGCAGCGACGATGGCTGACCGAAAAGACCTGCGTTATGTGCGCGAGGCCCTTGGCAAAGAGGCCAACCCAGCCGCAAGCGAGTCGCGGATCAAGGCATACGGGCTGGGCGTTTTGGATATTCCAGGTGCCGGGAAAGAGAAGTACAAAGTGGAGATGGGCGATGTGACGAGCGCCCTTGGCTCGCCCGCGGTGGATAGAAAAGGCAACCCGGTTACAGACATAGGCACAGGCCGCCAGGTGGTCAACCGTAACCCGCAGAAGGAAGCCGAATTCTTCCAGTGGATGCGCGCCAACAACATTACCGACACCAACAAGGGGTTGGCGATCTATCTGGGCCAGCAGCCGCAGCAAGGCCAGCAAGGTGGTGCGAGCAAGCAGCGCTACCCTGACGGCACAGAGCTGAAGGGCAAGGACGGCAAGACCTACGTGGTGCGCAACGGGGTGCCGACGCCCAAGTAATCGTGGCAAGCATGGCAACCTCAAACGAGTTTTTCTAACTTGTGAGAGGTCCGCCCGATGTCCGTCAACTGGGATGATTTCACCCCCGTCAACCCACCCGCGCAAGGCGGCGTAAATTGGGACGACTTCACACCTATTGAGGCAAAGAAGAAGCGCGGCGTCACCGATGTGATTGCCGACATGGGGGCGGCTGTTTGGGAGGGCGCCAAGTCCACCGGCCGCATGGTGGGCGCATCGGGCAACACGTTCACTGGTGATTTGCGCGATGTAGAGGACTACGCACTTCGCCAGCAACTGGCCCAAGAGCAGCGGCCAGAAGCCGTCAAGGCGCTGACAGCCGAGATCGAGCGCCGCAAGCAGGCCAACCCCGATGGCGGGTTGATTGATGCTATCCGCGACGTGGGCGGCGCCATGATCGACAACCCCGAGGGCTCTGCGCAGTTCGTGATTGAGCAGGCCCCCAACTCTGCCGTGGCGCTAGGCGCTGGCTGGGCCGGCGCCAAGCTGGGCGCTGCGAGCGGCTCTCTGTTTGGTCCGGTAGGGACAGCCGTTGGTGGCATTGGTGGCTTCCTGGGCGGCATGTTCCTGGGCAACACGCTGCTGGAGACGGGCGGAAAAGCCATCGAGAAAGCCGAGGGTGGTTTCACCGAAGCGGAGCGCGGCGATGCGATCAAAGAGGGCGCGGTCAAGGGTGGCGTCATCACGGCGGTGGACGCTGCCACGCTGGGCGTCGGCAATCTGGTGTCCAAGAGCCTGGGCAAAGCAGCGATCAATGCAGGCGCGCGGGCGGAGGCGCGCGTGCTTGCCGATGCAGGCGTTGATCTGACCAGCCGTGCCGCGATTGAAGCCGCGCTGGCCAAGAATCCGGCATTGCGTCAGGCCGCCAAGACAGCCGGCGAGGCTGCGGCGAAAGCGGAATCGACCGTTGGCAGCAAAGCCGCCATGGCGGGCACTGGCCTGACGATGGAAACCGGGGGCGAAGGCGGCGGGGAATACCTGGGTGAGCTGGCCGCGACGGGCAAGGCCGATGTGTACGACGCCGTGATGGAGGCCGCCGCAGGCTTCAGCCAGTCTGCCCCAGAGGTGGCTTGGAACATGCGCCAGGCCAGCAGCAACGACCTGAACGCAAAGAACATTCAGCGCCAAGGGGCCGACTTGCAGGGTACGCCGCCCGGTGCGCCACCCGCACTGCCAGCCGCACAAGCCCCGGCCATGCCGCCCGCTACACCGCCCGCACCAGACCCCACCGCCCGCCTGGCCGAGCTGGAAATCATCAACGAGCAGCGCGACCTGACGCCTGACGAGCGCCAGGAGGCGGCGGCCCTTCTTTCAAGGCTGGACGATGAGCAAGACGCATCGCAAGGAACCCGGGGAGCCAATGGAGCCCTCACCAACGAGGGAGCCAGCCCGCAAGCCGCGCCAGATCAAAATGCAGAGGACGCAGGAGGCAATGCGCCAGCAGCTGACGGAGTACCCGCAGCGGGAGGAAATGCAGACGTTCAAGCCGCTGGGGTAGAGGACGCACAGGCAGCGCCAGTGGCGCAAGCCGCGCCGGCCGACTTCTGGAGTTTTGCAAAGTCCAAGGGGTTCACGCCTGGCCAGATCAAGGTGGGCACGCCCGAGCATGCAGCCCTCAAAGCCGAGTACGACTCGCTCAAGGGCGGCGCTGCGCCTGTGCTGCCGCCGCTGGAAGCGCCGCAAGACGTGAACATGCAGAACCGCGACCGCGGCCGCGCGGCTTCGGTGGTGCAAATGAGCGACATTGCGCGCAACCCCGATTACATGCGCCTGGGCCCCAGCCGCACCCCGGACAGTGGCGCCCCTATGGTGTTTGCCGTGGGCGACGACCTGAAGGACATTGCGCCTGACGCCTATGGCCGCGAGGACGTGGCGGTAATGAGCGACGGCCAGCGGGTGCCGTTCCGCTATGCCGTGGTGGATGCCACCAAGGTGAACCCATCCAACTTTGCAGACGGGCGCCGCAACGAGTTGTTCGATTCGACGGTGCCGGGCACGCTGAAGGCGCTGAACAATGGCCGCACGGCGGGCATCCGCGGGGCCCATGAGCTGGGCACGGCTGGCGAGTACGTGCAGGCCATGCAGGCTGACACTCCAATGCACGGGATTTCGCCTGACATCATTGCGCGCACGCCGAACGCCGCCCTGGTGCGGGTGTATTCGGACAGCGACAACACGGCAGGCATGGCCGCCAAGAGCCAGGGCCAAGGCCTGGGCATGAGCCCTGCCGAGCTGGCGCGCCAGGATGCACCACTGATGGACTCCAGCGTGCTGGCGGTGTATCAGCCGGGCGAAGTGACCAGCGCCGCCAACCGCGATTTTGTGCGGGCCTTCATTGGCAAGCTGCAGGGCGCGGGCCAGGATGTGGCCGGGATGATGACGGCAGACGGCCAGCTGTCGCAGGACGGACGCAAGCGGATTCAGGCTGCGCTGATGCAGGCCGCCTATGGCGATTCCGACATCGTGGAAGAAATGTTCGACTCCACAGATACGGACATCAAGGCGATTGGCGAAGCGCTGAAAACCGTGGCCGGGCAGTGGGCCAACATGCGCGACTCTGCGCGCCTGAACGCCATCAACCCGCAAGCCGACATTACCGACAACCTGCTGCAGGCCATTGGCCTGATCCGCAAGGCGCGCCGCGACGGCATGAGCCTGTATGACCTGGTGAACCAGCCGGATCTGATGACGGGCGAGACTCCCGCCGAGATGACGGTGGGCATGCTGCGCCTGTTCTACAGCGGCCAGTACCTGACCCGTGCCATTGGCAAGGAAAAGCTGACCCAGCACCTGGCCGACTATGTGCAGGGCGCCATGACGACCAGCGCCGACGCTGGCATGTTTGGCGATGTAGTGACGGCCGGGGACATTCTGGCGACAATCGTCAACCGACTCAATGAAGGACAAGGCAATGCAGAAGCTCAACCCCAAGAAGGCCGAGGACAACCCGCTGGCAGCGTCGATACTGGGCGCAGTCCTGGTGAAGGCCAGCCGGGAATCGGGCGACCCGGGCCAGAAGAAGGCGGGGCTGGACCTGATCAAGATCGCGGAAGCGAGCCCGGACAAAATGCCCCGGTTGGCGCCCAACAGCAAGCTGGCCCAGGCGGTGAAAGCAGCCAAGAAGGCGATGCAGCCGATGAAGGGCGTCCCGAGCGAGGACAGCAAGGCGGCATTGCGCGCGAAGCCGGAGCAGTAGCGGAGGCACCGGCTGGAGATGGGCAGGGCGATCCGGCGCCACTCCTTGAAAGCTACACGCCGGAAGAGCTTGCCGCACGCGAGGATGCGCAAGCTGCTGCTGAGCGGCAGCGTGCAAGTGCGGCGGCGGAGGCGGAGAGCAGGGCCCAGGCAGACGCCGAGCGTGACGGTTTTGCGCTGACTGGATCGGATCGACCGGCTGATGTGCTTGAAGCCCAAGGGCAGGCGCCGATGTTCAGCTTTGCTGGTGCCAGAGCGGCTACAGAATCAGTAGCGGATGCGCAGGGGAAGGGGCTGATGTTCAGCCGTGCTGGCAACCCCGACACCGAGGCCCAGCGCCAGTTCAAAGAGACTGAGCGCGCCTACGGTGGGCGCGAGGCTTACGACCGCGCCAAGGCTGCAGGCAAAACTAAGTTGACCAACGGCCAGTGGGTGCAGGTGCGCACGCCAAATTTCAAGGCGTGGTTTGGGGATTGGGAGGCAGTGCGGGCGCAAGAGCGCTTGGACTCCATGAAGCCGATGCAAGTGCGCGTGCCTGATGCGTGGCGCGGTCTGGGCCACGCCGAGCTGCGCCAGAAGATGGCCGAAGAACTTGACCGCATTGTGCGCGAAAAAACGCAGATTGAGCATCCAGAGCTGGGGATGATTCAAGTTGGACGTGCGGGGGCGAAAAAAACCAGCGGTTCGGCGCGAGACCCTGCCAAGTCTCTGGTAGCGGCTGACATTGAAGCGCTGATTCCAGCATCTATTTACGCGCGGACTGAGCCTTCGCGTGGCGGTGACGGCCCAGACATTGAGGGCTATTCCACGCTATTGGCGCGGGTGGATGTGGATGGTGTGCCGTTGGTGGCTTCGTTCACGGTGCGCCATCAATCGGATGGGCAGTGGTATTACAACGCCGTCGCGCTGCATGACGGCAAAGAAAAAGCCCAGGATTCCTATGGGCGGCCTGACCAGCAAGCTGGTTCAAGATTCGCCCCTATCGCTGGGCTTTCCGACTTTATACGCCGCCCGCTGGCGCGTGTCAATCCCGAGGAGGTTTCCAAGGTGGTCGATTCCGCCACCGGTGAGCCGCTGGTGGTGTATCACGGGACGAACTCCGACCTGAGCGCCTTCGCATCCGACCGAGCCAACTACTTCACCGCAGACCCTGGAGCAGCCAGCGTTTACGCCGAAGGCTTCGGAGCGCCGCGCGAAGGTGCGAACGTGTCCCCGGTGTACCTGTCAATCCAGCGGCCGAAGTGGATGCCGCTGACGGACTCGGCCAAGCTGACCGCGGCGGACTTGGCCGCGATCAAGGAGGAAGGGTTCGATGGCGTCTTCGGGTGGACGCTCGACACCGGCATGGACGGGCCGACTCCAATCGCCCGCGAAGTCGGGACTGGGCAGCGCGGCATGGACAAGATCGTTACCGAGGCGATCCCCTTGTCGCCCGAGCAAATCAAGAGCGCCACAGGAAACAACGGCAACTTCGATGCTCGCAACCCAGACATTCGCTACAGCCGCTCCAACACCGGCACCATGACAGCCGCAGCGGTGAACCAGGTGGCCAGCACCATTGCCGCCCGCTGGGCCCAGTCGCCCCCTGTGGTGGTGGTGCAGAGCATGCAGGACATGCGTGTGCCAGAGGCTGCGCGACTGGAGGATGCCCGTCAGCGTGCAGGCGGCGCCAGCGGTTCGCCCCGTGGCTTTTACTACCGCGGCCAGGTGTATCTGGTGGCGGATGGACTGACAAGCGTGCGCGACGCTGCCGAAGCCCTGTTCCATGAAGCGCTGGGGCACCATGGCCTGCGCGCCATGTTTGGCAACACCCTGGACGGCATCCTGGATCAGATTGCCATGGCCCGGCCCGATCTGATGAAGCCGAAGGCCGAGGAGTATGGAAAAGACCTGAAGGTGCAAAAGCAGCGCCGGGAGGTGGCCGAGGAAGTGCTGGCTGAACTTTCACAGGTCCGGCCAGACATCGGCTTTGTAAAACGTGCCATTGCAGCAATCCGCACCTGGTTGCGCCAGAACGTGCCAGGTTTCAAGGGCCTGCAGCTGACCGACGCTGAGATTATTCGCAGCTACATCCTGCCTGCACGGGGATGGGTGGAGCGCGGTGCTCGATCTGCACAGCCTGCGAGTGCGATAGCGTTCAGCCGGTCAGCCATGAAAAGCGTGACGGCCAATTATGAGGTTGATCCCGATAGGAAGACCGCGGGGAGAGCCGCTGCCAACCCTACTACGTCCGCCGCTTCGCGCCCCCGCGACGGAGAAGGAGCGGGATCTGACGACATTATGAATCCAGGAGCTGGCGATGGCAATGCAATGTTCAGCCGATCCACCCTGGGCAATGCGCCCGCACCGCTGCCGCAAAACCCGACGCCGCTGCAAAAGCTGAAGGCCAAGGCGCTGCAGCTGACCAGCCCGCAGGCAATCACCAATCTGATCTACGAGTACCAGGACAAGAACATTGACCTGAAGCGCTTGCGTGACCACATCAAGGAGCTTGGCGGCACGATCACGGATCTGAATGACGCCTACCTGGGCGAGGAGCTGTATCACAAGCGCGTAGCCAAGCGCACGCAGGATTTCCTGAGCGAGGAATTGAAACCCCTGCTGGCGGACCTACGCGCCCGCGGCCTGGACCTGCCGACACTGGAGCAGTTCTTGCATGCACGCCACGCGCCAGAGGCCAACAAGGTGCTGGCCGAGCGCAACCCCAATGCCCAAATGATCGACGCCGGCCGCAAGCAGGCGCAGCAAGCAGTGCGAGCCCTGGAGTTGCAGCTGCAGCGCGCGAAGGCGCAGGGCACGGCCACCAAGGCCATCGAGGACGCGCTGACCGAAGCCCGCGAGGATGCAAGCCGCTGGAAGGGCGCCCAGGCATTCCAGGGCACAGAGGACGAGCGCACAAGCCTTTCGGGCATGAGCGATGCTGCCGCCAAGGCTTTCATGGACGGCCTGCAGCCTGGCCAGCGTGTGCACCTGGATGCACTGGCCGCCAAGGTAGATGCCATCAACGCCAAAACCCTGGACACGCTGGAAAAGTATGGCCTGATGGACAAGGCCAGCATGGACGCCTGGCGCAACACGTATCAGCATTACGTGCCGCTGCACCGCGACGAGGCCCACCCTGATGCGGTGAGCCACCCCATCGGGCAGGGCTTCAGCACCAAGGGCGCAGCCAGCAAGCGCCGCACCGGCTCCAACGAGAAGGTGACCAACATCCTGGCGCACATTGCGATGCAGCGCGAGTCGGCACTGACCCGTGGTGAAAAGAACCGCGTGGCCAAGAAGCTCTACCTGATGGCAGCCCAAAACCCTGACCCTGAAGTCTGGGCGGTGGACAAGCCACCCATGACCAAGACGGTGGACAGCGAAACCGGGTTTGTGCGCACCAATGTGGACCCAACCTACAAGAACAAGCCGAACGTGGTGATGGTCCGCATCAGCGGCAAAGACCAGGCGATTGTGTTCAATGAGCGCAACCCCGAGGCGGTGCGCCTGGCCCAGTCCATCAAAAACCAGGATGTTGGCGACCTTGGCCGCGTTATGCGGGCCTCAGCAAGATTCACGCGATTCTTTGCCGCGATGTCCACCCAATACAACCCAGTTTTCACTGTGGTTAACTTTGTTCGCGACTTGCAGGGTGGCGTCATCAATCTGAGCAGCACTCAGATTGCAGATCGCAAGATGCAAGTATTCATGGGCATTGGGCCTGCGCTGCGTGCAATTTATGCAGACGTGCGGGCAGAGCGCAAAGGCGGTGCAGGGCCCCAAAATCAATGGGCGCAGTTGTGGGAGGAAATGCAGAACGAAGGTGGGACTACCGGATACCGCGATCTTTTTGCTGACCCCGCTGAGCGCGTGAAGGCCATCGAAAAAGAGCTGGCAAAGATTGACCGCGGCGACACCGCGCGACTGGTGGACTGGTATGTGACCGGCTGGGTTTCGGACATGAACGAAGCTGTGGAAAACGCTGTGCGCTTGTCGGCCTACAAGGCTGCGCGCGATAGTGGCATGAGCAAAGAACAGTCGGCCAGCTTGGCGAAGAACATCACGGTGAATTTCAACCGCAAGGGCAGGCTTGGCGCGCATGCCAATGCGTTGTACGCCTTTTTCAACGCGGCCGTGCAGGGCAACACCAGAATGCTGCAGACTCTCAGCAGCCCGATGGGGCGCAAGATCATCCTTGGTGGTATTGCCCTTGGCGTACTGAATACCATGCTGATGGTTTCCATGTTAGGCGGCGATGGCGAAGATGACGAATACAAGAACTTGCCCGAGTTCGTGAAGTCTCGCAACCTGATGATCCCGCTTGGTGGCAAAGACTATGTGACCGTGCCATTGCCGCTTGGCCTGCATGTGCTGCCCAATATTGGGCGCTTGGCCACAGAGTTCGCGATGGGCTATCACCAGGACAAAGGGCTTGGAGGTGTGCTTGGCGAGGTGATGACGCTGGTAATGGATGCGTTCAACCCGCTTGGCGGATCTGAAAACGTGGCGATGGTCATTGCTCCCACACCTTTGGACATCCCGGTGGGCATCGCCATGAATCGAGACTGGCAGAACCGGCCGATTGCGCGCGAGAACATGAGCGAGCTAGACCCCGAGCCAGCGCACAAGCTGACACGAGACTCCGCCACGATCTTCAGCAAGAAAGCCTCTGAGTTGTTGAATGCAATGGGCGGAGGGGATGAATACACGCCTGGCGCAAAGATAAGCCAGTGGACGCCCGACCAGATTGATTACGTTGTGAGCCAGTTGACTGGCGGCTTGGGTCGTGAGATGGTGAAGTCTTTGCAAACAGTCAACGCCACCATGACCGGTGACGAATTACCTGATTACAAGATCCCGCTATGGGGGCGATTCAAGGGTAGTACGGAAGGCCCTGCTGGTCAGTCGATGCAGTACAGCGAGAACGTGCGCAAGCTCAATATCGTGGAAAACAGCATCAAGGGCAGGGCGCGCGACGAGGCCGAGGGAACGCTGGGCGACAACAAGACGGCGGCCGAATACATGGCCGGTGAACCGCTATCTGATTTGGTTGGTATCGGCAATGCGGCAGAGCGGCAGATTGCCAAGCTGCGGCAGTATCGCGCCAGCATCCAGCGCCGAGCAGAGTCAGGCTACCAAGACGAAGTGAAGCAGATCAACGAGCAGATTGCCGAGGTGATGACCAGCCTGAACCGCGAGGTGAACCGGGTGAAAAAGGAGGCGGCCACCAATTGATGGCCACCCCAAAGCATGAGCCACCAGTCGGCGCATGCTAGTATGAGAACGCAATGCCGATTTTCCAAGTTACCCCTCTCAGCAACAACCACGATGCCGTAGAAGGTGCCGTCATGGGCGGCTTTGAGGCCAAGGACAGGCACCAGCTCCCAAACAATGCTGGTTGGTTGGTGCGCCACCCTGGGACCACCATTGAAGTCAGCAACCACCTTGGCATCACAGGGCAGGCCAAAGGTGAGCCATCCCAAACCGGGGCGACCCTGGTCAGCCTGGTGAGTAGCTACTACGGGCGCGGCCCCTCTGACCTGTGGGAATGGCTGAAAACCCGCTTTGAAAACGAGTCGTGATGGTTACGCGCGCTCGCAAACAACAGGACGAGGAAGCAAGCATTCCCGCGTCCGTCCAGCCTCCGGCCCCAAGTTACGGCGGGCACGGAGGTCTTGACGCTGGGTTTGTTTGGCAGCAGCTCTCTGAAATCCAGAAGACGCTTGGGGCCATTGACGCCAAGCTGGATCAGCACAAGGATGCGATGGCCAAGCAAGAGAGTGACATTGGCAAAATCAAAGCTGACGTTGCAGAGTTCAAGCAAATCCGGCACACCGCCAAGGTGCTTGGCTGGGTTGGCGGCGTTGTGCTGGCGGGCATGCTGGCCGTGACTGGCTTTGTCGTCAAAGAAGTATGGACGGTGCTCAAGCCACTGGCCGTGCAGCAAATTCAGGCGCCGGGCGCCACCCAAAGCAAATAACAAAGCCCGCACTGGGCGGGCTGGGCTGTGAATCAAATCAGCCTCTAGCGCTTATGCAACAAGCGCTAGCAGCTATATATTTGATAGCGTTATGCAGCCAACCTGACGGGGCCGCCGCGCTGTTGCAGGCGCTGCATGCAGGCTGCGGCCATGTCCAGCAGTTCGGCGGTGGTGCACATGCACTCACCGGTTCCTACATCGCGCACCAGGCGCGGCCAGGTGGTGACGAACGCGCCGTGCTCCAGTTGGCGCACGTAGGCGGGTGAGCCCTTGGCGCTGTCGTCAATGAACGCCAGCATCCAGCGGCTGTATTTCCATTCATCGTTGCCAGACAGCACAGCGTTGAATACAGCGCTCTGCACGGATGCGGCGGCCTGCGAAGCTGCGTCGAATGCAGCCTTGGTGCGGGCTGCGTCTGGCTGGGCGGGCTGGTTGCCCATCTTGCGCTGCACGGCTTCGACAATGGGTGTGAACAACATGGCGGGGTAGCCGTTGGGGGCCTCGATCTTCTTCACCAAGTCGGCCACTGTCTCGTTGACGGTGCCAGCCTTGGGGGCGTCGTCCACCAGTTCCCATTCGGCCACATGGCGGGCCAGCAGGCTGAGCGCGTCGGTGTGCGCGGCCTGCGGGATCTGGCGGTAGTTCACCCCGGTGTGCTTTTTGAGCTTGGCCCAGCCGGTTTGCAGGAACTGGCCGCGCTTTTCTGGCGGGAGCTTTTGCGCTGCGGTTTCCAGCATGGAGCGCAGTTCGTCGCCTTGGTCGAGTGTGAGCTTGTCGCGGGGCTGGGCGGTGTAGGGGAGGGAGGTTCGCTTGGCCAACAGCTCCTGCTCCATCTTGTTGAAGGCTGTGATGTAGGCCACCTTCCACTGCATCGCCTCTTTGCCAGTGAACCCCATAGCCAGGAGGGTGAAGCCGTCGCGGGTGATACGGTAGGCGGGGAGCTTGCGACCGATGCTGTCGATAAATTCATTCAACGCAAAATTGCGTTCAATGAAGTCTGCGGGTGCTTCCATCTTGCGGATGGCGCGGATCACGTCGGCGTGGCGTTTGCCGAAGTGCGCTGCGATTTGTTGGCTGGTGGTGGTGATCTGGCCCTCGATGATTTCGAGGTCGG
>Ga0247724_1000342_pt1 | contig 11487 bp, 10 predicted proteins | sample OKSTACKMC2E_FD_182776 | JGI IMG/M metagenome (GOLD analysis project Ga0247724, IMG submission 182776) | Subsurface sediment microbial communities from gas well in Oklahoma, United States - OK STACK MC-2-E | ecosystem: Environmental > Terrestrial > Deep subsurface > Rock core/Sediment | place... | reverse complement strand
CAGGGCGGTGCCGCCTTTACCGGCTATGACCAGCAAATGTATCAGCGACTGTCGAGCCGCATTCAGCTGGAAAGCGACATCAAAGATGCCATCCGCCTGCAACAGTTTTATCTGGTGCTGCAGCCGCAGATTGAGTTATCTACCGGCCGGCTGGTGGGGTTTGAAGCACTGCTGCGCTGGTCGCATCCGCAGCGGGGGATGGTGACACCGGACGAGTTTATCGGCGTGCTGGAAAATTCGCCGCAAATGGTTGAACTCGGCTATTGGGTGTTCCGCCGCAGTTTTGAACTGGCGCAGCAGTTGGTTGGTCAGGGTTATCGCCATATCCGAATTGCAATCAATTTATCAGCAGGTCAGTTTCTGGATCCGCAGTTACCAGAAGTGCTGCAGGGCTTGCTGGATGAGTTTGACCTGCCGGCTAACCATTTTGAGCTTGAACTGACCGAACGGACGCTGGTGAAGAATATTGAAACCACGCTGCAGATGATGCGCCAGCTTAAAGCTATAGGTTTTTGTTTTGCCATCGATGATTTTGGCACCGGCTATTCCAGCCTGAGTTATTTAAAACAAATGCCGGTCGACATTATCAAAATCGATAAATCCTTTGTATTTGGCATGCTGGAAAACGATGCGGACTATCAAATTATTGTCTCTACCATCGCCATGGTACAGAAGCTGGAATTAACAGTGGTGGCCGAAGGCGTCGAAAACCGTGCCCAGCTGCAGCTGCTGAAAAAGCACAAATGTGATGTGGGCCAGGGCTATTATTTTGCCCGGCCATTGAATGATGAGCAGTTAAAGCATTTTCTCGCGGATGAAGTGCCGGACGGATTTCTGCGTTTATCCTGAACGTGAAAACCGCCGGCACTGTTATCTAACGCAGTGGTGTATTGATCAGCGGCCGTCCCGGATGGGGCTGCATTTGATCATAACTTTCGACGCGGTTGCGGCCGTTGTATTTGGCAAGGTACAACGCCTGATCAGCATGGCGCATCAGCTCCGTTGTTTGATAGCCACTGATTTGGCTGTAAGAGACGCCAAAGCTGGCAGTGAGTTTGAGCCCGCTCTGGAATTCGCTGCAATCGAGCTGTTCAATCGCATCGCGGCAAATTTCCGCCAGCATCAATACTTTATCCGGCTGGCAGTCCGGCAGGGCGATGGCAAACTCCTCGCCACCAATGCGGCCAAAAATATCGCCGCTACGGATAAAATGATTACAGATGCGTACTGTAGCCTGCAACGCTTTATCGCCCACATCATGGCCGTAGTTGTCATTGATCAATTTAAAAAAATCTAAATCAAAGACAATCACACCCAATGATTTTTGCTGCTGTTTGCAGCGTTTCACCTGCTTTTGCAGCTGCAAGTCAAAAAAGTGCCGGTTGCTGATCCCGGTCAGGCCGTCGTTTTCGGCGGCCAGTTTATAAAAGCGGTGCCGGCGGACCAAGCGATAGGTGATATACACCAGTAAAATACTGGCAAAACTAAGCAGGCCTATATACAAACTGTCGCGCTCAGCTTGTTGTTTTTTGAGTTGATTTTCCAGTTCTATGACGCGCAACTCTTCTTTCATCAGTTTTAATTGCTGATTTTTTTTCAGCAATTCGCCTTTTGCGAGTTGATAAGCCAGCTGGCGGTTGGAGTGTTCATCCCGCATCGCGCGCTCAGCGTCGGAATATTGTTGGTGGGTGGTGTAAGCGGCCTGAAAATTGCCTTCCTGTGCTAATGCAAGTGCTTTTAGTTTCAAACCAGCAACTACCGGTCTGCTGTTTTGTAGACTTTTCGCCGCAGCTTCCAGCTTTGCAATTGCAGCAAGTGCGCCCGGGTAGTCGGATAGCGCGACATGCGCTTGGGCAATCAGGTGATAAACATCAATCAGTAACCGGTTGTATCCGGTTTTTTCTACTTCGGGTAAGCGCGCGTGCAGATAATCAAGCGCGAGTTTTGGCGATTGATTGGTTAGATAATACCAAGCTGCGTGTGTATTGCTGGCTTGCGATATCATGATTTCGCCCGCATCGGCGCATTGCGCGGAAATCGCTTCGATTTCCGGAATTGTTTGGGCAACACCTAATGCATGTTTACTCTTTAAATTTAAATATTGGTTGATGCACTGGTCGCGGGGCGACAATACGGTCGTGTCCAGTAGCTGCAAGGAATCGAGGCTTTCCTGATAGAGTTCTGCTTCCGAGTATATCGATGCAGCGCTAAGATAGGCCTGATTACGCCATTTTACATCGTCAATGTCAGGCATGAGCGCCATTGCAAAAGAGAGATTGGAAAAAGCCTCCAGAAATTGCCTGCGAATCATCTGTACATTAGATAGGGTCAGCGCAGCCCGAAATCGGATTAACACCGGTTTGTTCGGAACCATCAGTGCTTTGAACTTTATTTCGGCGCTCTGGTAACTATCTTTGTAGGCTTCCTGATAGGCCGTTAGAAAGTTTAGAAAGTCGCGTTGCTGTTCATCCATTTCAGCTGCGGCAAGCCGCAGCTGCTGCATTAAATCTGCGTAACGTACAGGGTCAGCGCTGCGCTGTTCATCTGCGGCATTGAGCAGTTGGTCAATAAAAGGTTTAGAAGCTGCAGCCACATAGCAAGACAGACTCAGTAAACAAATTGAACTGACTTTCAGTAGCAACTTACGGTAATTGACCACAGACATGACCTTAGTGCCGACGAATTTTCACCGGAGGGTCTTCAGGTTCGTCGTCATCTGGTTGAGCAGGCTCGTCTGGTGCCACGATGATAAAACAACCGCGACCTGTTAAACCAACCGTCTGGATTAAGCCTGACAAATCAGCCGTAGCGATCGATTCAACGATTGCAGCAGGTAGTTCCGTTTGCTCAGCCAGGCGGCGCCTCTCTCCATGGCGTTGAGATTGGGGCAAGGTGCTTATAGCGAGTTGTTCGAGTACCTCAATGATCTCTGACATAACATAATCCTTATGATGATTACTGGGAGGAGAGTCTCTACTGGTGTTTGCAGTCCCGCCGAGACCGTTTCATGCGGCAAGTTATTACACTTGTCAGTAAAACAGGTTATAACCCGGCTGAAAAGAGGTTTCGCAGTTTTCAGTGTTAAAAGGTTCAGCTTTTTTTCATCGGCATATACTGCTTGCACTTTGCAACAACGCTATGTTAATCATCAAGTTATTTGGCTGGAACGGAACGGACTTATGCAAAAGGGCAGAATCGTCATTGTAGGCACTGGTATCATGCTTGGCGCTCATATGACTCCGGTAGCGAAAAGCCATCTGCAGGCTGCAGATGTGGTATTTGCTGCGGTGACTGATGGCATCACCGAGCAATGGTTGCAAACAATGAACCCGGATGTCCGCAGCTTTGCGCCTTTGTACGAACTGGGGAAGTCACGTCACCAAACATATCAGAAAATGATTGAGCTGATGCTGGCTGAAGTGCGGGCCGGCAAGTTTGTCGTTGGCGCATTTTATGGGCATCCCGGCGTTTTTGCCTATGCACCGCATAAAGTGATAGAGCTGGCACGGCAGGAAGGCTATGAAGCGCAGATGCTGGCCGGCATCAGTGCGGCGGATTGTCTATACGCCGATTTAGGCATAGATCCGGGGCGGGTTGGTTGTCAGTACTATGAAGCCAGCCAGTTTATGTTTTATAAGCGGGTGGTGGACCCCAGTGCCTATTTGGTGTTGTGGCAAATCACCCTGGCTGGCGATCGCACTATCGCCCGTTTTGACACGGGCGAAGCAGAACTGCAATTGCTGGTGGAGTTGCTTTCACCACAGTACCCGCCAGAACATCAGGTGGTGATTTATGAAGCAGCCAGTATGCCGTTTGAACAACCGCGGATGGAATGGATATCGCTTGGTGATCTGCCCAAAGCCCGCTTGACGCTGAAGTCAACACTGGTGGTGCCTCCCGCGCTTCCCTTACAGAAAAACGATCTGATGCTGGCGCGGCTGCAGGCTCTGCAACAGTCTTAATGCAGAAATCACAGTTGTTAACTGCCAGCGCCGGCAAGTGACCATAAACCTGAGCAAATAAATTGACTGCATTTTCATCCCCGCTGCAAATTACCCCACTGACATCAGAGGACCAATCATGGTTTATTAGGCTGTTTCACGACGCCAGAACCATGCAATACATCGCACCAGTCAAAACCCCGCCAGAAATCATCCAGCAGTTTGAAAATTGTTTAACTGCGATGCAAAGTTCTGTCTGCACTCATTATTATCGTGTCAGTCTGCGCGGCAAACCCTTGGGATTACTGTCAATGCTTCGATCAGGTGTTGCAGCAGCGCCCGTCGAGCTTGGTATCATGCTGGTGCCAGAGGCCCGTGGTCAGGGCATCGCAGATCAGGCACTAGCGGCTTTGTGCTTAATCGCCTTTGAGCAATATCATCACCCTGTAGTTCTGGTGTGCTTTGACCCGCGAAACCAGGGCGCACTGCAATTGAATATACGTCTCGGCTTTAGCGATGCACCGCCTGCGTTACGGAAAAAAACGCAGTTAAACTGCTGGTATTTGCCCGGTAGCGAAACGGTGTTGGGAACACTGCGCCAGATTGCACAGCGAAGTGAACAGGAGTTTGCGTCCTGACGTGCTGATACAAGGCATTGCGGCAAGCCGAATCACGCGACTGGCCGCACATTGTTTTTAACGCTGCACCGGCTGACACATTGGGCTGGTTTTGACTACATAAGGCCGCAGGATAGGCGCCATGCCTTTGAGCACTTGCAGCGGTAATGCGGAGGTAAAACTGAAATCATCAGCGCCTTTACCGGGTACAAAGGCCGTCAGGGTACCGAAATAGCTGTCACCTAAATAAAACACAAAAGTGGCGGTGCGGCTGGTGGCGGTCGATGCGACCGTTTTGCCGCGGATCACTTGTGTCGCCACGCGGTTATCACCGGTACCGGTTTTACCGCCGACTTGCAACGGTGAGCTGTCCGCTTTGACAAAACTGCCGTTTAAGCGTCGTGCTGTGCCTTCAGCGACCACTTGACCCAGCGCTTTTTTCAGCGCACGTGCCACTTCCGGCCTCATCACGCGCTCGCCGGCGCTGGCATTAAAGCCAAGTTGCACTTCATATGGGGTCCGCGCAGCAAAATGCAGGCTATCGATGCGGATGGTCGGTAAACGCATACCATCATTCTGGATAATACCCATCAATTCAGCGAGCGCAGCAGGGCGGTCGCCCGAGCTGCCGAGAGCCGTGCCAAGGCTTGGCACTAAGTGATCAAACGGATAACCAAGCTTGGCCCAACGCTGATGAATGTCAGTAAAGGCTTCAACTTCCAGCATGATACGGATACGGGCGTCGCGCGCCTTGCGGTTTGGCGTCTTAAATAACCAGCGATAGACCTGCTGGCGCTGTTCGGCGCTGGCTTCAATCACTTCTTTCATCGTCGCTTGCGGATGATTGTTCAGATAATTCAGCACCCAGAGTTCCAGCGGGTGGGCGCCGGCAATATAACCCTGATCCGGCAGGCTGAACTTACCAGGGCCGTATTGCGCATACATATCCTGCAGTTTTTTATTGGTCAGCTTGTCGCTGTCCGGCAGTTTGTTGCGCAAAAAGGTGGCGAAATCGGTGAAACTGGCGTCTGGTAACAAATAGCGGTGCACGGCCGCGAGGCGATCCGGCGTTTGTTTCAGACCATCAAAAAAGGTTTCCAGCCGCTCGTCCATCGGCTTTTGCTGATACTTGCGGAAGAAGCGGCGCAGAAATTCGCTGCCTTCCTTGTCGACAAATTTACGCAGATATTCTTCCCGTTTTGGATCATTGTCGGCGCGCAGCAACAACGATGTACTGCCTTGTGTCTGATAACTGCTGGCGTAGCTGACGATATCGCGCAGCAGGCGGACAAACGGCAGGTTATGCGATTGCTGCAATGACTGACGAATGGTCGGTACTTTACCGTCTTCATCTTTATTGAAGTTGTTAAATACCTGCAGGCCACCGCCGGTGAAAAAACGTTCCGCCGGTGAGGCAGAGTATGTGCGTTCCAGCGAAGCTTCTAACATCGCTGGCAGGCTGCGATCAGCAGTGGTCGCCATGTAATTGGCCGCCCAGCGCGTGATATGGTCGTTAGGTGCGATATCCATCGTCAGCAGGCTGTCGGGGAGTTCGTCGACAAAGGACTGATGCAGTTCGGCGATAATTTCCAGGTAGCTGGCCAGCACCCGCAGTTTGGCTGTAGAACCCAGCTCCAGTTTGCTGTGTTCGTTTAAATCAAACGGCTGATCAGTACTGTCAGTTTGTACCCGCACTCTGTTACCGTCGGCGGTTTTCTCAAACAAAGTAAAGCTATAGAGCACATCACCGGTGCGTGAGGAGGACAACAGCCGCTCACCAATCAGGCCATGCTGTGCGGCGGTATTCGGATTTGCCAGGCTTTTTAAATAAGCACTGACTTTTTGCTGCACCTCGCCGTGTAAAGTGCTGTGCGCATTCAAATCCAGCCGGTCCAGATCATACATTGGCTGATTCAGCAGATTGCCAAGCCGCAGCCGTGCTGAGTTAATACCTTTGCGGCTGTCGGCCTCATCTTTAGCTTTGTTCGCCTGTAACCGGACAAAAGTCAGTTGTTCACTCAACGCTTTGTCGCGCAGTGACGCATCGATAATGCCGGCGCGCGCCAGCAAACGGATGTGGCTGTCGGTCAGCTCTTCCAAATCAGCATGGCCTTGCAGCAGGTAATAAGAAGGCCGGCGCTGGGCAATCATCAGCGACAGCATCTGGCGGAAATAACGTGCACGCTCGGCGGCAGTTTCCGCTTGTTCCGGCTGTGCCAGCAGCGTATTGGCGCGGTTAAAATCAGTGCCAAACCAGGCATATAACGCATCGCCGACACCATGGACTTCGCCATGCCCGGGCGCGGATGACAGCGGCACCGTATTGAGATAATCCTGTACTATCCGGGTTCGTACGCCCTGGGTGTTCGGGCCGTGCTGATAAGCGCGGATAGTGCCGGAAATGATCTGAATGGCTTTGTCTTCAAAGCTTTGGGTCAGGCCCATTGGCGAGTGGCGGAATTTTTCAATTTGGGTCGCAAGCGTCGAGCCACCGGCCGACTGACCGCCAATGGCCAGCACTTTGCCAACCTGACTGACTGCCGCCATCACGAACCGTGGCCAGTCCATCACCGGGTTGGCTTGTGGTGGGATGGTCAGCAGGTTGCGGTTTTCAATAAATAACAGACTATGGGCAACCAGCAACGGGATTTGTTGTGGATGCTGATAGACCCGTTGCGGGTAATTAAAATCAAAAATGGTGTCGTTGCGACAATCAGCTAAAAACAACCCGCTTTGGACTTTTTCCCGATACGGTGGGAAAAACCCTTGTGCCGCAAAACCTTGCATTGCCGGCGAGAATTCGGCCTGGGCACGGATGACAAAACCGCGCTCCTGTAAGCGCGCTAATAAATCCGGTAATTTGGTGTAGCCATGACGTTCGTCAAAAGGGCCGGCACCTGGATAGATGACCCGGCTGGCTGGTGCATTTTGTAATTGATAAGTGAGCGTTTTCGCATAGTCGCTGATTGGTTTGGCGCTGTAATACGCAGTGCGCATCTCAAAAGCGACAAGCACAGCCGAAGCGGCTAGCAACAACAGCAATAACACCGGAATTAAAGAACGCCGCTGTACCACCACAGCCGGTTCAGTCGGAGGCATCGCAGCTGGTTGTTCCCGGTAATTATCAAACTGAATGTTTTCAAGAGGAAGTTGCGGTGACAACGGCTGAGTCCATTTGCTGAGCTGAAAAAACAGCCGCAGATTTTAGCCTGAAGCGCGTTGGATTGCAGCTTAAATTTCAATACCAAAGCAGCTTAATGCGCCGGTTCTGACGGGAAAGGCGGTAAGTCTTCGCCGAACCAGAACTGCAGATTTTGCTGCAAAGCGCGGTCTTTACGCAGCCGGTCGATCACCGCATTAACCCTGAGAACTGCCAGCTGACCCCAATTATTGTCGGGACAAGCGACGGCTCCGGCCAGCCAGTCCTGATAACCGGCGATCGGCAAAAACACCAGCTTACGCTGCGCATGCATCGCATAAAAATTCAGGCTGCTGATGTAGTCGATGGTGACGTCCAGCTGCTGTTGACTGAGCATTTGCAGGTGCAGCATGCTTGCGTCTTTGCCGGTGTTAAAACTGACATGATTCGGGCTGTGCAGGCGGTGCTCATCCAGCAGCGGCTGTAACTTGCCATATCGGCGCTGTGGCGGAAAACCAAAGCGCAATTCACTTTGCAGCAGTTTAGCCAAATCGACCGGATTGCCAAAACGCCGGGTGATTTCTACCGCCAGTTCCGGACGGGTAATAATGCCATGCGGCCGGTAATAATGGGTTGGTTTACTGAATAACCGGCCTTGTTGTGCCGCCGGTTCGGCTGAATACAAAGCACAGGGATAACACAGGTTTTCTTTGGCATCGAGACGCTGCCGGATCCTGACTTGCGGTTCGACCAGAAATCGATGCCGCACATCCGGCAAATACACCTGCAGCCGTTCTATCAGCACATCGCAGAATCCGGCGCCTTGATCCGGCCCTTCCAGAATAAAAAATGGTGCTTCCGGATTCATGCCCCACTGTATGTGAAATTGCCGGTGATTACTCTGCTGAATTTGCAGGATTTGTTGTTCCGGTAATAATGCCGGCAGCTGCTTTTGCTCCAGCTGCGCGGTTGGCGCCCGCACCGGATCTGGTGTCGACGATTGCAATCTGTACAGGTTCAGACCAAACAACAGCAAAGTCGCGACAATCAACGACAACAGAATTTTCATGCGGCAAACTGCAAGGCGGTGGTTTTTTGTAGACTAGCACAGTGGCCGGGCAGATCCAGCCACTGTTATACCGGGAGTATTAGTCGTGGTGATGGCCGCCGGCGCCATGGGCATGGCCATGGGCGATTTCGTCGGCAGTGGCTTCGCGCACAGAGACCACGTTCAGGTCAAAAGTCAGCGTTTTGCCGGCCAGGGGGTGATTGACGTCCACTTCGGCTTTAAACATGCCTACTTTGACAATTTTCACCTGACGCGGGCCATGTTCGGTCTCGACGACAGCAGTCATACCCGGCGCCCATTTTTTCGCGCCTTTTAAATGTTTGACCTGAATGCTTTGGATAGCATTGTCGTCGCGCTCGCCGTAGGCGTCTTTGGGTTCGACAACCAGTGACAACGCGTCGCCGGCCGACTTGCCTTCCAGCGCCAGTTCGATGGCTGGCAACATATTCTGGTGGCCGTGCAGATATAACATCGGCTCGCCTTTGGCTGAATCTTCAATCAGGCCTGATGCGTCTGAAACGCGGTAATGCAGTTGGACAACGCTGTCCTTGGTGATGATCATCTCTGAGTTTCCAAAATTCCGGGGGCGGCGATTATAACAAGTTCACCGCCCGGCGGAAGTGGATTAATGATCACAATCATGATGATGTCTGTGGCGGTGTTTATGGCGTTTTGGTTTATGCCAGTGACGTTGTTCCTGATATTCCCGCACTTCAACAAAACGTACCGACTGACCACAGGCACGGTAATGGTGGCAATAACGGCCCCAGTCGCGCTGATGGGCATAAGGGGCTTCAATCACGACGATGCGGTCATAGGACGGGTAGGGATCGGCGACTCGCACGTGGCCATGAACTCCCGGTAACACCTGGCCATAAAGATTGACCTCTACCTGGCTGGCTGCTTTGGCGGTGCCGGCTGTGACGGCGACTGACAACACAGCTGCGAAAAGAAAACACTTGTTCATAATGCCTCCGGCGCTACTTCAGCACATGCTGATGCAGCTAATATGGCGAAGTCATCTGAACCTTTTCTGAATCAGTGACGGCAGTTGTGGCTGTTGCAGTGGCCAGCTTTTAGGGTCGAGCTGAAAGAACTGCTGCATTAACCGATAGAGCTGGGGCTGACAGTCGGCCAGATAGGCCGGCATTTCAAAGAATAATTCACTGAGCACGGCAAAAAACTCAGCCGGATTGGTGGCGGCATAAGGGTCAATCCAGGTTGGAGTGCTTTGTTGCAAATCGCGTTGCAGCTGGTCGAATGCCGTCTGCATCTGCCTTGACCATTGCTGTTGCAGTTCTGCTGTCGGCAGGGGCGGGAAGCCATTCACGCTGCCGGTTTGCTGATCCAGCTGATGGGCAAACTCGTGGATCACCAGATTGCGGCCATCGTCAGCGACTGCAGCGCCGGCTAAGGTATGACGCCAGGACAAAATGACCTGGCCCTGTTGCCAGGATTCGCCTTCCCGCCATTCGGTTTTTTCATGTACCACGCCGACGCCGTCCGGCTGGTTCAGGTCGACGGCAAAGGCGTCTGGGTAAACCAGTACCTGACGTAGCCCGGGGTAATCATTGACCGGCAACCGGGCCGTCAACAGACTGGCTTGCGCGGCAATCAACACCCGCATCTGGTCGGTCACCGTCAGGCCGTCACAGCCAATAAATTCCACTTCGGCGATAAAGCGCTGTATTTGCTTTCTGACTTGCTGCTGCACGTCAGCCGGCAAGGCGCGATAGAGCGGCCAGCGCTGCTGCAGAATTTTACGCCAGGCCGTTGGAAAAGCCTGTTGTGCCAGTTGAATGCGGCGCTGACGGCGGCGATAAAGCGGATAAAACACAGTGCCCAGAGCCAGCACCAGGATCAGTAGCAACAGCAGGTCGCGGCCATACTGTTGGAAAAAGGTTTGAAAAAAGTCTGGAAAAAAATCAGCGGGCATTTTGCGTCAAAGTGGCTGGATTTATTCTGCAGAGATGGGCGTTGCTGTGGCAGAATTCAAGCTCTGGCCAACGCTGCAACAGTGGCCAACACAGGATCCTGGAGTGGTATTTATGAAAATATTCGAATTAAATCAAGAGTTTTCCGTGGCGCAAACCATATTGGCACAAATGCGTGATCCGGATATCCAACTTGACCGCTGGCGTTTTCGCCATAACTTACAGCGCCTTGGTATGTTACTGGGGTATGAATTATCCAAAACACTGCAATATCAGACTTTTCCGTTACATACCCCTTTAGGCGTAGCCCGAGGGGCAGATTTAGATCAGCAACCTTTGCTGATTTGTGTGATGCGGGCCGGCTTGCCGTTTTATCAGGGCTTTGCCGATGTATTTGATCAGGCTGACAGCGGTTTTATCGGCGCTTACCGTCAGGCTGAACAAGCGGGAATGGAACAGGATATTTTTCTCGGTTACAGCGCCAATCCGTCGATTGAAGGCCGTGACGTAGTGCTCATTGACCCGATGCTTGCCACCGGCTCGTCACTGCTCAAAGTCTGGCGTTTACTGGCACAAAGCGGCACGCCACGCAGTTTGCACATAGCGGCGGCTATTGCAGCGCCTGAGGGCCTGGCACTGTTGCAACGCGAGCTTGGTACAGCAACGCATTTCTGGCTCGGTGCGGTCGATGAGCGCCTGAATGAACAGGCTTACATAGTGCCGGGCCTGGGCGACGCCGGCGACTTATGTTTTGGCGAAAAGAGCTGACTATTTACCGGACTCAATG
>Ga0247724_1000341_pt1 | contig 11502 bp, 7 predicted proteins | sample OKSTACKMC2E_FD_182776 | JGI IMG/M metagenome (GOLD analysis project Ga0247724, IMG submission 182776) | Subsurface sediment microbial communities from gas well in Oklahoma, United States - OK STACK MC-2-E | ecosystem: Environmental > Terrestrial > Deep subsurface > Rock core/Sediment | place... | reverse complement strand
TTTTCGTTAGGGTTGCCATCTTTGCATCCTGCAATGGGGTTGGTTGTCAGAGCCTAGCTCTGCACGTCACCAACCTGGTCAAGGTGCCCGACTGGCTTGATGCCTGCGGGGTACTGATAGGGTGGGTGGTACCTTCTTGGCGCCAGCCCGGTCACTTTAATGCCTGATTATTCTGTAATTAGGGCTGTCATCTATTCCGTGTTCGTGAACGACGAATTCGCTCTGCCAACCAAACCTGCGGGTCGTTCCGCACGTGGATCAGTTGGTGGTGACCCGGTTTACCTCGGCCAGACTGGTGACCCCGAGCCGGGCCTTCTCCAGCCCCGAGGTGCGCAGGGTGCGCATCCCCTCCTTCTGCGCGATAGCGGCGATTTGCAGGGAGTTTGCCCCCTGCATGATCAATTTGGCGATGTTCTCTGACATCAGCATGATTTCGTAGATGCCGACCCGCCCCTTGTAGCCGCCGGAACACTCCTTGCAGCCGACCGGTTTGAACAGTCGCAGCCCCGCCGCCAACTGCTGCGGCGTAAAGCCCAGCTCCAGCAGTTCGGCTTCCGGCACCACTTCCGGCGCCTTGCAGTGGTCGCACAGTTTACGGGCCAGCCGCTGGGCCATGATCAGGGTCACCGAGGAGGCGATGTTGAAGGCCGGTACCCCCATGTTCATCATCCGGGTCAGGGTCTCGGCGGCGGAGTTGGTGTGCAGGGTCGAAAGCACCAGGTGACCGGTCTGCGCCGCCTTGATGGCGATCTCGGCGGTTTCAAGATCGCGAATTTCACCCACCATCACCACATCCGGATCTTGCCGCAAAAAGGAGCGCAGGGCACTGGCGAAGGTGAGCCCCGCCTTGGGGTTGACCTGCACCTGGTTGACGCCGGGCAGGTTGATCTCCACCGGGTCTTCGGCGGTGGAGATGTTTACCTCGGTGGTGTTGAGAATATTGAGGCCGGTATAGAGCGAGACTGTTTTGCCCGAGCCGGTGGGGCCGGTCACCAGGATCATCCCCTGTGGCTTGGAGAGGGCGCGCAGGTACTGCGCCTTCTGCCGGTCATCAAAGCCGAGTTGCTCGATATTGAGGCGTGCCGCCGAGGAGTCGAGCAGACGGATAACGATCTTCTCCCCCCACATGGTAGGCAGGGTATTGACCCGCATATCCATCGACTTGTTGCGCGACAGCTTCAGCTTGATGCGGCCATCCTGTGGCAGCCGCCGCTCGGCGATATCGAGCCGCGCCATGACCTTGAGGCGGGCGGAGAAGCGGTTGGAGAGGTTAACCGGCGGTGTGGCAATTTCATGCAGAATGCCATCTATGCGAAAGCGAACCCGATACTTGAACTCATAAGGCTCGAAGTGCAGGTCTGATGCGCCGCGCTTGATGGCATCCATCAGGATCTTGTTGATGTACTTGACGATGGGGGCATCGTCATCGGCGGTGTTGACGCTTTCGTCCAGCCGGCTGTTTTCGTCGGAGACCTCGAGATCCGAAATCTCGGACTCGTCGATATCCTCCATGCCGAGGGCGTCATTTTCGCTCTCCAGCAGCTTGCTGATGGCGGCGGTGAGCTTGTTTTCCTCAACCAGCAGCGCCTCGGTATGAAGGCCGAAGCTGAAGCCAAAGTCCTCCAACGCCGAGACATTGGTCGGGTCCGACATGGCGATATAGAGGGTGTGGCCCTGGGTGTAGATGGGCAGCACGTGGTGTTTCTCAATCAACTTCTGATTGAGGTACTTCTGCGGGATCTCGGCCAAATCGAAGGCGGCAAGATCCAGCAGAGGTACCCCATACTCCAGCTCGCAAAAATCGGCGAGCGCCTTGCTGTCGAGGATCTCGTTTTCTATCAGAAAGGTCACAAAGGGTTTGCGCTGGGCCTTGGCCTGGCTCAGATAGCGCTGGGAGTCCTCTTCACTGATCAATGAAGAGGCGGCCAGGCTTAACGCCAGGCCGCTATTAGGGCTAGAGGTCATCTATTTTACTTGCAAACATTGGGGTCAGATGTGCAAGTCCAGCTGAGCTGAGCTGAGCTAGTCGGAGCGCTCAAAGTATAGAAATTACTTGTGGTTAGTGGTGCAAATGTAGTACCGGTCGGAGTTGCAGTAATTGTAGTATTTGCACCTGAAGTACCAATGGCTACCGATATACCTGTTGGCACGGATTCAGTAAATGTAAATCCAGATAGTGAGCCGTTCGTGCTTGCATAAACCTCTGCGGCTGTTTTCGCGGATGTAACCGCGGCAACTAAGTTCGTTGCTTTGGCTTTGAGTGTATAGCTTTGATACGCCGGCAGCGCTACCGCGGCCAGAATGGCCACGATCGCGACCACGATCATCAGTTCAATAAGGGTAAAACCCGATTGTTTCTTCATTTGAAATATCCTTTTATCCTTGGTTCCTGGGAAGTGTCGGTAGAAAATCGTCCGAACGTCAGTATCTTATCCGAGCTGTCAGGGGTGGCAACAGAGATTGCTGCCTTTGTTAACCACTTTCATGTCATTTACCAAAAACTTGATGCGAGTCATAAAATAAGTGGCTTCTTATGACTCTTTATTACGGGTGAAAGCGGGTCCGTCATTACACTCCTTTGCTGAGGGATCCTGCATAAAGAAAAGGCGCCCATGGCGCCTTTTGCAAGTTGTTTGTCCGGTTAGGTCGAGTATTTGCTCAGGCCTGCGGGGTGAATCTCACTACTGGATAAAGCGCATTGAGAGATCGAGCGCCCGCACATGCTTGGTGAGCGCCCCGACCGAGATAAAATCGACACCGGTGGCGGCAAACTCGGCCAGGGTGTCCAGCGTCACATTGCCGGAGACTTCCAGCTTGGCGCGGCCCTGATTGATGGCGACTGCTTCGCGCATCATGGTCACGTCGAAGTTGTCGAGCATCACGATATCGGCCTTTGCCGCCAGCGCCTGCTCCAGCTCTGCCAGTGATTCCACTTCCACCTCCACCGGTTTGCCCGGATTGAGATGACGAGCCTCATTAATCGCCTCGGCAATGCCGCCGCAGGCGAGGATATGGTTTTCTTTGATGAGATAGGCATCGTAGAGACCGATGCGGTGATTCTTGCCGCCGCCGCAGGTGACTGCGTACTTCTGGGCGGTGCGCAGCCCGGGGATAGTCTTGCGGGTGTCGAGCAGACGGCAGTCGGTGCCCTCCAGCTCTGCCACATAGCGAGCGGTGAGGGTGGCGACGCCGGATAGGGTCTGGACAAAGTTCAGCGCATTGCGCTCGCCGGTCAGCAGCAGGCGGGCAGGGCCATGGAGGCGAAAAAGCTCCTGATTGGGGGAGAGCACTTCTCCATCCTGCACCTTCCACTCCACCTTCACGTCGCCGCCGAGCTGGGCCTTCAGTTGCAGGAAGACTTCATCCACCCAGGGCTGGCCGCAGAAAACTCCGGCCTCACGGGTGATGACCCGGGCAGTGGCCATCCGATCCGCCGGGATCAGCTGGGCGGTGATATCGGCGCTGGCGTCCGGTTGGTCCAGCGTGGTGAGGGCATCGCCCAGATCTTCGAGTAGTGCGGCGCGCACGGCGCGGCTGACATCCTGTTGAAACATGCCTTATTCCTGCAAGGGTCTGAGCAGCAGTTGCCGCTCCTTTTGAACCAGCTCCAGCCGACCGAGGGCGTTCATGCCAACCAGCACTTCGTCACCGTCTGCCGCCGGATTGATAAAGATGGCCAGATCGTACAAGGTCAATGGCCCCATCGCCAGCGTTTCGATGGTGCCGTTGCCGACCCGGATCTGCCCCGCGGCGGTATTGACCTGGCTGCTGCCATAAGCGGTCAGGCCGAGCCGCTCGGCAACCTGCTGCGGGATGGTGATCCGGGTGGCGCCGGTATCGAGCAGCAGTTGCACCGGCTGGCCGTTGATGGCACCCTCCAGACGATAGTGGCCGCTCTGGTCGGCCCGCAGCAACAGCTCGCCGCTGGCGGTGACGCTGGGTTGGTTGCGGGAGTGAAAATAGAGGGTCAGCAGGCCCATCAAAGAGAGCCAGGCCAGTAACCACATCCAGCGTGCCGTGTGCTGCATACCCCATCCATGTCGAGCGGAAGATGACTCAGCCTAACATACCATTTCCCGTTGATTCAGTGAGTTGGTGCTGGGTTGCCTATCAGGTATCTTCGTTTTTTCGCCATTTATCAGCCAACTCGAGTAGCCGATGACCCAACTCGCTTCGCAACCTTGTTTCTCTATCGATGCCGCTGGCTGGTGCCAGCAGGCGCGCCGGGTGCCTTCTCCTCACCACAATGAACGGGTCTCGCCGGACGATATTTCCCTGCTGGTGGTGCATGGCATCAGCCTGCCGCCGGGGGAGTTTGGCGGCCCCTTTATCGACGATCTCTTTATGGGGCGGCTTGACCCCGAGGCCCACCCCTATTTTGCCGGTATCCATCAGTTGCGGGTTTCGGCCCATTGCCTGATCCGCCGTGATGGCGAGCTGGTGCAGTATGTGCCGTTCGGCGCACGCGCCTGGCATGCTGGTATCTCGAGCTGGCAGGGGAGGGAGGCATGCAATGACTTCTCCATCGGCATCGAGCTGGAAGGGACTGACGAAATCCCCTACACCGAGGCTCAATACCGGGCATTGGCAGGGCTCACTCGAGCTATCTCGGAGCGCTATCCGGCCATCACCCACGAAAAAATTGTCGGTCATTGCGATATCGCGCCAGGGCGCAAGACGGATCCCGGAGCCAGTTTTCAGTGGGATTACTACCGGCAGTTACTAAACAGATAAAGTAAATATTCAAATTTAGTTTGGATTTTAAAATCAATGGCTTGCCTATCTGGCAGGCCATTTTTGTCTCTGGTTGCGCAAATGTTATTTGTGAGCGAAGTCAAGAATATTGGTCAGACCATTTTCTATGAGCTAAATCATGTTTCCCCTGCTTTACCTCTTAAGTGGTGGGGCTGATTCTTGACTCAGATCATCTTTTGAGTGGACTTTTCAAAAGGCCTCTGCTAATTTTCGCCCCATCCATAAAATTGGTAATACCAATTTAACAAAGTAGCCTCATGCCCTATCGCAAGATTACGCAACCCAAGTTGGCCGACTCCATTGTCGCCGAGCTGGAACAGATGATTCTGGAAGGCAGCCTGCAGCCGGGGCAGAAATTGCCTCCCGAGCGGGAACTCGCCATCCAGTTTCAGGTATCGCGCCCCTCCTTGCGCGAAGCCATCCAGCGACTGGAAGCGCGCGGATTGCTTTATCGCCGTCAGGGCGGCGGCACTTATGTGCAGAATGCCCTGAGCAAGGGGATCGCCGATCCTCTGTTCGAACTGCTCAGTACCCACCCGGAAGCCCAGTATGACCTGCTGGAGTTTCGCCACGCGCTGGAAGGCATCTGTGCCTACTACGCGGCCTTGCGGGGAACCGGGTCTGATTTCGAGCGCATTCGTCAGGTGCAAACCACCATCGAAGAGGCGGGCCAGCTGGGCTCGCTGGTGGCCGAATCGGCAGCCGTCACCCAGTTCTATCTGGCGGTGGCCGAGGCGTCCCACAACGTGGTGCTGCTGCACCTGCTGCGGGCCATGAGCCCGATGCTCGAACAGAACATTCTGCAGAATAACGAAATTTTGAATCGCCGCCCGGGAGTGGTAGCCAAGATACGTCGCCATCGCGCGAATCTGATCGAGGCTATTCTTTCGGGGGCTCCGGAGCGGGCCAGAACAGCTTGTCATGAGCATCTGGCCTTTATCGAGGACACCTTGTTGGATATGCAGAGGGAAGACAGCCGGATCCAGCGATCCATGCGTCGGATCCGTCAGCAGGAAAACTAATCCCACAAGGCTCTATTGTCGAATGCTTGCGCCCTTCGCCGTGCAATGCCGTGCAATCACAACAACATAGGAACCAGCCATGTCTGATATCCTGAAGAACGATGTGGACCCGATAGAAACGCTGGAGTGGCTTGCCTCTCTGGAATCCCTGCTGCGTGAAGAGGGTCCGCAACGCGCTCAGTTCATCCTTGAACAGTTGGCCGAGAAAGCCCGCGTAAGCGGTGTGGACGTGGCTGCCAAGGCAAATCGCGATTACATCAACACCATCCCGTCCAGCGATGAGCCGGACTACCCGGGTGACCTGGAGATGGAACGCCGCATTCGCGCCATCATCCGCTGGAACGCCATGATGATCGTGCTGCGCGCGTCCAAGAAAGACCTGGACCTGGGTGGTCACATGTCTTCCTTCGCTTCTTCTGCGACCATCTATGATGTCTGCTTCAACCACTTCTTCCGTGCTCGCAACGAGAAGGATGGTGGCGATCTGGTTTACTTCCAGGGGCACATCTCCCCGGGCATCTATGCTCGTGCCTTTGCTGAAGGTCGTCTGACCGAAGAGCAGCTGGATAACTTCCGTCAGGAAGTGGACGGCAAGGGTATCCCTTCCTATCCGCACCCGAAACTGATGCCGGACTTCTGGCAGTTCCCGACCGTATCCATGGGTCTGGGCCCTATCGCCGCCATCTATCAGGCTCGCTTCCTGAAGTACCTGACCGACCGTGGCATCAAGGATTGCTCCGAGCAGACCGTTTACGCCTTCCTGGGTGACGGCGAGATGGACGAGCCGGAAGCCAAGGGTGCTCTGACCGTTGCCGTGCGTGAAAAGCTCGACAACCTGGTGTTCGTGGTTAACTGCAACCTGCAGCGTCTGGATGGTCCGGTTGTCGGTAACGGCAAGGTCATCAACGAGCTGGAAGGCCTGTTCGCTGGCGCCGGTTGGGATGTCACCAAGGTGATCTGGGGTCGCAAGTGGGATGAGCTGCTGAAGAAAGACACTTCCGGCAAGCTGATCCAGCTGATGAACGAGACCGTAGACGGCGACTACCAGACCATGAAGTCCCGCGACGGTGGCTACATCCGCGAGCACTTCTTCAATCGTTATCCGGAAACTGCCGCGCTGGTCAAAGACATGACTGACGAGGAGATCTTCGCCCTGAACCGCGGTGGTCACGATCCTCGCAAACTGTTCGCCGCGTTCAACAAGGCGACCCAGACCAAGGGCAAGCCGACCGTTATTCTGGCCAAGACCATCAAGGGTTACGGCATGGGTGAAGCGGCCGAAGGCAAGAACATCGCTCACCAGGTCAAGAAGATGGAGCTGGACTCCGTGCGTCACCTGCGTGACCGCTTCAACCTGCCGGTGGCCGACGAGCAGCTGGCCGATCTGCCGTACCTGAAGATCGAAGCCGGTTCTGCCGAGCACAAATACCTGCACGACCGTCGCACCGCCCTGAAAGGCTATGTGCCGACCCGTCTGCGCGAAAGCACCACCAAGCTGGAAATCCCGGCGCTGGATGCCTTCGGCCCGCTGCTGGGTGAGCAGGCGCGCGAAATCTCCACCACCATGGCGTTCGTGCGTTCCCTGAACGTTATGCTGAAAGACAAGTCCATCGGCAAGCGCATCGTTCCGATCCTCGCTGACGAAGCCCGTACCTTCGGTATGGAAGGTCTGTTCCGCCAGATCGGTATCTACAGCCCGCACGGTCAGCAGTACACCCCGCAAGACCGCGACATCGTCTCCTACTACAAGGAAGACAAGCAGGGTCAGGTTCTGCAAGACGGTATCAACGAGCTGGGCGCCATGTCCTCCTGGCTGGCTGCTGCGACCTCTTACAGCACCAACGATTGCCCGATGATCCCGTTCTACATCTACTACTCCATGTTCGGTTTCCAGCGGATCGGCGACATGGCGTGGGCAGCCGGTGACCAGCAAGCCCGTGGCTTCCTGCTGGGTGCAACCTCCGGTCGTACTACCCTGAACGGCGAAGGTCTGCAGCACGAAGATGGTCACAGCCACATCCTGGCGAACACCATCCCGAACTGCATCTCCTACGACCCGTCCTACGCCTATGAAGTGGCGGTGATCGTACAGGACGGCCTGCGCCGCATGTACGGTGAGAACCCGGAGAACGTGTTCTACTACATCACCACTCTGAACGAGAACTACGCCATGCCGGCCATGCCGGAAGGCGCCGAGGAAGGCATCCGCAAGGGTATCTACAAGCTGGAATCCGTAGCCGGTGCCAAGGCGAAAGTTCAGCTGCTGGGTTGTGGTTCCATCCTGGGTCACGTGCGCAAGGCTGCCCAGATCCTGGCCAGCGAGTACGGCATCGGTTCCGATGTGTTCAGCGTCACCTCCTTCAACGAGCTGGCTCGTGACGGTCAGGACGCGGATCGCTGGAACATGTTGCACCCGACCTCTGAGGCGCGTGTTCCCTACATCGCTCAGGTACTGGGTTCCGAAGCCACCATCGCTGCGACCGACTACATGAAGTCCTTCGCCGATCAGGTTCGTGCCTTCGTTCCGACCGAGAACTACCGCGTGCTGGGTACCGACGGTTACGGCCGTTCCGACAGCCGTGCCAACCTGCGTCGTCACTTCGAAGTGAACGAGTTCTACGTGGTGGTTGCTGCTCTGACCGAACTGGCCAAGCGCGGCGAGGTAGACAAGCAGGTTGTGGCCGACGCCATCGCCAAGTACGGCATCGATGCCGACAAGGTCAACCCGCTGTACGCGTAAGTGGATCAAGGGTCGCGCCGTCATGCGGCGCGACCTTGCCAGGATTTAAAACGGTTAACGCGAGATGTGCGTGGCGGCATCAACCAGTCACGCGGATCGACGCAAGAGGATAAAGCACAATGTCCAAACAGATTATGGTGCCGGATATCGGCGCCGATGAAGTTGAAGTCACCGAGATCATGGTGGCCGTGGGTGACAAGGTCGAGCTTGACCAGTCCATCATCGCGGTAGAAGGCGACAAGGCCTCCATGGAAGTACCGGCCCCGTCTGCCGGTATCGTCAAAGAGATCCTGATCAAGGTAGGCGACAAGGTCGCCACCGGTTCCCAGATCATGATCTTCGAAGCCGAAGGTGCTGCCGCCCCTGCTGAAGTGGCTGCACCGGTTGCTGCTGCTCCGGCCGCCGCACCTGCCGCTGCCGTGCGCAAAGATGTGCACGTGCCGGACATCGGTGACGACGAAGTGGACGTGACTGAAATCATGGTTGCCGTGGGCGACATGGTTGAAGCTGACCAGTCCATCATTGCCGTGGAAGGTGACAAGGCCTCCATGGAAGTACCGGCTCCGTTCGCAGGTCGCGTGGTCGAGATCAAGGTTGCCGCCGGCGCCAAGGTCTCTACCGGTTCTCTGGTGATGGTATTTGAAGTGGCTGGCGCTGCGCCTGCTGCCGCTGCTGCTCCGGCTCAAGCTGCCGCTCCGGTGGCTGCTGCCCCGGTTGCCGCCGCTGCCAAAGAGGTCAACGTACCGGATATCGGTGGCGACGAAGTGGAAGTCACCGAGATCATGGTTGCCGTGGGTGACAAGGTTGAAGCCGACCAGTCCCTGATCGCCGTGGAAGGTGACAAGGCCTCCATGGAAGTGCCTGCGCCGTTCGCCGGTGTGGTCAAAGAGATCAAGGTGAAGGCGGGTGACAAGGTCTCCACCGGTTCCCTGATCATGGTCTTCGAAGTGGCTGGCGCTGCTCCTGCTGCCGCGCCGGTTGCTCAAGCTGCCGCTCCGGTCGCAACAGCCCCTGTGGCCGCTGCTCCGGCTCCGGTTGCCCAGGCTGCTGCCGCTGCGACCGATTTCGTTGCCAACGACGCCTACGTGCACGCTTCTCCGGCGGTACGCCGTCTGGCGCGCGAGTTCGGCGTCAACCTGGCCAAGGTGAAAGCCTCCGGTCGCAAGGGCCGCATCGTCAAAGAAGACGTGCAAGCCTACGTGAAGGATGCCATCAAGCGTGCCGAGTCCGCTCCTGCCTCTGCCGGCGTAGCCGGTGGCAACGGTCTGGGCGTGCTGCCGTGGCCGAAAGTAGACTTCAGCAAGTTCGGTGATGTGGAAGAGGTCGAGCTGACCCGCATCCAGAAGATCTCCGGTCCGAACCTGCACCGCAACTGGGTCATGATCCCTCATGTCACCCAGTTCGACGAAGCCGATACCACCGAGCTGGAAGCGTTCCGCAAAGAGCAGAACGCGATGCTCGAGAAGCAGAAGGCCGACGTGAAGATCACCCCGCTGGTGTTCATCCTGAAAGCCGCCGCCAAGGCGCTGGAAGCTCACCCGCGCTTCTGCAGCTCCCTGTCCGAAGATGGCAGCAAGCTGATCATGAAGAAGTACATCCACATCGGTGTGGCGGTAGATACCCCCAACGGTCTGGTTGTGCCCGTGGTGCGTGATGTTAACAAGAAGGGCATCATGGAGCTGTCTCGCGATCTGGCCGAGATCTCCAAGAAGGCCCGTGCCGGCAAGCTGACCGCTGCCGACATGCAGGGCGGTTGCTTCACCATCTCCAGCCTGGGTGGCATCGGCGGTACCAGCTTTACCCCGATCGTCAACGCGCCGGAAGTGGCCATCCTCGGTGTCTCCAAGTCCGAGATGAAGCCGAAGTGGAACGGCAAAGAGTTCGCGCCGCGCCTGATGCTGCCGCTGGCTCTGAGCTACGACCACCGCGTGATCGATGGTGCCGATGGGGCTCGCTTCATCACCACCATGAACGGCGTGCTGTCCGACATTCGTCGACTGGTCCTGTAAGTGAGAGGGCGGGCCCAGAGCCTGCCCTTTTTACTTCTCATTTCATTAACATGATCGTAAACTTGCCCCGTTTTTTTCACGGCTGCAGCCACCCGTTTCGGTATAAGACTGCGCTGTCCGGGGATATAAGAACGACAAAGAGGTCATGATGAGTAAAGAAATCAAAACCCAGGTCGTAGTACTGGGTGCTGGCCCTGCCGGTTATTCCGCTGCTTTCCGTGCAGCCGATCTGGGTCTGGATACTATTATCGTCGAGCGTTACTCCACCCTGGGTGGCGTCTGCCTGAACGTGGGCTGCATCCCCTCCAAGGCGCTGCTGCACGTTGCCAAAGTGATTGAAGAAGCCAAGGCGCTGGCCGAGCACGGCATCGTCTTCGGTGCACCGCAGACCGACATCGACAAGATCCGTCTGTGGAAAGAGAAGGTTATCAACCAGCTGACCGGCGGTCTGGCTGGCATGGCCAAGATGCGTAAAGTTCAGGTTGTTAACGGCTTGGGTAAATTTACAGGCCCGAACACCCTTGAAGTGGAAGGTGCAGACGGCAAGACTACCGTGACCTTCGACAACGCCATCATCGCGGCCGGTTCCCGTCCGGTGAAACTGCCGTTCATCCCCCACGATGACCCGCGCGTATGGGACTCTACCGATGCGCTGGAGCTGAAAACCGTTCCCGGCAAACTGCTGGTTATCGGTGGCGGCATCATCGGTCTGGAGATGGGTACCGTTTACTCCTCTCTGGGTTCCGAGATCGACGTGGTGGAATTTGCCGACCAGCTGGTTCCGGCTGCCGACAAAGACATCGTCAAGATCTACACCAAGCGCGTCGCCAAGAAATTCAATATCATGCTGGAGACCAAGGTCACCGCAGTTGAAGCGCGCGAAGACGGCCTGTACGTCTCCTATGAAGGCAAGCACGCTCCGGCCGAGCCGGTTCGCTACGACAACGTGCTGGTTGCCGTAGGTCGTGTACCGAAC
>Ga0247724_1000340_pt1 | contig 11502 bp, 6 predicted proteins | sample OKSTACKMC2E_FD_182776 | JGI IMG/M metagenome (GOLD analysis project Ga0247724, IMG submission 182776) | Subsurface sediment microbial communities from gas well in Oklahoma, United States - OK STACK MC-2-E | ecosystem: Environmental > Terrestrial > Deep subsurface > Rock core/Sediment | place... | reverse complement strand
TGGAATATAGGCCGGTGACATTAGTGCTTCAAACACCGTGGCATGGATCTCAACACCAGGCATATACCTATCCGTCGGTGTTGCCCGCACATCCGTCAGGCCTGCCGCCGAAGTGCCGACAAACACCACAGCCTCACTGAACTGTGCCGCGGCAAAATCGCCTGCGATCACCTGTGCGGCGGACGTATAAGGATAATGATGGGCCGCCCCGCGAAATGGCAGCAAGATCCGCCCCACGTCATCAGTGCGGATCAGCTGATTCCCCAACAGCACCCCCTGCAGCGTGGCCCGCTGTCCCTGCAAAATCCAGTCAGGTTCAATCTGTTCAATCAGGCTGTAAACACGGAACGCTTCCAATGCCAGCGCCGGATATAGCTTACCGTCAAATTGCTGGACCAAAGCGGTGCGGCGCACCAACCCGTCGGCATCAGCCTCAGCATTGATAAAACCCTGACCTGCGGCGGCATCGGCCAACGCAGCAACAGGGCCTGTTATACCCCGGAACGACGACAAGCTACTGCCTTCAGCCTGCTCATGCTGTTTTACTGACGATGACGGCACCCTATCATCCGGCAGCGGGCCGGGGTGATGATGGAGTAAATTTGCCAGCACCACTTCGCCTTGCTGCATGACTTCAGCAAATTGCCGATCCTGATCTTGCTGCTCCGCATAGTCTTGCCAGTTCTGCCGGACAGCCTCCGGGACTTTCTGCCAATCCGGCCATTGCACCAGACTGCTGAGCAGCACATTGGGCTGCGGTTCGGCAAATAACACATCGTAAACAACCAGCACTGCCCCCGCCTGCTGCAGTTGCTGGGTCAGACGGGTAAAATGGCGGCGATCCCATGGCATCCGGCCTATTGCCGCCAGGCTCGCTTCATCGATATCAACGATTTGAATGTTACTGACGCTGTTTGGCCAGGGCGGCAGAAACTGTAATCTGGCGTCATAAAAAACCGCTTCCAACCGTTCCAGATGCGGTTGCAATGCTGACGGTGGCGACAACTGTAGCCACGTCAGCAACAACAATATCGCCAGCGGTAACAAATGTAAGGACTGGCGCATCGACCGCAATTTCAGGCGCATCGATGCTCCAATGCCAATGCAGCACCAACTTTAACGCACATCGAGCTGCACTGTCCCTGTACTGACGCCGCCAAAGGCGCCGCTCAGCTGATAAGTGAAACTATCCGGACCGGTGTAACCAGCATTTGGCCGATAGATAAAACTACCGTCCGGCTTCAGATCTACAGTGCCATGCACCGGCGGCTGCAGCAGAGTGGCTGTCAGACTGGGCCAGAGCCCCTGATTGGCAAAACCCAACTCAGCCACTTCACCGGACGTGGAAGCCAGCCACAAGGTTTTGCCATCAGCACTAAGCGCCATGCCACTGATGTTGCCGACGCCGGCCGGCAATGTGAATTGCCTGAGCAGCGTACCACTTTGACTGAACTCAGCGACTGCGCCCTGAATACTGCTGGCGATCAGTAAGTTGCCATTGAGCGGATTCACATGTAAATCGCCAAAACTAACGGAAAAAGAATGTGCCGCGGTCACCAGATTAAAGCTGCTGACAACTTGTCCTGTTACCGGGTCGAGCTGAGCGACTTTATCACCAACCCCACTGGCCGGCACATTGTCCTGCAACAACCACAAAGTGCCGGTTTTAGCATTAAAAGCGCCACCAACCACGTGGCTGCTGCCAAAGGCTGCATCTAACCGGCTCAACAAAACTCCGCTGTGCGGATCCAGTGCATAAATTTCAGTCGTATTAGTTTCGCCATTAAACATTAACAGGCTGCCCTGCGGTACCCGCACATCTTTGAGCTGGAACGACTGCGCGGCGATATCAAGGTCAGCGTCATTGGCCGCTTCACCCTGGCGAGGGAGAGGTCCGAAGATCGCTCCGCTGCGATCAATCCGGTGAATGTCGCTGCCAAATGACGGATATAGATATAACAGCTGCTGGTATTCATTGGCGGCAAGTGCAACCAGTGACCCTAAGCCGGGATTATACCGATGCCGCAGGTTCAGGCTGTCGCCCTGTAACAAAGCCCTGGCTTCTGTATCATTGGCCAGCACACCGGGCGCAGCCACACCAAGACTCTGGCTGCTGGTTGCCTGGTACTGGTCGTTATTCGCGGTCGGGGCCGCATTCTGTGGCGGGTTCAGCGCGCTCCCGGGGATACTGAAACTGAGTCGGTCCAGTGGTGCCCACATTTCTGCGCCAGGGACCTGCCCGACTTGTCCCACTGTGCAACTTTGATTGCTTGCTAAACCACTGCAACTGGCGCTCGTACCGATAAATGCGCCAAAGCCAATGGAGTCGGCAAAAGGCACGGCCGGAAAAGTGCCGTTGTACTGTCCGCCACTATCCGGAAATAAGCTTAAATCAAAGCGAGCCTGGCCGAGACGGATAAACTGCACACTGTTGCTGTTCGCTGTGACGGACCTTGCCACTACAGGTGAAGGACCGATGCCAGGATAAGTCAGTATCAGCGCATAATTGCCTTGTTGTCCCGGCACATGACCACTTTGCGCCGATTCAACATAACGGCCCTGCACTGAACAACGGGTATCCACCAGCCGGATGCAATCACCAATCCGGTACAGACCTGTCCCCAGCTGACTGCCGGCCGGCTCTTCACCCTGGCCAAGATAATTAAATTCTCCACTGATACTCAGTGAGTCACCGGCCAATCCGCTGATGGTTGGCAGGACCGTTAGCTGCACGCTGGCCTGCGCCAAACCGCCACGATTATCGCTGATTTGATAAACAAAACTGTCAGTGCCACTAAAACCAGCATTCGGCACATAGCTGAAACTGCCGTTAGCCGATAATTGCAAGGTACCGGACTGAACCTGAGTCAGTGGAGTGAGATTGACTGTCAGAGAGTCGCCGTCGGCGTCGATATCATTGGCCAGCAGGCCCTGAGCGGCGCTGACCGTCAGCGTCTGATTATTCTGCAATGAATAACTGTCATTCACTGCTACCGGCGGCTGATTTGCCAGCGGAGAATCAATATTTATTTCAGGTGCCAGCGCCGTCTCGCCGGCGCCGGTCAATGCCGTCAACAGCAGATAATAAGGTTTTAACGGATCCAATCCGTTAAATTGAGCTGTGGTCTGTTTCTGTGCCAGTAATGCCCGACCGTCGGTCAGCTGCCGGTAATTACTGCGATTGACGCCAGAGACACTGGCCAGATACAGGTTATAACGCAGTGCTGTTGGACTGGCTTCCCACTTAACTGTCAGCTTCTTACCATCGGCACTGCGCTCCGTTTGCAGTTCACCGGGTTGCGGTGGCTGCCAGCTCAGGCTGACAGTTGCGATACTGGTTGTATTCGCCAGACGGTCGGTCAGCCAGAGCTGCAGCTGCAACGCCCCTGGAACCTGTTTGAATGTCCCAGGATCTAAATTGCTGATCTGTTTTGAAAATTGCGTACCGCCACAAGCAATTTCGCCCTGACACAACACCAGTTCAGCATTTTGGTTCAGACTGAGGTGGACTTTGGCTATCCCATCGGCATCGCTCCCTTCGATGGCCAAAAAGAGATTACCGTTGGCGGTACTGCCAGCTAACGGCTGAATAAAGCGGCCACTGCTGTCAGCAGCCAGAACCAGACCCGGCAACGATGCCAGGAACAACAACAGCGCGGCAAACTGCGGGCAACATTTCTGGCTGAAACGCCGGATGACATGCCACAAGGATCTTGGTTGCATGCTGCAATTCCTCAGGGTTGTTCGGTTAATTCAAAACCACCATCGATACGCACGGCCGGATCATCCAGCTCGGTCAGCTGCAGGTTACCAAGCACCCGGCTGGCATCATCCAGTAACAGGCCGCTGATACTGCCCTGCGCCAGGTTATTACCATGACTGGCAAAATTGATTTGCAGATCCAATGTCGCGCCGCTGATCAGTCCGTTGAACACTGCAAACCACTCGCCGCCATTATCGGTGAATGACAACTGGCCTTCCGGCACCCAGGCCCCGTCAAAGTCAATCAACATCGACATCGAGAGGTCCGTGATCAGGCCACTGCTGCTTACCAGACTATGGTTGTTGATGAAGTCAAAACTGACGGTGCCGCTGCGTCCGACGCTATCCATGCCCTGTAAACTCCAGTTGGCACTGAGCTCACCAATGCCATAAAAACTCATGCCACCGGCATCCACATTGAGACCTCGTCGTGTTGCCGCCCAGTGGTCTTGGCCAACTATCCAATCCACGGCGCTGAAAAACCCGCCAGAGGTGCGCATAGACCCGGACAATGCCGCTGCTGTGCCGGCCGTAATGTCCGTCTGCAAATTGGTGTTGTCTAACAGAGGCTGTGCCGGAGTACCGCTAAAAACAAATGGTGGACGCAATACCAGCTCCACCTGACCATTGGCCCGGACAATTGCAAACCGATAAGCCTCAGTCGGCCCCAGCGAAAAGCCATTACTGACGCCAGGCACTGTCACTGCGACATCAATCACACCATCCCAGCCAGCCAGATACAAATCACCGTCTTTCAGCACCGCTTCATAGTGGGTGCCGCGGACCCCGATAGTGGCCACCGGCGTTTTCAGCCGGTAGTTTTTTTGCTCAGTCGGTAAAACACCGGTGATAGTGCGCAAACCACCTTTGACCAGTTCCAGACTGACCTGACTGTTACCCTGAGCCGGATCTGACCGGTAGTCGCGGATCGCCAGCTCAGTGTCGGCCTGCAACGACAGCAAACCGCCATCGCTCATCCGCAACTGGCTGGCGCTCACCGGTCCCGTTGTGACCAGATCCACGGCATACACCGGCGATTGCCTTTGCAGCGCGCGCCGCTGCTGTTCAGCCAGCGCCTCAACGGTGCCGCGGGCCATAATGGTTTTGCCGGCGGCAACCGGCTGGGCCAACAGCGGCATGCCGATACAGGCAGCCAGCAGCAAAGCACCGGTCAGCGTCACTGTTAACCGCCGGACTAACTGTTCAGAATGCATAACGGACTCCTACCCAGGCACGGTTGCGCCGGTATTGATATAACGCCAGATTGCTGGTGTTACGCAGATGACTGAGACTGGTCAGCAGACGCCATTGCGCACTGATGGTGTAGGTGAACTCCAGTTCAGCACGCAAATAGCGGTCCTGACGTTCGGCAGCGAACAAAGGATGGATGTCCTGATAGTCCCCCATCGAATAGTCCAGCTGCAGACTACTGTGCCATTGTGCAGTCAGCGGCTGCAGCCAGCGATATCCGACGCCACGAATATCACGGCTGTTAAATTCACTGCGCTGCAAATCGCTGCTTTCCTGACCATACCGCAGCATCAGACGATGCTCGGCAGCGCCGGCCTGCACCGCCATCCAGCTTTCGAGCAGCCATTGTTGTTTATCTAAAGTCGGCAGATTGGCATAAGCAAAATCAGCCCAGGTCAGGTCCAGCCCCATGCTGATACTTTCGCCAAAATCCCGGCTGACGGCAGTTTTAATCCCCTGATAGTCGAGGTAGCTGTTGCTGTCCAACTCCACAGGCCGGTAAAAAATCTCTGCCGACCATTGCATGCTGCGCCAGCGTGACTGATAGCCCGCCAACACACTGAGATAAGAGCGGCTGTACACAGCATCATGCCGGTAATTGCTGTTTAACCAGCCAGCCGATGCGTAAAATGCAGAGTGTTGATTGCGCGGTAAGACATAGTTCAGCTGAGCCTGCACTTCCTGAAAACCGCTGCGTTGCTCGAGATTCTGTGCAAATAACCGCACCTGGCCGAGCAAAGGGACAAAGACAAATTCATCATCAATACCGCTGTTCGGATTACTGTCCGACCCACTGCTCAGTTGCAGCCAATTTTGCCAGTAGCCCTGTGACGGGTCCCGCACCTTACTTATTCGCGACAGATAGCTTTGAACGAGTTCCGTTTCCCGCTCCGGTAGTCTGGCTTGCTGTAGCGCCAGAAACTCCTGTTCTGCGGCAGGTAAATTGCCCAACTCAAGATATGTTACACCCAGTAGTATTCGCAAATCTGCGGCCTGCGGTACAGATTGCACCGCTCGTTCTAAGGCAAAGACCGCCTGATGCAGCTGACCTGCCTGCCTGGCCGCTAACGCATACAGATAATCAAAGCGTGGTTCACCTTCATGTGTTGCCTGCAACGCAGCGGCAAGCTCCAAGGCGACTTTGTCTTGTTTTTGCAACAGCCTTTCAAGGCTATCGACAGATTGATCAGAGCCTGGCGGGTGCGCGACAGCGAAGGGAGATAACAACAGCAACATCAGACCGCAACAGAGCTGGGATTTCAGACCAGTATTGGGCATATAGATGACCGGGTAAGTGGTGAGGTTGTTTTAGTCTAGTCACGAAGTGCAGGATGAGGAATGTTCAGTCAAAAAAACTGTTCGGCCATGTTTAGCTGGAGGGACCGCGGCAGGCAACTGCCGCACAGCACATTGCAGGCGCTTTTTGCAGGCACAACCGCGTGAGTCTGCAGACAGCGGTGTGCTGATGTAACAGCAGCAAAATCAGTGCAGTTCTGACAAATTGTACTATCACATTGACTTGCACAGGTCTGAAACAACCAGCTGAAATTCATCAGATAAATTTTGCTGCTGCAGCACTTTTATACAGTCAGACAGGCTTTGACCTATGTCATCTGAGTGGTATGGCTGAACAAAGGTAGGCTTAGTATGCTGTGCGCAGCAGCCGCACCAAAGTTTGAACACCATCAACATAGTGGCCAATCCGCAGGTTTTCGTCGAAACTGTGCTGGTTATTGTCAGCATTCACCAGCGGCAGAATCACAAAAGGTATCTCCAGCGCACTGACCAGCTGCGCGGTTGGCAGACTGCCGCCCATCATGCGGATCCGCACGACCTGACGGCCATCTTGTTGCAGCACTGCGTACACCCAGTTACCGAGCTTTGAATCCATTGGTGTACGCGCCGCATCGCCGCCAGCACCCGCTGTTAATGAGGCGATTTTTGGGTATTTGGCGCGCTCGTCAGCCGTCGGCTCGCCCTGGCTCAAATACCAGCCCTGCGCTTTGATATGACGCTCCAGTAAGCCTGTGAGATAAGCAGAATCAGCCTCGGGAGTGGTGCGCAGGTCCAGCTCTGCAACCGCCTGATGCGGAATAATATTGGCAGCTTTGTCACCGACCGCAGCCGCTTGCATGCCGCGGATGTTTAACGACGGATATTGCAGCGCTTCCTGATAACTGTGGCCTACAGCGTCTGGTCGGGCGATGCCGGTGCGCTGACGCAGCGCGGCGTCATCATCCGGTACTTCCGAGAGTGCCAGACGTTCGGCCACGCTCAGCTTTACAGTGTCGTAATAGCCGGCCACAGTAACCCGGCCATCATCGTCTTTCATACTGGCCAGCAAGGTTGCCAGCCGCTGCGCCGGATTTGGCACGTAATTGCCATAATGACCGCTGTGAAGTGGCGTTTTGGGTCCATAGACGGTCAGCGTCAGACTGGTCGCGCCACGGTTGCCAAAAACCAGTGTTGGTTGATTACTCGGGTGCTGCGGCCCGTCGAGGATAATTAAGCCATCGCTGTGCAGCAGCTTTGCATTGGTTTTTGCTATCGCATTTATGGTCGGAGAGCCCTTTTCTTCTTCACTGTCGAGCAACACTTTGACATGGAAAGCCGGCGACTGACCCGCAGCTTTTAACGCATCAAAAGCCGCCAGCAGCATCATAATGGGGCCTTTGTCGTCAGCCGCTGCCCGCGCAAATACACGTAATTCGGCATCCAGAGGATTCTGCTGTAGTAATGCCGCGTCCACTGTCTGCCATTGACCACCCGCGTCGCGTTTCTTCACCACCGCTTGCCAGGGACTAGACTGCGCCCATTGCTTTGGCATGACCGGCTGACCATCAAAATGTAGGTACAATAACAAAGTCGCGGCATCTTTTTGTGCGCTGTGGTAATGGGCAAACACCAACGGTTTGCCCTGATTAGCTAACTGCTGCGTTTGAAACCCCCGGCGCTGAAAAGCAGCGCTCAGCCAGTCAGCATTGCTGCGGATATCAGCCGCATTCACCGCATCGTTGGGCAACGCCAATAGCTGAAAATACTCGGTAAAACTATGCTGCGCTGCTTGCAACACTTGTATATCTGCGGGAAACGCGGCACCAGAAACCTGAGTCGGGTCAGAGGCTGGATTGGTTTGGGCCTGTACATGGCCACTGGCACAAAATGTAGCAACGGCGAGGCTGAAGAATATTTGCTGAAAATGGTTTTTATACATTGTTTTATCCCGACTTCAGAGTTGAAGTTTTATATGTTCAGGGATTGTTCCACCGAGACTTGGCTAGTCGATTGTTCGCATTAACGTTCTGGCCTTGGCATCGCAATAGCCAGCACCGTATAAACCCCAAATCCCAACCCGCAGGAGACAAAACTGAGTCCCAGCCAAAGCAGCCTGACTGCGCGCGGCTCCCAGCCGATAAAATCGGCAATACCACCACAAACCCCGGCCAGTACCCGGTCAGATGACAGAGTCAATTTACGATTTCCGTGCATTCAGGTTCTCAAATTACCTAAAAGAAGCACATTAACACAATTTTAAATAATATAAGTTTATCTGCGACAACCATATTCGCACTGGCCACCGCGCATAAACGCATGTCAAATCAGACAAGCCCGGCACATCGGGCCAGAGCTGGCTAATCCAAGTTTCACCTGTTGTTCCTCCCGCCCAGTGGACTTTGTGCACTTATTCGACCAAGAGGCCACAACCTGTTGTATTTGGCTTTGTATCGCTCCCTCTTGTGTTTTTATCTAAATCGATTAAGATTCTTCTATGCACGGTGCTTACACCTGTGTAAAACTGAAGGTCAAGCATCTGCTGCCCTTGCAGCTGCGATCTCAAAACAGATAAAAAAACAGTGCCGACCAGGCCAAACCCGGACCAGACGATATGCCAAACACTATTGCCCAGTTGCTGGCTGAGCCGGCACTCCTGCAGCGCGAAGCGGAAACTATCCTCAAGCGCCACAGCGCCAGTTTAAAAACCGCTGCTAAAAACAGCTGGCCTGCGCTGCAACCGCGTTTAGCCCAAGTACTGCCGGAATTGCTGGGGCTTTATCTGCAACTCTATGGCGATTTGTTTGACTGTTATCATCAATTGGAACAGCTGCTGAAGTTGTTAGCCAAAAGCGCGGCACAGCGGCCGGATTATCTGCAGGCCGAAGATGCAGCGCCGCAAACCTGGCACAAAAGCCATCAGGCGCTTGGCTCTGCCTGCTATGTCGATTTATTTGCCGGCAATTTCGACGGCTTAAAACAGCGTATTCCGTATTTAAAACAAACCGGTATTAATTACCTGCACCTGATGCCACTGTTCAAAGCGCCAGAGCCCAACAGTGACGGCGGCTATGCTGTGTCGGATTACCGCAGCACTATGCCCTCTCTCGGCACTATGGCCGAATTGTCCGGCCTGATGCGGGAACTGCATCAGCAAGGCATCCGGCCTGTACTGGATTTTGTCTTTAACCATACTTCTGACGAGCACCGCTGGGCAGAAAAAGCCAAGGCCGGCGACCCGGCATATCGCGATTATTATTTCTTTTTCACTGAAGCCGAGCGCGACCGCTATGCGCCCACCTTACGTGAAATATTCCCGGAGATCCGTCGCGGTTGTTTTACCCAGGACAAAAGCTCTGGCCTTTGGGTATGGACGACGTTTAATAGCTTTCAATGGGATTTAAACTACGCCAACCCAGCGGTTTTCACTGCCATGGCCGAAGAGATGTTATTTTTGGCCAATCAGGGCGCCGCGGTGTTGCGACTCGACGCGCTGGCGTTTGTCTGGAAAGAAGCTGGTACCAATTGCGAAAACCTGCCAAAGGCGCACTTACTGATCAAAGCTTTTAATGCCGTAGCGCGCATTGCGGCACCGGCGCTGCAGTTTAAATCCGAAGCGATCGTCCACCCGGACGAAGTGGTGAAATACATCGCGCCGAATGAATGTCAGCTGTCGTACAACCCGCTGCTGATGGCACTGCTGTGGAACTCGTTAGCCACGCGCAAAACCCGGTTGCTGACTGAATCGCTGCAGCGGCGTTTTGCCATTGATCCACACTGCAGCTGGGTCAATTACATCCGCTGCCATGACGATATTGGCTGGACCTTTGACGACACTATCGCCTGGCAGCTTGGCATTAATCCGGATCATCACCGTCAGTTCCTTAATCATTTTTATACCGGCCAGTTCCCTGGCAGTTTTGCCAGCGGTGTGCCCTTTCAGCAAAACCCGGTCACCGGCGACTGCCGCGTCGCCGGCATGCTGGCGTCCCTCGCCGGCGTAGACAAAGCTGAGGCTGAACAAAACCAGCAACATCTTGAACACGCGCTGGCAAGGATCTATTTGCTGAACAGCGTCATCCTCAGTATTGGTGGCCTGCCACTGCTGTATATGGGCGATGAACTGGGTCTTCGCAATGATCACAGCTATCTGCAAGATCCGGCAAAAAAAGACGACAGCCGCTGGGTCAACCGTGTCGCGGTCACTGAATCGCAACTGGCTCATGCAACAGAGCCCGGTACTTTATCCGGCCGCATCTACCAGCAACTACAGCATTTGATCAAAACCAGGGCTGGACTACCGGTGCTTGGTAATGGCACTACCAGCATCCTGCACAGTGCTAATCCGCACCTGTTCTGTTATCAACGGGAACTGAACGGCGAGCAGCTGCAGGTCGTGGTGAATTTCAGTGAACACCCGCAATACTGGCACAGCGACAGCAGTGCCAGCTTCACCGACGCTCTCACTGGCAGGCAACTACAGGCAGGCGCAGTTGCGCTCAGCGCTTATCAGGTGTTGTGGCTGACAAACTAACTTTGGTTCAGCTAAAGCGCCGGCCCGGATAGCAGTGCGAAAACGCGCCGGCGTTGTTGTTGGTAAAACCTGACTGGAATTAAAGGGACAAGTCCCAATCAGCACAGTATGATCGGCAGTATTTGCAACAGATCTGCCGGAGTGCCTGATGATCAAAACTGCCGTGATTGGCTTTGGCCTGTCCGCCCGGGTGTTCCACCTGCCTTTTCTTGCCACCAATGCCAACTTTAAGCTGGTCGGCATCAGCACCACACAGCCAGAAGCCGCAGAGTGTTGGCCCGGCGTACAGATATACGCCGATGCCGCCAGCCTCATTGAGCATACTGACGCCAGTCTGATTGTGATCACGGCGCCAAACCGCGCGCACTTTAGCCTCGCCAAAGCTGCTTTGCTTGCCGGTAAAGATGTGTTGGTAGAAAAACCGCTGGCAGTCACCGTGCTTGAAGCCCTCGAGCTGCAAAAGCTGGCAGCGCAGCAGCAGCGCAAACTGGCGGTGTATCATAACCGCCGGTTTGACGACGATTTTGTCGCGCTGCAACAGCTGCTGCAGTCAGGCCAGCTTGGCACTGTGCAGCTGATGTACTCGCGCTTTGACCGCTTCCGGCCCCAAGTGCAGGCGCGTTGGAAAGAGTCGGCGGAGCCGGGCAATGGCGTGTTATACGACTTAGCGCCGCATCTGTTGG
>Ga0247724_1000339_pt1 | contig 11522 bp, 10 predicted proteins | sample OKSTACKMC2E_FD_182776 | JGI IMG/M metagenome (GOLD analysis project Ga0247724, IMG submission 182776) | Subsurface sediment microbial communities from gas well in Oklahoma, United States - OK STACK MC-2-E | ecosystem: Environmental > Terrestrial > Deep subsurface > Rock core/Sediment | place... | reverse complement strand
GGTCACGAGTTCGAGTCTCGTTGCCCGCTCCAAATCAGAACACACATCTCGCAGAGCGGGCATAGCTCAGTTGGTAGAGCGCTACCTTGCCAAGGTCGAGGTCACGAGTTCGAGTCTCGTTGCCCGCTCCAATTCTCCTTTTTCGTGGTCAAATTACTTGTTCACTTTCATACTTGCACACAACTGGCTGTGCTGTTAGTTTAGCGGCTAAATTCATCAGGTAAGACCAGTATGCCAAACCTCAATAAACTCAACCGTTTAGTCACGAAAATCAATACTGCGCCGGTTTTTTGCCGCAGCTGGTTATTGACCCTGTTGTTTGGCCGCACTATCAAATTCGCCGGCACTGCCGGCGTGCAGGTCGAAGCGCTTGACCTTCGGCAGGCGAAACTGCGTTTAGCCAACCGGCGTAAAGTACAAAACCATATTGGCTCTGTGCATGCTGCCGCGACAGCGCTGCTGGGTGAGTCGGCCAGCGGTTTTTTGCTGGGCATGCATGTGGCTGACGACAAGATTCCACTGCTTAAATCGATGCAAATCCAGTATCTGAAACGTTCGACCGGTGCGCTGACAGCTGTCGCGCAGCTGGACGACGCGCAAATCTCCCATATTCAGCACAGCGACAAAGGTGAAGTTGTGATCCGGGTGCTGATCAAAGACCAGCTTGGCATTGAGCCTGTTGAAGCTTTATATACCTGGGCCTGGATCCCGAAGGTGCGTAAACCTGCCTGAATAGCGTTGACTGGCGGGTCATCGCAGGAACTGGTAGATTAATCGCAGTGAAGGCCACAGGAACGTCAATTGACCAGCAGAGAACTCAATGCAGGACGTAAACTCACCAGGCCCGGTGTGCAATTGCGCATGTCCTGGTTGGTCAGACATCCGGTGCGGGTTGCAGTTATGGTCGGGATCATACTGCTGACTTTGCTAGGCATTCTGGTCTGGCAGCAGCAGCAAAAAAATATTGAAGTCGAACGTTATCAGCTGCTACAGCAGGTCAGTCATCATGCCGCCTCACTGGAGGCGACTATCCGCACTGCCGTTGTGGTCAGCGAATCACTGCGTAATGAAATTATCCTGCACCCGCAACAACCGCTCGCTGAGCTGGAAAATCGTGTCGATTTGCTGCTCAAAGACTATCCGTTATTTCGTCATATTGCGCTCGCGCCCGATTTAATCATTCGTTACGTCTATCCCAGAGCTGGTAATGAAGCGGCTTTAGGTGTCAATTACCGGCTTATTCCGGAACAGTACGCCGCGATTGAAAAGGCAATTGCTTTGGGGGGGCCGCTGCTGGCCGGTCCGGTAAAACTGGTGCAGGGCGGCAGTGGCCTGATCTTGCGGGTGCCGGTGTTTATCGGCGATAGGCAGTTATGGGGGGCGATTGCTGCCGTGATCCCGCTGGAACGGTTGCTGCAACAAACGCAGCTGGAGCAGTTTCACGAGCATTATTATCTGGGGTTGTCTGGTCGTGATGGCGAGGTAAACAACACCGAGTTATTTTGGGGGGACCCGGTATTACAGGGCTTGCCTTCGGTTTACGCCAACATCCGTCTGCCCAATGGCCATTGGCGCTTACATGCTTTTCCAAAAAAACGGTTACCTCTGATGGCCGGTCTGCCACCGTTGTTCCTGCCAATAGGGCTGCTGCTGACATTGATTCTGACAGTTGGGCTTTATGTGTTATTGCGGTTATCGCAGGAACGGCAACTGGCACTGCAAACCGTAGCCTGGCAGGCGAGCTTTGATCCTCTGACCGGTCTGGCAAATCGCTCTGTATTGTTGGGGCAACTGGAACTGATGCTGAAACAGGCGCGGGCTCAGGGTGGCCAGCTGGCAGTATTAAGTCTGGATCTGGATGAATTTAAGCAAGTGAATGAAAGTCTGGGGCACCCGGTGGGGGACCAGCTGCTGCAATTGGTAGCGGACCGTTTACTGGAGCAGTTAACCGGGCCTGAAATGGTTGCCCGCTCCGGTGGCGACGAGTTTGTGCTGGTGGTGCCGGAGCATGGTAAGCCGGAACTGGTGGAGCAATTTTGTCAGACGTTGCTGAATGCTTTTCATGCACCTTTTATGGTCGGTGGCACGCCGTTATCGATATCCACTAGTATTGGCGTGGCGATTTATCCCAATGACGGGTTGCTGGCGATAGACCTGTTGAAGCACGCGGACCGTGCTATGTATGCCGCCAAACATCTGGGCCGTAACACATTCCATTTTTATGATGCCGGTATGCAAAAAGAAGCGGACCACTTTGTCCACCTGCACCATGAAATCATCAAAGGCATTGAACAACGCCAGTTCTTTCTGATGTACCAACCGATTTACGACGTGGTAAATCAACGTTTCAGCAAGGCCGAAGCGCTGGTGCGCTGGCAACATCCGGAGCGTGGTCTGATCCCACCTTTTGACTTTATCCCGGTCGCTGAGCGCACCGGTGCCATCCGGCCACTGGGCGAATGGATTTTGCAGCAAGCCATCGCCGACATGCAGTTGTTTAGCCAAATGGGCCTGCAGCTGCAGATCTCGGTCAATCGCAGCAGCCAGGAATTTAACCAGGCCAAATGCGCCGATGAATGGATAGCGCAACTGGCGGCCGCAGGGCTTACGCCAGAGCAATTGATTCTGGAAATCACCGAGTCGGTGTTTATGGACAAAGTGTCAGTGCAGCAGGCTAATGTGTTAAGCCTGCATCAGCAAGGTGTACAGCTGGCGATTGATGATTTTGGCACCGGTTATTCAGCCTTGAATTACCTGAGTCGTTATCCGGTTGATTTTATTAAGATTGATAAAAGTTTTATCAATCTGATTGCCGAACAGGACAAAGCGCGGGCTTTAGTTGCAGTGCTGATTAATATGGCAAAAGTGCTGGATGTGCAGGTGGTCGCTGAAGGTGTTGAGTCCGCTGAGCAGTTCCATGTATTGCAGCAGCTCGGTTGTGATTTTATTCAGGGCTATTATTTCTCCCGACCACTGGCGAAAGCTGATTTGATCTCGGTGGTGCAGCAACCGGTCAGGTTTCGATGATTGATAATCCTTGTGTGCGCAATTGTTGTCTGGACCAATCCGACATTTGCCTCGGTTGTGGCCGCCATGTCGATGAAATTACCGGCTGGCATCAGGCGACTGACCTGGAAAAACAGCAGATTTTGCAAAAGGCTGCAGAGCGATTGCAGCAGCCTGCCGGACAGGGGCTTACGCGTCTCTCGGTAAACCCACCTGAATAATCCGCACCAGCCGTTGTTGTGCGCGGCTCAGTTCTGCTGCAGCCGCCGTGGCTTTCTGCCGCTGTAGCGCTAACGCCCAGTCAACATGACGCTGCACCATGGCATCGCCGCTGAATTTCTCCAGACATTCGATCACAGCCGCCGCATAAGGTGCATTGCCAAGCGCCACGGCGATATTGCGTTGCCAGCGCTGATAACCAATGCGGCGGATAGCTGACCCTTCAGTCAGGCGCAGAAACTCCGCTTCGCTCCAACTAAATAAATCGACTAATGACTGATTTCGCCACTGTGGCCGCCGGGCGAAATCAGCTTCCTGGGTTAGCGGCGCATTGCGGTTGACCGGACACACCAGCTGGCAGTCATCGCAGCCATAGATGCGATTGCCAAGCAAAGGCCGCAGGTCTTCCGGGATATCGTCTTTGAGCTCAATCGTCAGATAGCTGATACAACGCCGCGCATCGACGACATAAGGCGCAACAATAGCGCCGGTTGGGCAACTGGTTATACAGGCTACGCAGTTGCCGCAGTCTTGGGTGACCGGTTGGTCAGTTGGCAATGGGATATTGACCAACAGCTCACCGAGAAAAAACCAGGAACCGGCGTCGGCGCTCAACAACAGGCTGTGTTTGCCAATCCAGCCAAGACCCGCTTTCGCGGCAAGCGGCCGTTCCAGTACAGGCGCTGAGTCGACAAAAGGCCGAAACCCTAACCCCGTCACCTGCGTACCGATGCGCTCGCCCAATTGTTTTAAACGTTGACGTAGTACTTTGTGATAGTCGCGGCCGAGCGCGTATCTGCTGATGTAGGCTTGCGTCGGATCGGCGAGGTTCGTGGCAAAACCGGCAGCGGCGAGTAAATAATCCATCCGTACTGAAATGACCCGCAAAGTGCCAGGCAGCAGTTCGGCCGGGCGGGCGCGCAGCAAGCCGTGGCTTGCCATATAATCCATGCTGCCGTGGTAACCGGCATCTAACCACTGCTGCAAGCGGGCTTCTTCCGGCTGTAAATCCGTATCTGTAATACCGCAGGCACTAAAGCCAAGCTCTTTGGCCCAGTCTTTGATCTGTATGGCCAAGGCGGTCCAGTCGGGTGTCTGCGGCGTTGAAGTCATCAGGTGAAAGCAATCAATTTGCGGATAAAACTATGGTATCACAGAGTCACAGCATGCCGCGCGGTAGTGCAGCGCCGCTGATTTTGGTAGCATACCGCAGTATTAAAATTTTTCAGGCCAAAATGCCGATGTCCGGACTGTCATATCAGATTGAACTTCGTGATGAAGCTGCCACCCGTCAAATCGCCGGCCAACTGGCCCAAGGCTGTCGTGACGGCGGTGTCTTGTATCTGCACGGTGACCTTGGTGCCGGTAAAACCACTTTTAGCCGGTATTTGTTGCAGTCGCTTGGCCATCAGGGCAATGTAAAAAGCCCGACGTATACCCTGGTGGAAAGTTATCAGCTGGCCGAGCTGCAGGTTTTTCACTTTGATTTGTACCGTTTACATGACCCCGAAGAGCTCGAATTTATGGGGATCCGCGATTATTTTGCCGCACAGCATCTGTGTCTGGTGGAATGGCCTGAACGGGGCCAACCGTTGCTACCGGTGCCGGATTTAGATTTGCAACTAAAAATAACCAGCGCGCAAGCACGTCAGCTGCACATCCATGCACTGACGGCGCGAGGCGCAGCGATGTTGGAACTGATTGTCTGATATGAATTTTTCCCGGATGTTCGGGTTGGGCCTTTGCCTGACTTTCTTCAGTGTTGCCGTACTGGCAGCAAATAAAATCGACAGCGTGCGGATCTGGCCGTCGCCGGACAGCACCCGGGTTGTTTTCGACATGCAGCAAAAACCGGTGTTTCGGTTATTGCCCAAGCAAGGCGCGTTGGTCACGCTGGAAATTGACGGCATTAGTGAGCCGAAGCTTGGCAAAATGTCTGGTGAATCAGAATTAGTTAAATCCATCCGCGTGCAAAAAGTCAGCGGCAAAGCCTCGGTGCGGGTGTTACTGGATCTGAGCCGTGAATCCACGGAAAAGGCTTTTGCGCTGCCCCCGTCCGACCGCTATGGCCATCGCCTGGTGCTGGACATCACCGACGTGCAGGCTGAAAAAGCTTTTGTCGCACCGCCACCGGCCAGAAAAAACAGCAGTGGCGGAGGGCGTGACATCATCATCGCTATTGATGCCGGCCACGGTGGCCACGATCCGGGGGCTGTTGGTCCTAAGGGCACCTACGAAAAACACATCACAATGTCGGTTGCGGAAAAACTCGCAGCCTTAATCAACAAAGAACCCGGCTTTAAAGCGGTGCAAACCCGCACCGGGGACTATTATATCTATCCGAGTAAAAGACCGGACGTTGCACGCAGTAAGCAAGCTGATTTGTTAGTGTCAATTCATGCCGATGCGGCCGAGAATCGCAAAGCCAGCGGCGCTTCGGTCTGGGTGTTGTCGCTGAAACGGGCCACCACCGAGGTTGGCCGGATGATGGAACAGACAGAGCAACATTCAGAGTTGCTCGGAGGCGTGGCGGAAGTGATCAAAGATTCCGCCAACGAACGTTATCTGGCTCAAACCGTGCTGGATTTGTCGATGAATCATTCGATGACCACCGGCTTTGATGTTGCTGCCGGTGTATTACGTGAACTGGGGCACGTCACTAAACTGCACAAAAAAGAGCCACAGGCAGCCAGCCTTGGCGTGCTGAAAGCGCCGGATATCCCTTCAATTCTGGTCGAAACGGGTTATATCTCTAACCACAATGAAGAACAAAAACTAAAAACCGCTTCTCATCAGCAAAAACTGGCAGCCGCGATTTTCCGCGCTCTGAAAAAACATTTTCATAATTCGCCACCTGCTGATAGTGCGATAGCACAGCGGCGCGGCAAGTCCGATCTGCAGCTGCCGGACCAGCGGTCAGTACCGGTGCGTAGCAACACGGCGGGCACACCGACTGTGACCGGAACGCCTGCATCGGCTGGTTCTGCGCCTGTGCGCGTCGCGGGGCCCGTGCTGCCGTCGGGGAGTCAGGGCAGCGGCCGGATCATCGTTCACAAAGTGAAATCCGGTGAATCCCTGTCAATGCTGGCGCGTAAATATGGCGTGCCGATGTCACAGCTGCGTCAGCTCAATCAGTTAAAGTCTGACAATATCCGCATCGGTCAGAATTTAAAGGTGCCGCAACGATGACCATCCAGCTGCTGCCGCCGCAACTGGCTAATCAAATCGCCGCCGGTGAAGTGGTGGAGCGGCCGGCGTCTGTGATTAAAGAGCTGGTAGAAAATAGCCTTGATGCCGGCGCCACTGAGATCCAAATTGATGTGGAAAAAGGTGGCAGTAAGCTGCTGCGGGTGCGCGACAACGGTTCTGGCATCGCCAAAGACCAACTGACACTGGCGCTGAGCCGGCATGCTACCTCAAAAATTCATGATTTTGCTGATTTGGCCAAAATCGTCAGCCTGGGGTTTCGCGGTGAAGCGCTGGCCAGTATCAGCTCAGTCTCGCGTCTGACATTAACGTCCCGCCCGGCGACACAAGAATCCGCTTGGCAGGCGATGGCGGAAGGGCGCGATATGGTGGTGCAAATAAAACCAGCCGCACACCCGGTGGGTACCAGCATCGAAGTGCTGGACCTGTTTTTTAATACGCCTGCGCGCCGGCGTTTTCTCAAATCTGATAAAACTGAATTCAGTCATATTGATGAGCTGGTGAAACGCCTGGCACTCAGTCGTTATGATGTCAGCTGGACTTTGACCCACAATGGCCAGCTCGTTCGGCAACTCAAAGCGGTGACAGACGACGCCGGAAAACAAAAAAGGCTGGCGCAGTTGTGCGGGCGCAGTTTTGCCCAGAGCGCCTGTTATGTTGAAAGTCAGTATGAACAGATGCGCTTATCGGGTTGGGTGTTGCCGGCTGCCTGTTGCACCGCACAACTACAGGTGCAGTATTGTTACGTGAACGGCCGGATGATGCGCGACAAACTGCTCAATCACGCCATTCGTCAGGCTTATGCCGACGCGCTGGCGCCGGAAGCGTTGCCGGCTTTTGTGCTGTATCTGGATCTAGAGCCAGAGCAGGTCGATGTCAACGTACATCCGGCTAAACATGAAGTGCGGTTTCACCAGGCCCGGCTGGTCCACGATTTTGTATACAGTGCGCTGACGAATGCGTTGTCGCAAGTCGAAGCTGCAGAATTCCCGCTGATTGCTGATCCAACACCGGACGCAGAGACAACGCAGGCATATTCTGCTCCAGCCTATTATGCTGCTGCGGGAATCCGTTCGCACCAGCCTTCGCCGGCGCAATTCCGCTCAAGTACTGCTCCTGCTGGCCAGGTCGCTATGCCTGGCAGTTATCAACCTGCCGGCCAACGTAGCGGAACACAGCATTGGCCTGCGTCGGTGCAGGAAATGCCGCCGGTGGTGCCGGTGCAGGCAGAACCTGAAACGCAGCAGGCGCCGGCCGGTAGTTTATTGCTGAGTTCAACCGAATTATTGCTGACGCATCAGCATCAGCTGTATTTACTCGATATTCCGGCCAGCATTGGCGGGCTGTTGAGTCAGCAACTCGTACCCTCGGCTGCATTGTTATTACCGGAGCGGCTGCGGCTGGAACCAGCGGAAATCGTCCTGCTGACGGCGCATGCCGGCGCCTTATCGCAGATGGGGTTTGATCTGGTGCTGAGTAATCAGGTCATGATTATCCGAGCGGTGCCGCAGCTGCTGCAGGGCGTGCCGCTTGCAACTGTGTTGCCACTGTGGTGGTCGCAATGGCAGGAGCCTTTGGCTTTGCCGCAGCTTTGGCGTCAATTACTGCAACTGGTGCTGCAGCGACAATGGCTGGCCGCGACAACCTTGTTGCAATATCAGGCGGCTTTATTTCAGCAGCCAGAATTGTGGCACGCTGTCCCAATCGATTTATCAATGAGCCGACAACAACTGCAGGAGCAAGTGCAATGACCAGCCCGGTTGTCTTTCTGATGGGGCCCACGGCGTCCGGTAAAACCGCGCTGGCGCTGGCGCTTGCCGGACAACGTCCGGTGGAAATTATCAGTGTCGACAGCGCTTTAATTTATCGCGGCATGGATATTGGTACCGCTAAACCAAATGCTGCAGAACTGGCAGCAGTACCACATCATCTGATTGATATTCTGGATCCGGTGCAGGCCTATTCGGCTGCGGATTTTCGCAGCGACGCACTGCGCCTTATCGCTGAAATTCAGCAACGAGGAGCACTACCTTTATTGGTTGGCGGGACCATGTTGTATTTTAAGGCGTTACTGGAAGGCATTTCGCCGTTACCCGAAGCAGATCCGCAAGTGCGGGCACAGATTGAAGCCGAAGCTGCGGTGTTGGGCTGGGATGGGTTACATCAACAGCTGGCTGTCATTGATCCGGTTTCTGCAGCCCGGATTCATCCAAACGACCCACAGCGCATCAACCGCGCGCTGGAAGTGTATCGGTTGACCGGCCGCAATCTGACTGAACTGACCGAAGAAAAAGGGGAACCTTTTCCATATCCGGTCTGTCAATTTGCCATCGCACCGACTGAGCGGGCCGAATTGCATCGGCGGATCGCGTTGCGATTTGAGCAGATGTTAGCGCAGGGGTTTGAGCAGGAAGTGCGGCTTTTAAAACAAAGATCTGATCTGCATCCGGATTTACCATCTATACGTTGCGTGGGCTACCGCCAGATGTGGGACTATCTGGACGGGCTAGTGCCTTATGACGAGATGGTGTATCGTGGCATTGCCGCAACGAGGCAACTGGCAAAGCGCCAGTTGACCTGGCTTCGCAGCTGGCAGAATTTGCACTGGTTAAATGCAGATTTAACTCAGCAAGAAAACTTGCAAGCTGTTTTATCTTCGCTACGCTAAATTAGTGAAGAAAAAAATCGTTATTTAACGACTTGAAAATAATATAATAATCCACATATCAAGAATCAGAACAAAGAAAAAGGAAAGCGGCAAATGGCAAAGGGCCAATCTTTACAAGACCCATTTTTAAATACTTTACGGCGGGAGCGTATTCCTGTTTCCATTTACCTTGTAAATGGCATCAAGCTGCAGGGCCAAATTGAGTCTTTTGACCAGTTTGTCATTCTGCTGAAAAATACTGTGAGCCAGATGGTCTATAAACACGCGATCTCTACAGTAGTGCCGGCACGGGCTGTCAATACCATGGCTGCACATGGCAGTGGCGCTGGCGACGACGAACTGGAAGAGTAATCGGGGCATTATTGCTTGTTTGACCATCATCAGCCGGCTGAACAAGCGATCCTTGTCCACATCACCTTTCCGCAGGAACATGCGCGGGAAGATTTGGATGAACTGCAGATGCTGGTTGCGTCTGCAGGTGTTGTTGCAGCTGCTGTTATCACAGGCCCGCGTCAGACCGCTGATGCGCGTTTGTTTGTTGGCAGTGGCAAAGCGCAGGAAATCGCCGCTGCAGTACAGCAGTACGCTGCAGATGTGATTATCTTCAACCACACGCTATCCCCCGCACAAACCAGGAATCTGGAGCGACTCTGCCAGTGCAAAGTCATAGATCGCACCACCCTGATCCTTGATATCTTTGCCCAGCGCGCCCGCAGTTTTGAAGGTAAGTTGCAGGTTGAACTGGCGCAGCTGAAACATCTCGCTTCCCGTTTAATTCGCGGCTTTGATAATGAACGGCAAAAAGGTGGTATTGGCCTGCGTGGTCCGGGTGAAACTGCACTGGAAACTGATCGCCGCCTGCTGCGTGACCGTATTAGTATGCTGATGCAACGCCTGGAAAAAGTCAGTAAACAACGCGAAACGGGCCGCAAAGCGAGGCAGCGGGCTGAAGTGCCTGTGGTGTCGCTGGTTGGTTATACCAATGCCGGAAAATCGACTCTGTTTAACCAGCTAACTCAGGCTGACGTTTATGCGGCTGATCAGTTGTTTGCTACCTTAGACCCAACACTGCGTCAAATCCGCTTTCCGGATTTTGGGGCGTTAATTTTTGCTGACACCGTTGGTTTTATCCGGCATCTGCCACATGATCTGGTAGCGGCTTTTAAGTCGACTTTGCAGGAAACGCGTGAGGCTGATTTACAGTTGCACGTGATTGATATCTCGGACGCTCGGGTAGAGGACAATATCGCTCAGGTTCAGCACGTACTGCATGAGATTGAAGCAGACGAACTGCCGCAATTAAAAGTGTTTAACAAAATTGACCGGACCGAGCAGCAGGCCCGCATAGAATATGACGAATATGGTGTACCGCAGGCGGTTTATATTTCGGCGCAAGCTGGAGTTGGGCTGGAGTTGTTGCGTCAGGCTATAGTCACGAGACTGTCCGACCGTTTTGTCGCGATGCAAGTACAACTGCCGCCCGATGCATTGAACTGGCGGGCAAAACTGCATGAAGCCGGGTGTGTGCGACAAGAACAATTTGATGAGCAGGGCAATTGCCTGTTGCAGATCCAGCTGTCAGTCGCGCTGTGGGAGCGGCTGAACAAGCAGAGTCAGACATTGTTACAAAGCTGTGTCCTGACCGGATAAGATTTTGATATAGTAACTTTTAACCTTCTGAAGCAACACGGAGTAACGTATGGCTTGGAACGAGCCGGGTAACAACGGCAAGAATAATGACCCCTGGAATCAGGGCGGACGTAATCAGGGCCCCCCTGATATGGATGAAGTATTCCGCAATCTGAGTAAAAAACTCGGTGGCATCTTTGGTGGTGGTTCCGGCGACGCCAGCGCAGGCAACAATGGTGGCAGTTCTGCATTGGTAACGCTGATCCTCATTTTGGCCTTATTAGGCTGGCTAGCCAGCGGTATATACACAATCAAAGAATCAGAGCGTGGTGTTGTGCTTCGTCTGGGCCAGTACCACGGCGAAGTTAATCCGGGTATTAACTGGAAGCCAACTTTCATCGATCAGGTATTGCCGGTGGATGTTTCCAGCGTTGAAACGCTGAAAACCGATGGTTTTATGCTGACACAGGACCAAAACCTGGTGCGCGTGACCTTTGAAGTGCAATACCGGATTGAAGATCCGCGCGCTTACAAATTCGCGGTTACAGATCCGGACAGCAGCCTGATGCAGGCAACGGATGCAGCGCTGCGTTATGTAGTTGGTCATTCTTTAATGGATGACGTCCTGACCAAAGGCCGCGAGCTGATCCGCCAGAACACCCGGACAGAGCTGGAGAATATCATCAAGCCATACAATTTGGGCTTGCAGCTTGTCGACGTGAACTTCCGTGATGCCCGCCCGCCGGAAGAAGTCAAAGCGGCCTTTGATGATGCGATAGCCGCACAGGAAGAC
>Ga0247724_1000338_pt1 | contig 11533 bp, 6 predicted proteins | sample OKSTACKMC2E_FD_182776 | JGI IMG/M metagenome (GOLD analysis project Ga0247724, IMG submission 182776) | Subsurface sediment microbial communities from gas well in Oklahoma, United States - OK STACK MC-2-E | ecosystem: Environmental > Terrestrial > Deep subsurface > Rock core/Sediment | place... | reverse complement strand
AGTGTTTAAAAAAGCCCAGCGGCGGTTGATGCGACAGGGCATTTTTCGCCAGCTGCCAGATAAACAGCTGTTGATGACTGGCACTCAGAATGTCCGACTGTAATGCACTAAAAAGCGCCTGACTGCCGGCGACGACGCGGGCATCAAAATAGATACTGCTGTCGAGCAGCGCCTGTGGCGTTGGGGTCTGGATCATGCCGGCAAAACGCGCTGACCACCCGGCCAGACTCAGGCGTAATTTTTCGTTGGTCGCCATCACATTACCCGGACATAATATCTGGCCGGAACTCGCCAGGCCATCGCAGACAAAACGGGCGAGGGCACTGAAGTAACGGGCAATGTCGCCGACCGGTTCTTTTTCCAGCAGCAGTGCGTTGTCCTGATCGGCACTTAATAGCATATCCTGTCGCGCCTGTGAGCCAAAACACAGCCAGCTGAAAGCGCAGGGGGCCGGGCCTAAATGTTGCTGTGCCAGCTTCAGCCAGCTTTGCGCCAGCGCGTCGTACAAAGTACTTAAAATCTGACTGATTTCGGTGGACGGTAATTGTTGCTGGCCGAGCTGGCGTGTCAGCTCTGGGATTTTGTTGGAACAATCACTTAAGCCAGCGCTGTCGCGCTGGCGATGAATGTGGCTGATCAGAAACAACGGATGTTCCTGGGTACTGCGGACCAGATCGCTGGTGGTCAGCACACCACTGACCACGCCTGCTTTCTCCACCGGTAAGTGGTGGATATTATGCTGACTCATCAGCTGCAGCGCTTCAAAGGCAAATGCGTCAGCGTGGATCCGATAAGGGTTTCGTGTCATCACCTCAGCAACCGGGGTTAACGCCGATTTCCCCTCAGCCAGTACTTTACTGCGCAGGTCGCGGTCGGTCAGGATGCCGCTGAGCTGTTGCGCATCCATCACCAGCAATGAGGAGATACGTTGCTGGGTCATCAATTTTGCTGCTTGTTGGATAGTAGCCTGACTTTGGATACTGATGACTTTCGGCGCGCATAAATCGCCAACGCGGCGGTTGTCTGTGGCATTTTGCTGATGTAAATGCAGTGATCGGCCAAGCAGACGTTGGAAATACAAGGCGAAGTTTTTGAATTGTTGCTGATACTGCACAAACACTGGCTGTGGGACCAAGTACACCAGACCGTCTTCCTGGCAATGCAGTTGCTCGTTTTGGTCCTGTTGCGTCAATAACTGCCGGTAACCCCAGCAATCACCGCTTTGCAGCGGGTAAAGCTGTTGCTGTTGTTGCATCAGAAATAAGCCAGTCCGCACCAGCACCAACTGATTGGCAAATGGCAGTTGTTCAGCCTGGACGGCGTAATAAATCGTGATCTGCTGGCTTAAGGCGGTGAGATCAGCCGCCGGTAAATCGGCAAAAGGGGGAACCTGCGTTAAAAACTGCACTACTTCCTGAATCTGCATCACAAGCTCCTGCATAAAAAAGGTCAGCGCCGGGACGCTGACCTGTATTTCGGTATCATACCGCCATCGTCAGCTTAGTGCGTTGATGCAGCACCAGCCCCTTTCGGGAAACGGATAGACTCGACGATATCCTGTACTTCCGCTGGCACTTCTTTGGTCACTTTGCTCACGGCAAAAGCGACGATAAAGTTCACCAGCATGCCCACGGTACCGATACCCTCAGGCGAGATCCCCAGGAACCAGTTGGCTGGTACGTTGGCAGCCATTGGCGTGATGAAAATGCCTTTGAAGTACACAATGTAGCCAATGGTGAATACCATACCTGCTAACATACCGGCGACTGCCCCTTCTTTGTTCATTTTCTTGTAGAAAATGCCAAGGATAATCGCCGGGAAGAAGCTGGCTGCGGCCAGACCAAAGGCGAAGGCGACCACTTCTGCCACAAAGCCTGGTGGGTTAATACCGAGGTAGCCGGCGACCATGATGGCAACCGCTGCCGCGCCGCGGGCATAACGCAATTCCATTTTATCGGAGATGTTCGGCATCAGGTTTCGCTTCAGTAAGTCATGCGAAATTGACGTCGAGATCACCAGTAATAAACCCGCTGCTGTGGATAGCGCCGCAGCTACGGCGCCTGCAGCGACCAGTGCAATCACCCAGTTAGGTAACTGTGCAATTTCCGGGTTAGCCAATACCATGATGTCGCGGTCAATAGTCATTTCATTGCGCGCATCGCCTGAATAAAACATCCGACCGTCACCATTTTTGTCTTCATGTTTGATTAAACCGGTTTTTTCCCAGTTTTTCACCCACTGCGGCGCTTCGCTGACCAGCGTGCCCTGATGATCAGGACCATTTAAGGTATTGATCATGTTGTAGCGGGCGAAAGCACCAATTGAAGGCGCTGTGGTGTACAGGATCATGATGAAGATCAGTGCCCAGCCAGCAGAAATGCGCGCGTCTTTTACGCGTGGTACTGTGAAAAAACGTACAATCACGTGCGGCAGACCAGCAGTACCCACCATTAATGCTGCAGTGATGGCAAACACATCCATCATAGACTTGGTGCCGTCGGTATACAGTGCAAAACCGAGTTCAGTAGACAATCCATCAAGTTTGTCGAGCAGATAAGTGTCAGTCCCTTCAATAGTGCTGCCAAAACCAAATTGTGGAATTGGATTGCCGGTGATCATCAGAGAGATAAAGATTGCTGGCACCAGATAGGCAAAAATTAACACGCAGTATTGTGCGACCTGGGTGTAAGTGATGCCTTTCATGCCGCCTAATACCGCGTAGAAGAACACCACTGCCATACAAACCACGACACCGGTTTCAATATCCACTTCAAGGAAGCGGCTGAATACGACGCCTACACCACGCATTTGCCCTGCAACGTAAACGAAAGAGACCAGAATGGCGCAGACTACGGCCACAGTACGGGCGGTTTGTGAGTAATAGCGGTCACCGATGAAATCCGGCACGGTAAATTTACCGAATTTACGCAGGTAGGGGGCGAGGCACAGTGCCAACAGCACATATCCACCGGTCCAGCCCATCAGGTAGACAGAACCATCGTAGCCCATAAAAGAAATCAAACCAGCCATCGAAATAAATGACGCAGCAGACATCCAGTCAGCTGCAGTTGCCATACCGTTGGCCAATGGGGAAACGCCACCACCGGCGACATAGAATTCGTGGGTAGAGCCTGCGCGGGCCCAGACTGCAATACCGATGTACAGCAGAAAGGTCGCGCCGACGATAATATAAGTGAGAGTCTGTAAATCCATGGCGCGCCCCTTATTCTTCGTGGACGTTATATTTCTGGTCTAACTGATTCATCTTGACGACATAGACGAAAATCAGCAGCACAAAAACGTAAATTGAACCTTGTTGCGCAAACCAGAATCCGAGCTTAAAGCCGAAAAACTGGACTGCGTTCAATACGTCGACAAGTAAAATGCCGGCACCAAATGAAACTGCAAACCAAATCGCCAGCAGTTTCAGCATCAGACTGACATTCTCGCGCCAATAGGCACTGGCTTGTTCAGAGCTTTGAAACGCCATAACGTCTCTCCTCGTTGTGTTTTGTTTATTGTTATAACCTGTTGTGAGCTGGCAACTGCCGCTCTTCACACAATAGCCGGTGCAGGCAAAACGCCTAGCCCGACTTTAGTCGAAGCTGTTGACGCCGCTGGTTTTTTGCTTTGGCTCAGCATTGACAGCGCCGATAAATTCCCCAAGACTGGCGCATCGACCCCGCGCAGCGTCATCGCAATGCTGCGAGCTAACTTATTGAATTAAAATGAGGTATTGGCGGTGGCTGCTGGCTGGATCATTCTGATGGCAATTGCCTACATCGGTGGGCTCTTTGCAATTGCAAACTGGGCAGACAGGCCGCGGCATGACCCACTACTACAAAAGTATGGGGGGGCGATTTATAGCCTGGCGCTGGCGGTGTATTGCACATCCTGGACTTATTATGGCGCCGTAGGCTCAGCGGTCAGTTCCGGCTGGGATTATCTGCCGATTTACCTCGGGCCCGTGTTGCTTTATCTGTTTGGTCATCGTCTGCTGCGCAAACTATTGTTTGTCGCGAAAAAACACAACGTCACCTCGCTGACTGATTTTATCAGCGCCCGCTATGGCAAGCGTCAGGCCATCGCCGCGCTGACTGCGCTGTTATGTCTGGTGGTGGTGGTGCCTTATATCGCGCTGCAACTCAAAGCCGTCACCAATTCCTATCAGGTGCTGTCCGGAATACCTGCAGAGGGTAGCAATGCCGTTTGGCAGGATTCGGCGCTGTGGAGCGCTGCGACTATGGCAATTTTTGCTATTTTGTTCGGTACCCGTAAGTTACACCTGACAGAGCAAAATCGCGGTGTGATGGCGGCCATTGCCTTTGAATCTGTGGTGAAACTTGGTGCCTTGTTGATGCTGGCGGGCGCTGTGGTGTATTGGGTGGTGCCAGAGCCGGCAAACCTGTTACAACAATTTCAGCAACATAGCGACGCCCAGGCTGCCGCTCAGTTCAGCCTGACTAGTTTTCTGACCAAAACTCTGCTGGCGGTCACTGCGGTCTTTTTATTACCGCGACAGTTTCATGTCACTTTTGTTGAAAACACCGACCCTGCGCACCTGCATCAGGCGCGCCGCTGGTTTGTCTGGTATTTGCTGTTAGTGACTATTGTCGTGGTGCCGGTTGCCATCGCGGGTATACAACTATTTCCACAACAATTAGCACATGCTGACAGTTTTGTGCTGTTAATTCCGGCCAGTCAGGGTTGGGATTTATTAAGCGCGCTGGTATTTATTGGCGGTTTCTCGGCCGCCACTTCAATGATTGTTATCGCCACGCTGGCGCTTGGCACCATGATCAGTAACGACGTGGTGATGCCGGCTCTATTGCGTCGGCAGCAGCTACACCGGCAACAACGAGACTACAGCGTGTTGATCCTGCGCGTGCGACGGCTGATGATTTTGTTGGTGATGGCATTGTCCTGGGGTTATTACCGCTGGTTTGCCCGCAATTACGAACTGGCTGAAACCGGTCTTTTGGCCTTTGCACTGATCATTCAGCTGGCACCGGCTGTACTCGGCGGGCTGTACTGGAAACGCGGCCACGCTTGGGGCGTCTATGCCGGGGTTTCGGTCGGTTTTGTGCTGTGGTTTTATTGTCTGATGTTACCGCAGCTGGTCAGTGCCGGCGTGATGTCGGCAATAGTGCTGGAGCAAGGCGCTTTTGGTCTTGGCTGGTTAAAACCGACGGCCTTATTTGGCCTGGATCTCGACGCTTTAAGTCATGGTGTATTTTGGTCGTTAGGGCTTAACACGCTGGCCTATGTGCTGATGTCGTTGTTGCACAAAGCGGATTTAAATGACCGTCTGCAGGCAGTGGCTTTTGTCAAACCCAATCTGCCGTTGCCGGATGATGGCAAAACCTTGTTAAGGCGCAATTTAGTCACTTCAGCCGATATTCTGACCTTGCTGGAACGATTTGTCGGCGCCCACCGGGTGCGTGAATCGCTGGATGAATTTGAACAGCGCCATGGTTACCGGCCATCGACGGACGATGTGTTGCAGGTACAGTTACTACGCCATGTCGAGCGTGAACTGGCTGGTGTGATTGGCTCATCGAGTGCAGCAGCCATGGTCAAAGCCGTGCTTGAAGGCCGCTCCTTTGCCTTCGAAGATGTCGTGACCATGTTTGACGACACGCGGGAGGCCATTCAGTTTTCCCGCAAGATTTTGTTCTCGACGCTGGAGAACTTGAGCCAGGGCGTTAGTGTGGTCGACCGCGATTTACAGCTGGTTGCCTGGAATAAAAAATATCTGGAGATGTTTGATTATCCGGCCGGCATGATTCGGGTTGGCCGCGCAGTGGCGGACATAGTGCGTTTTAACGCCGAGCGTGGTTTGTGTGGGCCAGGCGCTGCCGATGAGCACGTGGCAAAGCGGATCAGCCATTTGCAAAATGGCACCGCTCACGTGTTTCAGCGTGTCCGACCGGATGGCTCAGTGATTGAAATTCGCGGCAATCCGATTCCGGGCGGTGGTTTTGTTACCAGTTTTACCGACATCACCGAGCATGTGAAAGCGGTACAAGCTTTAGCGGCGGCGAAGGAACATCTGGAACAGCGTGTGTCTGAACGTACAGCACAAATCAGCCAGATGAACAGCGAATTACTGGCGGAGGTGGAACTACGACGCACCACAGAACATCAGTTGCTACAGGCCAAAGCCGAGGCCGAGGCGGCCAACGCATCAAAAACGCGCTTTTTAGCACTGGCGAGCCACGACATTCTGCAGCCGCTCAATGCCGCCCGTTTGTTCGCTGCGGCGCTGGACGATCAGCAGTTAAACAGTAAAGGCCGGCAAATGTTGGGTCAGCTGGATAATTCGCTGAAAGCCACTGAAGAGCTGATGGCGACCTTGCTGGATATTGCCCGGCTTGATGAAGGCAAGCTGGAGTTTCCGGTCAGCTCCGTCGATTTACGCGCGATGTTGCTGCAACTTGCGGACGAAAGTCAGTTGCTGGTGGCGCAAAAGCAGCTGGAATTACACGTTCGTGCCGGGCATTTTCAGGTCAGCAGCCATCCGACTTATTTGCGCCGCATCATCCAGAATATCTTCAGTAATGCCATTAAATATACTCAGTCCGGCAAAGTGCTGATGGGCTGTCGACGCCGTGGTGATCTGGTCTGGATTGAGGTGTGGGACACCGGGCCGGGCCTTGCCGAGCAAGATGTGCAGCAGATCTTCACCGACTTTTACCGGGTGCAGGCCACAGCGCGGGGACAGCAGGGCGTCGGGCTTGGGTTAGGCGTGGTGCAACGGATGGCGCGCAGTCTGGGGCATCCGCTGGAGGTGCATTCGGTGCCGGGTAAAGGCAGTTGTTTCCGCCTGGCGGTGCCGGTTATTGCCGAAGCTGCGCCACAGCAGGTGTCGGGTACTGACGTTCAGGTGCCTCCCACGCAGGCGGTGGCAGGCGCAGTCAATATTTTGTGTATCGATGATGACAACTCCAATCTTGCCGCATTGCAGCAGCTGTTAACGCAGTGGCAGCTCGGCAATGTCGCGTGCCTCGATGATGCCGAAAAAGTACTACATCTGCAGCAACCGGTAGATATTGTCATAGCGGATTATCAGTTGGGCCAGCCACCGGATGGCTTACAGCTGTTTGTTGAGTTAAAACAGCGCTGGCCGGAACTGCGCGGCATTCTGGTTTCTGCGGCGCCTGATCCGGGCTTGCCGGAGCGCGCCAAATCGGCCGGTATGTTGTTTTTACCCAAACCTATCAAAGCGGCGGCCTTGCGCGCTGCACTGAATTCCCTGAAACTGCAGGGCCGCGGAAGCTGAAATCACTTCCATCTGTACTGACAAGGAGAACTGCATGCGGGCAGAACTGGAACGCCGATTTTTTTTGTGGATGTTAATTGCTGTTACTCTGCTATTTGGCTGGGTGTTAGAGCCGTTTTGGGGCGCGGTGTTCTGGGCTTGCGCGCTCAGTGTGATTTTTTATCCGTTGCAGCAATGGTTATTAGCACATCTGTCACCTCGGCGCGGGCGTATGGCACTTTTGACTTTATGCTGTTCGGTGCTGGTTGTGGTGTTACCGTTGCTGGCGATTGGCGCGTCCTTTGCGCAGGAAGGCATCAATTTTTATTCACGGTTACAAAGCGGGGAAGTGGACCCGGCTAAAATGATCGATGCAATCAAATCAGCCTTTCCGGCCGCAGTGTCAACCATGCAGGATTTTGGCATCGACACCGACAATTTGCGGATAAAGCTGACCGAATTTGCTATGGGCACCAGTAAAGTACTGGCCGGTGAGATGCTGGCGATAGGCCAGAATGCCGCTGGTTTGTTCCTTAATATTGCGCTGATGTTATATCTGGCGTTTTTCCTGCTGCGTGATGGCCCGAAACTGCTGCATTTACTGGTAGAAGCCTTGCCGCTTGGCGATGAGCGTGAACATCTGCTGCTGGCCAAATTTGCCGAAGTGACCCGCGCCACTGTCAAAGGCAATCTGGTGGTTGCTGTGGTGCAGGGCACTTTGGGCGGCATTATTTTTTTCCTGCTCGACATTCCCGCACCGATTTTGTGGGGCGTGGTGATGACCTTCCTGAGCCTGTTGCCAGCCGTTGGTGCTGCGCTGGTCTGGTTACCGGTTTCCCTGTATCTTTATGCGACTGGTCAGTGGGTACCGGCGACTGTGCTTATCGCCTACGGCGCGCTGGTCATTGGCCTCGCTGATAATATCCTGCGGCCATTATTGGTTGGCCGCGATACCAAGTTGCCGGACTATGTGGTGTTGTTCTCGACGCTCGGTGGTATCAGTTTGTTTGGGATCAATGGCTTTGTGCTTGGGCCTGTGGTGGCAGCACTATTTATGGTGTTTTGGCAGATTTTTATGACCGAGTTTGGTCACAATCCAGAGACCTAATTCCATAGTTGAGCTGTGAGCCCGAAGTCGGGCTCGCTAGCTAAACTACTCCGGCATTGCTCATTGCTTTTGCCATATATTTTTAAACCTTTCGCTGCCCAAATCCAAAAATTCTCTGACTATACTCAGCGGTAATCATATCTCACGATCAAGCGCAAGGACCAATGCAGTGGGAAATCTTGAGCAATTAGAGCACTTTGTAAATATTGGCCTGGCTTTGGCCAGACAAACTGATCGGACTGTTTTACTGGAACAGATCCTGCAGAGTGCGCAGCATATCAGTCAGGCCGACGGTGGGACAATTTACCGGCTGACCAGCGACAACCATCTCGAATTTGCCACTTTATTTAACCGCAGTCTTGGTCTGCATCAGGGGGGCACATCCGGCCTGCAGCCGGCGCAACATTCGATCCCACTCTATAAAGACGGTCAACCGAATGACAGTGCAGTGGTGGCCGTTGCCGCTTTGCAGAAGCAGCCAATTATCATCGACGATGTTTACTTCAGCCCGCTGGTGAATCAGGAGCGGGCCCGCCAATTTGATCAGCAACATGGTTATCGCACACAATCCATGCTGACGGTGCCGTTGCTTGACCATCAGGGGGATGTCACTGGGGTGCTGCAATTAGTGAATTGCCTCGACAGCTCAGGGAAAGTTCAGCCATTCTCTGCCCAAACACAGCGTCTGGTCATAGCGCTATCGTCGATGGCCGCCATGGTGCTGACCAATAAGCAGTTAGTGCATGATTTAGAGGAATTGTTCGGCGCTTTAAGTCGGTTATTAGCCAAAGCAATTGACGAAAAATCGCCTTACACCGGTGGTCACTGTAAAAGAGTACCGGCTATCACTATGCTGCTGGCTCAAGCCTGTAGTGAAACAACAGAAGGACCGCTGGCCGATTTCTCGATGAATGAAGCTGACGTGCACGAACTGTCTGTCGCGGCCTGGTTGCATGATTGCGGTAAAATTGCGACCCCAGAATACATCATGGACAAAGCGACTAAACTGCATGGCCTGCACGACAATATCGCGCTGGTTGAGGCTCGCTTTGAAATTGCCCGGCGCGATATTCTGCTGGACCAGAGTCTTGATCAGACCAGCCGGGAAGATTTGCTGGACCAGCTGCGGGTCGATTTGAAATTCCTGCAGGCCAGTAATATCGGCGGGGAATTTATGTCATGGGAGTTGCAAAAGCGCGTGCGCGATATTGCTGCGCGCTACCACATTGTGATTGCCGGCGTCGAACAATCGGTTTTAACGCCAGCCGAAGTCAGCAATTTGTGTGTGGAACGCGGCACCCTAAACCCGGAGGAGCGCCGGGTGATCAACCGCCACATCGATATCACCATCGAAATGCTTGAATCATTGCCATTCCCGAAACATCTGCGCAATGTGCCGGAATATGCCGGCGGTCATCACGAGAAAATGGATGGCACCGGTTATCCGCGAGGATTGAAAAAAGAGCAAATGTCTGTACAGGCACGAATCATGGCAATTGCCGATATTTTTGAAGCTTTAACTGCGTCGGATCGGCCTTATAAAAAAGCCAAGACGCTGTCAGAATCGTTGCGGATTTTAGGGTTTATGGCCAAAGAGCAGCACATCGATGCCGATTTATTCCGTATTTTTGTCGAGAAAAAGGTATATCTGGAATTTGCCCGGCAATTTTTGTCAGCCGAGCAAATTGATGAGGTCGACCATAGCAGCTTGCCGGGCTTACATTAAGTCGGTTGCCTCGCTAAATCACGGTCAACCGGCGCTTCGAGTTGCAGGCGTTGCGCCTGGATAACCACTTGAGTGCGGTTGGTGACGCCGAGTTTACGGAAAATAGCGGTCATATGGGCTTTGACTGTCGCTTCAGAGATATGTAAATCGTAAGCGATTTGTTTATTGAGCCAGCCCTCTGTTAGGTAATACAACACTTTATATTGCTGCTGGGTTAGTTGCGCGATGCGGGCAGCCAGGTCTAAGTCTTCATGTTGCTGCGGGTTCGTCCGCAACAGGTGCTGATATTTTTCCGGCAACCAAATCTCGCCAGCCATCACAGCGTGCAAGGCATTGGCAATTTCTGTCGGATGCGCTGATTTTGGCACATAAGCGGAGGCACCAAAATTCATCACGCGGCGGATCACGTCCTGATCATCACTGGCTGAGATCACGACAATCGGCATGGTCGGGAACGTTTTGCGCAGCTGGATTAAGCCCAGAAAACCGCAATTGCCTGGCATGTGCAAATCCAGTAACAGCAAGTCAGCATCAGGATGTTGTTCCAGCGCCTGTACTGTCGCATCAAAACAGTCGGTTTCAACCGTTGCTGTCGTGGCAAAAATATTGCTGATAGCACTGATGAGGGCATTGCGAAACAGAGGATGATCGTCTGCGACTATAAGTTTTGCCATGGCTGATCTCCGGGTAAAATTTTATCAACACAGCACAGCTTAATCATCCGTCACTGATCTGTCTATGGAAGAAAGACCATAAGCCTTTGATAGACTTATGGTCTTTTATCGACTTATTTATTCAGGCGGTTATTGATCAGATGCTCAACGACTGACGGATCTGCCAGTGTTGAGATATCGCCCAAAGAGTCGTGCTCGTTGGCGGCAATTTTGCGCAAGATACGCCGCATAATTTTGCCGGAGCGGGTTTTTGGTAAACCCGGTGCCCACTGAATTAAATCGGGTGAAGCGATTGGTGAAATCTCACGGCGTACCCAATCACGCACCGCTTTGGTCAGTTCATCACTGGGCTCGACACCAACACGTGGCGCGATAAACACATAAATACCCTGGCCTTTCAGGTCATGCGGATAACCAACTACAGCAGCTTCAGCAATCGCTTCGTGCGCAACCAGACAACTTTCGATTTCTGCTGTGCCTAAACGGTGGCCAGAGACGTTTAATACGTCATCGACGCGGCCGGTCAGCCAGTAATAACCATCTTCATCACGCTTGGCACCGTCACCGGTAAAATACATGCCTTTATATGTGGAGAAGTAGGTCTGCTCAAACCGCTCATGGTCACCATAGACCGAGCGCATCTGACCCGGCCAGCTGTCGAGCAGTACCAGGTTACCTTCACAGGTGCCGTCAAGTAAGTTGCCTTCGTTGTCAACGATAGCGGGCTGGACGCCAAAAAACGGCCGGGTGGCAGAACCTGGTTT
>Ga0247724_1000337_pt1 | contig 11537 bp, 7 predicted proteins | sample OKSTACKMC2E_FD_182776 | JGI IMG/M metagenome (GOLD analysis project Ga0247724, IMG submission 182776) | Subsurface sediment microbial communities from gas well in Oklahoma, United States - OK STACK MC-2-E | ecosystem: Environmental > Terrestrial > Deep subsurface > Rock core/Sediment | place... | reverse complement strand
ATTTGATGCGGTGGTGATTGGTGCCGGTGGTGCCGGTATGCGCGCCGCGCTGCAGATTGCCCAGTCCGGCAAGAGCTGCGCTCTGTTGTCCAAGGTTTTTCCAACCCGTTCTCACACTGTTTCCGCCCAGGGCGGGATCACGGTTGCGCTGGGCAATGCCCACGATGACAACTGGCAGTGGCATATGTATGACACGGTAAAAGGTTCCGATTACATCGGTGATCAGGAAGCCATCGAGTACATGTGCAAAACCGGTCCCGAGGCTATCTATGAGCTGGAGAACATGGGGCTGCCCTTCTCCCGTTTCGATAACGGGTCTGTCTACCAGCGTCCGTTTGGTGGTCAGTCCAAGAATTTCGGTGGCGAGCAGGCTGCTCGTACCGCAGCGGCTGCCGACCGTACCGGTCACGCCCTGCTGCACACCCTTTACCAACAGAACGTCAAGAACAAGACCACTGTCTTCTCCGAGTGGTATGCGCTGGATCTGGTGAAAAACCAGGATGGCCATGTGGTGGGTTGTACCGCCATCGACATGGAGAGCGGTGAAGTGGTCTACTTCAAGGCCAAGGCCACCGTGCTGGCGACTGGCGGTGCCGGTCGTATCTACCAGTCCACCACCAACGCCCACATCAATACAGGTGACGGTGTCGGCATGGCGCTGCGTGCTGGCGTCGGCGTGCAGGACATGGAAATGTGGCAGTTCCACCCGACCGGCATCGCCGGGGCTGGAGTACTGGTAACCGAAGGTTGCCGTGGTGAAGGTGGCTATCTGCTCAATAAAGATGGCGAGCGCTTCATGGAGCGTTACGCCCCGAACGCCAAGGACTTGGCCGGTCGCGACGTGGTGGCCCGCTCCATCATGATCGAGATCCGTGAAGGCCGTGGCTGCGATGGTCCTTGGGGCCCGCACATCAAGCTCAAGCTGGATCACCTCGGCAAAGAGGTGCTGGAATCCCGTCTGCCGGGGATCTGCGAACTCTCCCGCACCTTCGCCCACGTGGATCCGGTCAAAGAGCCGATCCCGATCATCCCGACCTGCCACTACATGATGGGCGGCGTGCCGACCAACGTGAATGGCCAGTGCCTGACCCAGGACAAGAACGGCAACGATGTGCCGGTGGTCGGTCTGTTTGCGGTGGGCGAGATTGCCTGCGTCTCCGTACACGGTGCCAACCGTCTGGGTGGCAACTCCCTGCTGGATCTGGTGGTGTTCGGCCGCGCTGCCGGCATGCATCTGGTCAACACCCTGGGCGAGATGGATCACGGCCGCGATGCTTCCGAGTCGGATCTGGATGCCGCACTGGCCCGCTTCAACCGCTGGGAAAATTGCCGTGATGGGGAAGACCCGGTGCAGATCCGCAAAGACCTGCAGCGCTGCATGCAGAACAACTTCTCCGTATTCCGCGAAGGTGCGGCGATGGCAGAAGGGTTGGCCGAGCTCAAGGTTATCCGCGAACGCCTCAAGTCAGCCCGTCTGGATGACACCTCCAAAGAGTTCAATACTCAGCGCATCGAGTGCCTGGAGCTGGACAACCTGATGGAGACGGCGTTTGCCACGGCGGTTGCCGCCAACTTCCGTACCGAGAGTCGCGGTGCTCACTGCCGCTTCGACTTCCCGGATCGCGACGATGAGAACTGGCTGTGCCACAGCCTCTATCATCCGGACACCGAGTCCATGACCCGTCGCGCTGTCAACATGTCACCCAAGACCCGTGAGGCGTTCCCGCCCAAGGTCCGGACTTACTGATTGCGGAGCCAGCCCTATGAACGTCACATTCTCTGTCTACAGATACAATCCGGATGTTGATAACGTCCCCCATATGAAGGAATATCGTCTTGATATTCCTGAAGGTTCCGACATGATGGTGCTCGACGCACTGATCCAGTTGAAAGAGCTGGATCCCACTCTCGCCTTCCGTCGCTCTTGCCGCGAAGGGGTCTGTGGATCAGACGGTCTCAACATGAATGGCAAGAACGGTCTTGCCTGTATCACCCCGCTCTCCGACCTGCTGAAGAAGGGCAATAACGTCGTTATCCGCCCCTTGCCCGGCCTGCCGGTGATCCGTGATCTGGTGATCGACATGACCCAGTTCTACACCCAGTGGGAGAAGGTCAAACCCTTCCTCATCAATGATGACAAGTTGCCGCCGGTGCGTGAGCACCTGCAATCCCCCGAAGAGCGCGCCAAGCTTGACGGCCTGTACGAGTGCATTCTCTGTGCCTGCTGCTCCACTTCGTGCCCCTCCTTCTGGTGGAATCCCGACAAGTTCATCGGTCCGGCCGGGCTGCTCGCCGCCTACCGCTGGCTGGCTGACAGCCGCGACACCGCGACCACCGAACGACTGGGGAATCTGGACGACGCCTTCAGCGTGTTCCGCTGCCATGGCATCATGAACTGCGTGAACGTCTGTCCGAAAGGCTTGAACCCGACCAAGGCGATTGGCCAGATCAAGTCGATGTTGCTCAATCGGGCTGTTTAGTATCAGGGCCGGCCACGTGCTGGCCCGACCTCTGGATAGCCATCCCACCCGTGGCAGGATGGCTATTTGACCCCTACAAGCTGCGCAGCAGTAACAAGAAGTACAAGGGATAGAAATGCATAACGGCGTGATGAAGGCCTGGTTGGAGTCATCTCACCTGGCTGGTGCGAATGCAAGCTATATTGAGGATTTGTACGAATCCTTCCTGGAAAATCCTGACTCCGTGTCCGACGAGTGGCGCAGCCTGTTTAGCGAGCTGCCCCAGGTCAATGGCCATGCGGTTGAACAACCCCACTCCCAGGTCCGCGATTATTTCCGTCGTCTGGCCAAGGATCCCTCTCGCTACAGTGCCCCCGTCTCCGATCCGCAAGTGGATGCCAAGCAGGTGCGGGTATTGCAGCTGATCAACGCCTTCCGTTTCCGTGGTCACCAGAATGCCAATCTGGACCCGCTGGGCCTGTGGCAGCGTGAAACCGTTGCCGAACTGGATCCCGCGTTCCACAACCTGCAGGGCGCAGATATGGAGGCCACCTTCAATGTGGGCTCCTACGCCATCGGTCGCGAGACCATGGTGCTCTCCGACCTCTACGCCTCGCTGAAGAAGACCTATTGCGGCTCCATCGGCGCCGACTACATGCACCTCACCTCCACGGAAGAGAAGCGCTGGCTGCAACAGCGTCTCGAATCCATTGAAGGGAAGGGGAGCTACACCCTCGAAGAGAAGACCCGTTTCCTCGAGAGCCTGACCGCCGCCGAAGGTCTGGAGAAATATCTGGGCGCCAAGTTCCCGGGAGCCAAGCGCTTCTCGCTGGAAGGTGGCGATGCCATGATCCCCATGCTCAAGGAGCTGATCCGTCGCGCCGGTGAGCAGGGCTGCAAAGAGGCCGTTATCGGTATGGCCCACCGCGGTCGCCTCAACGTGCTGATCAACGTGCTGGGCAAGCGCGCTCAGGATCTGTTCGACGAGTTTGCCGGCAAGCATGGCGAATCCTGGGGTACCGGTGATGTGAAGTACCACATGGGCTTCTCCTCCGACTTCGCCACCCCGGGTGGCAACGTCCATCTGGCGCTCGCCTTCAACCCCTCCCACCTCGAGATCGTCAACCCTGTGGTCATCGGCTCGGTCCGTGCCCGTATGGATCGTCGCGGTGACAAGGATGGCTCCAGCGTGTTGCCCATCACCATTCACGGTGACTCGGCCATGGCCGGTCAGGGCGTGGTGGCCGAGACCTTCAACATGTCCCAGACCCGTGCCTATGGCGTCGGCGGGACGGTGCGCATCGTCATCAACAACCAGGTTGGTTTCACCACCTCCTATATCCGTGACCTGCGCTCCACCGAATATTGCACCGACATCGCCAAGGCGGTGCAGGCGCCGGTGCTGCACGTCAACGGGGATGACCCGGAAGCCGTGGTGCTGGTGACCCAGATTGCACTGGATTACCGCAATACCTTCAAACGCGACGTGGTGATCGAGCTAGTCTGCTACCGTCGTCACGGTCACAACGAAGCGGATGAGCCGAGCGCCACCCAGCCTTTGATGTACCAGAAGATCAAGCAGCACCCGACCCCGCGCAAGATCTACGCCGATCAGCTGGTGGCCGAGGGGAGCATTGCCCAGGAGCAGGCGACCACCCTGGTGAACGAGTATCGCGAAGCGCTGGATCGCGGCGAGCGGGTGAGCAAGGAGTGGCGGCCGATGGAGCTGCACTCCGTCGACTGGACACCCTATCTTGGCCACGACTGGAACATGGCCTATGACAGCACAGTGCCGATGGATCACCTCAAAGCCCTCGGCGAGCGGGTGAGCCAGTATCCGGCTACCCACGTGCTGCAGCGTCAGGTCGAGAAGATTTACGAAGACCGCCGTCTGATGGCTGCCGGCGAGAAGCTGGTGGATTGGGGCTTTGCCGAGACCCTGGCCTACGCCACTCTGGTGGACAAGGGTTCCCGCATCCGTTTTACCGGTGAAGATTCCGGCCGTGGCACCTTCTTCCACCGCCACGCCGTGCTGCACAGCCAGACCGATGCCAGCACCTACACCCCGCTGTGCAACCTGCACGACGAGCAGGGCCCGTTCGAGGTGTATGACTCTGTGCTGACCGAGAACGCGGTACTGGCCTTTGAATATGGTTACGCCAGCGCCGAGCCGGCTGGCCTCACCATCTGGGAAGCCCAGTTCGGCGACTTCGCCAACTGTGCCCAGGTAGTGGTGGATCAGTTCCTCTCCTCCGGTGAGCAGAAGTGGGGCCGGATGTGCGGCCTGACCATGTTGCTGCCGCACGGTTACGAGGGGCAGGGCCCGGAGCACTCCTCCGCTCGTCTGGAGCGTTATCTGCAGATGTGCGCCCAGCACAACATGCAGGTGTGCGTGCCCTCTACCCCGGCGCAGGTGTTCCATATGCTGCGTCGTCAGGTTGTGCGCCCGATGCGCCGTCCGCTCATCGTCATGACGCCCAAATCCCTGCTGCGCCATCCGCTGGCGGTGAGCAAGCTTGAAGAGCTGGCGGAAGGTACTTTCCAGAACGCTATCGGCGAGATCGATGCGCTGGATCCGAAAGCGGTCAAGCGCGTGGTCTTCTGCTCCGGCAAGGTCTACTACGACCTGCTCGATGCCCGTCGCAAGGCCGAGCAGCAAGATGTGGCACTGGTGCGAATTGAGCAGCTCTACCCCTTCCCGGAAGAGGAAGTGCGCGCCATTCTGGCCGATTACAGCCACGTCACCGACTTTGTCTGGTGTCAGGAAGAGCCGCAGAACCAGGGCGCCTGGTACTGCACCCGTCACCACTACGATGGCGTGCTGCCAGCCGGAGCCACCCTGCGTTATGCCGGTCGCCCCGCGTCAGCCTCACCGGCCGTCGGTTACATGTCTGTCCACGCCAAGCAGCAAAAAGCCTTGGTGGAAGATGCCCTTACCCTGTAAAGCCTCTGGCATAGAAGTAAAAAGGAACTGATTGGATGACTATCGAAATCAAGGTACCGGATCTGCCGGAATCAGTGGCCGATGCCACTATCGCCACCTGGCACAAAAAACCGGGCGATCTGGTCGCCCGTGACGAAGTGCTGGTCGACATCGAGACCGACAAGGTGGTGCTGGAAGTGCCGGCACCGCAAGCCGGTGTGCTGGGGGATATTCTGCAAGGGGAAGGGGCGACTGTGTTGTCCCGTCAACTGATTGCCATCCTCACCGCCGCTCCGGTGGCCGGTGAAGAGACCAAAGAGAAACCCGCTGAAGCGGTGGCCGATGATGGTGCCGATGGCTTGAGCCCCTCGGTGCGCCGCCTGATTGGCGAGCACGACATCGACGTGACCAAGCTGACCGGTACCGGCAAAGGCGGTCGCATCACCAAGGATGATGTGGAAGCCTTCATCAAGGCCAAGAGCCAGCCTGCGGCAGCCGCACCGGTCGCAACTGCAGCCCCGGCAGCCAAGGTTGCCCCGCTGGGTGGTCGTACCGACAAGCGGGTACCGATGACCCGTCTGCGCAAGCGCATTGCCGAGCGTCTGCTGGAAGCGAAAAACACCACCGCCATGCTGACCACCTTCAACGAGGTCAACATGAAGCCCATCATGGATCTGCGCAAGCAGTACGGCGAGATCTTCGAGAAGAAGCACGGCATCAAGCTCGGCTTTATGTCCTTCTACGTGAAGGCGGTGGTGGAGTCCCTCAAGCGCTATCCGGAAGTGAACGCGGCGCTCGATGGTGATGACGTGGTTTACCACAACTACTTCGACGTCAGCATCGCCGTATCTACCCCCCGTGGTTTGGTGACGCCGGTGCTGCGCGACTGCGACAACATGAGCCTGGCGGACATCGAGAAGGCCATCAAGGATCTGGCGGGCAAGGGCCGTGACGGCAAGCTGACCGTGGATGAACTGACTGGCGGCAACTTCACCATCACCAACGGTGGCGTGTTCGGGTCCCTGATGTCCACCCCGATCATCAACCCGCCCCAGAGCGCCATTCTGGGCATGCACAAGATCCAGGATCGCCCGATGGCCGTTGACGGCAAGGTCGAGATCCTGCCGATGATGTATCTGGCGCTCTCCTACGATCACCGTCTCATCGACGGACGCGAATCGGTAGGCTTCCTGGTCTCCGTCAAGGAGCTGCTGGAAGACCCGACCCGTCTGTTGCTGGACGTCTAAGCCTGTGGCACCCGTGAAAGGGGTTTGCGCCCCGAGCCGGATGTGCTGCTGGACGTTTGAGTAATACCCGAGCGATTGAAAGATAACGAGGGGCCACCCAGGCCCCCATTCACAGGGGATTGAGAAACACCAGCCCCGGACGGAAATACCTACAACACGGATAGAGCATCTATGAATCTGCATGAATATCAGGCAAAACAGCTGTTTGCCGAGTATGGCCTGCCGGTCTCCGAAGGTTATGCCTGTGCTACCCCACAAGAAGCAGCCGAAGCGGCCGACAAGATTGGCGGCAATACCTGGGTCGTCAAATGCCAGGTACACGCCGGTGGCCGCGGTAAAGCGGGCGGCGTGAAAGTGGCCAAGAGCAAGGACGAGATCCGTGCTTTTGCCCAGAACTGGCTTGGTAAAAATCTGGTGACCTACCAGACCGACGCCAACGGCCAGCCGGTCACCAAGATCCTGGTGGAATCTTGCACCGACATCGCCAAAGAGCTCTACCTGGGCGCCGTGGTTGACCGTGGTTCGCGCCGCGTGGTCTTCATGGCCTCGACTGAAGGGGGCGTGGATATCGAGAAGATTGCCCACGAAACCCCCCATCTGATCCACAAGGCGGCTATCGATCCGTTGGTGGGTCCGCAGGCTTATCAGGCCCGCGAACTGGCCTTCAAACTGGGTCTGGTCGGCGATCAGATCAAACAGTTCACCAAGATCTTCATGGGTCTGGGCCAGATGTTCCTCGACTGTGACTTCGCGCTGCTGGAGATCAACCCGCTGGTGATCACCGCGCAGGGCAACCTGCACTGCCTGGATGGCAAGATCAACATCGATGCCAATGCTCTCTATCGTCAGCCCAAGCTGCGCGAGATGCACGACCCGTCACAAGATGACCCCCGCGAAGCGCACGCCGCCCAGTGGGAGCTCAACTATGTGGCCCTCGATGGCAACATCGGCTGCATGGTCAACGGCGCGGGTCTGGCCATGGGCACCATGGACATCGTCAACCTGCACGGCGGCAAGCCGGCCAACTTCCTTGACGTCGGCGGCGGCGCCACCAAGGAGCGCGTAACCGAGGCGTTCAAGATCATCCTCTCCGACAGCAACGTCAAAGCGGTGCTGGTCAACATCTTTGGCGGCATCGTGCGCTGCGATATGATCGCGGAAGGCATTATCGGTGCGGTCAAGGAAGTGGGGGTCAAGGTGCCCGTCGTGGTCCGTCTGGAAGGCAACAACGCCGAGCTGGGTGGTATCAAGCTGGCCGAGAGCGGCCTCAACATCATTGCGGCCAAGAGTCTGACCGATGCCGCGCAGCAAGTCGTCAAAGCAGCGGAGGCCAACTGATGAGCGTACTGATCAACAAGGACACCCGAGTCATCTGCCAGGGCTTTACCGGCGGTCAGGGTACTTTCCACTCCGAGCAGGCGCTCTCCTATGGTACCCAGCTGGTGGGCGGCGTCTCCCCAGGCAAGGGTGGCACCACCCATCTGGGCCTGCCGGTGTTCAACACCGTCCGTGACGCGGTCGAAGCGACCGGCGCTACTGCCTCCGTCATCTATGTTCCGGCACCGTTTTGCAAGGACGCGATCCTGGAAGCGATCGACGCGGGCATCAAGCTGATTGTCACCATCACCGAAGGCATCCCGACGCTGGATATGCTGGACGTCAAAGTGAAGCTGCAAGAGACCGGCGTACGGATGATCGGCCCCAACTGCCCGGGCGTGATCACTCCGGGTGAGTGCAAGATCGGCATCATGCCGGGCCACATTCACAAGCCGGGCAAGGTGGGTATCGTCTCCCGCTCCGGCACCCTGACCTACGAAGCGGTCAAGCAGACCACTGACGAGGGCTTTGGCCAGTCCACCTGCGTCGGTATCGGTGGCGACCCTATCCCGGGCTCCAACTTTATCGACATTCTGGAGATGTTCCAGAACGACCCGCAGACCGAAGCGATCGTGATGATCGGCGAGATCGGCGGTAACGCCGAGGAAGACGCAGCTGCCTATATCAAGGCCCACGTCACCAAGCCGGTCGTCTCCTATATCGCCGGTGTTACTGCCCCTCCCGGCAAGCGGATGGGCCACGCTGGCGCCATCATCTCCGGTGGCAAGGGTACTGCCGCAGAGAAGTTTGCCGCGCTGGAAGATGCTGGCGTGAAAACTGTCCGCTCCCTGGCCGATATCGGCAAGGCCCTGCGCGAAGTAACCGGCTGGTAATTCCTGTTAGTCCGTTATCTCTAATAAAAATGCCGCCCGATGGGCGGCTTTTTAATGGGTTCTAAGTGTTTTGTTTCACAAAATAGAACTGTGAGTTGTATAGCTTCGAGTTTTAGTCTATTCATCGTTAAAGACATATGGCATATTGGAGTGAGATTCAGATCTATATTTACTACTTTTGTGTGGTATACCTTGAATCAAGAGTGGGGAATGAAACTCAGAGGTAAGCTACCGAATTAATGCTAAGGCATTTATATGCGAAAAAATTACGTTCTAGTCGACTTTGAAAGTGTTCAGCCGGAAAAATTAATTGTTCTAAATAAAGAGTGCTTTAAATTATTTGTCTTTGTAGGTGCAAACCAGTCAAAGCTTTCTTTCGAAACGGTATCAGTAATTCAACAACTGGGTGACAGAGCTCAGTACATCAAGATAGCAGGCACAGGTCCTAATGCATTGGATTTTCATATTGCATACTATATTGGGCAGCTTGCATCATCTGATCCTGAAGGCTTCTTTCATATAATATCTAAAGACAAGGGATTTGATCCTTTAATTCAGCACCTCAAGGATAAGAAGATTTTTGCTGCGAGAGTGAGTAACGTACTGGATATTCCAATTATAAAAACCCAAAATTCAATAACGCCAATGGAACGTATGTCGGTCGTCATTAATAAACTTCGACAACTAAAAACATCAAGGCCAAGCACTCTTGCTACTTTAAATAGTACAATCTCATCACTTTTTCAGAAAAAGCTAACTGACCAAGACATCGGACATATAGTTGACAGTTTGGTATCAGAGGGATTTATTGTAGTTAATGGGGTCAAGATTTCATACTTAAAGTAATTGATTATTTAATATTTTATAAGGAGTGGTCTAAGGTTTGCGCAAATACCAAATTGTTGATTAGTCGGTTTTTGTGCAAGCTTAACCTGTTACTTTTTCACATTCTCTTTACCAAGGCAGCTTTCCTGTCTCCAAACAGATAAAATCCCGTGTATTAAAATTATTGCCTTTTATCATTTCAACCAACTTATTTGCTGACTGCTCTGGTGTCAGTGTCGCATCAGCAGGTGCCATGTTGGTAAGTAATGCTCCGGGGTGAACGGAGATAACTTTTATGCCCATGTTCTCAAGATCATCGGCCATACACAGCGACAGCATGTTTTGAGCAGCCTTTGCTATACGATAGGAGAAAGAACATTTGACTCCTTTGGCTGCACCTGCCGCTTGCATATTTAATGAACCTCTCCTTGAACTGATATTTACGATTAAGGATGGGGGTAATACATTATCATTGCGCAATACGGCATTAACGGTTGATAGCGCACCGACACAGTGGGTCTTAAATTCATAAACCAGCTGGTCGCCGGTGCTATGCCTTGTGTCGATCCCCGGAGTGCCAGCAGAGCCTGCATTATTTATGACGATATCTACTGCTCTGTCTTGGATAAAACAAAATAGCTGTTCTTCATAATTTTCATGGCTGACATCGGCTATCAGCACAGAGACGGCAGGGTAGATAGTAGTGAGCATGTCACAAGCGCTGGTGGTTCTGACCACGGCATAAACCTGATATCCGCGCTCGTAAAAAGTCTGAACCAGCGCTAACCCCAATCCTCTGCTGGCACCTGTTATCAACACTGTTTTCATCACTAGTCCCATTTTGCACATTGTCATTTATCACTACCCTCAGTTTCTAGTAGCGATGTGTATTCGAGCGTTTGATGGCGAGTATGCCACATGGATTGCTTGCTATCAGCTATTGGTGTTGTCAAGATTATGATGCCGTAGCAACCAATTTAGATGATGCGGTATCACTGTATATCGCGAGTAAGCCCCATAATTCAAAAGCCGACCCTCTGGTCGGCTTTTGAATAAGTGGGATCAGGGGTGAGCAATATGGGTAATGTTGCCCGTTATCGCCGGGCTATTTATCCGCCTTGCCCGCCGCATCGGCAAGTTTGGCCAGCTGTTTGTCATACCAGGCTACCGGGCGGTTCTCATCTTCCGCGCGCTCTTTGCGCCTGATGGCGTTGCGCACCGCCATGGCGCCCAGCCAGCGAAACGGCTCGGGCGGAAAATAGCCGCGCGGGCCGCTGACCAGCGCACATTCACGCCACGGTTTGTCCTCCTCCCGCACTTCATCGCGCACCAAAGCCGCCAGGATCTGGCCGCCGATCCAGCTCTGCGCCACTCCGTTGCCAGAGTAGCCGAGGCCATAGACGATATTGGGCTGCCCTCGCCAGTGGCCGAAGAAGGGAAGGCCATCTACTGAGCGGTCGGAGGCGCCGCACCAGCTGGCGGCGATGGGCACCTCTTTAAGCGCCGGAAAGAAGCGGCGCAGGGTGCGGGTGAGGGGGGCAAGATAGCGGCTCGGCGCATCGAACTCGGCTAGATGGCGGTTGGCAAAGGCGAAGGTGTTGCCCCCCTTGCCCAGCATCAGCCGTCCTTGCGGGGTGGAGCGGTAGTAATGCACAAAGGTGCGGCCATCCACCACGGATCGGCCGTGCTCAAGCTGCTGGGCAGCCAGTGCATCCGGCGCGGGGTCGGTGATCACCATATCGGAGGAGACCAGCACTATGCTGCGGCGAAACTCACGAAAGTGCTGCACCATGGCGCTGTTGAGGGCCAGCACCACTTTGCGGGCACGCACCTCACCCAGCGGCGTTTGCACCCGCGCTGGCTGGCCCGCCTC
>Ga0247724_1000335_pt1 | contig 11574 bp, 18 predicted proteins | sample OKSTACKMC2E_FD_182776 | JGI IMG/M metagenome (GOLD analysis project Ga0247724, IMG submission 182776) | Subsurface sediment microbial communities from gas well in Oklahoma, United States - OK STACK MC-2-E | ecosystem: Environmental > Terrestrial > Deep subsurface > Rock core/Sediment | place... | reverse complement strand
GGAACACTAATTGGAATAATGGTTTTTGCGTACTTTGTGACAAATTTATTTGTGAAATAGGGTCAGTCAAAAATGCCAAGGCACTATGATGATCTTCATTTATTAATGGTCAGCTTTAATCCCGTGTAAACAAATTATATGGGTCTGGATAACTACGAGTACGGAAGCAATCTTGGAAAGTAGAAGCCAGCAAGAAATGAAAGGAATTTATTGAAAAAACAATCTAGAACACAAGTACTAAGAAAAATTATTAGATCAACACCCAATTATATGCTTATTAGTTCCAGGAGAAATGAATTAGATTCATACACATTATCAGAATTTGGTATTATTTTAAAAGACTATGAAATACATAATGAAGTAAAAAGAAGAAAAGAATTCTATATAAACGAAAAAATAAAACAAAACTATTTGAATTCAATAAAAATTCCCGATGTTCCAAAGAAGAAAAGTAATAAATATAAAAACTTAATGAAGTATATAGTACAAGACTCAAATTTATTAAATGCGTTTTATAAAGCAGCAAAGGGAAATAGAAAAAGTAAATCTTATTTGGAATTTAATAAAAATAGAGATATAAATTTAGCTGCATTAAAGAAAGAATTAATAGAGAAAAAATATCAAAGAGGTGAATATTACACATTCATAGTTCTGGACCCAAAATTAAGGGTAATTAATTCTTTATCATTTAAAGATAGAGTTATTCAACATGCTATAAATAATATTATAGAACCAATCTTTGAAAGAACTTTTTATTGTCATTCATATGCATGTAGAAAAAATAAAGGGACACATAAATGTGCAAAAGAAACACAAGCTGCGATAAGAAGAATAAATAAAAAATATGGAACCTGTAAAGTTCTTAAAATGGATTTTTCAAAATATTTTTCATCTATAAATGCTAAATTACTTATAACCGAATTAAGAAAAAGAATAAAAGATGAAGAACTCATGACTATTCTTTTACAGTTTATAAATAAGATAGGAATAAATATAGGAAATTTACTTTCACAATTATTTGCTAATATTTACGGTAATATTTTTGATTTATATATAAAACACGAATTAAAAATAAAATATTATTTTAGATATATGGATGATACTGTTATTCTTTCAAATGATGTGAATATTCTCTATAATATAAAAGAAAAATTAGATAAATTTATAAAAACCAAAATGAATCTTAAATTTAGTCATTGGTACATTCACAATGTTGAAGAAAAATCAGTTAATTTCGTCGGATATAGAATAAGATGCAAATATAAATTAATAAGAAAACAAACAAATCTTAGGTTCAAAAGAAAATTAATAAAATTTAATAAAGTTCTAAAAGAACAAATAAATTATTTAAATGATCTTTTATTTGATTATAAAGAGATACAAAATATTCCGTATACCATTAAATATGAAATAGGATATATAATACGCAAAAATATAAAATCATTTGAGATGGTTCTTGGGGCATTTAAGGGTTTATCCGAGATAGCAGATAATTATAAAGTACAAATTAAATTAAAAGGAGATTATAAAAAATGGAAAAAAATGGTGAAATTAGTATAAAGTCTGTGCTATATAAATTAACAAATAGACCTATTGCAATGGATGGGGAAAAATATGTTTATTTTGATAATAGATCAGGTGATTTAGAAGAAGTTTCTGATGAACTTTTAAAAGAAGCAGAAAGAATAGCAAAAGAAGAGTCAGAAAAACTTTTTGAAGAAACTAGGGTGCTTGAAATTAACAATAAAACAAGTGAGATTATTTACAATAAATATACTAGAGAACAACAGTTTAATATATCAAATTTATTGTATCCATATACAGAAGAAGATAAAGAATATATGTTCATGTTTATTGAGATAGCTAGAATGATAAGTAGAGAAGCAAAAGTCAGTGGTATAATTGCAGATGAAATAGATTGGTTGGAAATAGATAAGAGAATAGCGCTTAGAAAAGCAGGAGAATAACTATGACTTTATTTATAATCACATTAGTATTATTAGTACTATTAATATTAACAGGAATTTTAAATAGACTTAGAGGTACCGGAGTGATAAAACACTTCGGTACCTTGAGAATTGAAGAGCATAAGTTAAAGATATTTAAAAAAGAGTTGGTTATACCTAATATGAATGTTGAGATAAAGCTTGTATGGAATCATGTGTATGGACTGTACTTTGCTTTAATATTTGGAATTTTATCAGGATCATTTTGGGATGGAGTATTAGCATTAACTGGATATTTACTAGGTGAAAGCAAAGGCTGGGGTGAATGGGTTGGTGCTCTAACTAGATGGGAACCTAAGGATGAAGAATGGCTACAAACTAGATATGAAGACGATGAAGGAAAGAAATTTCCATTCATACATCAGATAGCTAATTATTTCATTAAAGAACAGATAGAAGGATCGTTAGAAGATAAGTTAAAGCAATATCATAGGTATGCTACATTGGCACTAACATTAAGAGGTATTTGGTGGTTCTTGCCAATGACTGTAATTGCTATTGTATTTGGTTTAATACCGGTGTATGTTGGTATTATATCATTGGTACTAATTGGAATATCATTTCCTTTGGCTTGTTACTTAGGAAAAATGATTAAGTTCAAAAAATCTTTTAAATTTCTACATTTTAGTAGAGGTTGGGAAAATCAAGAATTTATTTATGGTGTATTCCATTTCTTATTTTTTATATTACCTTTAATACTACTTTAAACATTAGTAGTATATAATTCATTTACAAATTCATAAAATGGTAAATTAAAATTTATTTGCTTTTTATGAATTTGTATTTAATAAACATAATCTTTAAAAAGAATTTTAAAATCTATTTACAAATTGTTAAATTTATTATAAACCTAATCTTTAAAAAGAATTTTAAAATCTATTTACAAATTGTTAAATTTATTATATAATACATCACAATTACTATTGTTAAAAATCAAAATATCTAAAAGTAAACATTTACTTATTAAAAACTACATAAAACTACAAAAGCATAATCATGTGCTTATACCAAAAATCTAAAAACAACAAATAATAAGAATCACATAAAATTCAAAGGAGCTTAATGCAATCACCGCAATTAACAAAAATTCCAGACTTTAATAGACTCGAGACAACTGGGAAACCAAAGAAAGATAAATACCAAACAAAAGAAGAACTTCCAGTACACATGCTTTATTTAACCGAAGACCACGTGCTTGGTGCAGAATTGTGTGAATTAATGCAGATTCATATGGCTAATATTAGTAATCTTAAACTACCAAGCATTTTAAAATTTGGAAATTGCCCAATATTATGTAAATCAGATTCTAATTTACCTCCAAAAATAAAAAGTAATCTTTTTCGATCAGATTTAACATCTTTAAAAGATAAAATTCCATTATCATACTTCAAATCAGAATATAATTTAACAAATGAAGAAATATTAAATCATGTTGCGGATAAAATTGAGATTGTTGCCGGTAGGAAAATTCTTTGTTATAAACCTGAATTCTTACAAAAAATAAAAAGATACAAGATTGATAATATGATTTATATTGCAGATAGAAAAGAATTAAATGAATTTCTTTATGAATATGAAGATATCGATTATATAGCAGTTTCAAAAAATAAATATATTGTTATATATTAAATTAAACTAAATTAAAGGAGAATAAAATGGCATTTTATGAATATAAGTGCACAAATGAGAAGTGCAAAAATTATGGAGAACTAAAAACAGTATCAATTCCAATGAGTGAATACTCGGAAGAAAAACTACCAATTTGTGAAGAATGCAAGCAAAAAACAGTAAGAAATTATACTGCTAATGCTCACGGAACTTTCGGAGATGGGTACAAGGGGTAAGTTTATACAATTTTAAAGTACTACGAATTTAAAATTAAACAATTTTGAAGTAATCAAATTTTAAACTTAAATCCATTGTTGATTCTGTTTCAGGATTTGTTGTGTCCAATTCAATGTCACCTATACTTTCAATTCTGCAATTATAAAATTCAAACTTTAAAATTTTATTTGATTTTGAATTATTTAATTCTATCCAAAAAGAAAATGGGGTATTTGAAAATGTCCCATCAGGTGTATCAACTGCTAAATTTAAGTACTCATAAAATTTTCTGTAAATTTCAAATTCTTCATCAATTAAAAATGTGAAGTTCAAAGTATTATAAGAAACAGTGTCTGATGCTAGATTTAATTTTGAACCAAATCTAGCCCCTGTTTCAGGTAAATTAAATGTCATACCGGGAATATTAACGGATGTTAGATAAAATGGTATTAGTTCAAATCTATCCGAACCACCGGTCCAGTTGGTTTTTTGTGCAAAATTATGAATATTCATTTAAGATCCTTTTTAAATTATTTATATTTCATTTGAAGTAATTAATATCTTATTGTATATAATTATATATACAAAATAAAGGAGATATATGTCAGAAACAGAATATGAAATTCCAAAAAATAAACAAAAAAAGGAAAAATCACAAAATCAATATATTAATGAAACAGAATTAAAGTCATTAATTATAAGAATAAACAATAAAACATTTAATGAGTACTTAAGCCTTTATTTTTCAGAATTAAATAATTTACTTAAAGACTCAAAAAATAATAAAGAGCAAATAGTTCAAATTCTTAAAAACATTATAAAAGATAAGAAATACCAATTATTACTTCTTTCGGATGATATTTTAAAAGAATTAAAAGAACTTGTTTTAAGTTTTGATCAAGAGAATATACATAATGATAAAAAATTTAAAAGAATTCTTAGTATAATAGAACCATTGAACAATGAAATATTACAAAAAACAAATAACATAAATTCTGAAAAGAAAAATGATCTTATAAGATTAAATAAATACATTAAAAAACACCAAAAAAGTAAATCTCAAAAATATAAAAGAATTTTAAGAGATAGTATTATAAGAATATCAGAAAGAACAATAATAGATACTGAATCATATGAAAGATTTGGCGAATTGGTTCTTCTTATAATAAAAAATATATTAAAGAAACCTAAATTCAGTGGCTATACATATAGAGATGAATTTTATTCGGATAGTACAGATAAAATTTTTAGATATATGAAAAACTTTAATCATAAACTTATATCTAAAATTACAAATCAGCCAGTAAATGCATTTAGTTATATAAGTCAATATGTACACAATAGCATTTTACATATTATCAATACAAAGAATACAGAAACAGAAGAAACACAAAATTTTATTAATTCTTATAATTCTGCTTTAAATGATGAAACAAATAATAGTTCATTGGATTTCTTTGATTTAAGAGTAAAAGAATTTAATTGCAGTATTAAAAAAATTGAAGAATCATTGTTATTAGAAATACAAAAGGAACTAGATAATATTGATTCAGATAAATTTTTAAAATACACTGATTTTGTATTTTTTTATCCAGAAGATTATAGAATATCATTAGATGAATATAAAGATATTCTAAAACTAAAAGAAAATTTAACAGGAACTTTAACAATAACTAAACAAAAAGCTAAGGAGCAAAATTGAATTTACAAGAAAATGAATTAACTGAACAGGAACTTTATCCTGTTTTATTAAATAAAATACTTAAATACATTATAAAAGTAAAGGAATTTGATAAAGAAACATCTATGCTAGACTTAATTTTAGAATATTCTATGAGAAATTCTTTAGATATTGAATTGGTTGGTGATGCCATAAGCACAGATGATTACTTCAAGAATATTCTACAAAAAGATTTAGAAATAAACAATTACGGAACTGAAAAAAAAGTTAATTATGATTGGTAAAGTACAAAGATTAAAAGATATTCAAAATAGAATGGAAAGTATGACGGATTTAGAAAAAATCAAATATTTAAGATTTGACTTACCTGAAGATGTAGACTATATTATCAATATTGATAATGATTCAATTTATATTCATTTAGGATATGATGAATATGAAGATAGTATTGGAGTTGATTTTGATGAATTTGGATATTCTTTATTAAGAACTTTATTTGAATGTCTAGCATTGAAATCAGATTTTGTTTAGAATTTAATTTAGCTTTAATATTCTTTAGAATATAATTATAAATATATTTAAAAGGATCAAATTATGAAAGAATTGACACCATTTAGACAATGGTTAAGAGAACAAGAATTAAAACAAGAAAAAATAGATAATAGTTTTTCAGTTGTTTTATCTGAAGGGATAGATATAGATCTTAAGAATAAAATTGTTAAATTCAATAATAAACACGAAAATAATGTAGATACATCAACTGCTTATAATCCAACTGAATATAAATTTAAAGGAATAGATGTTATTAGTATATTTAAAAGAAAAAAATCGCCTATTTCAACAGATGGTGACGGTAACCCATTAATATATGCGTTAAAGGGCCTAAAAGATTGGAAAATTGATGATAAATCTATAACAGAATTATTTAAAAATTTTATTTCTATATCAAAAAAGATAAAACCAAAATACGATACTATAATAAGTATTAGTAGTTCAAGTTCATTAAATACAAAATTTTTATATAGATTAAACAAAATAATTAAATCAGAAAAACAAATAACTGATTTATTTAGTAAATTGCCTGCCAATGAAATATTAATTCAAGGTGATATTGACCCAAAATGCTCTGATAAAGAATTTAAAATCATACAAGATAGAATATTAGAAATGATCATAAAAGATAACTATTTTACATATAAAACAATACCTACCAACTTAAGAAAATATATAGTTAATAGTAGTGTCATAAATGGAGACGATGCTTTAAAATATTCAGATAGTATTAATGATAAAGATATTTTAATTCTTGATGATACTATTAGTTCAGGAGAAACAATTTCAGATAATGTAAAAGCAATTAGAGATACTTTTGCACCAAAATCAATAACAGTTATCACATTATTTAGCAAATTATAAGAACTTTAATTTAGCTTTAATATTCTTTTGTATATAATAAATTTATATAAATTAAAGGATATAAAATGCAAAAATATTTAGATAATATAATTTTAAATTTAACAAAAGAAATTCAAGAAAAAACGGTAGAATGGGTATTTCAAGCAATTGAAAAAACAAGAGAAATCGAAATAACATTATACCAAAAATCGGATGAAATAGCTTTAGAAAGATATCCAAATGATAGAAGAGAAAGAATTTGGGCGGGACCTTCTATTAGAAAACAGATTATTGAAGAAACTATTGGTGCAAATACATATAATGTTGGTAAATATTATATGCAAAGAGGTGTTAATAGAAATTCAAGAGCAGAAAAAGTTCTAGATGATGTTCAAAAAGATTTTGATAAGAAAAGAGCTTCATTAAAAAATAAAATTTTAAAATCTGTTGATAAATGCCAGTCAGAAATAAAAGAGATTTCAGAAATATATCCTTTAGATAACAATACTCTTGGTGCAGAAATTTTACTAGAAAATAATGATAAAATAATTATTTCGGTTATTTGTGCCGGTGGATACAATATTCAATGTTTCCATTATAGAAGTAATATTAAAATTATTAAACATAAAGGAAAATAAATGGGATTCACAGGATTATATAAAGAATATTATTACTATTCTTGGTTTATTTTTGTTTTTAGATTTAGAAGTGGCGCCTATGACTTCTATAGTGGGAAAGAAGAAAGATGTGGGTGGGCCAAAAAATCTGATTTAAGAGATATAATATTAACACCTTCTAAGGCGAAACAAATTACCAAAGAATTAAATAAAGCTAGAAATATAGGTAAAAAATGATATATTCCGAAATAACTAAAAAAGACCCAAAGGGATTTGTCATAAAATCAACGAATCAAAGAATTTTACTTTTTGGTAGACTAATAAAAATAATTAAGTACAAAGAGTATTTTGGACAAGTACATATATTTTATAAAGAAAAAAATAAAATTTATCAAAAATATGTTTCTAAAGATTATTTTAAAGAAAAAGCAGGAAGTAATTTAGAACTAATAAGATATGTATTGGAATTAAACAATATGTTGTGGGTTAGAAGATTAAAACAAATTTCAAGAAGATATCTAATAAGATATAAGTACTATGAGTATTTAATTTAGCTTTAATATTAGTTGTTATATAATAAAATAAAAAAGGAATATAAATGACAAGAAAAGAAAAATTAATACAACTCATGAATAAAATAGATGAATCTTATGGTATAGGTTTAGAAGCTATAACTGAAAATACTGATATAGATGAATTCATAAAAAGATTTATACATAAATTCACTATTAATTATGATATGAGCGAAGAACTAAACATGATAAATGAAAATTTAGGTAAATCATATGTGGAGTTATTAAATGAAATATAATTTTAGAGAATGGTAAAAGTAAAGATCCTAGTAAATTATACTCTAGTGTCACTAATAGAATACATCTTGGTAAAGTTAATTAAAAGGGTTTATTCCAAATTCAGTAAATAATTTTTCAAGAGGTTTTGTTAATTTTCCAGAAGCAGGATATTCTGGGAATTTGGCTTTTCTTTTTTCTTGTGTATATAATTTTTTAAGTTTATTATAATTACTTTTTGAAACAGTTTTTTCTTTAACTTTTTCACTTGGGTGTATATATAAAATATTATCATTTAAATGATTATTTTCTAAGTAATCTGCTAAATTTCTTAAAAATGTAGGAAGATCAATTTCTTTATCAAGACCTAATCTTTTGAAGTTATTTGTTATTTTTCCTTCTAAAGCATTTGCTCTAAATTCAATTGCGTCACGACAACAACCTTTACCATCTACTCCGGCTTCTTCGGATTTTAATTTGTGTAAATGATCAATCACGGTTTTTTCTAATGAAATTTCTTTTTTGAGAATAGGACAAATACCTTTATTTTCATTGTACCATTTTTCCTTTAATATTTTTATATCCGATGATTTTAATTGAATTAATTCTTTTATTTCACTAGTCTGTTGCATTATTTTCCTTTGTTTCTAAAATATAATCTGAATTTATATAATTCTTTAGTAGTAATTTTATATATTCATCTTTTGCGTCATCTGGGATTTTATTTTTTATTGTTTCATTATAAAACACAAAATAACAAGCATTTAGATGCTGTAAAGATTGTTTTAAACTTTTTTCTTTGCTTCGTGTACTGATAAACCTAGCCATTTTGGTTTCCACCCTTTCTCTTTCCAAAATTTACAATAATGATAAAATCTTACATCGTAGAATTTTCTTATTTTATAATGTGATTCATATTCAATACCTGTGTTTTCACATATTAAGTTCCCGTAGTAAATTTTGTTTGAATCTATAGCAAATTTAATACCATAATAAGTTCTTTCTTTATCTAAAATTAAATACCAATATTCTGAATAATTTGCATTTATTTCATAGTCCGAAGTACAAAAGCAAATTTTTAATTTTTTAAGTCTCATTTTTTACCTTTCAAGTTTTTAAATATTTATATCTCAAGGAGTTCATTTTGCAAAAATCAATTTATGATGAAACAATACAAAATATGTTTAGTAATAAAGACTATACAGATGAATATGTATTTTATGCATGTCTTTTAAGTAAATGCAATGTTTATTTCTCAGATACATTAGAATCACCAGCAGGCGTTTCTTTTACAGATAACTATAATTTATATATAAATTTAAAACTATTTTCTGAGTATTCTTTAGAAAATAGAATGGCTATTCTAAAACATGAAATGCTACACATTTTAAATGGTCATTTACTACACAGAAATGAAAATAAACAACACAAAAATTGGAATCTTGCGACAGATTGTGCTATTAATCAATTAATAGATAAAAATCATCTACCTCAAAATTGCATAACAACAGAATATATTGAAGAATTAATAAAAAAACCGGTTAAAAAATTAGAGCCATCTGAGTATTATTATAATCTTTTAGAAAATTCAAATATAGATACTTCAAAAATAGACAAAAATATAGATGAACACCCGACTTGGGAATTAAATGATTCGCAAATTTCTGAAGATGCACAAAAACAAATAACTACAGAAATAATAGAAGAAACAATGCAAGAATCTATGAGTATAATAGGAAATTATCCAAATAAATGCAGTACTTGGTTAGAAATAAATAAAAGAAAAACAAAAATAAATTGGAAAGCACTATTAAAAAGTTATTTAAGAAGTTCTAATTATAAAAGAACAATATTTAGAAGAAATAGAAGAAATCCAGATAGAAAAGATTTAAAAGGTAAAATTAATTTAAAAGAAGCATCAATCTTGTATATTATTGATGCTTCAGGTTCTGTTCAAAATTCTGCATTTAAAAAATTAAATTCAGAAATTTTATCATTGTGTTCAGAATTAAATATAGAAATTACTGCAATTCAAGTAGATACTGAAGCATCAGAACCAGAGAAATTGTCTAAAAATACAAAAATGATACAAAGGAAAAGAAATGCTGGAACATTTTTAAGCGCTGGTCTAATAAAAGCAAAAGAACATAAATTAAAATACAGTACAATTATTATAAGCACAGATGGATATTTAGCACCATCAGATATTGATGAATTTATAAAAACAAAAAAGAAACTTATTTTTTTAATTTCTAGTAATGGTTCGGATGAAGTATTTAAAAAATATAAAAATGAATTAAAATATATTAAATTGCCCAAATTGCCAAAATAATTAAAATGAGAAAATTAATATCTTTTATTATATAATAAAACATAAATAAAAAGGAGAATTAAAATGAGTTACTTAACAACTAAAAGCAATCTTAAATTGAATAAATTGTATTTTTCTATTATAGATGAACTCTCTTTTAGAGTTAAGAACTTATACAATTCTGCTCTTTATGAAATCTATAATCATTATGATTCATATAAACAATATTTAAATTATAATGCTATGGATAAAAAGATGAAGAACCATGAATCTAATTTTTCTTATAGAAAATTAAATGCTCAAATGTCTCAACAAACATTAAAGAAGTTAGATAAAAATTATTCTTCATTTTTCTCTTTATTAAAGAAAAAAGGAAATAATGATTATGATAAACCAATTGACAAACCTAAATTTTTACCTAAAGATGGAAGAAAAGAACTTATTTTCTCAAGAGATTTATTCAGAATAAAAGATGATAAAATACTTTTATCAGTTCCTAAAGACATTCAATTAGAATATAAAATTAAATTTCTTGAGTTTAAATTGCCTAATTATATAAAAGATAAGGAAATTAAATATATTGAGATAATTCCTAGCATTGGAAGCTATTCTATGAGTATTGTTTACAACAATAACTTAGAAATCACTCCAAACTTATCAAAAGATTGGATAAGTATAGATTTAGGAATAAATAATTTATGTTCTATCACAAGTAATAAATTTGTTCCTGTTCTTTTAAATGGTAAACCGATTAAATCTATTAATCAAAAATTCAATAAAAGAATAGCTTCTTGTCAAAAGAAATTAAAAGCTAATAATAAAAAGAGCTCTAAAAAGATAAGATCTTTATATAGTAAAAGAGGTGATAAACTGCATTCTGAAATGCATAAAATTAGTTCTTTTATTGTTGATTTAGTTAAAGATCAGAATATAGGAACTGTAGTAGTTGGTT
>Ga0247724_1000334_pt1 | contig 11586 bp, 15 predicted proteins | sample OKSTACKMC2E_FD_182776 | JGI IMG/M metagenome (GOLD analysis project Ga0247724, IMG submission 182776) | Subsurface sediment microbial communities from gas well in Oklahoma, United States - OK STACK MC-2-E | ecosystem: Environmental > Terrestrial > Deep subsurface > Rock core/Sediment | place... | reverse complement strand
GGCCTTGCTGGCGAATTTCATGGAGTTGTCGCCTGGGTAGCGGCGCTGATGGCTGCTTGAGGTGGTGCGCCAATCGTTGACGCGCTCAAAGTCGGCCCAGGGCCCGGCGATGCTGAGCTGAATGGCTGGTGCAGATGGCTTGTCATCATCGGCCCAGCCGGTCACCTCGCCCGAGGTGATCAGGTCGCAGTGCAGCTGGTTGCCGTCGTCGTCGAGGAATAGGCGGCGCAATGCGAAGGGCCGGGTGATGGGCGAGCGGCTGAGAACCAAGGCGGGGAATGCCGGGTCAACCATCGACAGGGTGAGGTTGATTTCACCCACGCGCAGATCGGCCTCGCGGATCGGTGAGTCGAGCCCCAGCACGTAGCCAGTGGACAGATAGCGGTTGCCGTCCCACACCACATCGTGGCCGGCATCGGTCAGGCGGATCGGGGTATCAAAGCCAAGGTCAATCAGGTGGCAAAAGCGGGCCTCGCCGGCCTCAAACTGAGCCAGCACGGCAGGCGGGTAACTACGCATCAGATCGCCTCGATGAGGGCCAGTGAAAAGCTGGTGATAGGGCCATCTTGCCCGCTCTGGCTATAACGCTGCGGGCTGGCGCCAGGGCGCAGGCGAAAGCGGATCGGCACATTGCGAAAGCTCACCGCCTCACCCAGCGTCACATCACGCTGCAGCGCGGCATTCAGCCGCAGCGTGCCAGCGCCAGAGCCGTTGGTGGCCACGTCATCAATCAGGCAATAGGCCTTGGTGTGGCCAGCGAACCGCACCAGGCCGCCCGCCTTCAGCCACGCCGCCTGGGACGCGGGGGCGCCCGCAATAGGCACCTGAACAGCGCCAGCAGCGGTGGCCAGCGCCGTGCAGCTGCCGCTGGCGGCGTTGTTGTGGGTGGATTGCGGTGGCAGCTGCAGGTCAAAGGTGCCTGACGCGCCGCGCAGCGATTCGACAAACGCCCAGAACCGCAGCCGATCGGCTCCGGCAAGGCGCACCGTCTCCACCTCGGCTTCATAGCGATGGCTGGGGATGGTTACCACGAAGGTGCGTAGGTTGGCGCTTTCGCTGCTGTACTGCGGGGTGTTGCTGCTCAGCTCTGCCGAGCCGAGCTTGATGCCGGTTGGCCACACTGCCATTAAAAGCGCCTCCCTTGGTCGGCCAGCGCCTTGCGGACAACGGCATAGATGGTGTCGCGGCGATTCATCAGGGCTTTGTCCATATCTGTGCTGTCGATGGCGGAGATCTGGAAACTGATGCTCACCGGCTGTGGCTGCGCCTGCTGGCCTTGAGCCATGAACTGGTCAAGATCCCGGTTCTGGCGCGGGCTCAATACTCGCTCGCCCTTGTCCAGCAGGTAGGTGGATTCTTTGGGGACGTAATCAAGGCCGCCGTGGGCAATGCCGGCCATGCTCGATGCCGCGGCGGCGGCCGCCGCTCCTGCTGCGGGCTGGGTGTAGGCCAGTGCCGCCATGGCGGCTCCAGGCGCCAGCGCGGGGCCATAGATTGGGATGGCGGCCGTCGACTTGTAGGCGTTGATGCCTGCCAGAATTGCGGCCGCCTGTGCCTCACCAGCAACCTGGGCAACATACCCAGAGCGCGCGCTGGTGTTGATGGTCTGCTCCAGGGCCCACAAAACAAGGCGCTGGGTTCCGATCTCAACCAGCGTCTGCACCATCTGGCGGCCAAGGGCATCCACCACGCTCATCGAGAAATCACCAAAGCCCTGCCAGTCGTAAATGGCGTCGGTTACCGCGCTGCTGACCCCTTCGCTGAATCGGCTCAGGGTGTCCATCCACATCTGGTCAGTGTTCTCGGCGGTCTCGCGCATGCTTTGGACATAGCGATCCCAGCTGTCCTGCGTGGCGGCATACTGGTCTTCAACCTGGCGGCGGACTTCATCAGTCCGCTTATCGGCCAGCGCCCGCCACTCGTCGCGCTCTTTCTTGGCAAGCTGAGACCGGCGGTCAGCGGCTTCGCGGTCGATGGCCACAACCCCGTCAGCATGCTGCTGCTCGGTGATCGCTTTCTCGGCCAAAAAGGCGTTCAGTTTCGCCAGCTCATCCGCGCGCCAGGCCTCAATTTGCTCAGCCCGGCTATCATCCAGCCGATCCAGCTCGGTCATGTAGCTGCGGGCGTCAGTCAGGCGGCGCTGATGCTCGGCAGCGGCCCTCTCCGCATCAGATTTTGCGCGCCGCTGTTGGGCTTCGGCCTCCGTTTTGGCCCGCTTATCGGCCGCCGCGGCCTCTTCCCTTGCGCGCTCGTCCAATGCGTCTTGGCGGATCCTGGCTTGCTGCTCCTGCCCCCTGCGGTATGCCTCGCCCTCTGCCTTTAGGCGTTCGTTCCATGCGTCGATCTCGTCCTTAATTTCGCGCTGGCGGGCCTGTAGCTGAGCCCGCGCGCCGCCAGTCAGCCGCTTATCGGATGAAATTCGCTCGGACAGCTTCCCATACTCATCCCAGAGCTTTTCTAGTCGCTCTGATTGAGCCGCTGCCGCTGCCTTATCACTTCCTGCGATGTCAGTCAGCCGTACCTCAAACATCGCCTTATTGAAGCGATCCACTCCGCGCGCCATGCGATTTATTGCGTACGTAAATGTGTCACCAGCACCCGTGGCGTCATTTGCCCGTACAAAAAACTCCTCAAACCGCTGGTTCAGGGTGTCAAAAGCGCCATCAAGGCCGCCAGCCTCAGCAGAACCGGCGCCTCCAACCTGATCGCGCAGCACCTTAAGTATTTCTGCCTGGGCTTCAGCGACACGCCCCGTCTCCTGCAGATTAGCGATCACTCGCCGCTGCTCAGGGTTGAATGTTACTGCTGCGCGCTTAAGGGCGGCCATCCCCTCTTTAGGGTCCTCAAGGGCCTTGCCAAGCAATTTAGCGGCGCTGCTGACGTCTCCGCCCAAAACCGCCGCGGTGTCCTGCGCTAACCGGATAGCCTCGTTGAATACCTCTCCGTTAACGCTTTTGAAGGTAAGCAGGATCTGCTGAGCGCGCTGAACGCCTTGGACGCTGGCGAGGGTGTTAAGCGCAACCTCTTGCGCCTGGGCGCGCAGCTGGCCGGCCGTGAAGCCGCTGGCATTGCCGGTGGCCCGCAACAGCGCCTCGGTGCGCATCATCTCGCGGTTCCATGCCTCGCCGTGAATAACCGACGCAGCAAGCGCCGCCCCAACAGCCGCCACGCCAGCAGCAAGCGCCCCAGCTGGCGAAGTTGCCAGCGCCATTGCGGCGCCAAACCCATTGACTTGGCCAGCAACAGGGCCGAGCTGGCTGCCGAATGCCGACGCACTGGCCCGGCTTTGGTCCATCACACGCTGCCAGCGGGTTCCCGAGCCGGCCGCGTCATTCGCTGCTTTGGTGATCGCCACCGTCCGCGCCTGGACGCGGGCGATCTCGCGCTGGAACTGGGCAGATTCCAGCTCCATGCGAGCAACGAGGTTGGCCATCACATCACGGCTCATGAGAACTCCATCTTGAACGCGGCCACCTCATCGGCAACCGACTTGGGCGGCTCTGGGGCGTCTGTGTTGTGCGACTTACCAGGGGATTCCCACAGCTGATAGGCTGCGATCCAGTCTGTCAGCTCAGTGCTGCTCATCTCCTGCTGGAGACGGGCGCGCGTCATGCCCAGATCGCGGGCCAAGCGCAGCACAAATAGGCCGACTGGATCGGCCCCTAGTTTTTTTTTGCCGCAGCCAGCGCGGTTGGGCTGGCGCCGCTGAGCGCGTCAGCCGCCTGAAACAGCGGTTCAATGACCCGCGAAGGCAGCCCGGAAAGCTGGCGAACGCCGTCAGTGCTGGCATAAAGGCGTCGGCCATCGTCTCCAACGATCGCAAATGCCACCACCAGGGCCGGGTAGAACTCAGACCACTTGTCTTTGTCTACCGTCGCCCCATCAACCATGCCGAGATCGCGCAAGCTGCGCTCATACATGCCGCGCGTGGCAACATCCATCTCACGCAGCAGCAGTTCGCCGCCAAGCTCGGAGACTTCCACTGTTTTTTCGGCCAGCTTGATGCTCAGCAGCTGTTCGGGGTTAACCAATGGCATCAGGTGCCCTCCGACCAGGTAACGCCGCCGGTAACCTTTCCCTTGGTCTTGAACTGCAGCGCTTGCTCCATTTCCGGCTGCGGGATGTGGAAGCCCAGCATCTGCAGCGTCATGGCGCAGATGGTGACCGGCGAGGTCGGAAACTCGATCTTGATCTTGGCCTGGCCGCGCGCCTTGGCCTTGACGATGAACGCCTGCTGGCCGGGGTCAGCAAGTTCGATGTTGCCGGTGATCTCCTTCTCAGCGCCATCGAGGATGCCGGCGATGTATTCCTTACTGGTGACATCGATGGGGGTAACGTCCACCAGCGGGGCTTCTTCGCCGGTGTCGCCCATGGTTTTGATGCCCTTCACCTGCAGCCAGCTCGGCGTTTCCGTCGCGCTGGTGTCGAGAAAGACCTTGGTGCCTGCGCCCAATACGGCCATAGCGGTGATCTCCAAATAAAAAGCCCGGCGCAGTGGCCGGGCTGGTTGTGAATTCGGTGTTGGTTAGCGGTGGGTGATCGTCAGCACCAGCGCTTGGCCGGCTGTGTTTTTCTCGGGCTCTGTTTCTGGCCCGGCCATATCGGCGGCGATGAACAGAAACGGTGCGGCCCGATAGCCATCAACGGCATTGACCACCTCGGCGGCCAAGCCGGCCGCTTGTGGCAGGTCATCGTGCCAGATGGTGATGGTCACTTCGGTGCGCCCAAAGTCTTCGCGGTCGCCGTCCATGGTGCGATCAAAGCGCGGGCCGTTGAACTGGTACACGGCCACCGGCAATGCCGTTTGCTCGTCACGCTCGCCCGGGGCGATGCGGCCAGCCAGCGCCGGCACCAGTGATTCGATCAGTGCAATCAGTTCCGGAATCACTTCACGCCTCTCGATTTCTTGAATGCCTCAACGATCAGGCGCTCGCGCAAGCGCTGCTTCAGCCTGGCGATGGCTCTAGGGTATGAGCGCATGAATGCTGGCTCTGCCCATGGCCTGGGCTTAATTCCGGGGTGCTCAACCTTGCTAAAAACATTGCCGAAAAACGCGACCTTCGCGCCGTTCTTGCGCTTATTTCTGCCGCGACCAACCGTCTTGCCGGGGATGTCGTGGCGCTTTGTGCCCTTCTCGACCAAGCGTGCATACCACGCATCACGCCCCATAGACCCAACATAGATGGCGGCGGTCTTGGCCGACTTGTCCGCCTTCACCACAACAGATGCCCGCGTTTTGCCAGACTTTACAGGGGCTGCGTTTCGCATCTCGCGCCGGACAACCGCGCCAGCGTCTCTTAACGCGCCATCGATGGCGCGCAGGGCGTGGCGGCCGCCCAGCTGCACCAGTGCAGCCTCAAGCTCCTTCAGCCCGTCAATCTTCACCGCTCCACCTCAATCAGCAGCTCGATACGGCGGGCGCTGGGGTCGCTGGCGGACATCACCCGGTACTGCTGGCCACCCCAGATGACCACCTGGTCAACCGAGACAGAGCGGTAGCGGATGCGGAACGTGGCGCGGGTGACCGGCGCAGGCCCGCCAGCCTCTTGCGCGGTGACAGTGGCGATGCTCACCAGCTCGGCCCATACGGTGGCGACTGGCGTCAGCGTGCTTTCTGGCTGGCCAAAACCGTTGCGGCCGTTGGTGACCGTATTCAGCTGCAGCCGCTCGCGCATGGCGCCGGGGCGGATCATCAGCCAACCCTCAGAATGCGATGCGGGCCCAGCAGGGAGTCATAGCTCATGGGCACGTCTTTAAGCGTTAGCGGGTCGGTCGCGCTGCGGTTTTCATACAGGTGGCTGACATGCAGCAGCAGCGCCGCCTTGATTGCCGGGCGGATCACCATGTCGTCTTCCGTTGCCGTGGGTGGCACGGCCGCCAGCGCGGCGGTCAGCGCCGCCTGATCGGCAAAAAAGCGCCGGCCGGTGTAGGTGCTGGCGTGATCTTCCGCTGCATCAATAAACGCCTGCAGCAGCAGGTCATCATCCATGAACTCCAGCTCAATCCGGCACTGCCGCTTCGCTTCGTCCAGGGTGATCAGGCTCATTTTTTGCCCTTTTGTTTAGCAGCAACGAGCGTTGGCGCTGCCGGATCCTGTTCGATGGTGGTGACATCGATCGAGTCGGCATCGTCAGCGGCGGCGGTTGTGATTTCGGACTCGCCAGAGATCTCTTCCTCGACAACTGCGCCAATGTTTATGCCGTGGGCCAGTGCAACGGGCGGCAGCTGGTCAACTGTGCCGGGCTGGTACTCGATCACTTCGTGGCCGTTTTCGCTAGCGCTGAAAGGCTTGGTGATGATGAACATCGCGTTATCTCCAGAAAAGGCCCCGGCTTGTAGCCGGGGCCGTCAGGTTTAGGCCTTCACCTTGAACAGCTTGATGGCCTGGCTGTCCACCAGCATGCCGCCAACGCGTTTGGTGGTGTAGAAGCCCACGTTCGGCTTGTTGGTGAACGGGTCACGCAGCACGCGGGTGCCAACGCGATCCACGATGTAGTAAGCGCGCTGCCAGTCACCGAAGGCGATCGGCAGGCTGCCGGCGGCGATGTCGGGCATGTCGTCGTTCACTTCGTAGCCGTAGCCAGCGAGGGTCATCATCTGGGAGGTACCGAGGCCCGGATTCCAGATGTAGTTGCCGTCGCCGTCTTTCAGCACCATCAGTGTGCCGAGGGTATTGCGGTTGAACTGCCACTTACTGTTCGGCAGATAACCGGGGCGCAGATGGGTGGCAAACCGGCGAAGCTCATCGGCGCCAACGAGGCCGCTGGCGGCGCCTTCGATATGCTGCAGAGTGCCGAAGGCGCGAGTGGCGTCGCTGGTCGCTGCGGTGGCATAGGCCAAAAAGCCCTTGGGCTTGTTGGTGCCGTTGCCGTTGACGAACGCCGCGTTCTCCTTTTCGGCGAACTCAATGGCCAGCTCTTCCTGCAGCCATTCCTCCATGTCGAACATGGAATCATCCAGGACTTTCTGGGTGGCCTGCGGGTTGGCATAAAGCTCACCCATGAACGGGATCAGCTGGGCCAGCTGCGGGGTGTTGGTTACCGGGCGCGCGTCGGCTTCACCGACCCAGCCGCTGGCGGCACCATGAACGTTCACCAGCTTGCGGTAATCCTCGGTGCTGACCGTGATCACGCGGGCAAGGCGGCGCATCGGGACGTCGTTGCGGAGCAGGCTGGCGACTTCAGTTTCCAGCTCACCAGGCACGGCATAGCCGCCGTCAGGATCGCTGCCAACGCTCAGCGCCTTGGCTTGGAGTTCGGACAGGCCGTCATCCTTGCCCTTGCGCAGGTAATCGACAAACGCCTTACGGTGGTCGCTCTTCTGGCCACCGGTAACGCCGGGGCGAGCGCCGCGGGTCTCGATGGTTTCGAGGCGGCGCTTGATCTCGGCCATTTCAACCAGATCTGCCGACAGCTTTTCCACCTTGCCGGCAAGCGCGCCCTTTTCCTGCTCAACGGCTTCGAGGCGCTTTTCGTTGGCGGCTTTAAACTGATTGAACTTCTCGCCGAGCTCGTCGGCTAATTCTTTGATTTCTTCGAGTGCCATGGCGGCAGGCTCCTTAATTAGGGATGATGGACTTCAGGTACTGCAGCGCAGTGCTCTCATCCGCATCGCGCGGGCGAATCGCCTTGTAGCCGTCAGCCATGAAGGCTTTGGCTTGCTGCCGGCTGAACCCAACGTCACGCAGGGCCCGCTCAATCAAACTCGGCGCCGGGTTTCCACCGGTCGCCAGCGCGTTTTTCACGTTGGAAATTCGCGCCTCGTCGTTCGCCGGGAAGGTCACTAGCGACACCTCCCAGAGGTCGATCTGTTTCAGCAGAAAGGCTTCCTTCTGCTTGTCGTATTCGTAGTCGTCGAGGATGAAGCCGATGGAAAGGCCGGTCAGGCTGCCGGCTTTCATGTGGGCATGGGCGCGCTTTGCCAGTGGGTCCGCATCAATCAGCAGCCGCCCCTCGACGTAGAGGCCTGTTTCGTCCTCACTCATCTTGGTGTAGATGCCGATCGGCTCAGCCATATCGTGCTGCCATAGCAGCGCAGGCAGCCGGCCACGGTCCTTCCAGCGCGCCAGGCTTGCGGCAAATGCGCCAGGAACAACGATGTCGCTGTAGCTGTCTTTGACGCCGAACACCGAGCCATAGCCGGTGAACTCGCCACTGTCGCTGACGCTCTTGATGACGAGCGGGACGTCAAACCGCTGCTTCGTTTGCGTTACGCTCACGCTCACTCTCCGTAACCATGTTCATGGGGGTCAGGTAGATATCGCCACCGTCACGAGGGTTCATGTCCTCGAGGTCGCGGATCTCATTCGGGCTCATAGCTCCGTTCTGCAGCTGCTTGCTGTAGAACTCGGCCCGCGCCTTCATGTCGCCTCGCAGCAGGGCGTTGGCGTTGAATTTGAAATAGCGGCTCATGTCATCCTTGAGCAGTGACTTGGCAAGCCGCTGCTCAATGCGCGTCAGGTACGGCATCAGGGTGTGCTGAACAAACTCCAGCGCCTGATGCTCGATGTTGCTGAACGTCGCCTTTTCAAGGTCTGCCACCATGTGCGGCGGCACTCGGAAAATGGCGCAGATGTCGCCACGCTGAAACTTGCGGGTTTCCAGGAACTGGGCGTCAGCGGCGGTCATGGTGGTCTGGAACCACTCAAGTCCACCCTCAAGAATCAATCCCCGGTGGGCGCCTTCGCCGGTCATGCTGTCCAGCGCATCGCGAAGGCGGTTGTACTGGTCGTCATTCAACTTGGCGGCGGTCTTGTAGCCGCCGCTGGCCTGCGCCGAATTGGCAAAAAACTTGCCGCCATGACGCTCTGCCGCCTTGGCAAGCGCCACACTATTGCGCGCCCAGGCGATCGGGCTTAGCCCGTTAATACCGTCATTGCTGAACAGCCGGATATGAAGGATCTCGTCCTGCCCGAGAACGGCCACCGTTCCGTTTTTGAATGTCACCTTGTAGGTGACTGTCCAGTCGTCGGCGATCTTCGGCTCAACTGCAGCCGGGTTCAGCGGCAGCAGCTCACGGACTTGACCGCCAACCCGGCTGATGTAGCTGTAGTGGTTGCCGCGCAATGCGAGGTGCGTGATAACGCACTCCTTCCACTCCTGTGCGGTCATAAAGTCGTTCGGACCGCGCACCATCAGCTGCTGGATTCTGTTGCCGGTGTCTTTGTCGCGGTTGCGTCCGCGCTCAACCATTAGGTTCAGTGGCAACATCCCAACCGATTCGGCCAGCACCCTGACGCAGGCAAACACGGTGGCAATCTGCATCGCATTGGCCGGGGTGACCGTGATGCCTGAGTCAGTCGCCCACGAAAGCGCAGACAGCAGCGACTGGATCTTGTCTGGCGTGTCGGCAATTTCGGTGTTCTTGCGGCGGAACCAGTTGAGCATCACAGCATCCGTATCGATGGGGTTACGGCCTCTTCGCCCAGCTGGGCGCGGACCAGTGCGGTGATCAGGGCTACAGGCCCGTCGATCTTCAGCTCGCTGCGCTCCTTGCGCGGAAATACGTTGTCTTTGGCATCCACCTTGGCGGTGACATTGCCCATCATCCAGGTCATTACCGGGTTGCCGTCATGGCGCAGGCGGTCAGCCAAGATCGCCGCATTCAGCTCCTTCATAGCCGGGCTGAGGTTGCCAACCGTCTGCTGGATTTTCACCGGCAGCATGCCGGCGTCCTCAAGGTCGCGGGCCACTTGGTGGGCACCCCACGGATCGTGCGGCACCTCCTGCACCTGCAGCTGGGTGGCCACTTCTTGGCACCAGGCAATCATGTCGCGGTAATCAATCTCGCGGCCGGCGCAGGTCTGCAAATGGCCATCAGCGGCCCATCGCTGGTACTTGCTCATCAGCTCGCGCGGGCCATCCCACAGCAGCTCATCAGGGATCCAGAATCGGCTGATCACCTGGTAGCTGATGCGTCCACTATCCCGGCAGGGCACCACCACAATCGCGGCGGTGATGTCCGTGGTGCTGGCCATATCGAGGCCGATATAGCAGGGCTGCCCCTCAACTTCGGCCAGCGTCAGGCCTGAATCCTCCAGCGCTCGCCAGCTCTCCATGTTGAAGTACCCAGACCGGGCGCTAACCCAGACGTTCAGGTGCTTCGTCTTGAAAGTGTTGGCAAAGCCGGCGTCTTTGATCGCCCGGCGCTGCTGCGCCAGCAGGTAGTCTTCGTAAACGCTCACCCCCATGTTGGGGTTGGCTTTCTTCAGGGCCTCCGGGCTGGCCCAGTCATCCTCTGGGTCAATGGTGTGGATGACGCCGAATAGCTCGTCATCCGGCACCGTGCCGTCCAGCATCTCCATCACCTGACGGCGCAGCTGGTAGCAGGGGCCGTCGACATTGAAGCCAGCCGTGGTGATCACCACCACCATGCCCTGCTCCCGCGAGCCCATGCCGGTCAGCATGGTGTCAAACAGCTCTGGGCCGTCATGTTCGTGAAATTCATCAATCAGGGCGATGTGTGGGCTTTGGCCATCGCCGGGGTTGCCGATCAACGGCTCAAATCTGGCACCATCGGCAGGCCGGCAAAGGTTGCTGGCGTTAACCTCGATCCCGTACGCCTCGACCAGGTGAGGCGTTCTCATCGCCATCAGGCGGGCTGGCCTGAAAACCTCCCAGGCCTGCTTCTCAGTCGTCGCGCCGCTGTACACCTCGGCGCCAAACTCGGCATCAGCGCAGAACCCATAGAGCCCCACGCCGGCCAGCTTTGCTGACTTGCCGTTCTTGCGCGGCACCTCCCAGTAAACAATCCTGAACCGGCGGGCGCCGGTGGTCTTTTTCACCCACCCGAACGCGGCGCAGATGTTGAACAACTGCCACGGCTCAAGCGTCAGCAGCTGGCGGCGCATCGCCCAGGCGCCCTTTGTGTGGGGCAGCAGCTGGATGAACTTGGCCACCCGCTCAGCCTTGGCCACATCAAACCGGTACGCGAAGTCCGGATCAGACTGGCGCACCAGATCGTCAAGGTGGCGCTGGCAGGCCTGGCGCACATACCGGCAGACCACGATCTTGCCGGCAACAACGTCCCGGGCGTACTGGTTGGCCCGATTGACGTTGGCGTTTGTGGTTTTCACAGATTGGTAAACGGGTTGTCCGGCTTCTTCTTGTTGCCGCCGCCGATCAGTCGGCTGCGGCTCGATGGGTCTAGCCCCAGCAGCGCACCAAAGGTTGCCATCTGCCGGAGCGATTCCGCCGCCGCAGTAAAGGCAGGGTTCTTGGTGTAGCCAGACTCGGTGGCGATCAGCACGCCGTGCTTGGCACATGCCGCCTCAGCTTGCCGCCAGCGGCTGTAGGCCGCGCAGAACGCCTCAACGTTATGCAGATCGGTGACCTGCAGAACACCAGCGCCGCACAGCTGCTCGGTGATCGTCACCCACATGGTGGCCGCTATTTCGTCCAGCCACTCGGGCGGCTCAACCGACCTGATCGCCTTGAATTCAGGCTCGTCTTTGTTCAGTGCTCGCTTGCCGGGATTGCCGGCCAGTGCCTTCAGCTTTGTTGGCTTCGGCTTGCGCCCGGAGCGGCCAGCGGCGCCAGCCATCGGGCCTCCTCAAAACTTCATTTTTCGCGGGCGTAAAAATACGAC
>Ga0247724_1000332_pt1 | contig 11655 bp, 12 predicted proteins | sample OKSTACKMC2E_FD_182776 | JGI IMG/M metagenome (GOLD analysis project Ga0247724, IMG submission 182776) | Subsurface sediment microbial communities from gas well in Oklahoma, United States - OK STACK MC-2-E | ecosystem: Environmental > Terrestrial > Deep subsurface > Rock core/Sediment | place... | reverse complement strand
ACCGCGGCGACAAGCTCAGTGATATTTTCAGCAGGCTGTGTCTGGCCCATCACATCAGCCGGCCGGCAAACTATGAAACCGTATACCGCGCCCGTTTGCAGCAGCTGTTTACCAAAGCGTTGCAGCCAATTGCCGGCGCTGCTGCTGTGCTCGAACAGCTCAAACAACAACAGTTACAGCTGGCTGTGGTCAGCAACGGGCCGCAAAGCAAAATGCGCTTTACGCTGGCGCATTGTGGTTTGCTTGCATATTTCTGCGATAACAACGAACCTCAGCGGCTGTTCAGCGCTTATGACTGCAATTTGTTTAAACCAGATCCGGCGCTTTATCGGTATGCGATCAAGGCGTTAGGGCTGGAGAGCGCAGAATGTGTGATAGTCGAAGACAGCCCAACCGGTGTACAGGCTGGCCTTGCGGCCGGGGTGAAGACATTTTTCTTAAATCACTACGCCGAGCCTTGCCCGGCCGGCGCTATTGAGATTAAGCAGCTGTCAGACTTGCTGACAGCGCTTTAAAGTGAACAATCTCAGGCTTTGCACAAATGCACTGTGACTTCTTCGCGGTCATGGAATAAATGCCGCGCCTGGAATTTCACTTTGATGCCGGCTTCGTCAAAACGTTGCTGCATTTCTGCCAGCACTTCCTGCACGGTTTCATAGCGTTTTTTCATTGGCAGTTTCAGGTTAAAAATACTTTCCTGACACCAGCCGTTAATAAGCCAGTCGCAAATCAGCTGACCAACCCGCTGCGGTTTTTCAATCATGTCGCAAACCAGCCAATAAACGTTCTTTTTCTCCGGTTTGTATTTAAAACCGTCGACCATATAGTGTTTAACCTGGCCGGTCATCATCAGGCTTTCTGCCATAGCGCCGTTATCAATTGACACCACCATCATCGAGCGTTTCACCAGCTGGTAAGTCCAGCCGCCCGGACAAGCGCCTAAATCCACCGCCCGCATGCCGGATGCTAAGCGGGTGTCCCACTCATCACGAGGAATAAATTCCAGGAAGGCTTCTTCCAGTTTCAGCGTGCTGCGACTTGGCGCATCAGACGGAAATTTCAGCCGGCGGATGCCGTTTTCCAGCGAATTGTTGTTTTCCGGATATGACACGGCGAGCAGGGCTTTTTGCCCGCTTTGCATAAACATATGCAGCACAGGCGCACGCAGATTTTCTTTTTTCAGCATCAGACCAGCCTGACGCAGGCTCTGGCGCAGCGGCACTGTCAGTTTGCGCGCCAGCGTTGACAGCTCTTTGCCATCGTTGGTATCCGGATATTCAATCCTGAGTTCACCGATACTGCTAATTTCACTGCCCTCTTCGACGCTACGCAGAGTTTCCAGTACAGGCGTTACCCTGTCGCCTGCCGGCAATTCCAGCCAGTCGCCAATCACTAAGGCCCACTGGCGGACAAAAATCAGTTTGGAAAACGGGAAGTCGCTAAAAAAGCGCTCTAAAGCTGCGCCGTCATAAGCTTCGAAAATGATATAAGCGTCGTTGGCTTTGAGTTTGCAATAACCAAAGACACCAAACTGGCCGGCTTTATCCTGAATTTCTGCCGCGCATTCTTTTTCAAAACCTGAGCGACAGTAGAGTAATAATTGTTTCATTTGTTTTTCCGCAACCAGGGCAACAGCATCAGGCCGGCCCAGCATAAAATCAGCATCTGACCACCGACCGGCGCCAACTGGCGCCAATACAGCGGTAACTCAAATAATCCGGCCCAGACAGTGTAGACAAAACACCAGAGGCCCAGATGAAATCCCACTAACACCAGCGCCAGCAGCCAGTGCTGCGCTTTATTCAATTCGTCGCGCCGTGCGTCAGACTGGCCATACAGCGACAGCACTAATATCGCCAAGGCCTGAAACGCCAAAACCGCAGTGCTCGACACCAGCCGGCTGAATTCTTCCGTCACCATATTGAACTGGAAATAATGCGAAATTGCCGCACTCATACCAATGACGGCGGCACCATATAAGCCAGCTAAAGACAAACTGCATTTCCACAGCGTTTGCATCAGGTTGCTCCTGCTAATTTGTAGTTCTGCGGCGGCGGATAATTTCGCCACATGCCGCTGCCGAGAGTTTAAAGGCCTGCTCAGCCGGTAAACCTGCCCGTTTTGGCAGCGCATAATCATGGTCGGCGCCGGTTAGTTCAACAACCTGCGCTGTACCTGCCACCAGCCGCAGCTCGTCAGCACTGCCAAAAGGGTCGCGGCTGCCCTGACAAAGCAATAACGGTCGCTGCAGCTGCTGCAAACACTGGCTGCGTGCTTTGACTGTCATAGCTGCTTTTGCTGCATCTTTGGCTTGTGCCGGCGGGCACAGCGGATAACCAAACACCACACCACCTGCAACTTCTGCCGCAACTTGTGTACCAGCCAGATACAGGCTCAGCACGCGGCCGCCCAGACTTTTGCCACCAAGCCATAGCGGTAGATGATCGTCTGCAGGCACAGCAGCAATTAGCTGTTCCAGCTCTTCCAGCAACTTGTCGGCTTTAGGCGCAACCTGGCGCTTACCCAACAAGCTTTGCTGCATAAAATTAAAATTGGCAGTAAATACAACTATGCCTTGTGCGTTTAGCAGAGGAATAAGCTGCTGAAAAAAAGCCGATTGCACAGGGGCGCCGGCACCGTGCAACAGCAATAATCGCGCAACAGGCGCCGCTACATCATGTTTGCTGACCAGCGGCATTTAGTCCTGTTCCGACGCTATAGCGATATTAAACTGCTGCTCGTTAAACGCTTCTTGCTCCTGCGCTACCAGTTTGTTCATCCAGTCGCGGAAGGCGGCGATTTTGCCAAGCTCAATCTGATTGTCGCGGCACACCAGATAATAAGCATCTTTACTTTGCAGCACATGATTAAACGGCACTATTAACCGGCCGGAATTGATGTCAGGCCGCGCCAGCACGTTATGCGCCAGTGCCACGCCCTGACCGTGAATAGCTGCCTGCAACACCATAGCGGTGTGACTGAAAATCGGCCCCTGATTGACGTTAAAATGTTTAAAACCCTGGCTGGTAAACCAGGCTTTCCAGGCGTCGCGGGTGCCGTCATGCAATAAAGTATGAAACCGTAAATCGGCGGGTTCGTTCAGCGGCTTGGCGCGGTTGAGCAGCATTGGCGAGCAGACCGGCACCAGATATTCGGTGTGTAGTTTGTCGGCGTGTAAATTGCGCCAACTGCCGCGACCATAATAAATCGCCACGTCGACGTCGTCGGTCAAAGAGCCTTCTTCATAATCGACAGCGCGAATACGCACGTCGATATCCGGGTTTAACTCACTGAATAAACTTAAGCGTGGCACCAGCCACTGAATGGCAAAACTGGGTGGCAGGCTGACGGTCAGAGCGCCTTTGGCGCCACGCGCCAGCAGTTTTTCGGTGGCTTCGTGCAGCTGCAGGAAAATCTCTTTGATGTCGAGAAAATAACTCTGGCCTTCTTCAGTCAGCAGCAAAGAGCGGTTTTTCCGCATAAACAGCTTGAGTCCCAGATGGTCTTCCAGCGCTTTAATCTGATGACTGATAGCGGCCTGAGTGACAAACATCTCTTCTGCCGCTTTGGTGAAACTTAAATGCCGGGCAGCAGTTTCAAAGGCTTTTAATGCGTTGAGCGGCGGCAGGCGACGGGCCATAAATCAGTTCCGGTTTAAGACTTGGCTTGTGGCACGTAGCCTTCAATTTCAACAGCTTCGCCTTCAAACAAAAACTTCTGCATCTGCTCTTCCAGCAGTTTGCGGTGTTCAAGGTTCATCATGTTGAGTTTTTTCTCATTGATCAGCATGGTCTGTTTGCTTTGCCATTGCGAGAAAGCTTCTTTGCTGATGTTGTCGAAGATTTTTTTGCCAAGTTCACCCGGATAGAGTTGAAAATCCAGACCAGGAGCAGTTTTTTTCAGGAATACACAATACACTTCACGGGCCATGTCTTATCTCCGAATAGCACAAGTGGCGCTATTGTAATGCATTTTGGCTGCTTAATTGCACTTAAACTCGAGTGCAGGCGTTTTAACTCGAGTGCAGGCGTTTTTCTTAAGCCTCCAGCAGCGCCTCAAGATAGACCCGCACTGGCGCCGGCAAGCCAAAATCCGCCAGATTCGCGGCATCTATCCAGGCTTGCTCCGCCTCTGCAATGCTCACTTCAGCCGACCAGACTTTGGCCTGCAGCTTGTAATGGGTGAACTGATGACTGAATTCACCGACTAACTCAGCATTCAGCGGCGCCTGCGCCGGCTGTGGTAAACACCAAAGCGCTGGCCAGATACCGGCGCCGGGTCTTTTCACCAGCAGCACCTGCTGCGCTTTGCGCACCAGCAAAAAATGCCCCTCTTTCACCGGCACAATTTTTTTCGGTTTAGCGTTGGGGAAATCACTGATGCGGTGCTGCGCCAATGCCTGACAATGGCTGGCGAGCGGGCACTGCTCACAAAGCGGTTGACGGGGTTTGCAAACCGTCGCGCCTAAATCCAGCAGGCCTTGCGCAAAAGCGCGACAATCGGCGTGCGGCTCCTGATGTTGCGGTGTCAGCTGTTCAGCTTTGGCCCACAACTGCTTTTCCAACGCCGGCGTATTCGGCACACCTTCCAAAACAAACAAACGGCAATACAGCCGCCGTACATTGCCGTCGACAATAGGCCCGTGCTGCTGATAAGCAAAAGACATAATGGCGCCGGCGGTATAACGGCCAACCCCCGGTACTTGCAGCAAGGCTTCCAGCGTGGCCGGGAACTCACCCAACTGAGTGATAAAACGCGCGGCTTTTTGCAAATTGCGCGCCCTGGCATAATAACCAAGCCCCTGCCATAGCCGCATCACTTCATCTTCCGGCGCTGCAGCTAACGCCTGCACTGTCGGGAAAACCTGCATCCAGCGCTGAAAATAGGGAATGACAGTTGCGACCTGGGTTTGTTGCAGCATCAGTTCCGACACCAGCACTTTATATGGCGTCACATCCTGCTGCCATGGCAACTGATGGCGGCCATGGCTTTGTTGCCAGTTAATCACTAGTTGTGTGATCAACTGGTTCTGATTTGCCGGTGTTGGCTGATTCTGACTATTGCTCACTACAGGTTCTCACTGCTGATTTGCTGCGCGCAGTCTAAACGGCCGGGCCCGAACTGCCAACAGCTGCAGATGTTGGTTGAGCAAAGGGCGCGCAAACGGCATAATATGCGGCCTTTTTTAAGCGGAGTTCCCGATGAGTCAGCAAGCCAATCCCGACCAGTCAGTATTAGCGCAACCGGATTTGCCGGATGCAGCAACAGCGGCTGATGAGCCGAAATATCTGCGTCGGATCCGCAGTTTTGTCCTGCGGGAAGGCCGTCTGACTAAAGGCCAGCAACGTAGTCTGGAATTATTCTGGCCAACACTTGGCCTGGAATACCAAAACGAACTTTATGATTTAGAACAGGTTTTTGGCCGTAAAGCCCCTGTCGTACTGGAAATCGGTTTTGGTATGGGTAAATCGCTGGTGGCTATGGCCAAAGCCGCACCGGAGCAGGATTTTATCGGTATCGAAGTGCACAAACCCGGTGTTGGCGCTTGCCTTGGCGAAGCGGAAACAGCCGGTGTCACTAACCTTAGATTATTTGAACACGACGCGGTTGAAGTACTGCGCGACTGTATTGCCGATGCATCTTTAGACACTATCCAGTTATTTTTCCCGGATCCATGGCATAAAAAACGCCACCACAAACGCCGTATAGTACAACCGGAATTTGTGCAGATGCTGCGGCAGAAGCTCAAAATCGGTGGAGTGTTCCATATGGCAACCGACTGGGAAAACTACGCCGAGCATATGCTGGAAGTGATGAGCGCCGCCGAAGGTTACCGCAACCTCGCGACAGACCAAAAATATGTGCCACGCCCGGATCACCGGCCTTTAACTAAATTCGAAAACCGCGGCGTGAATCTTGGCCACGGCGTTTGGGATTTAATGTTTGAGCGTAAAGCCTGATGTTATTCCCGCAAAGCCAGCTACTGCTGCGCAACCTCAACGATTTACAAGGCAAAGTACTGCTGGTTGAACCTATGGCCGATGATTTGGCACAGGAGCTGACCCGCGCCGGCGTCGATTTCAGTGTTTATTGCACAGATGCGGCCGTCGCCAAAGCATTCGCCCGTGCCAACGCCTGTTATTTTGCTGCAAGGCTTGAAACGACAGACAAATTCGACACCGTGGTGCTGTTTTACCCAAAAAGCAAAGAGCAACTGGCCTTTACACTGGCCGAACTTAGCGCAGTACTGCACACCGACAGTCAGATTTATCTGGTTGGCGACAACAAAGGCGGCATTAAAAGCCTGGTCGCGCATGCAGCGAAATTTGGCTTACATGCGCATAAACTCGATAACGCCAAACACTGTTTATGGTTTGCCTTAACCGGGCTTTTTGCAAAACCACTGCCGAAACAGGATTTTGGCCGCTTTAAACTAAGCGCCCAAATAGCTGGCGTCAGCAAAGACCTCGAATTCTGCTCGCTGCCGGGTGTGTTTAACCACGGTAAACTGGACGCAGGCACTGCCTTGTTGTTGCAGCAGCTTGGCCATGTACAAAGCGGCAAAGTGCTGGATTTTGCCTGTGGTGCCGGCATTATCGGCGCACTGCTGAAGTTACAGCAGCCGGCGATTGAGCTTTATGCCACTGACATCTGCGCACTGGCTGCCGCTTCAACCACAGCCACGCTGGCTCTGAACAAGTTACAGGGCCAGGTACGTTGTCAGGATGGATTAACTGCCGACCTGCCGAAGTTTCAGCATATTGTGACAAACCCCCCCTTTCACACTGGCCTGAAAACGGATTTGTCGGTAGCGGAGATTTTTATCAGCCAATGTAAGCAACATCTTACTAGTGGCGGCACGCTGACTCTGGTCGCTAACGCGCATTTACCTTATGCGCAGTGGCTGCAGACGGCTTTTGGCAATGTCAAAGAACTGGCGCGGCAGCAAGGTTTCGTGGTGTATCAAAGTAAATTCAGCGGCTGAAAGGCTGCTTTAGACAAAAAAGGCGCCCAAGGCGCCTTTTTTAATCCCGAAATTAGTCAATCGGCCAGATAAATCTGCCGGCTTTGGTAACTGCCAAGATATTCTTCACGATTTTGAAAAAGCGCCGGCACCAAATACAAGTCACCACCTTCAACCCAATAAATGGCGTTCTGTGAGAACTTACGAGCCAAATCAACAGCAGTCGATTTGTCACATAACACAGCCCAGCTTTGTTCCTGAAAGGACAGATCCGGTGATGCCCCAATCAGGCGGCGATGTGGCAGATGAGCAGCATTCAGGCGGGTTTCGAACTGACAATCTAAGGTTAAATTTAATTGATGGTGTTTTACATCACCAAAAGGATTTTGCGCACTGATAATGGCGAAATTGATTTGGTCACCTAGTGGCTGATGACACAAGAACACGCTGGTTTTATAGCTTTCCCAAAGATCCATCAACGGCTCCTGTCAGCAAATGCATGTCGCGGAACACTATAACTGAGCCAAAGATTTTTGTCAGGCCGTTTGCTTAATTAACTGAATGTGCATAACATCAGACAACGCTTATCAGGAAGTGAAAGTCTCCGCCAAATCAATCAGATGTTGGCAATGGACCTGATAAAAATGTTGTAAGGGGCTGTGAACGGATACATGAATTCCTTATTACGCACGACATCTATTAAAGCCGCATTAAGCTGGGTCGTGATGCTGATTTGCAGCGTCACCTTGCTGGCATCGCTGACTATTTCTACACTGCAGGACATCAGTTTTCAGAAGAAAAAACTGATTGATCAGTTACATGCCTATGCCAACATCATCGCTTTTAACTCTGTTGCCGGTATCTTGTATGACGACCCGGAAATAGAAGAAAACCGGCTGAAGTCCTTTGCCGCTGTTGATATTTTGCACAACATTCATATCTACAAATTAACAGCTGAAACCGGCGAGCTCAGTTTTTTTTCCAGTTATAACAGACGCGACGTCGGCCCTCACCCCACTCAATTCACCAAAGTCAGTCAACTGCAGCAACCGCAGTTCGAGGGCGACATTGTAGAGATTAGCAAGGTTGTTGAATTTGAAGGTAAAAAACTAGGCTACATCTATATTCGCGCCAGCATGGAAGAGCTGAGCAAGTACGTACAAAGCCGTATTCTTTTTGATTTGCTGATTGCCGTCATTGCTTTGTTGTGCGCTTATTTTATTAGTCGACTACTACAAAAGCGTTTTACCGCACCGATTGAAACATTGCTTACAACTGTGCAAAAAGTCACCAAAGAAAAAAACTATTCCGTGCGCATGCCATTGACTGACATAGAAGAGTTGCAAATGCTTGGCCGAGCCGTAAATAACATGCTCGAACGCATCGAACAGCAAATTAATAAGCTGCAGCAGGCAGAACAGGAAATTCGGCAATTAAACCAAGGGCTTGAAGCCAAAATTAACGAACGGACTGTGGCGCTGAAGAGTTCAAACCAGGACTTACTGAACACGCTGGAAACCCTGCATCAATACCAGAATCAAATTGTTGAAACTGAAAAAATGGCCAGTCTTGGCCAGATGGTCGCAGGTGTAGCGCATGAAGTTAATACGCCGATTGGTCTGGGCGTGACGGCTTCCACGCTGATGCAGGATAAACTGACCGACATTCAAAAAGCCTTTGACGAGAAAAAACTGACGTCGAATCAGCTGGCGAAGTTCTTCAGTGAAAGCAAAGAAAATCTCGGCATTATCTACCGGAATCTGGAACGCGCTGCCAGCCTGATCCGTAGTTTTAAACAGGTTGCTGTTGATCAATCTAATGAGAACCGCCGTCAATTCAATATGTTGCAATTGATGAATGAAGTGCTGTTGTCGTTGCGGCCAAATTTAAAGAAAACTCAGCATCAGGTTTTAATTGAGTGCGACCCACACCTCGAAATCGACAGTAAACCAGGCCCGATCAACCAAATTTTGATTAACCTGATTATGAACAGCCTGATCCATGCCTTCGAACATACCGACCATGGCACTATCAGCATCAGCGTCAAAGTGGAGCAAAATCGTTGCCAAATTCACTACAAAGATAACGGTTCAGGCGTGCCTGAAAATATCAAAAAACGCATCTTTGACCCCTTCGTCACGACTAAACGCGGTGAAGGTGGCAGCGGTCTGGGCATGCATCTGGTCTATAACCTGGTGACTCAGGCACTGAACGGTAAAATCAGTCTGGAAAGTGCTTTAGGTGAAGGCGTAGACATCCTGTTTGATTTCCCGGTCATAGTCAAAGCCAGTACAGCATCCACGCTAGCGCACAGTTAAGTATTTGTTTTACATAGACAAACACCAATAATGCTCTCAGTAATTAAGAAAAATCTAATTGTTAACAAAATCACTTGTTAACAAATGGACCCAAAGCTATAATTGCAAAAAAAATGGCAACTGGTTGTCATTTGACCAATCTCGACACGCGCGAAAATCCAACATAGTTAACATAAGGTTTATCTCCATGCAGACGCCGGTGATTTTGATCGTTGAAGACGAGGAAGTAACCCGTTTAAATCTGGTCCAGTTGTTCGAAGGCGAAGGCTACGATGTACTTGAAGCCATAAATGGCGAAGAGATGCATCAGCAACTGACCGACAATACCGTCAATCTGATTGTTATGGACATTAATCTGCCAGGGAAAAATGGCTTAATTCTGGCGCGTGAATTACGCCAGAAAGAAAACATCGGTTTAATTTTCTTAACCGGCCGCGACAGCGAAGTTGATCGCATCCTGGGTCTGGAAATTGGCGCCGACGACTACCTGACCAAACCATTTAACCCACGTGAACTGACTATTCGCGCCCGCAACCTGTTAAGCCGCACAGTGGCTCAGCCAGTGGTCGAAGAGCATAAGAGTGTGGTGAAGTTCAATGGCTGGACGCTGGATGAAAACAGCCGCAACCTGACGTCGCCAAAAGGCGTGTCACGTCGTCTGCCAAAAGGCGAATACCGCGCGCTGCGTCTGATGCTGGATACTCCGGGTAAAATTTTCACCCGCGAACAATTAATCCGCCACATGACAGGCCGTGATTTACGTCCAAACGACCGTACTGTGGACGTGACTATCCGCCGCATCCGTAAACACTTTGAATCAGACATCGACAGCCCGGAGCTGATCAGCACTATTCACGGCGAAGGCTATCGCTTTGTTGGCAAGCTGGAAAAATAATCAGCTTGTTTGCTTAACAGTAAATGGCGATGAAAAACGGCGACTAAGGTCGCCGTTTTTTTATGCTTAAATATAGACTTCCTGCCACTGTCATTGCCTTAAGCGCTTTTAAATGACATTCAGTAAGGCAGAGATAGCGACTTAAAACTCCAGTCTGATGAGCTTTTATCAGTAGTTCACTGAGCCAACAACTGTTCCAGACGGTCTTTACGAGCCAAAAATACCTGATAGCCATCGTCCGTTTGCTTTGACAAAGCCAAGGCTTTGTTTACAGCAGCCAATGATTCTCTATACATTTTAACTTGCTCAAAACCATAAGCCAGACCGTTATGTGCTTCTGCTTTATCAGAATGAAGCTCTACGCCGTATTTGAATAGTTTCAGCGCATCATTCAGATTGCCACTATTGACGAGTTGATAGCCAAGTTCCCGAATAACAGCTTCCGGTGGGGTAGTCTGCTCGCCGTATTGGTTTGACAGGTTTTTGTAATAGTCGGTAATAGAACCGGTATCGCCGGTGTAGGCTCGTAGTGGCATTTGTAACGGCAAAAACAGATTCTGATATGCACTGAAGATCCCCGCAACTGACGTAAGCGCATGCGGTACATTGGGGTACGTTTCGCTGATAAACTTTAACCCCTTTGGCTGATTAGCTTTAATGAAATTGTTCATATCGTCATATCTCTGCCGCATCAAGCCACTTTCTTCACCAATGTTCATATACAAATAATTATCTAAACCTTTTGTGTTGGCGATAAATGCTTTGGTGCTTGTTGCACTGGCGCCAAAATCCCACCACACCGCCGGGCTATATGCCAAATGCGCCTGAAACAAATCTGGTTCGGTTTGCAGAGCATACAGCGCGAACACGCCGCCGGCGGATGCTCCGGCGATCACCTTAAAATTATGCGTGCGGTAGTTCTTATCAACAAAGGGGATTAATTCATTTTTGATAAAACCTAAGAACTTTGCGGCTCCACCGCCTACGCCAATTGGTCCTTGAGGTTCCTGGTTTACCGTAGGGTACAAATCGCGCAGCCGATCGGTATTTTCAATAGCAACAATTATGACTTCAGGTGCTGCTCCTACTTCTTGCAAACGTTCTAATACGCTATTCAGCAAAGGCAGAGTACTGGCACCATCCAACCGGTAAATAACCGGATATTTCTTTTTTGGGTTGGCAGCATAGCTCTTAGGAAGTTGTACTGTGATCTGGCGTCGTTCTTTTAACACCGCTGAATCAACCATTTGTGTTATTAAATGGCCATTTTCATCTGTAGTTAGCGGCGATTGTGCAGCTACAGACATTGTCACAGCCGCGAACAATAACCCAGCAACAAGGTTGCAGAGGTTTTTTAGCCTGTTCATTATATTTACATTTCCTTTTGCATTCATAATGTTATTCAAATTACTACACTACTTGGTCTCAGAACATCCATGAGATCATCAATACCACGAAAGGTGGGCAGACTGTGACAA
>Ga0247724_1000331_pt1 | contig 11655 bp, 23 predicted proteins | sample OKSTACKMC2E_FD_182776 | JGI IMG/M metagenome (GOLD analysis project Ga0247724, IMG submission 182776) | Subsurface sediment microbial communities from gas well in Oklahoma, United States - OK STACK MC-2-E | ecosystem: Environmental > Terrestrial > Deep subsurface > Rock core/Sediment | place... | reverse complement strand
CATACACTTATGTCACATATGATAGAAAAGGACAAGGTGATGTAAAACTTAAAAAAAGCCTAATATACGATGACCCAGATGAAGGAAACCCATTGGTTAATCCAAGGTTTAGATCTGAAGGCCGACCTTTGAAACAAAAAAAATGGAGAATAAGGAAAGCTAAAGAAAAGTATAGAGGGATTTAATCTATAAAAAATTGTAATCTATCTCATTTGTGATTATGAACATTATGCTGTTCATGATGAGGATAGAGGCTTGAATATTTATTACCACAATAAAATAACAAAATAATGAAAAAATTAATTTCCGTTCTGTTATTAACAGTTTTTTCTATCATAGGTTTCTCCCAAAACTTAGTTGAGAATGTTAATAACCAAGTAATCTTAAGATACAAGCAAGGTACTCCTTATAGACTTGTAGACGCATTCACTGAATTTTATAATGTTCCTGTAGTTGCTCAATATGATCAACTTGGAATGATTGTAGTACAATTCTCTGGTAACTATGATGATTTCTATAAGAGCTGTACTGACAGTGACTTATTTGACATTATCGAGCGAGATCAAGTTCAAGAAATGAAGATGGATTATATTCCAAATGATCCTGAATTTTCTTCTTGCTGGCATCTAAGACAATCAACTGATAAAGATATTGATGCTGATGAGGCTTGGGACTTGCTCCCAACTACCAATCAGTGGGTATCAGTTGCAATGTTTGATGGTGGTTTAGATATGACAATCCCTGACTTTGCAGGCAACATTGATAGCCCGTTTAACGCTGTTAATGGTACTAATGCTATTCCATATGTTAATTCATATGACAATCACGGTACTACTTGCTCAGGTACAATCGCCGCTAGAACTAATAATGGCATTGGTGTTAGTAGTGTAGGTAATAACTACGTTAGAGTTATGCCTGTTAACATCATGTCACAGGTTTATAGTGGTGGTAGTTTTAGTACAACATCTACCATTCAAATCGCGGCTGTTAATGCTGCTATGAATAATCCAAACTGTGTTGCTATTGCAATGTCATATGGTGGTAGTACATATTCAGCAGCTTTAGATGCTGCTTTCCAATCTGCTAGAATAAATGGTAGAGGCGGAAAAGGAATGATGGTATTTGCTTCTTCAGGCAATAATTACTCAGGAACCGCTGCTCAATACCCAGCCCAATATCCTGCAGTGTGGGGTGTAGGTGCAACAACAAGTTCAGATGTTAGAGCATCTTTCTCTAATTATGGTCAAATTTGTGATATCTCAGCCCCAGGACAAGGTATTAGAACAATTGATAGACCAGGTGCTGATGGTTATGTGGCTGGTGATTACCATTCAATTAGTGGTACTTCCTTTAGTTGCCCTATCACAGCAGCTGCCTCCGCGGTTATTGCTTATAAAAACTGGGAATTGACTGATGATGAAATTTTACAAATTCTATCTTCAACTTGTGAAAAAGTAGGTGGTTATACTTATTCTAATGATCCTGCTTGGCCTTATAGTACCCGTAGTAATGAATTGGGTTATGGTCGTATCAATCTTAAAAACGCTGTTGTAGCCACACCAAACCCAGGTGGCCCACCACCACCACCTCCGACTATTGTATCTAACTACACTGTTAATAACATCATTGTATCTCCAGCAAGTGTTAACTTAGGAAGTACTATTTTAGTAGACTACACTGCTCACGTTATGGAAGAAATTAACGTGTTGTCAACATTTGCTACTTTTGTAAAAGTACAATATCGTTACTCAACCAATCCTACTTTAGGTGATGCTGATGATATTATCATTGGCATTGATAGTGTTAGTTTAGGTGGTGGAATCAACTCAGTAACTAACTCATTCTCATATACAGTAGGTGGAACAGCAGGTACAAGATATATTTTTGTAACTATAAATTATGATAATGCAGTTGAGGAAACTATAACTACAGATAATACTAGTTTTAAAGCATTTAATGTTATTAATCCTTCCTTTACTGGTACTGATGTTAGAATTGAATTAGTACAACCAGTAGCTAATCCTTGGACTACATCTTTACAAGTTGTCAACACACAATGGAGAGCGGTTAATACAGGTACTGTTCCTATTACTCAAATTAATTATACTAGAGGATGGGTTGATTGTACAGCTGCTTTTGGATGTATTACTAATAACACTTGGACAGGTAACTTACAACCAGGCCAATCAACACTACTACCAGCTAATAACTCTTACATAAGCATTAATCTATGCCATCCAATACGTTGTGCTGTACCAGTAGGCACTTCTAATACTTTTAGACTAAATGTAGTTAGTGTTAATGGATCAACTGGTGATGCTGATTTGACTAATAATAGATTAGATTTAGTATTTAATCGAATTAGTACAAGTCAAGAAGATATCATTGGTAACTATCCTTTAATAGATGATCCAAATTCTATTTACATTGAGGATGAGTTTCCTGTTTCTGTTGATATTTATACCGTGACAGGCATGTTGTTGGATATCAATAGATACAATGAATTGCCTAGTGGAATCTATATTTTAAAAGCGAATTATTTAGACCGCTCTGAAACATTTAAATGGGCTAAATAATTTTCATGGTTGTTAGTTGCACTTAAGCCGTTACGATTGGCTAAGTAACTAATTAAACCTTAAATATGAAACACTTATTTTTAGCTTTATTGCTAGCAATAGGTTTCGCTGCAAGTGCTCAGGTTGATGGAATGTTTGCTTTTACCCTTGATGGGGAACAAGATACTGTTTTTAGCATGTATAATGTCTCCCCAGATATTAGAAATGAATTAAAAGATTATCTAATAGAAGCAATTCATGGATATGAAGTAATTGATGGTGGATGGATAATAGATTTACCTAATAGTAACTCTAGGGTATTAGGTGATTTGTTTTTAATAGAAACCCACAATTGTGTTTTATTTGATTTTTATGTTGATGAAATAAAATACTCAGATGGTACGAGTTACCAAGCTGAACGTTTTAAAAAACCTCTTAGAGTATTAAATAAATATTAAAGAATAATTTTGACATATTACTAAATTTTCATATATTTATAATATATAAAAGATAAACCAATGAATAAAGATTTTAATGTGTATAAGTGGAGACGTGATCATTTAGTTGAGAATGAAATAGATGCATCACCTGAATATCAAGTAGCTAAAAAATTTACTGAAAAATACTCCACCCAACCAAATATAAAATTTAGTGATCGTGGTCAGGGTAAATATCGAGTTCAATTATATGATAGTAATTCAAAATTTGATTTTAATAATCTTGAAAGTAAAAAAGAAGCAAAAGAATTTTTTGAAAGCGAAGGATACACAGTTGATATTAACTTAGATGATAGGTCTAGAAGCTGGATATGGGATTTTGATTTCAAAAAGATTTAAAAACACCTTCATAAAATAAAATTAGGCCTTCGGGCCTTTTTTTATTATACTTAGTCTAAACTTAAACACTATGAAAAAATTATTAATTTTAACTGCTATACTAGCAGTAGTGATTTGTATTGTTTCTTTTAGTAATAAAGAAACACCTGTTAAACTAAATTCCGCTCAACGACTGTACGCATCCATTATGACATATGCTAAACAGTACAATGTACCTTTACATGTTGCGTTTAATGTCGCTAGAATAGAGACTGGATATAAAGGTCCATTTCATGATGATTATAATCATAAACAAACTTCAAGTGTTGGAGCGTTAGGTGCTATGCAGATTATGCCTCAATATGCCTCACATTATGCTGGTTTTAAAGTGAAAAAGCCGGTTTTAAAAGACAGCATTGAGTTGAACGTTAAGATATCTATGAGTATGCTTCGTGAGTGGTATAACCGTTATAACGACTGGGGTAAAGCCGCTGGTGCTTATAATACAGGTAGACCTGTCATGAATAATTATGCTCGTAATGCAATCAAGAAAAATTATATTGACTACTGGATTAAACCAGACTCAACAGATGTTGTACCTGACACTCTAGCTTATTTATCCAGAGTAGATTTGGTAGCTTTCCTTAAAGATTAATTTTGAAGTTTTAAAGAGCAATATTATATTTAATTTAAACCTAAAGTTATGATAAAAACAGTTGCAATTAAAGACAATTACGCAGTACAAATCGTTCCTGATGCATGGGACAAAAACATTAAAGTTTATTTAGTAGATGAAGTTAATGATGCTCAAACAACATTAGCCACTTGGCAAGGAGGAAGATGGATCTCAGACTCATATATGAACCTAAATAAATTCTTTGAAATTATCAATATGTACCCCAAAGTTAAAAAATATCTTAAACAAACATATCAGTATTTAGAAACAAATGTTTATGAGGCTAACCTTAAAGTATGGTCTAAAACATTTGATTGTTTTAAGAGACGAGTTAAAATTAAAATTTACAGGGCGTTGAAATAACGCCCTTTATAATATTTATAATAAATGTTACTATGAAACGACTATTAAGATGGCTTAAGTTATGGGATTTTGTTTGGAGTGTACCTCTAGCATTCGTTGGTTTTTTTGTTTATGGAATGGTTCAAGAAGAAGTATTTGGTGATCCAATGTACTCAACTGACTGGTTCCATAGAGCAATACTTGCTAGTTTAATCATGATTCTATTTAATGGAATTATTTTAGGTGGAATGTATTTTACATTCAAGGGTATTTATAAGTACTTCTACTCCACAACATCAACTGTTAAAGAAGATTTTAAAGACCTACCCATATGGCTAAAACTATCATACTATCCTATTTGCTTCTTTTTATACCTCTATATGCTTATACAGGTGTTCCGAGTGATAATTCCGATTGTCTAAGTGAATATAACTACAAAGCAGGTGTTGCTGTTCAAATAGCAGATAGCTTTGAAGGTATAAAAGAAATAGGTGACAATCAAGGATTTGACAATAAAAGCTTTGAGCGAATGATGCTTGAGGTTGGTTGGTGGAAAGGAGCAGCGTGGTGTGCTTTTTCACTTAAACTGATTTATAATCTAGCAGGTATAAAAACAACAGTTACAGGTTGGAGCCCAACAGCGTATAATAAAAAACATGTTATATTTACTGATGGTAAATTACTTGAACCAATTAAGCCAGGTGACTCAGGTACTTTATCATACGCTAAGTATAAAAACAATACAAAACGCTTTAAAGCAATAGGACATGCTTTTATTATTAAAAAAACAATAGGCAATTCAGCTGTAGTAACAGGTGAAGGTAATACAGATGGAAACGGAAGTAGAGAAGGAAATGGATTCTATGAGAAAATAAGACCGTTAAACGCAAATATACATATAACAAGATGGGACAAGTAAGATATGACAACATTGTAAAATGGGTTTTGATAGCAACTGTAGCTATATTCGCCATTGTTAAACTTAAAAACTGCAATAAACCAGCTTCTGATTTCACAGATGAAGAAATTGAATTATTGAATAGACAGAAAGACAGTTTAGATAAAGTAACTAGAGAAATTTTAATTGAATACGATACCATTTATATGGATCGAATAGTAGAAACCAAAACCAAAAATAAAAAATCAAATGAAAAAGTTAAGCGTATTCCTACTCTTACTGATCCTCAGCGTGACAGTGTATGGGCAAAGATTTTCAGCGCCAAGGATAGTCTACCAACTCGATACTGGGATCTTCTTGAACAGGAGTCAAGAAGAGAAAGTGATTGAAACTTTCTATTGGAAGAACATTTATAAAGAAAACTTGGACAGTATGTTCCTCCAAGCATATGACTGTCAATTATACCTTAAAAAACTAAGCCTTAACTATTCTGCTCTATCAGACAGTTATGTTCGTTTAGATGAAAAACATAAAGAATTAAGACGTGATTGTACTCTTGAATTAAGAGAAAAAGACGTTCAACTTGATCAAGCACAGATTAAATTGGATAGAGAGAATAATCGAAAACGCAATTGGCGAAGGGTAGCCTTAGTTGAGGGTGGGATAATTACAACAATTATTTTAATACTAGTACTATAAAGTTTGGCCTTCGGGCCATTTTTTATTATATTTAGAGTATAATTAAAAAATAAAAGTTATGTTTCTAAAATCACCTATTAATACTTATTTTAATTTGTATCGTTTCAAAAAATACATAAACGATATTGATGGTTATATTACTGGAGGGTGTTTTAAGGATATTTTTAATAATAAAGATGTAAGGGATATTGATATTTTCTTTTTTAATGAAGAAGGATTTAAAAAAGCAGTAGAAGTATTTCAAGGTAAGTATAAAAAAACATATGAAAATGATAATTGCATAGCATTCTACGATAAAAAAGAGAAAATTCAAATTGAATTGGTTCGTTCAACTTTTGGGACACCTGAAGAAACAATGATGAAGTTTGATTTTACAATTGTAAAAGCATGTTTGTATAAGTATAAAAAAGAGGAAGAAGATGTATTTGAGTTTTTATATCATCCTAAGTTTTTTGAACATCTACATTGTAATAAACTAGTAATAGATGATGGTATGCCTAAACCTGTAGCTACATTTAATCGAGTTTTAAAGTATACACGTTATGGGTTTGGTTTGTGTCGTGAAAGTAAAATTAAATTGGTTAATGCTATCATAACTGAAGGGAATGTAAATGATATTAACGGTGAATTATATTTTGGATTTGATTGATTATGAATAAATTAGTTGCAATTGGAGATGTTAATTCTATATATTTATAATAAAATATAAAATGAATTATCAAAGAATATACAATCAAATTATAGAACGAGCTAAAACAAGACAGTTAAAAGGTTATTTTGAAAGACATCATATTATACCAAAATGTATAGGAGGAAGTAATAATAAAGATAATTTAGTTGATTTAACAGCTCGAGAACATTTTTTATGTCATCTACTATTATGTGAAATATACCCTGATAGTGATGGTTTAAAGTATGCCTTATATTTAATGAATATAGGTAAACAAAAATATAAAAAAGCAGATTATAACATTAGTAATAGAACATATTCTAGATTAAAAAATGAACATTCATTTTTAATGAAAGGAAATAAAAATTGTGTTGGGAGATGGCAGTCTGAAGAGACAAGGAAAAAAATTAGTGTTGCTAATAAAAAACCTAAACCAGAAGGATTTGGAAAAAAACCTAATGATTTTGGAGAAAAAATTAGTAAAGCCAATAAAGGAAAAAAACGATCCGAATTGACTCTTAAAAGAATGAGTGAATCTAAAAAAGGATTAAGTATAGGTAAAGGAATAAAAAAACCAATAGTGGGTGAAAAAAATAGTAAACCTATATTACAATATGATCTGCAAGGTAATTTTATAAAAGAGTGGAAAAGCGCAACTGATGCTTCTAAGTTTTTAGATAAAAAATCATCATCTATTTGTGAGTGTTGCAAAAATAAAAGAAAAACAGCTTATGGGTATAAATGGAAATACAAATTTTAAACTTGTTGCTATAGGTGATATACATGGCCGCAACATTTGGCAACAAATAGTTGAACAAGAACAACCTGACATTGCTGTATTCATGGGAGACTACTTTGATAGTTTTGACATCCCAGGCCTAGACCAAATCTATAACTTCCAAAACATCATACAGTGGAAACTTGATAATCCACAATGTCAAGTGATAATGTTAATTGGTAATCATGATTTTCATTATATGCCAATATGTAGTGAAAAATATAGTGGTTTTCAAAGAGCATTATGGCCTGAAATTGGTAGGGTGTTAGAAGATAAGAGACACCACTTAAAAATGGCTTTTAGATATGATGATTTGGTGTTTAGTCATGCTGGTATTAGTCCTGAGTTTCTATTAAATAATAAATGGGGCGAGCAGGATATGGTTGAGTTTCTAAATGACTTATGGTACTTCCAACCCCACAAATTCAAATTTATAGACAATGAATATGGATATAGTGACCCATATGGTGATGATGAATTCCAAGGCCCACTTTGGATTCGACCTAAAAGTCTAATGAAGGCTTGTCAAGATGTTAAAAAAACAATGATACAAGTAGTTGGTCACACTGCTGTTAAAGAAATTGATGCTAAAGGTAAAGCAACAGGTGGCCGTTATTACTTTATTGATTGTTTAGATAACACCCCAGAATATTTAGTATATGAAAATAAACAAATAACAATAAATAGATTATGAATAAATTAAAAACACTCATTGTAGCAGCAGTTATTATTACTCTCAATTCATGTTATGTTGAACACTCATATTCAAGACATCAAGAACATCTAATTTCCCATCATCGAAATAATTTTATTACCAAAGATAATGGAGGATGTGGGTGGCATAGAGATGCTTACAAACCAGTTGAAAGGAATTATAGAAGAGATTGATAAAAGATTTGGCTTCACCAGAGTTTGATGTTATATTTAGTATATAAATAAAAAACATAAAAACATGGTAAAGCAACTTGAAGATCCAATTAAAGCATTTGTATTATTCGCTATTGTAATTTTAACACTAGCATTGTTAGGATAATTACCACTAGGCTTCCCATGACGAACAGCTCACTTGGGTGGTAGTTTCAGGGTGTTGTTACCCTTGCTCATGAGCTAAGATAAAAACACGACAGCTGGAAAGACAGCGAATAGTCAGGTGGCAGAAATGAGTAATTGCAAGTGTTCTTCAAACGGCAAGTGTACATAGCCTACCTTTTTACAGGTTCGAGTCCTGTCCTGACTACCATGTTAACCCACAAAGACTAGAAACGGGTGACAGCTCGGAAAGACGAGCAACATAGTCAGGTGGCGGAAATGGCAAACGCAGTTACGTTGGAAGAAAGCAGCCCAAGATGTTAGTTATTCCAGTAGCGTAACCGACTTGGGGTAATGGTGAGTTTACAGGTTCGAATCCTGTCCTGACTACTAAAAAATAAAAGTTATGAAAAAGAAATATTTTGTTAAAGCAGTTATCCCTGCAACTGTAGTTAGAATATTTGAAGTGGAAGCTACAAATGAAGAAGAAGCACTCGCTGAGTATCTAAAAGGTGAGGCTTATGAGATAGAGGATGCAACTACTACTTATGATGAGGATGTGGTATTTGAAGTAGAAGAAAGTATTTAACCTCTTGTTTGGCTCCTCAGAGAAGTGATGTTATATTTAGTCATAATTAAAAATAAATAAAAGTTATGGTATATTTTGAAATGTTCACAGATGAGGGTAATGAAGCATGTACTCAAGCCTATCAAAACATCTACAACACAATTTGGGGAGACAAATTTGTTACTGAAAATGAGTTGAAGAAACTTATAGCAGAACAAATTGCTCAAGTAGCATCAGTACATCCAGAAGTACATGACACAGAACCTGAATGGCACTTTGTAGATAGAATCAATATGTCATTAGAAACTAGAGGTTATAGTTATAGAATCAATAGAGGAGACCTATGAGTAGAGTTAAAGTAACATATGTGGCTATGGATTTGAATGGATACAAACCTATCATGACAGCGTCCACACTTGACGAACTTAAAGGGGGTTTAGATGAGTATTATGCTGTTGGTAAAGGTGAAGCTGAATGTTGGGGATTTTATCCAACTGAGAGTAAATACCCTGATGTTGATGATTATCAAGGATATTTTACATATGCTTGGAAAAATGTAACTCGAGATGAAGTTATGGTGATAAAAGATAAAGTAAAAGTATATTGTGTTGATTATTATCCTCACACAACATATGAAATTTAATTAAAATAAAAATAAAAATTATGAAATTTGAATTTTTGAAAGAAAAAGAATTAGAGCTAATCAATAACAGATTTGCTGAGGAAGACTCAATTGATTATGATAATTGGCATTTAATGACGGATGAAGAGATACTAATTACTGATGCTGGTATGTTTGCTCATGAAGCATACTGTAAAAATGAATTTAATTCATTAGAAGAATTTGCTAAAAACGCTTCTGAGGGAGAAGGAGATACAATAGAGAATACTATTAAAAGATTAGAAGAAATGTTAAATAAAGGTATTCTGAAAATAAAATAAAAGTTATGAGTGGAGGACACTTTGATTACAAACAATGGTACATCAGTAATATAGCTGATGATGTTGAAAAACTTATTGAGAGAAATGGTCGTGAAAAAACACGAGAGGAACTCAAAGAAGAAGGATGGCGCAATGATGATTGGTATGAAAAATATCCTGAAGACCTCTACTACTACAAATATCCAGATGAGGTAATTGAGAAGTTTAAAGAAAGCCTTACTATTCTAAGACAAGCAGCTGTTTATGCTCAACGTATTGATTGGTTGTTATCAGGTGATGATGGTGAGGAATCATTTTTAGAACGATTAGAAAAAGAATTATCAGAATTAAAAAAAGATAACAATGAGTAAACAAACAGCAGTAGAGTTTTTAGCAGAGAACCTAAAAGATTTCCCTCATATTAAACATTCTCAAAGATTTAAGGACTTGGTTGAAGAAACCAAAGTAATGGAGCAGGAGCAGATTGAACGCGCCTGGATGAATATGGAGATCAACTTACCAACCGAACCTTCCGCCCGGGCCTTTGCACGTAAGTATTACAAACAAACATACGGAGGTGACAAATGAAAAAGCAAACAGCAGTAGAGTATTTGATTGAACAACTATTCCCTAAAGCATTAGGAGGAACACAATATTATCATATTGAGATAGCAAAAGAAATGGAGAAGGAACATATCATTGATGCCTATCGAAAAGGTTATAAAGAAGGACTTTGGCGCGAAGATTTTAAGGATGCTTATCATGAAATATATGGAGGTGACAAATGAACGAGATAATAGAAAAATATGAGGCAAAGTTAGACTATTTGAACAAAGCAGTTGAACAGACAAAACATCTAATGGATGAAGATATATTAGATATGATGAATGATATGAAAATTTTGCTTACTGAAGTAGTGACTGATTTTAAAACCATACATGCGTTAAATGGAGGTAACAAATGAATACAATGTATACTAATAGTAACAGACAATTAGCGTTACAACTAGCTGTTGATTACGCTTTAAAAAAGGGAGATTTAAGGTTAAAAGTAAAAGATTTAGCTGACGAATGGTATGATTGGCTAGAAAATCCTAAAACAGGGGAAGATGATAAATGATATAACTAATATAGAATCAACTATGAACGCTAGAAAAGAATTAGAGGGAATCCTTAATAAACTAAAAGAAAAACAAAACGTTTTAGTATGTGCTGATATTACCTATGAGGAAGGATGGGATGGTAAGGAACAAATAACCCTCACACACCCACATACTAAAGAAGAAGCAGAAGCATTCTTCAAGGCACTTGACTTTAACTACAATGATGGTTATGGTAATCAAGAACTATTTGGAACAGTATGGCTAACATATGGTGTATGGTTATCAAGATGGGAATATGATGGAAGTGAAGGATGGCAAGTAAATAGTTGCCCTCACATACCAGATCATCTATTTAAGAGAAGCTTGGAAGACTAAAAATAATTATTATATTATAGATATGATTATAAGTTATGTTATAGGATTTTTTGCTATATTTGTAGCATATGCATTTTACAATAGTAAATGTAAAGTAGGAGAAGAAGTTAATATGACCCACGCAATTATTGCTTCATTGGTTTGGCCAATGGCACTAGTAGGTGTGGTGTTGGTTGTACTTTGGAATGCACTTGAGAAAATATTTAATCCAATTTCTAAAAAATGAG
>Ga0247724_1000330_pt1 | contig 11728 bp, 13 predicted proteins | sample OKSTACKMC2E_FD_182776 | JGI IMG/M metagenome (GOLD analysis project Ga0247724, IMG submission 182776) | Subsurface sediment microbial communities from gas well in Oklahoma, United States - OK STACK MC-2-E | ecosystem: Environmental > Terrestrial > Deep subsurface > Rock core/Sediment | place... | reverse complement strand
CGCACGCGCTGCGTGGCAACGGCCATGCCGTTGATGACGCGCTGTTGCAGTACCTGTCGCCGCTCGGTTGGGAGCACATCAACCTCACCGGCGATTACCTCTGGCGCAGCAGCGCCAAGATCGGCGCGGGCAAGTTCAGGCCGCTACGACCGCTGCAACCGGCTTAGCGTGCTTTATTTTCCGTTTTCTGAGGCGACCCCAAGATGGGGTCAGCTCACGAAACGGAAAAAATCGTACGCTAAGGGCGCTCAGTGTCAGGTTGAAGCCATAGACCCCGCGCCGGCACCGTCATGGAATGAAAGGCCGGAAAAGGCCCTGATCTGACTCATTTCACCCGGTCGGCCTTACGGCAAGCTGAAGTTCGCCTCAACCGGACACGGCAAGGGCATTGCCAAGCGCAGTGGGTTCTCGATATTAATGCCAAGGGCCTAGCGTACAAATCCGTCCATTTCGTGAGCTGCCCCAAAGATGCGGACAGACCGCTTCGCGCTGGCAGACCTCAGCCAGCAGGACGGGCTCGACGAGATCGTCACCGATGCCGCACGCGGCCTCGAAGACACGTCCGACGTGAACGAACGCTCGAACACGAGCACAGGGAAATCGACGGATAGTGACTTGCATGACTTGGGCCTCCGATGGGCAAGTGAAAACACATCACCATCTTGGCGTCACGACACCACCGGCAGGAAGCAGCAAGCTGCTTTTCAAGTAGCTCCGGTCATTTTTTAAATGACGAGTAGCCGTAAGGAGGGCGGTGGGTAACTCGCCAGAGTTATCCACGGGCCGACGCGCAGCGCCCAAAGGGCGCGAAAGAACCGGGTCAAGGGGTTGGTGCGGCCCGCAGCGCAGCGAGGACACGGCCCCTTGACGCGGATGCTGTTGAATAGCCTCTACGTGTGGGTAGGTTCAAGGGCGTAGCCCACCGAGCCTGCCCACGCGGCCAGTCCGGCAAGATCGGACGCGGGAAGCCCGAAACCGGCAAGGTTTCGCGGTCGCCGAAGGCTTGAAATCCACCACTCAAACGCTGGAAACACGCGAGGACGACAACCGCTTAACCGCCGCAACGAAGTCGAGCCGCAAGAGGTGCATAGCCAGATCAATCGCACCGCCACCACCTTTGTCTGCACGGGTATCGAAAAACTTGGCACCAGTCACCAGCAGCTCGAAAACCTGGCCACCAACTGCAACATGCAACCGGATCGTGGTCGCATCCTTCACCGGCTGAAAATCCGGATCGCGCTTCCAATGCAGCCCGAGGGCATCAAGAGCCTTTGTCACAACCATCGACCGAAGCGACTCCAGCAGCTCAGGGCTAAATGATCTCTTTGCCATCACCAACAAACCTCCATCCATCACCCCGAGGGGGAAGCCGCCCGATGGACGGCAGGACTACTACTTCGCGCCTTCGGCGCTGCGCGTCGGCCCGTGGATAACTCTGGCGAGTTACCCACCGCCCTCCTTACGGCTACTCGCATTTAAAAAATGCTGGGGCTACTCAAAAGCGAAAGCCCCCCGGACTGCACTACGAAGAATCGACAGGCTCCAAATCCAACCCCTTGGCGATCAAATCAACCACCGAGACACGGGGGGCAGATACCTGATGTACACCATGCTTAACATCCGATCTGGGTGCTGCGACCACCTCCAGTACGGCGACAACTGCTGGCTTGAGCACTTCGGTCAGGACATGCTTGTAGGCCGCGACTGTCTGTCGAGAGAGGCCCGCCAGACGCGCAATAGCGGCTTGAGTGAGGGTTTCGCCCTTCTGCTGGAGCTGGCGGCAGGCAGCCCGAACCTTGGACTCTGTGGCCTTCTGCCTGACCTCGTGCGTGCGTGCGGCTGCAAGTCGCTGCCGCTCAACCAGCGGCAAGTCCTTATCGAGCTGCATCACGCCTCGATGGCAGCGGCTATCGCCTCTGTAGCGATCCCATGTCCAGCGGGCGACCGATTTCACCGTGGCACGCAGCGAGGACAGGGGCAGGTCGCCGGAGAAGCCGAGCTTCTGGAAACTGTTGCGGTTATGTGCGTAGGCTTCCAGCAAGCGGGTGAAGGTCGAGAATGACCCCTTTTCGCGCTCGCGGTTGACGATGGAATAGGCGTAGTAGCGCAGGTGCTCGAACAAGATGCAGTGCCGCGAATGGCTGACCTCATCGAGCTGCGGCCCTTTACCCCACGGCGAGGACACGGCCAGCTCCACATAGTCGGCCAGCTCGCCCAGCTCATAGATGTGGCTGTGTATCTCCCATGTCAGCCACCACGGATGGCCGGGAGTTTTGGCGACCGGCCCACTGTGGAAGTCTGTGTCAGCGTCCAGACGGGCGGCGAACGCCTCGTAGATCGCCTTCATGTAGGCGATGGGTTTGGAGCGGGCGCTTTCTGTCGTGCAAACGGGGGGGATGGCGTAGTACAGGTGGCTATGGCCACTCTTGCGGTTGCGCACGATCAAGTTGGGGGCTGGCAAGCCCGCATCCTCCCAGATGAGCGCGTTTGAGTGATCGAGGTCGAAGATCAGCCAGCTCACCATGCCCGGTCGATTGACCTGCATGTATGGATAGCGAATCGCGAACTCACGAGGACGGATGCGCGTAGCGGTCTTATCGTCGGAGCACCGGGGCAGGTAAGGAGCTTCAAGCAGCACGCGATTCAGGGCGGTGCCGCCCTGAAAAAACCGCTGTGTCGGTGCTTCGTCGCGTGCTGCGACGGTGGATTGTCGAGCCATACCCCTCCGCTACCCGCGCAAAAACGCGGGCAAAAACTTGCCTACCGGGGGGGTTGGGACGTAGAATGAGGGCCTGTGATGGTTCCCTCGGGTGAGACACCGACCGCCAAGTCGATTGCCCCTCCGGCTTTTCCTTCTACGTCTCAACGCCCCCCGAAACTTTGCACAAAGCCCCGCGCCAACGGGGCTTTTGCTTTTTCGGTGCCTTGTCTCTGGTGCTACTCGATAGCCAACTCCGGTTCATCCCCGTTGCACGGGGAACAATCAAATATCCAGCTCTGTCTGCTTGCCCCGCTTCGTGCGTGGCACCCAGCCATTAGCGTCTACTTCAAACTTGCTCAGACCACAGACCTGCAAAGCAGAGATAGCGCCATCCACGGACTGGAAGTAACGAACCCCAGTCCGAGCCGCGCTAAAAATCCGCTCCCCAGCAGCCGTGCGGATAACCGCAATCAACCCTTGACCGGCTTCATCCATACGGACAACCACAGACTCAATAGCACCTGCGCTTGCCAGCTCACGAACAATGGGGACAGTCACTGTTGCCCGTTTTTCTGTCATAGCCACGGTTTATACACTCCAATAGACATAAACGCAAGATATTCAATATCGACATGGACTAGAGTCCATGTTGAGCGCCTTAAGTTGAATTAGATAGCTATCTAGCTAGCTAGCTATCAATGCCGAAATGCTGCTTGAGCAACCGCTCAACGATCTCTGTTTCCGTCACCCGATGGCCCGGTACTGACTCCGCGCTTGCGGCGTCCTTGAGGGCTTTTGCGATGTCCCACCGCATCCGAAAGAGCTTCTGAACGGTCGGCACGGGAGGCTCATCTGCGGCATGTGCCGCAGGCTTGGGTGCATCCCGATGCGCCTTGTCAGCAACATCTCCCGCTCCACCTTCCAGAAAAGCAGTCGGGTCTTTCGGTGGGGTGGCAATGCCTGTGAGGTCAGGTTTTCCGCGCATCTTCTTCACGCCGTCACCTCCTTGAAGAAGGCTTCCATTTCCGCAATCGCAGCCTGATCCTTGCCCAGCTCCTGCACGATCGCACCTTCGCCGATGGCGCGACGGAAAGCCACGCGCTCGCAAACCTTGGTCGGCAGCACAGTCAGCTCCTGCTCGGCCAGAAACTCCAGCATCTCAGCAGCGTCCTTGGTGCGCGGATCGACGCGGGTCAGCAACACGCGCACATCGAGGTCGGGGTTGTAGTCACGAGCCAGCTCGACCACTGTCAGCAGATCGGTCATGGCTGCGGCATCGAGGTTGGAGGCACCAATCGGAATAACTGCGCGTTGGGCGAGCAGCAGAGCGGAACGCAGCCCCACCGAGTCGCGGCCACCGGCATCCACCACGACATGCGCGAAGCCGCTGGCAAGCTGCTTGCCTTCGGCCAAGATCGCTTTGCCCGCGAGGCACGTCGTCGTCGGGCTGGGCGTGTAGCTCTCGTTCTCTCTTCGCCACGCGGCCCAGCTCGCGGCACTCGCCTGCGGGTCGCCGTCAATCAGCAAGGTCTTGCCCTGCCGGGCCAGCATCGTGGCGAGATGGACGGCGGTCGTGGTCTTTCCCACGCCGCCTTTGGTATTGACCACAGCAAAGATCGTCACGTCATCATCCTCCAGAGTTGAGCTAGATAGCTAGCTATCACAAGACACAACGAGATTATAGAGATAGCTAGCTAGCTATCACAAGAAGGAAACGAAAAATAAATATTTTTATGGTCTATAGTCCATCTGTAAAACCATAAAACCCTTTATTTATGCGGGTTTCGGCGGTTTTTTATGTCCATGCTTTAGATTTTGCATACCGTTGCAACGATACGCGACAGCGCCTAGAATGACGGCATCTTGACCAATTTTGGGAGCTGGCAGCGATGGCACAGATGCCGTTTTCTCCGTGCGATGACGCAACGAATTGCACCGATCACAGCGTCGATATGCTGCGCAGCATCTTCGGCCCGGTGATTGACGCGCTGGTCACGGGAGCCGACCCGGATACCGTCAGCGCCGCGAGCAACGTCATCGCGACCATGATGGGCTTCTTTAATAGCGGCATCCTGATCGTGGGCACGCTCATCGTCAGCTACGTCGCAGTCATGGGAACGCTGAACACAGCCAACGATGGCGAAGTGATGGGACGCAATTGGTCATCGCTGTGGACACCCGTGCGGATCGTGGCCGGGGGCGCGGTGCTGCTCCCCACGGCTAGCGGTTTCAGCTTCATCCAGCTTGTCGTGCTGATGTTTGCGCTGTGGGGGGTAGGCTTTGCCAACGGCACTTACAAGACCGGGATGGCGATTGGCGTGCTGAATCCTGATGGAGTCGTGCAAGGAGTCAATGATCCGGGGAGCTTCTACGGGCTGCGCGACTTCGGTAAGCAGTACCTCGCCGCATCCTATTGCGCCCGCGCAGCAAACCAGATTTATCCCGGCGCGCAGGTTAGTGCAGCCCCCAGTGCCGACAAAACCAGTACGAATGGCGGGCGCACCGAATACCTCTTCCATATCAAGGATCGAAACGCCACGACGAACTTGGGGGGTGGAGAACCGCTGTGCGGCACTGTCAGCATCAGCCAGTACGCCGCCCAGCCCGCAAAAGACACAACCGGGATTGAAGCAGCTCTGGAGCAGCTCCGAGTGGCGGCGCAAAACGCCAAGATTCAGGCCGCTACCAAACTCATGGGCGATCTGGAGGCATGGGTAAACACATGGCCGAATGACATCTCGGGTGATTGGTCAAACGTGGATTCAGCAACGTTCAACGAACTGGTGAATGCCGCGGAAACTCAAGTAGCAGCGGCCCTCATGGCTGCACTGAGTGACACAACTGGTGTGAAATCAGGATTCCAATCGCTCGCCACGTCACTGACGGATGAAGGCTGGGCGATGTCTGGAGGCTGGTATCAGCGCGTCGGAGAAGTACGTGGGCGCATCACAGCCATCACATCGGAGTCGGTTGGCTCTGTCTCTGCCCCATCGCTGTCCGCACTGCCCGCTGATGCAGCGGCCAGCCGACTCATCGGATCGGTGACAACGGTAACTGAGGCCATCAGCAAAAAGTCGGAAGCGAAGGGAAATTACAAGGCACCGACCAGCGGCCCCGGCGACCTCACCAGCGTAATCCCCAAGGACGCTCAGTCCGACATCAACATCGGCTCGATTAACGCCGATTTCGACGCCAAGGTGAGCCTCTGGATCAACAGCTTGATGGAAAGTATGGTCGAGATGGCGACCGGCGCGAACACCTCTGGCACCACACCTCTTTGCGGCACCGCTGGCCAGATGGGCGGCTCTCTCAACCGCATGAAGTGCGTCGGTGACTACCTCACGGTTGCCCGCGCCGGGATCGGCGCGGCAGATGTGGCGATCAAGACGGGAGCGACCGCGTTGCGCGTCGTCGCTGGCACGCTGTCATCTGTCAAGGGCGTCGGCACCGGCCTCGATCTCGACAAGGTGGTGACGCCGATCTGGGACTGGGTGATCGAGGTTCCGGTCAAGCAGCTTGCCATGATGGCCTCGTACATCGAACCGATGGCCTTCTACTTTGGCGTTTTTCTGCCCAGCCTGCCCTACGTAATTTTCATGACAGTGGTGGTCGGCTGGATTCTGGCGGTGCTCCAGTCGATCATTGCTGCGCCCCTGTGGGCGGTCATGCACATGACACCTGACCGCACTTTTGTCGGCAGCCAATCGCAAGGCTACCTGCTACTGCTGTCGCTGTTCGCCCGCCCGGCGCTGGCCGTAGTCGGCCTGTTCGCCGCCATGCTCGTCAGCGATCCGATCATCGACTTCATTGCCAAGGGCTTCTTTGCCATGCGCGGTGCAGTGGTGACATCGACTGGGACGGTCGGCGCAATCGCGTCATTCCTGAGCTTTGCTTGGTGGTTCATGGTGTTCGGGCTGACCCTCCTGCCCGTGCTTTACATGACCTTCGGCCTGCCACAAATCCTCCCGGATCATGTGCTGCGCTGGATCGGCGCTGGCGTGAGCGACCTCGGCGAAACGCAAGCAGTTGGACAGATGCGCAGTGGTATGGCCCATGCGGCATCCAGCGGCGCTCTACCAAGCGGGGGAGGAAGTCCGTCGCGACGTATTGGTGGCCACGGTGGAGGCGAGTTGCTCCCCGGCAATGGCAGTGGAGATACGCCGCCCACTGGCAATGGCGGAGGCGTTCGCGGTAGCACGACGCCAAAACGGGCACTGCTGAGTGCAGGCGACCAAGGCGTTGCCCCGCCAGCACCGGATGCTTCTGTACCGCCGCCTCAATCGGATAACCGCTCCGGTAGGCAAAAAGTCAGCGATGCTGCTGGAGTCGGGCTGGGCCGCGCCATCACCGGCACCGTAGGTGCGAGCGCCCGGAGTGTAGCTCGTGCCACTGATGCAGCGATCTCGACCGGCAGTGCCGGAGTCGCGGCATTCCGAGATGCAGCCAATAGCGGCGCAAGCCTTGGGCAACGTGTCCGAGCAGGTCTGGTTGGTGCAGGCGCAGCCGCCGTTACTGGATTTGGCGGTGCCGCGACCGCCTCCGCCAATGATTACGCCGCATCAGGCCGCACGGCCCTTGCCGAAGGTAAAGCAGCCTACTCCGAAGGAGCCGACGCACGCATCGCAGCCTACAAGGAGTCGCTGCACGGCGAAACCGTCAGCACAGGCAGCGAAGGCGTCATTGGCGACTCAGGGAGCATTGACCAGTCCTATGACAGCCGCTACTCGGCTCCCCCGACCGATACCGATAGCGGCGAACCCTCGCCGGACAAGGAGTGATGACTATGTACAAAACCGATGAGGCATACACAGCCGAAAGTCACGGATTGGTTGTAGGCAAAGCCTACGGTGTTCGACAAGGTTACGACTCTGGATGGAACGATGCCATCGCTCATGTGCAGCTTCAATTCGACGCAGCACTCCGCGAGCAGCGCGAGCTGGCCTATGCACTCAATGCCCTTTCGGTCATCGCGTATTCCGCGCTGGCGGCATTGAAAGCAGCTCCTGAGCAGCATCGCCTCATGGCGACGGACATCTACGCGAAGGAGATCAACCGGCTTATGAAGGCTGGCCCCAAAGCCCCCGGCGCGATTCGCGCCGTACCGCACACCGACCCAGCATTGCTTGCTCGTGAAAGTGACATTGCTCACCTCATGCAGCAGTGGTTCGAGCACTCACTGGCGCTGGCGAAACAGCAGCAGCGCCACCACGAAGACGACTCTCCCAGCCCGTAAGGAGGCCACTGAACATGATCGATACCACCGTTCCAACCGCAGTGCTGGCCATCCTTCTGGCTGTCGCTGACACCGTACTTGCCCAGCGAAAACGGCGCAAAAACTACCGGAGGGCACACGCATGAGCATCCTGAGTGGAGCAAAGAAAGCCGCGAAATTCACTTTCGTTTCAATGCCGCTATCCATTTTGGGCTGGGGACAGCTCAAACAGAATCACGGTTTCATCCGTGACCTTTGGCATACCCTGCGGAATCCTCGATGCCCTGAATGTGGGCGTGGAGTCATGCACCGACCAACCAACGCGCAGGCTGACGACACCGCGCTTTACCCGTGGGAGTGCTCCGCACGTTGCGGATTTGGCGTACTAGCCCCAGAAGACCCTGCCGAAATCCACCGCATTGTTGATGCACGCATGGAGGTTCGAGGCAAGCAACGACTGGCCTTCCTTGAGGATCCGGAGCGCAGCAAGCTGATCCGTAGCCACCTGCTCAAATCAAGAGGCTATTGGATCGTTGTCGCGCTTGTCTTCTTGATGGCCGCATGGCAACTGGCTATAGGCGCTCCAATGATGGTTGTCCTGAGCGTGCTGTGCATGTGCCTGCCGTTCTCTGTCCATGCAATCCGCTGGAGCTATCGGGCGTGGCAAGTGCGCTCCGGCACCCTGTTCGTTGAGGGCGCGTTTGGCCGCTACGTCCGCGACATGCTCTGGGTTCGGGGGATGCAGTGATGGCCCAGATGATCCACTCCCTTCTACAGCGCCTTGGCCGCGAGCGTGTCACCAACATCTGCTGCGTACTCGGGACATGTCTCGCCTTGTTCGTCGAGCGCGATGCGCTGCTGCTTGGCCCGCCTGCTGCCCAGCTCGGAACGATCGCCCTCGCCATAGCTGTCCCCATCCTCTACCTGACACCGCTTGTTTGGCTCGTTTACCGCTACCTAGTGAGGCCCGGCCATGAAACCCGCTGACAGCTATCTCGTACTGCGTGTCTCGTGGCTGCGCGAGCACGATCAGGTCATCGGCGAGCTGGTCGAGCTGTGGCTCGACCGGCAGGCCAAGCAGCAGCCTGACCCCAAGCCCATGCGCATCAGGGCACAGCACAACAGCGACATCAGGAGCCATGCCCATGCGTAACAAGCTCACCCCCATAGCCGCATCGGTCGGCAACATCGTCCGCAGCAATACCCGGTTCGCCCTCGGCATCGCCGTAGGCGTGTCGGTGATGTTCGCCGGGTACGCCGTGTCGGCGGTCAGCTCCGGCAGCGGTAGCATCCTCGGCAACGCCAGCAGCCAGTTGCTCTCTCAACAGACCTCGGTGGTCGCGGACAGCATCAAGGCCGACGCCGAAGCGTGCGCAACTGGCACATTGGACGGCAGCATCGGCCACTCGATCAAACAGGCCATGCAGATTCACCAGACCATCGCAGCCGCGCCGGTCAACGTCGAATCCCTGTTTGACGTGAACAGCGACTGCTTCTCTGGCCTCAACCAGATTTACGACCTGTCGTTCTCGATCCCGAGCCTGTCCAGCATCATCGGTGCGGCATCGGATGCGGTGATGAAATACGCCCAGAAGAAGGTCTGCACGGCGGTCAATCAGGTGTCCGGCCTCGTCACCTCGCCGATCAATCAAGCCATCGACAAGATCAACGGCATGGGCGCGTTCGGCGACCTCAACGGGCTGACCAATGGCCTGATGCAGCAGGGCCTGAGCCACATCGACCCCAATATCGCAGCCGGTTACAGCAACAACCAGAGCGGTGGCACCTACACCGTGGGCACCAACCCGTTCGGCAGCTCGCAGGTCGATTTCGGCGGCTCCACCGGCACGAATGGGGATATGAGCAGCACCAACGCCCAAATCAACTCGCTCAACCAGCAGATCGCCAACGTGCAGGCTCAAGTCGGCCCGGCGCAGTACCAGCTCCAGCAGGCCCAGCAGCAGCTCTCGAACTGTCAGGCGTACCAGTACAACAACTGCACCTCGTATCAGCAGCAGGTCGCCAACGCCCAGAACCACCTCAACACCCTGAACGGGCAGCTCGCGACCCTGCAAACCCAGTTGGGCAACACCTCGCCGAGCATCTATGGCACCCAGACTGCCAGCGCGAGGAGCGCCCCAGCCGCCGCGCCGAAGCCAGCGGCATCGGATACCGGCAGTTGGATTCAGTCCATCGGCAACCTGTTTAACTGAGATGGAGCAGAGTCCATGTTGAGAACAATCACCACCACCCTCCTGACCCTGAGCTTGGTCGGCGCTGCCCATGCCCAGATGCCCGTACCGCTGCTCGACAACGAGCCAGCCGCACCCAATGCAGCACTCTGGGCCGTGGCTGGCCCGATGCTGCAAGCGGCGCTGGAATGCCGCGAAGACCTGCCTGACCATCCGGCCACCCGAGCCCTGCTGCCGCGCAAACCAGCAGGCGAGGAACAGCACTACCGGCTGACGCCGCCCAGTGGGTTCCGCGTTTTCGGCCTGCCGGTGGCCGAGGTTGAGGTCTGGGTCGATGACGGCAGCGGCGAACTTGGCTACGGCTACACCTCTCACATCCGGGGCAGGACGCTGGCCGAGGTCGCCAAGGCTGCCAAGCTGAACAAGGGCAAGAGCTTCCCCAACCGCAAAACCCCGATGGGTGGCCTGATGGCCGATCAGCCCTTCGGGCCGGAGTCGGTGCAACTGACCTGCACCATCGACGGCAGCTACGCCACCCACGAAAACGAGTACCGGGAGCCATGACCATGCACAAGCTGCTTGCTCTGGCCGCACTGGTGGCCGTGACTCCGGCACTGGCCGATACCTGCATGGTGTCGCCAACCGAAAAGCAAACCGTCTCCGGGCGCTTCGGCAAATTCCGGGGTGGAGGTGCGGGGAACTTCGGCAGCGCGAACCAGAAGCCGCACATGCACGATGGTCTGGATTTCTCGACCAGCGGCGCATCGCAGCCCCTGTACGCCACCACGGACGGCAAGATCACCTTCATCGGCAACCGGCGTTCGGCGGGCAACGCGATCCTCATCGAGCGCAGCAATGGCGACGTGGTGGCGTACTACCACATGAGCGGCTTTGCCACCGGCCTGAAACAGGGCATGGAGGTCAAAGCCGGGCAGTACATTGGCCTGTCCGGGAACACACCCAGCGACGCGATGGTGAAGCACCTGCACTTCACCTACGGCACCGCGCAGAAAGATGAGGCCCGCGCCAAGGCTTTCACTCAGAGCGCATCGAAAGGCACCTTTAACCCCGGCCAACTGCCGTCCGCGTTCAATCAGCAGCAAGGTATCGGCTGGAAGACCGATCCGGCCCCGTATTTCTGCGCGACTTTCCCGATCCAAGACGGCAATCCGCAGCACTACCCGATTTTGGGCAAGGACACTAAGGAGCAGCACGCCATCCTGTTCGGCAACGTCCCTCCGGGCGGCGTGGCTCCGAACGTCAAGTTCGAGCCAGCTCAGGTCGCGGCGGCGAATGCGGACGCGGCGCTGGCCGCTGCCGAGGGCAAGTCTCCCGCCGAGTGGCTGTCGGACAAGGACGGCTACGGCTCGCTACCGACCGCGCCCATCGGCGGCTATCAGACGATGAGCACCCAAGAGATGCTGCTGACTGAGGCGGGGCGTCGGCTCAGCGACGCCGAGTGGAATAACAACATCACCAAGGTCTCCAGTCGGGCGCTCTGGTCGGATTACGTCCATGCCGTTGGCGTCAGCAACGTCATGGCCGAAGCCATCTACCGCAAGAAAGAGCGTGTCGAAGCCCTGCTGGCCGCCTACACGTCACAGAAGACCGAGCGGCTGCGGC
>Ga0247724_1000329_pt1 | contig 11732 bp, 6 predicted proteins | sample OKSTACKMC2E_FD_182776 | JGI IMG/M metagenome (GOLD analysis project Ga0247724, IMG submission 182776) | Subsurface sediment microbial communities from gas well in Oklahoma, United States - OK STACK MC-2-E | ecosystem: Environmental > Terrestrial > Deep subsurface > Rock core/Sediment | place... | reverse complement strand
AGGCCAGTGATGACAAAGCTACGACTATCCGCCGTTTGCAGGATGCCCGCAGCGCTGGCGGCTTTAAAAACGTTTATATTGGCACCGCAGACCGGACCTTTTTGCTGGACGACCCTTCTATCCAGTTGCCGGCAGATTATGACCCGACCGGCCGGCCCTGGTATCAGCTCGGCGAGCAAAAACGCGATACCGCATTTACCACCCCATATATTGATGCAACCACCAATGACCTGACCCTGACCGCAGTAGTGCCGGTACAAAAGGACGGACAGTTCAGCGGGGTGGCCGGTGGCGATGTCGATATGCAGACGATTAGCCGCATCGTCAATGAAATTGATTTCCTCGGCTTTGGTTTTGCCATTTTACTGGACGAACAGGGCCGCATTCTCAGCCACCCGGACAAACAACAAAATGACAAACCGATGGCGGCGTATTTTGGTAAAGCTTTGCCGCTGCAAAAAAGCTTTGCTGAAATCAGTATCGCCGGGCAGCAGCGGTTGGTGTCTTTTATCCCGGTGACCGGCATCAAAAACGTCAACTGGTATTTAGGCGTGGTGGTCGATCCGCAGCTGGTGTACGCCTCGGTCGACACATTCCGCAATATGGCATTGCTGTACATCATCCTCGGAGTGATTGCGATAGTGGTGCTGATGAAACTGCTGTTGCAGGGACTAATGCGGCCTATGGTGGTGCTGAATCAGGCGATTGAAGACATTGCGCAGGGTGAAGGGGATTTAACCCGCCGCCTGACTGTGCAGAATGATGACGAGTTTGGCCGCTTGTCGCATGCCTTTAATCAGTTTGTCGAGAAAATCCATAGTTCCATCCGTCAGGTGAAAAGCACCACGGCGAGCCTTGATCAGTCTATCCACAGCCTGGTGCAGCAAACTCAGTCCAGTATGCAAATGTACAGCGAGCAAGTGCAGCGCACTGATAGCGTCGCTACCGCGATTAACGAGTTATCCTCCAGTGCCGCCGGTATCTCCGGCAATGCCGGGCAGGCATCTGAGCTGGCCAGTGCGGCAAATCAGACTGCAGCCCAAAGCCAGCAGGTGTTGAACCAGAATATTCAGGCAATTGAGGCCTTGGCAGCCAAAATGGCTGAAGCGCAGCAAACCATGGATAGTCTGGAGCAATACACCGCCAGTATCGGCCAGGTGCTGGAGGTGATCCGCGGGGTATCAGAGCAAACGAATTTATTAGCACTAAATGCTGCGATTGAGGCGGCGCGGGCTGGTGATGCCGGCCGGGGCTTTGCCGTCGTTGCAGATGAGGTGCGGCAACTGGCACAGCGCACGCAACAATCGACACAGCAGGTTCAGACTATTATCGCCCAGTTGCAGGCCGGTTCAGCCAGTGCGGTCAGTGTGATGAAGGCCAGTATCGCTGATTCCGGGCGCAGTGTGGCGCTCGCCAGTGAAGCCGGCACACGCATGCAGCAGGTCAATCAGGCGATAGACGCCATTGATGGTGCTAATCATGCGGTCGCTGATGCCACTGAGCAACAAAACAGCGTGATCCATTCGCTGGACCATGATATTCACCAAATCAGTGCCCTGTCGGCACAAGGGCAGCAGAATCTGCAGGCGACCTTGCAGGAGTGCCGGGCCTTACAACAGCAATTTGATCAGCTCGAAGCCATGGTGCTGAAATTTAAGGTGTAATTGCGTCAGTAAATGGAAAAATAAAAACAATAAAATGTAATATTTTTGATTGTTTTTTGCTTTTCCATTCGCTAACTTTGCTGCTTTATTAATCTGGGTTGCAGCAAATAAGATGAGAAAGGGATTTTTATTCAACGGCTTATGTTTGTTATTGCTGAGCGGTTGTGGCGGCGGTCGCGGCGCTGCGACCAGTAACAAACCGGACATAGTACAAAAGCAGAATACCGCGCCGGTGATTACGGTTGCGCCATTACAAGGCTGGTCCGGCAGCAAACTGGAAGGGCGTTTGCAGGCGAAAGACGCCGAGCAGGATGCCGTCAGTTTCCAGCTGGTGCAGTCCCCGGCCTTTGGTAAGCTCGATTTACAGACCGATGGCAGTTTTAGCTATGAAGTTCCTGCCTTATTACCGGCCCGCACTGTCAGTTTTAGTGTGACTGCATCAGATGGTCAGTTGAAATCAGCGGCCGCCGTCTTTGATATCAATTTAGCCCCAAGTCCGGGCAAACCTCAGCCTGTTCCCGCCAGTTATCAGGTCAGCAAAGGCCGGCAGTTCAGCGGCAAGTTACAGGCGCAAACAGCTGAAGGTGAAAAAGTCCGGTTTCAGGTGCAAAAAAACGCCACTGGTTACTTCAGTGCCGACAGTGCCGGTAATTTTGTTTATATGGCGCCACGTCAGGCCAAAGAGCTGACCGACATCGTTGAGATCCGGCTCGATCATGCGGAGAGTCCGACGGCACAAATCCAATTCAGTCTGAGCGATGCACAAAACCAGTCGCCGGTGGCGCAGCCGGCTTTTGTGCAGGTCAAAACTGGTCAGACACAAACTGGTCAGCTGCAGGCGATAGACCCGGACGGCGACAAGCTGAGTTTTAGTCTGGTCGACAGTGCTGCCAGTCCTTACCTGCAGTTGCAGCCGGATGGCCGTTTTCAGCTGGATGCCAGCTATAAACCCGGCGCTGTGCCGCAGCAAATCCGCTTCCGCGTGCATGATGGCAGTGCTTATTCAAGCGAAGCGCTGCTGACTTTATTGCACAGCGCCAAAGCGGGTAACCCTGACCCCTTGCCGGCACAGTTTTCTGTGCTGAAAGGCCAGACGCTGACCGGGCAGTTGCCCGCTCTGTACCATCCGGATGATCAGGTCAGGTTTGTCTTATATAGCAAGCCTAAACATGGTGAGTTCAAGGTTAGCCAAGATGGATTGTTTAGTTATACCGTCAGCAAAAAAGAGCCAGCCAGTACTGACCAGCTGGAGTTTTATCTGGTGTATGCAGACAAATCGACTATCGGCGCCAAAGTGACCTTTCAATTGCTAGACCCGCCGAATACCGCACCGCAGGTGAGTCCGCAACATTTTACCCTCAGTAAAGGCGCCAGGTTCCAGGGCCAGTTGCAGGCGCTGGATGCCGACAATGACGTACTGACCTTCAGCCAGCTCAGTACGGTGCCTGTCGGGCAATTCAGTCTGCAGGAAAATGGCCAGTTCAGTTATTTTGTCGACCGGCAGGAAACGGCAACTCAGGTACAGCTAGACGTGCAGGTTAGTGATGGCAGCTTAAAGAGTTACCAGCAGTTGGTGCTCAACCTGACACCTTTTGTCAATCAGGCACCCGTGGTTGAACCGCTGCAGCTTGTTGTGCAGCAGGATCATTTTGTTGATGGTCAAGTGCACGCAACGGATGTGAACAATGATCCGCTGAGTTTTGCTATGGTGACACCTCCCACAGCAGGCGAACTGCAACTGCAACCGGATGGCAAATTCCGATATCTGGCAGCTGCCGGGTCGCAGGCGAACCAGGCTTTTAGTGTACAAGCTTCGGACGGCAGCCTGAAGTCAACCACAGTGCAGATCGAGCTGAAAATGCAGCCGCGGCCGGTGTTGTCTGGCAGCAGCTATCAATTATTCGGTGAACCGGGCCAGTCGTTAGCTGGCAATATCCGGCAGAGCGATGTACCGGTAGTGGGGGGGCAGCCACTCGCTGGTGAATTAACCTTGGTGTTGGCGCCCCGGCAAGGCAAGGTGCAGCTTGAACCCGGCAAGTTCAGCTATCAGCCGGCGAACAACAACGTGTTAAAGGACCGTTTTGTTGTGCAGTTTCAGGATGCAGACGGCAAACCCCGTCAAGCCCGGATTGAGCTGGATTACAGTGAACAGTCTTTGCTGCACAATGATGCGAGCAATGCGGCTCTGGCGCCGGAATGGCAAAGCGCAGCGGATTTTCCGCCTGAGCTGAAACCAATTCTGGACGGTAAAGACCCATTTACTGCGATCAGTGACCACAGTCAGACCACTGCTTATCAGGCGCTACGTGCATTGGATTCGCTGATATTGCGCGGTGACAGCAGTGATTTATTGCTCTATCGGCTTGGGTACTATCTGCGAAGTTACTATTTTAAAGCCAATACCCTCGCAGATGATGTCTGGCAACCGGCACAGTGGCAGCAACTGACGACTGTTGGCCGCCATTTGCAGCAAATGCCGGGTTTTTACAGCACCTCACTCAGCGGCGCACAGCTGCAGCGGTTGTATAGCGACGTGGTGTACATGTTGCAATATCACAGCACGATGGAAACGGAGCGGCTCCAGTCCATGTCACCGGTGTTGCTGGCGGTCAGTCTGTATCAACGGCCAAACCTGACCAAGCTGCCTTATGAAAATGCGAAGGCCTTTTATGAACTGATGGATTACCTGTACCGGCTGTTGTATGCCAACTTTGAAGTTTCAGCACCTGTTTTTCTGCTTGAACGCGTGAGCCAGCTGTTAATCCAGCTTGGAACTACTCAGCCGTTGATTGAACCGAATAATTCCAACCCGTTCTGGATCCTGAATAACCTGAACAATGTCGCAAGCAGTTTGTGGTACAAGAGTTCAGATCCGCAAAAGCCACAGGTGATTGCAACGCTGGCGGGTATTTACCGGCAGGCGCTGCCAGCCTGGACCGCGTCGCAGCAACAGCAGTTACGGGCGCGGTTTTATGGCCATTTCTTACAGCGTTCTCTGGGGTATCGTGAGCCAGAACAAGCATTGAATTTGTGTCAGGGATCTTTGGCAGATGTATGTCTGAAACTGAATATCGCGGATGTGTTAGCGGGCTCAGCCCAATGCGCAGTGCCGGTTCGGCTGACTTATGATCAGCTCGACAGCGACCAGCGTCAGGCGGTCTGTGGCGCGCTGGACCAGACCACCAGCCGTTTCCATCAGCTGATGAAAACCGCCAATCAGCCATTGCCGGATGACCACAATGACGAACTTGAAGCGGTGATCTTCAACAGCTCAAGCCATTACCAGGACTATGCTGGCTTGTTGTACGGCATTGATACCAATAATGGCGGTTTGTACCTGGAAGGCAATCCGGCCGACCCGCAAAACCAGCCGCGTTATTTTGCTTATCAGCAAGTGACGGATAACAAGTGGTGGGTGTGGAATCTGGAACACGAATATACCCATTATCTGGATGGTCGTTTTATCCAAAAAGGCGATTTTTCAGCGTCGCAGCAGATGATTAACAGCTGGTGGGCGGAAGGTCTGGCGGAGTGGGTGGCCTGGGGCGACCAGTTCCCACGCGGATTTGCTGTGCTGCGCAATACGCCGGCGGACAAAAGGCCGGATCTGAATACTTTATTCCGCAACAATTATGAAAACCGTGACCTGACGTATCACTGGAGTTATGCGCTGCATTATTACCTGGTGAAACAACAGCCTGCGTTACATCTGGCAATGGCTGACTGCTTGAAACAAGGCAATGCACATTGTGTGCGTGATTTGGAAAATCGTCTGGTAACTGAACATAGCGAGCCATTTGCCCGTTTTGTGCAGGCGCTGGTGGAGCAGCTGAATAAACCGGGTGCAGCAGCAGATACGCTATACAACCTGCAGCAATTCAATGAGGAACTGCAGCAACTGGATGCCCATAGTCTGCAACATCTGCAGCAGCGATCGTTCCCGGCGCAACGGCCGCTGCGTCCGGCGGAGCGGCCAGAACGCGAGTTACATCGTTAAGCGCCACGACTAGGCTGCGTCGCCCGGCGCAGCTTCGTTTTTTACGAAACTTCACGAACTCTGGTTGTTTTCTCTACAAACGCTGCCGGTTAAGCGCTTACATGGTTATAATAGCCGCTTAGCCATCTGATTTGTTTGTCCGGAGTTCAGCTTATGTCCCGTTTTCACCCCACCGCGATGATTTTTGGTGGCTTTTTTCTGCTCGGGATCCTGATCATTCTGTGGGGTATTCTGCTACCTGATTTGAGTCGTGAACTGCAGCTGGAGCCGGCGCAAAGTGGCTGGTTTTTCATGACCATGGCTTTGGGCACTATCAGCGGTGCTTTTATTGGCGGCAAATATGTGCAGAAGTTTGAGTTCCTGCGTTTATTTGCCGTGTTGGCGCTGACAGAAACCGTGATATTGCTGGGTATTTCACTGCTGCAACAACGCTGGCAGCTGTTTGCCGGCATCTTTTTGTTTGGCCTGCTGGCTTCTGTGATGTTCACGATAGGCCACACGCTGATCGCCCGTCTGCATGCCAATAAACGCGCCAAAATGATGGGGCTGATGGACTTTATGTTTAGCCTTGGCACGCTGGCCGCGCCGTTTATGGTCGTAGTGCTGTACTGGTGGCAGGACGACTGGCGCTGGCCGGTTCGGTTGATGGCGTTGAGTTTAGTTGGGTTGGCGGGTTATGCGTTCTGGTTATCCCGGCAACAGCTCGAGTTGGCTGGCTATTCCGACACTGTGCGGCGCAGTTTGTCTTACCGGGCTGTGCTGAAAAAACCAGTGTTCTGGGCACTGGCCTTTGCCATGTTTGGTTATGGTGCGGTGGAATGGGGCAATGGCAACTGGTTTGTCAGTTACGCTAGTGCGGCTCTGCCTTTTGATACCGAGCAGGCGCGGCTTATCTTTGCATTTTTCACCGGCGGTATGGTGATTAGCCGCCTCGGTTTTGCCTGGTTTATTCCGCTGCTTGGCAGTAAAAAATTGCTGCGGATCCTGATCCTGTTGATGGCTAGCGGTGCTTTACTGGTGAAAGTGATGGACAGTGCAACAGGGCTGGCGCTCGGTAACTTGTTGTTGGGCCTTGGGCTGGGGGGAGTGTATCCGCTGCTGTTATCGACGGCGATGGATTTGGATGCCGACAATGGCCCGGTGTTGTCGGGTTTGTCGAATATTGCCAGCTCACTCGGTTGTCAGCTGGCGGGTTTGGGTACCGGATTGTGGGCGCAACACGCTGGTATTGGCCAGGCTTTCTGGATGTTGCCGCTGCTGGCCGTCTGGTTATTTGCGTCGGTCTGGTGGTTCAGCCGGCTGGCGATCAAAGCAGTCGGCTGAACGCATGGCCTCAGGTCCCGTCGCCTGGTGACGTTTGGCTTTGCCAGACCTGTTGCCAGTTCAGCCGGCGGGTACTGAGCATCAGTACTGCTAAAGTGGCGAATAACAGCAGTGTGCCACTGAGCAGGGCAAAAGTTTCTGCCTGCAAAATCAGATATAAAAGGCCCTGCAGCAGCAGATAAGCGGCTGTGACCGCCAGACTGCGCTGCAGACTTTGCAATACCGCAGCCAGATAGCCATATAGCAAGAACGCACACGCCAGACTCGCCAGCCAATAGGCCGCCAGAAAGCCAACTAGTTCAGACAGTGACAACAGCAGTAAATAGAACATCACCAGCGTGAGCCCGACCAGTAAATAATGCATCGGATGTAGCTGGAAGCGGGTAGGGCTCAGCAATTCCGCCAGATAAAACCAGGCAAAACTAAGCACTATCACCAGAATGGCATACTTGATGGCCCGTTCGGTTTGCTGATAGGGGTCGACTGCTTCAATCAGACTGACACTGAATGCCTGTTCCGTCAGTGCTTTACAGCTTGGCTGGCCAAAGCAGCGGCTTAGCTCCAGTCCGGCCGGGTTAGATAATTCACTGCTTTGCCAGCTGGCAATAAACCCGGACGGACTGATTTCACGTTGAAGCGGCAGGTAACGGCCCTGAAACGCCGGATCCGGCCAGTTACTGCGCAATTGCCAACGACTGCTGCGTGCGACCGGCAACACACTGAGACTGCTGCTGCCCTGCAGTTCCACCGACAGCTCCAGGTTCATTGCTTGCTGCAGCTGGCTCACCGGCAGCGGCAGGTGAAAACCTTCCGGCAGAAAACTGAGTTTACTGCCGGAAGCAAATTGCTGCAGTTCACCATTCAGTTTGAGTTGTGGTAAGCGGCTAAAACCGCGGCTGTCATTGACGGCGAAACTGATCCAGGCGGCCTTTATCCGGGGTGCATCAGCCTGCCCTGCTGCGGTATTGGCCAACAGTTCGGCCGCAATCGCGGTAAAGCTGGCTTTAATCTGATGCTGACTCTGATAAACCCTTGCACGGTATAAACCGCGGCTGCGTTGTTCGGTCTGCACCTCGCTGCTCAGTTGTAGTTCGTCGGCCTGTTGCAGCAGATATTGGCGCTGGACACTGCTTTTGTCTGTGGACAGAACCGGCATGGCTTCAAGTTCCAGCACCAGCAGCGGCCCGCTCAGCAACTGAGGACCGCTACTGCTGTCGGCAATTTGCTGTTGTACCTGCTGATTGAGTTCGGCACGTTCCAGTACCAGATTGTGGATCACACCGACCGGCAGCCAGAGCAAGGCTATCAGTGCGGCGACCAGAATTATTTTATGTTTCAGCATTGGGATTCCTCCGGGGTTTTGCCTGATCACGGCGCAATTGTCGCGCCTGGCAGCAAACCCCGGGTGGAGCCGGGCTGGAGCTTATGTGGAGTTTTGATGGAGTTTTGTCACAGCGACGGCAGCCAGATGCTGATCTGAACCCCGTCGGGCAGATTCTCAAATTGCAAATCTCCCTGATGCAGCGCGAGCACCTGACGGACAAAACACAACCCCAGACCGGTGCTTTTGCGACCGGCATTAGCGCTGCCGGCCGGCCTTGGCAGTGAGAAAAATTTTTCACCAAGCCGCGCCAGGGCAAAGTCCGGGATCTGCGGTCCCTGATTGGCCAGCTGCAGGCATAATTTCTGCTGCTGTGATTGCAGCGTCAGTCGCAGCCAGCCGCCACTGGGCATAAAGTCCAGCGCATTATCCAGCAAATGTTGCAGTGCCTGACGTAACAGCGAGGCATCGCCGGCCAGTTGTTGCGGTGTTAGTTCAAGTTGCAGCTGCACCTGCATTGTCGCAAGTCTGGCACTGTTGCTCTCCAGCAACTGACGGACCAGCAGGTCCAGTGCGACCGGCACCGGCTGCGGCAGGTGCGGCAGCTGCTCCAGGGCGGAAATGGCCAGCAGTTGCTCACTCAGCCGGTTAAGCCGGTCTGATTCGTTGCGGATGTGGCCGAGAAATTTCTGCCGGTCTGCTTCAGGGAGCGGATTGCCGAGGATTTCAGTGGCTGCCCGGATCGCCGTCAGCGGGCTTTTCAGTTCGTGGGTTAACGTTTGCAGCGCTTCATCACGCAGCGCTTTGCCTTCCAGTTTGGCGCGGAATGTGTCGAGGGCAGTGGCAAGATCGCCAAACTCAAAAAACAGCCGGAATTTGGGTGGCGCCAGCCGCAGTCCGGCATGCAGACCCTGAATATATTGGCGCAAGCGGTTCAGGCCACTTTGCAGACGCCAGGTCAGCAACCCGCCAAACAGCAAGCCCAATAACATCAGGGCTATGCCCCGTTCGAGTAAATAACGCTCGCTGCGATCGATAAATGGTTGCAGGCTTTGATTGCTTTTGGCGAGGGTCAAAACACCAATGATCTGACCGTCCGATGCGCGTACCGGCGCAGCCACATGCATGACAGTCGGTGCGCCCGGCTGGTCGCTGGCCGGACTGGAGCGTGCGCCATACAGACCGCGCAGCGTGCGATACACATCGTTCCAGCGCGAATAATCGGCGCCAACAGCCAGGTCTTTGCTGTCAAATTGCACTATGCCCAGCTGATCGGTCAGGTAGATGCGGTGGTCCGGCGGGGTACGCTGCAGGCCCCACAGCTCTGGCCGGGCACTGCGCTGGCCATATTGGCGCAACATCTGTTCGACTTGCGGGTTCGTCAGCCGGCCTTGGCTGAGATGAGGCGCGACCAGATCGGCCAGATGCTGACTGGCATCAATAAGGCTTTCTTCGCTGGCCTGGCGAAAACCGGGCTTTATCTGTTCGGCCAGTACACTGAGCACCAGATACCCGGTCAGGCCGACAAAAGCAAAATACAACAGGAACAACCGCAGCGCGAACGGCAGCCGCAGATGGCGCCACAGCGGATGGGATGGGTTCAGCATGGGCCGCTGTCCAGCTGACCTGCCGGCACACAGAGATACCCAAAACCGCGTTGTGTCAGCAGATACTGCCGGTCACTGCAACGGCGCAGTTTGGCGCGCAGACTTTTAATATGGGTATCGATATTGCGCTCGTATTGACTGCTCTGCGCAATATCGCCAGCGGCCAGCAACTGTTCACGGCTGTGTACCTGATTCGGCTGCTGCAGAAAATGACTTAATAGTTTGTATTCCAGCGCTGTCAGGTCCAGCACCTGTGCACAGCAGCTGATCCGGCAAACCTGTGGCTGCCAGACAAAATCGCCAATACTCTGCTGTGACTGGTTTTGTTGCGTTGCTGCGGTGACCGGACGCTGCCAGCGTTTGAGATTGGCTTTGACTCTGGCCACCAGTTCGCGTGGACTGAATGGTTTGATCACATAATCGTCGGCACCTATCTCCAGCCCGACCACCCGATCGGTTTCATCATGGCGGGCGGTCAGAAAAATGACCGGGACTTCGCTGCTGCGCCGGATCTCTTTGCAGAATTCAAAACCGTTGCCATCAGGCAGGCCCACGTCGAGCAGTAATAAGTCGGCCTGGGCCCAGCGTTGGCGGGCTTCAGCCAGTAAAGTACACCAGTGCACAGTCCAGCCTTCCGCCTGCAGGCTATAGATCACTGCATCTGCGATGCCTGGTTCGTCTTCCAGTAACAAAATCTGCGTCATTGCCTGTTGCACTCCGTTAGTCGGATAGCATTGTGATAGGAAGTCGGTGCCGGGACAAGTGCGGCCTTGGTGTGGGAAACACGCTGAGCTGGCAACGGTGTTGATATTTTCGCCAGTTAAACCACAGTAGCGCCACAACACTTGATTCTTTTTGTTTTTCGGCGCATAACAGGCTGCCCGAACTATCCTGTGAGATTAAGGATGAACAAAACTATCGATTGGGCAACACTGCAATTACAGGCCAAAGCCGCGTCGGAACAGGCCTACGCGCCTTATAGTCATTTCCCGGTTGGCGTTGCCATTCTAGCCAGCTCAGGCCGGATTTACACCGGCTGTAACGTTGAAAACGCTTCTTATGGCGGCACCACCTGTGCCGAACGTAATGCCATTGCTGCGGCCGTGGTCGCCGGTGAACGTCAGTTTGACGCTTTGGTCGTTTATACCCCGCAAGACAAACTGACGCCGCCTTGTGGCATTTGCCGTCAGGTCATTGCCGAATTCTTCACGCCGGACAGCCCGGTGGCCAGCTGTAACCATTTAGGTGCATTGCAAAGCTGGACCCTGGCCGAACTGCTGCCGGATGCCTTTACGCCGACTTATCTGGCGGCCAGCACCAAGGTTAAATCCTAAGGACTCTTTATGTATTTACCGCAGGAAATCATCAAGTTAAAACGCAATGGCGGCAAGCTGCCGGAAGCGGCGATTCAGCAGTTTGTCACAGGCCTGACTGACAACAGTTTCAGCGAAGGCCAGACGGCGGCGCTTGCCATGGCGATTTATTTAAATGGCATGGCGACTGAAGAGACGGTGGCGCTGACCCGCGCCATGCGTGATTCCGGCGCTGTGCTGAACTGGCAGGGCAAACTGAATGGCCCGGTGGTCGACAAACATTCAACCGGTGGTGTTGGCGACAAAGTCAGCCTGATGCTGGCGCCAATGATTGCTGCCTGTGGCGCTTACGTGCCAATGATTGCCGGTCGTGGTTTGGGTCATACCGGTGGCACTGTGGACAAACTGGAAACTATTCCAGGCTACAGCTGCACCCAGCCGTTGGCCGTGATTCAGCGTGAAGTTGCGCGCTTAGGTTGTGTCATTGTCGGTCAAAGCGCCGAATTA
>Ga0247724_1000328_pt1 | contig 11733 bp, 8 predicted proteins | sample OKSTACKMC2E_FD_182776 | JGI IMG/M metagenome (GOLD analysis project Ga0247724, IMG submission 182776) | Subsurface sediment microbial communities from gas well in Oklahoma, United States - OK STACK MC-2-E | ecosystem: Environmental > Terrestrial > Deep subsurface > Rock core/Sediment | place... | reverse complement strand
GGGTGAAAGGGTGCGGTAAGAGCGCACCGCGCGACTGGTAACAGTTCGTGGCACGGTAAACTCCACCCGGAGCAAGACCAAATAGGCCCCCTTTGGCGCGGCCCGCGTTGGGGGCGGGTAGGTTGCTTGAGGCTTACGGCGACGTAAGTCCTAGAGGAATGATTGCCACTCTGGCAACAGAGCACAGAACCCGGCTTAACGGCTGACTCACACTTCATTCTATACAAGGCACTGCAGGAAACTGCGGTGCCTTGTTGTTTTTAATGCACGATTCAAGACCTGACTTTCACTTCAATTATCTGCGGTTTTGCGACCAAATACCCGAGACTTACGACCAGTCACCCAACTAAATATTTTGTTGCATTTAATCCCTTATCCGTCCCAGATTTGACTGGGAATTTCAGCCTTGCCTCATATACTCGGCGCATCAACCTTGTGGAAATCGCTGTGGAATTGATGCCATGAATCTGACCCGAGCGGCCTGCAAAAACCCTGCAGCGACCTTTGTGCTGGTGTGCCTGATTTTATTATTTGGCCTGCTGGCGTTATATAAATTACCGATCCAATTACTACCGGATTTAGACCGGCCGCAGATTTTTATCAATAACGGCTGGCGGGCTGCCGCACCGCAAGAGATGGAAGCGACCATCATTGAGCCGCAGGAAAACACGCTGCGCAATGTGCCCGGTGTGGTCGAAATTCAGAGTAATGTCGGTCAGGGCTTTGGCTCTATCTCGCTGACTTTTGAAGTGGGTCAGGACATGCAGCGCGCCATGCTGGATGTCATCAACGCGCTGAATCAGGCGCCGCCGCGGCCACGTGAGGCGCAGGAGCCGCAGATTAATGTCGGCAGCGGCCGTGGTAACGTCGCGTCTATTCTGATTAAACAAATGAACCCGGCGGCTGGTGATGATTTTGGCCCTTATCTGAAACTGATTCGTGACAATGTCGGGCCGCGACTGCGGGCGATATCCGGCGTCAGCAATGTACAGCTGGCGTCTGATTTACCGCGTGAGCTGCATATCACTTTTGACCCTTACAAAATGGCGGCGCTGGGCATTGGTATTGAGCAACTGCAAAGCAGCATCAGCCGCTCAGTCAATATGTCCGGCGGTTTTGCTGAAGTCGGCCGCCGCCAGTACACAGTGCGGTTTGAAGGCCAGTTTGAGCCGGCCGATTATGCCCGGATGATAGTGTCTTATAACCAGGGCCGGCCGGTTTACCTTCAGGAAATTGCTGAAGTCGAACTCGGTTATCCGGAAATCAACGGCTTTACCAAACGCAACGGCTTGCCGGCCTATTATCTGACGCTGGAACGCGGTGAAAACTCCAATACAGTGGCCATTCTGGATGAAGTGAATAAAGCCATAGTGGAGCTGAACCGAGACATTCTGGCCCCTAAACAGCTGGAAATGGAACTGAGTTTCGACGCTTCAATCCATATCCGCCGCGCCATCGCGCTGGTCAATTCCAATTTGTGGCTTGGCGTCGCGCTCAGTCTCGGCATTTTGTATCTGTTCTTGCGCGGCTGGAAAGCTACGGCCTTGATTGGCCTGACCATTCCGGTTTGTTTATTGATTGCGTTTGTCGTGCTGCAGGCCTTTGGCCGCAGCCTCAATGTAATTTCGCTGGCGGGGCTGGCTTTTGCCGTCGGCATGGTGCTGGATGCGGCGATTGTGGTGCAGGAAAACATTGTCCGGCTGATGCAGCAGGGGCTGGCGCTCGGGGCGGCGATAAAGCTCGGCTGCCGGCAGGTCGGTGGTGCTTTGTTAGCTTCCACTGCGACTACTGTCGCGATTTTCCTGCCGGTGCTTTATATGCAGGGTGTCGAAGGGCAGCTGTTTTACGATTTAGCGCTAACGCTGGCGGTGTCAATTTCGGCTTCAATGCTGGTGGCGCTGACTTTGTTACCGGTTTGCACCATGCTGTGGTTTAAACCGGCTGACATCAAACCAGACCCGCTGGCAGCACGCTGGGCGCTGTTGAGTCGTGGTGTGATGCGCCTGACCAAAGGCAAAACCCGTGCTATTGGTTGGTCATTGGCGTTGGTGCCGGGCGCTATACTGTTGATGATGTTGTTATTACCCAAAGCGGACTTTTTGCCACAGGCCAACGGCGACGGCATTTTCACCGGTTTTACCCTGCCGCCGGGGGGCAATATCAAAGTGATGGAGCAGGAAATTGGCCAGTTATTGGTGCAGCGGCTGAAGCCTTATTATGAAGATAAAAAGTATCCGGCGATCAAAGGCTACAATCTGTCGATGTTCTCAGCTTTTAATGTGCTGTTTGTGTATCCGGAAGACCCGCGTTCGGTCAATGATATGTTGGCCTTGCTGCGTACCGAGATTTTAAAAGACCTGCCCGATACTGAATCTTTTAGTTTCCGCGCCAGTTTACTCAATTTTGGCTTTAACTCCGGCCGGGAAATGTTTGTCGATTTTCAGGGTCCTGATACTGATTTCCTGATGACGCAGGCCGCTGCGGCCAAAACCATCATCGAGCAAAAGCTGCCGGGCGCCAATGTACAGGCGGAACCCGGGCTGCAACAGAACCAGCCGGAACTGCGCATCCTGCCGGACGAACACAATATTGCCCAGGCCGGCGTGGACCGCTTTTCGGTGGCGACTGCCATCCGGGCTGTGACCGACGGCATTTATGTCGGTGAGCAGTTCGATGGCAACGAGCGGATGGACATTATTCTGCGCGCACCCGCCTGGGACAATCCGGAGCAGTTGCAGGCCACGCCGATTTTCACCCAACAGGCTGGCGTGCAGACGCTGGGCCAGCTGACACAGATGCAGCGCACTGTGGGCCCCACCACTTTATTACGCGTCAACGGCCTGCGTACCGTCAGCCTGCAGGTTTCACCACCGGCGACTATGGCGCTGGAAGATGTGGTGAATGTGTTGCAGCAGGACATTGTGCAACCTTTACGCAATAAACACGGCAACGACATGACGGTGCAATTTCGCGGCAGTGCCGACCGGCTGGAACAAGCGATGAATTCAATGCTGGCGAATTTTATCGTGGCAGTGCTCATTCTGTTTTTACTGATGGCAGCTTTGTTTAAGTCCGCGCGGGATAGCCTGCTGGTATTACTGACCATGCCTATGGCACTGGCTGGCGGTGTGGTTGGGCTGAAATTGCTGAATCTGTTTGTGTTTCAGTCGCTGGATTTACTGACCATGATTGGTTTTATCATTTTGCTGGGTCTTGTCGTCAACAATGCCATTTTGCTGGTCGAGCAATATCGCCAGTCGCTGGCTCTAGGGATGGCGCAGCTGGAAGCCATTGAGTTTGCAGTACAAATCCGCGCCCGGCCGATTTTGATGAGTACCTTAACCAGTATTTTTGGCATGTTGCCGCTGGCGTTGATCCCAGGTGTTGGTACCGAGATTTATCGGGGTCTGGCCATCGTGATTGTCGGTGGCATGACTTTTAGTATGCTGTTCAGCTTGATTTTAGTGCCTGCGATGCTGCAGGCGTTACCGGCCAAACGCCGGGAAAAACCTGTTTATGTTGCCGAGGTATCCCATGAAATTGCCTGAGAAAAAACTCCTGCTAAGCCTGCTGTTTGGTGCTGTGCTGACAACGCCAGGCCTTGTCACCTTCGGTGCGCACGCCCAGGAGCAAACCCCGGCGCGGGTAGTCAGTACAGCGCCGGTACGTATTATGTCGATCGCGCCGACCATGATGGTATCTGGCCAGGTGCAAAGTAAATATCAGTCGAATTTAAGCACTGGGGTAGATGGCCGGCTGGACTGGATCGCTGAACCCGGCCAGCAAGTGCAGGCCGGTGAAGTGCTGGCCCGGCTTGATCTGAAACCACTGCAGCTGCGTGCGTCAGAACTGAAAGCACAGCTGAAACGGGCGCAAATTCAGTCACAGCGGCTCGACAAAGAACTGGTGCGCCAGCGCAGTTTGCTCAGTAAAGCGCTGGTGTCGCAGACTTTGGTCGATCAAACCCAGGCTGAGGCTGATCTGGCCCGAGCCGATATCGAGCTTAGCCAGGCATCCTTAGCGCAACTGCAGGATCAATTAAGCCGTGCCGAGTTAAAAGCGCCTTTTGCCGGTGTGGTCAGTCAGCGCTTTCATCAGCTGGGCGAAGAGATCAGCCGCAGTGCGCCATTGCTGCAACTGGTCAATCTGGAACAACTGGAAGTGCGGATCTACGCGCCACTGCAATATGCGCCATTTGTACAGCCGGGCCAACAGGTGGCGGTGTTTGATCAGCAAGGTCAACGTTCGCTGAAGGTCGTGTCGATTATTCCGGTGTCTGACAGCCGTTCTCAGACCTTTGAAGTGCGGCTGCAGGCGAAAGACAATGGTTTTCAGGTCGGCCAGCTGGTCAGTGTTGGTATTCCGACGGCTGTGGCAAAAGAAAGTCTGGTGATCCACCGCGATGCGCTGGTGCTGGCGCAACAACAGCATTCAGTGTTCCGGGTGGCTGCCAATAAAGCGCAGCAAGTAAAAGTGGCTTTGGGCCAGGGCCAGGGCGAATGGTTGCAGGTGGAAGCTGAACTTAATAATGGTGACCAGCTGGTGGTGCGCGGCGCTGATACCCTGACCGATGGCGCCGCAGTGCGGGTGCTGAGCGCTGATGAATTTAAACTGACCGGCAGCCGTGCCGGCGTGCAATAACATCAAATGAGATCATAGATGGGGGTCAGATCAGCCCCCCCCTTTAAAACAAATCGTAGGTAGCAGCAAGCGCAGCCTGCTGGCCATCAGGTGCTGGCCACCATCTGGCGTACATCACCAGGTGCCACTTTTGCCTATCACGTTCTAAGAAACGAACCAATCCTGTCAACTCATCCGACACTTCTCACTAATGGTCATAGATGGCTGGATAGCTAATTGCATTTAGCCGCGGCGACAGACTGTTGCTTTAGGTTACGCGGCACTTTTTAAGTATTGATCTACCGATCAGTGGATTTTTCTCCCACTTTTTCCCCCTTTTTTCCCACCTTGGCCGCAAGCCGCATTTTTATTGGATCTTATTCGATCGATCCAGTGGGGTTTCGCCTTGACAATGCCGAATTTTCAGCCCTAAACTGTGACATTGTGGAAGATTGTGGGTCAATGTGGATCTTTCACGGATCAAATAATAACCAAGTGGGATCAATTCATGTTTCGTGGGTCATTTGCTCTGAGCCTTGACGACAAGGGACGGTTAACGCTGCCAACGCGTTACCGTGACCTGCTGTTGTCTGAAGCCAGCGGCCAATTGATCTGCACCATCGACCATAAAGATCCCTGCTTGCTGCTTTATCCGTTGTCTGAATGGGAAGAAATCGAAGAGAAGCTGAAACGGCTGTCGAGCTTTAACCCGCAGGAACAACGCTTAAAACGGCTGTTATTGGGCCATGCCACCGATTGTGAAATGGACAAAAACGGCCGCATTCTGTTACCCGCCACGCTGCGCTCCCACGCGCATTTAAGCAAAGGCCTCCGCTTGGTCGGGCAACTGAACAAATTTGAGATCTGGGACGAAGAGACCTGGCATCAACGCGTGGCTGAAGATATGGCCGCTGAACAGGAACTGGCCCAGGCCGGCGATGCCGAGCTGTCTGAGCGCTTAATGGACTTATCGCTATGAGCCAGCCCGCACACATTTCAGTCTTGTTAAGCGAGACCATCGAAGGCCTCGCCATTCGGCCGGGCGGAGTTTATATCGACGGTACATTTGGCAGGGGAGGGCATAGCCGTGTCGTGTTAAGCCAGCTCGGTCCACAAGGCCGCTTGTTTGCCATTGACCGCGATCCGTCAGCTATCGCTGCGGCTGCTTCCGATGAATTTGCCAAAGATGCTCGTTTTCATATCAGCCATTGCGCATTTGCTGAGCTTGCCACTGTGGCGGCAGACCAGCAAATCACTGGTCAGGTTGACGGTATTTTACTGGATTTAGGCGTGTCGTCGCCGCAACTGGATGACGCTGAACGCGGTTTTAGTTTTATGCGTGACGGCCCCCTGGATATGCGGATGGACCCAACGTCCGGCATCTCGGCCGCCGACTGGCTGGCCAAAGCTGACGTTGAAGACATCACCTTTGTGCTGCGCGAATACGGTGAAGAGAAATTCGCATGGAAAATTGCCAATGCCATCGTTGAAGCCCGTGCCACTGAGCCTTTTACCCGCACAGCACAGCTTGCGGCACTGATAGCCCGCGTGGTGCCAAAGAGTTTCAAAGAGAAAAAACATCCTGCCACCCGCAGTTTTCAGGGCATCCGCATTTATATCAATAGCGAGCTTGAGCAGGTGAATCAGGCGCTGGAAGCGGCATTGACGGTATTAAAACCGGGCGGCCGTCTCGCGGTGATTAGCTTCCATTCGTTGGAAGACCGGCTGGTAAAGCAGTTTATGCGCAAACACAGTAAGCCGGCACAACTGCCCAAAGGCATTGTGCTGACTGAAGCGCAAATGCGCCAGGACCTGGCGCTGAAACTGATTGGCAAGGCCATGATGCCTTCCGATGCTGAGCTTGCGGCCAACCCGCGTTCCCGCAGTGCAGTGCTGCGCGTCGCCGAGCGGATGGGGAGTCACAAGGCATGAGCGCTATCCGGCTGAACCAGCTGATTTTGCAGGATTTAGGCCAGCATAAGCTGGTGATTTTGTTACTGGCAGCGGCAATTGGATCTGCGCTGGCGGTGATCGAACTGACCCATATGAACCGGCAGCTGACGATTAGTCAGGACAAATTATTTCAACAAAGAGATGCGCTGGATATGGAATGGCGCAATTTATTGGTCGAACAGCGAGCTTTGTCTGAACATAGCCGCGTTGAAGAGCTGGCAAAGAAACAGCTGCTGATGGTTCGTCCGCTGGGACAGCAAGATATAGTGGTGGATGAACCATGAGAAAAGGCTCTGCTCGTCAGGCTAAGGCCCGTAAACAACCAACGTTAATCAGCTGGCGTTTTGCCTTTGTTGTGTTGTCGTTGTCCACTATTTTTGTTGGTTTGATTGCCCGTGCTGCTTATTTACAGGTTATTGAACCGGATAAATTAATCGAACAAGGCGATTTACGCTCGCTGCGTGTTAAATCCGACGAAGTGCTGCGCGGTATGATCACCGACCGTCATGGCGAAGAGCTGGCAGTCAGTGTGCCGGTTGAATCTATTTACGCCGATTCCAAAATGGTGATTGAAGCCGGTGCGAACAAAGACCAGCGCCGTTGGCATGCCTTAGCTGAAATGCTGCAAATCACGCCGGAAGAACTGACGAAAAAAATCGCCACTGACAAGAAAAAACGTTATGTCTATCTGCAACGTCAGGCGAGTCCGGCTACTGTGGACTACATCCGTAAGTTGAAAGTGCCGGGACTGTATTTCAAACAGGAATCCAAACGCTATTACCCATCGGGTGAAGTGACAGCACATATTCTTGGTTTTACCAACGTCGATGACCATGGGGTCGAAGGTGTTGAACGCCAGTACGACAGCATTTTAAAAGGCACGCCAGGGCGCAAACTGGTCCGTAAAGACGCCAAAGGCCGTGAAATTGAAGTGCTGGAAGAAGAGCAATCAACAGCTTCGCGCAATCTGCAGTTATCGATTGACCAGCGTATTCAGGCGGTGGCCTATCGCGAGCTGAAAAAAGCGGTGCTGACATTTGGCGCTGCATCCGGTTCGCTGGTAATGGTTGATGTTCATACCGGTGAAGTATTGGCGATGGTCAACAGCCCGTCTTATAACCCGAATAACCGCAAGAACACCGCAGTGCACCGGTTCCGTAACCGGGCAATCACCGACACTTTTGAACCGGGTTCCACCATCAAACCATTGCCGGTGCTGGCTGCGCTGGAAAACGGTACTGCCAATATGAATACCGTTATTCCGACCGGCTATGGTGCCATTATGGTCGGTGGCCGTCGCGTGCAGGATACCAACGGTTATGGCGATCTGGACCTGACCGGTATCATCCGCAAATCGTCAAATATTGGTGTGACTAAGCTGGCGCTAGGGATGCCGCACGAAGATTTACTGGATATGTATTACGCGATGGGGATGGGGGCTGAAACCGGCTTAGGTCTGGTTGGCGAGAGTTCTGGCATGCTGCGTGAGCGTTCGCGCTGGTCAGATCACGAACGCGCTACTTTATCCTTTGGTTATGGGTTGTCTGTCACCGCAGTCCAGCTGGCAAAAATGTATTCCGCCATTGCCAACGGTGGTGTGGTCCGGCCGCTAACTTTATTAAAAACAGAACAACCGCCGGCTGGCAAACAAGTAGTGTCAGAGCAATATGCTGATGCCATGGTGGAAATGCTGGAGCAGGTCACCGAAAAAGGTGGTACAGCGACCAAAGCCCGCGTGCCAGGTTATCGCGTTGGCGGTAAAACCGGTACTGCGAAAAAAGCCGTGGCCGGTGGTTATGGCAACGACTATATCGGCTCTTTTGCCGGCATAGGCCCGATTTCAAGTCCGCGCCTGGCTTGTGTGGTGATCATTAACGAGCCCAGTGGCGATTATTATTATGGCGGTGAAGTGGCTGCGCCTGTATTCAGCACCGTGATGGGCGCTGCAATGCAGTTGCTGAATCTACCACCGGATGGCAATGACAGCCGTATTACTAAGGTGACCGGAGGTCCCGATGCAGGTTAACCGACTTCAGCGCTGGTTGACTCCGTTCAAAGCGACTGCCGCAGGGCAGTCGCTTTGTGCGTTAGAGAAGCTGCCAGAAATAAGCAATACTGCCGAATTGCAGTACAACACTAAACAATTGAAAGCTGGTGATATTTTTCTGGCTTTGCCCGGTGTAGGCGGTCATGGCAACCGTTTCATCCGTCAGGCACTGGCGCAGGGCGCAGCCTTTATCCTGACCGACAGTTTGCCAGACACCGAAGCGCAACTAGCGCTGGAGCCGCAGCTTTGTGTCTGGCCAGATATGCTTAGTGTGCTGCCACAACTGCTAAGCAGCTTTTATCAGGACGCCGCCAAACGGCAGGAGCTGATAGGCATTACCGGGACTAACGGCAAATCCAGCACGGCGATTTTCGTCAACCAATTATCAGATTTGCTAGGTAAACCGGCCAGCGTGATCGGTACTTTGGGTTATGGCTCGTACCGCAACCTGACTCCTTTACAAAATACCACGCCGCACCTGGCTGATTTACACCGGATTTTTTATCGCGCCTGCGAACAAGGCCAACTGCGCACCGCGATGGAAGTGTCGTCGCATGCGCTGGTGCAGCAACGCGTTGCCGGGCTGCAGTTTAAAGTGGCGGTCTTTACCAACTTAAGCCGCGATCACCTGGATTATCACGGCACTATGGAAGCTTATGGCGCCGCTAAAGCGCTGCTGTTCAGCCCTGAGCTTTGCCAGACCGCCGTAATTAACGTGTCTGATGAGTTTGGTAAAACACTGGCGCAGCAATGCAAGGTGCCGCTATTGGTGTACGGCCGCAGCAGTGACTGTGCCGGTTACAACCAATACTTAAGCTACGACCAGCTGCGCTCCGACGGCAAAGGTTTTCAACTGCGTCTGCATAGCCATCTGGGTGATTACGATGTGCATATTCCGCTTTTGGCTGAATTCAACGTGCAGAATGTACTGGCCGCCATTGGCGCCTTAGTGCAGTGCGGCCACAAGTTATCCGCGATTCTGGACGCTGTGAAAAAACTGAAAGCTGTGGCGGGTCGGATGGAAATGTGGCAGTTCCCGGATGATGTCGCGCTGGTGGTTGATTATGCGCACACGCCGGATGCGCTGATGCAAAGCTTGCAGGCGCTGCGGCAGCAATGCCGGGGCCGGATCTGGTGTGTGTTTGGTTGTGGCGGCGACCGCGATAAAGGCAAACGGCCTTTAATGGGACAAATCGCCGAACAACACGCAGATCATGTTATCATTACCGCCGACAACCCCCGCACTGAAGCTGTACTCGATATCTGTAAAGACATTGCTGCCGGAATGCAAACCGGCGCCAACTGCCAGATCGAACCTGATCGGGAATCTGCCATTAAACTGGCCCTGATCGAAGCCCACGCGCACGACATGATTCTGGTGGCCGGTAAAGGCCACGAGACTTATCAGATATTGGGAAATGTAGTGCGGGACTATGACGAACGTAAATATATCAATGATTTATTGGCGGAGATGAGCTGATGATCACTTTAATGACCAGTGATATTGCCAAAGCATTGTCAGCCCAGCTGGTGGGCGCAGATATCGCGGTAAACAGCGTCAGTACCGACAGCCGGAATATTCAGGCCGGCGATTTGTTTATTGCCCTGCAAGGTCCAAATTTTGACGGCCATAAGTTTGCCGAAGAAGTCGTGAATAAAGGAGCCTGTGCGCTGGTGGTGACCCGGCACCTGGATGTGCCGGTCCCACAATTAATAGTAGCGGACACTCGTTTGGCGCTCGGGCAGCTCGGCGCACTGGTCAAAAGCCGGCTGAAAGTCAAAACTGTGGCCGTGACCGGCAGCGTCGGCAAAACCACTGTCAAAGAAATGATGGCGGCGATTTTATCGCGAATTGGCAATGTATTAGCCACAGCCGGCAATTTTAATAACGAAATCGGCGTGCCGCTGACCTTATTACGGTTGAACGAAAGCCACAATTTTGCCGTGATGGAGCTTGGTGCTAATCACTTAGGCGAAATTGCCTACACCAGCTCGTTGGTCAAACCGGACGTGGCAATGATCACCATAGTGGCGCCGGCGCATATTGAAGGCTTTGGCGACATTTTTGGTGTGGCCCGTGCGAAAGGCGAGATTTATAGCGGTTTATCCGCCGGTGGTACTGCCATTCTGCCGCTGGATTCTGAATACCACAGCTATTGGCTCCCTCGCGTGCAGCACCTGCAGGTACAAAGTTTCAGTGCCACCCAACATGCTGATATCTACGCCGACAACATTGAACTGGACGCTGAAGGCTGTGCCGGTTTTGAACTGCACACGCCAAAAGGTCATTGCTTTGTGCAGCTGACCATTCCGGGCAAACATAATGTGCATAACGCCTTAGCCGCCACTGCCGGCGCACTGGCGCTCGGCGCCAGCCTGACTGACGTGCAGTTGGGGCTTGCCGCGATGCAACCGGTGAAAGGCCGCATTAATGTCTATCAGCCAACACCTGGTGTGCGCATTATCGATGACACCTATAACGCTAACGTGGAATCCGCCAAAGCGGCCATCGATTTACTGGCTGCTTACGGTGGTCAGCGATATCTGGTATTGGGCGATATGGGTGAATTAGGGCCAGATGCGCGCATTTACCACGAAGAAGTGGGTATTTACGCTAAACAGGCAGGGATTAACGGTCTGTTCACTTTAGGCGTGTTATCTCAGAATGCCAGCGAACAGTTCCATCAGCACGGCGCGCATTTCAGTTCGCGTGACCATTTGCTGCCTAGATTGCATGGCTTGTTACAGAGCAAAGAAGATGTATCCATTCTGGTGAAAGGCTCGCGCAGTGCCCGGATGGAATTAGTAGTACAAGACTTGCTAGAAAGATGTCAGCAGGAGAAAAGCGCATGTTAGTCTGGTTGGCTGAGTTTCTGACTCAATATATCAATGCTTTTAACGTCTTTAGCTACCTGACGTTCCGCGCCATTCTTGGCGTGTTGACCGCCTTATTACTGAGTCTGTATTTTGGTCCGAAACTGATTGCCGCGCTGCAGCGCCTGCAAATCGGCCAGACAGTACGCAACGACGGCCCTGAGAGTCATTTCTCGAAAAAAGGCACTCCGACTATGGGCGGTTTGTTGATATTGGGTTCTATCTCCATCAGCACTCTG
>Ga0247724_1000327_pt1 | contig 11749 bp, 10 predicted proteins | sample OKSTACKMC2E_FD_182776 | JGI IMG/M metagenome (GOLD analysis project Ga0247724, IMG submission 182776) | Subsurface sediment microbial communities from gas well in Oklahoma, United States - OK STACK MC-2-E | ecosystem: Environmental > Terrestrial > Deep subsurface > Rock core/Sediment | place... | reverse complement strand
GCGCCTTTACAACCAACACAACTGCTCGGAACCTGGCAAGTCGACCTCCGGCCCACGCCCGATGCCAAACCCTACTTGCAGCAATTTGTGGTGACAAAGGTGAATCCTGATAACAGCTTCGAAGGCACTTTTTACGGCGCGCCGATTGCACAGGCGCGGATCAATAAAGACTGGGGGGCGATCCGAATCGCTTTTGTTACGGCAGATCAGTCGGGTCCTTATAACCACTCGGCCGTGTTACAGGGGGCAAAGCTGGAAGGGCTGACTAACTCGACAGGACGTAACTTTTTATCCTACTGGAGCGCTGTAAAGCAGTAGCCGTCGCCGCTCTTTAATCAATAGATTGGCCCTGCACAAAATCTGAGAGTTGCTTCAGACCCTGGCGCTATTGCCGTTCCAGCAATGATCCCGCTAAGTCCAAACCTCAAACCCAACAAAAAAGCGCCTTTCGGCGCTTTTTTTAATCTCAAATCCCAAACCACAATCACTTCACAGTGTTGTAGTCTTTGCCAAAAATCTTGCCGAAGAACGATTCTTTGTTCCAGGTTGGGCGCGCTGGAGCGTTGGCGATTTCGGTGCCGATGGCGTAGTTGATGTCAGCAAACAGGGCGCCGTAGTCGTAACGGATGGCGCCGAAGTCTTTGGTGAGGCCGGCGACGTCATCTGTTGGTTTGTGGTAGTGCTTGGCGAAGAATTTGCCCCACACTTCACCGCCTTTTTGTTTCGGGTCGCGTGAGGTGAAACCTGTCATCAGGAATACCGACGGCACGCCTTGTTTCACCAGCGTGTAGTGGTCTGAGCGGGTGAAAATTGCCTGGTCTGGCATTGGGTCTGCCGCCAGTTTCACGTCATAAAGACCTGCAGCTTTTTCTACTACCGGGCCCAGGCTTGAGTGGTTGGCACCAAAGGCGACGATGTCGGCAAATGGGTATAACAGCACTGGCATGTCGAGGTTGACGTTAGCCACCAGCTTGTCGGCAGGGCGGGTTGGGTTATGCGCGAAGTAGTCGGCGCCCAGCAGGCCTTTTTCTTCACCTGTAACCGCAACAAATAAAATTGAGCGTTTTGGTTTCACTGGCGCGTTCACGAATAACCGTGCAGTTTCGAGCATTATAGCGACGCCAGCGGCGTTATCCATCAGGCCGTTGTTGATGCGGTCTTTGCTACGCATATCGACGCCGACACCGATGTGGTCTGAGTGTGCAGTCACAACTACGTATTCGTTTTTCAGTACCGGATCAGAGCCTTCCAGCACTGCGGCCACGTTCGGGCTGCTGATTTGCTGATGTTCAGACTGGCGGCTGAAATTCACTTCACCTGGCAGGGCAAAGCCTTTTGGCGTTTGTTTTTTCTCCAGCTGAGCGTAGATATCTTTTAATGACACTGGCGCTTTGGCAAACAGCGCTTCGGCTGGTTTCATATCCAGCGATGCGGAGATTTTCAGCTGCGGATAATCGCCTTCAGCCACGCCGTCGGCATGCAACCAGCGGATACGCGGCATATGCAGGTACATGGCGCCTTGCGCGAATGGGCGCAGTTTTTCATCTTTTGGCGTGTTGATAGTGATCATACCCACGGCGCCTTTTTCCGCCGCAGTGCGGGCTTTTAATGAACTGATATGGGCGGCTTCTTCACTTGGCAGTGATTCGGGGCGACCCGGCAGAATAACCACGACTTTACCTTTAACGTCTAAACCGGCGTAGTCGTCGATACCAAACTCTTTCGACACCAGACCATAACCGACAAACACCAGGCCGGCGCTGACATCCACTTTGCCTTCATGGCTGCTTGGGCCTGTCATAAATTGTTTTGGGAAAGCGAAATCAGTTGCTTTGCCGTCTACGGTCAGGCTCAGTTTTGGGCTTGATTGCACCAGCTTGCTTTGTTTCATTGGCACCGGTTGCAGATAACCTTCAGTGCCGGCAGGCTTTAAGCCTAATTGCTGGAAATTGCTGGCAATGTAATGGCTGGCAATCAGATGGCCATTGCTGCCGGTATCGCGGCCGGCCAGGGCGTCGTCAGCTAAAAACAACATGTGCGCTTCGACGCGTTCGGCCACAGCGCGTTGGCTGTTTTCCTGATTGGCGGCTGGAGTTGCGACCGCAGCGGCGGTTTGCGGCTGGCTGGTTTGCTGGCATGCGCCAAGCGCCAGTGCTGACCCGAGAGTCAGCCAGTGGATTGTTTTCATTTGTGTTCCTGTGAAATGATGACTGACGATTCACGTTGCCATCTTGTTATTGAATCAGCTGTTTTTAACAGATCTCGCCGAGGCTAGCATAAAAGCAAACAACCGCCCAAGCGGGCGGTTGTTGCTAAATGTTGCTGCTGCGACGAACAGCGCGGAATCGAAGCCAGTCGGCGGCGAGTCATGTCGGCTTAGTCGGCCAGAGCGCCCGGCATCTCTTCTTCGGCGACCGGCTCCATGCGTTTAGCCAGCACTTTGTCGATGCGTTTGCCGTCCATATCAACGATTTCCAGCAACCAGTCGTCCAGTTCTACCTTGTCGGCGGTTTGCGGAATTTTACCCAGCAGCATCATGATGAGGCCGTTTAAGGTCTGATAGCGTTTGCTGTCTTCTTCCGGCAACTTGCTGATGCCTAAGCAATCTTTGAGGTCGATGACCGGCAATAAGCCGTCCAGCAAATAAGAGCCGTCGTCACGCTGCACCACCATCAGGTCCTGCTCGGCAGAATCGGCCTGATTAAATTCACCGGTCAGCGCGTCCATCAAGTCTTGCAGTGTCACTAAGCCTTTGAGGTCGCCGTATTCGTCAACGACAAACACCATCTGGCTGCCAGAGCTGCGGAAATGCTCCAGTAATTCCATACCGGTTAAGCTGTCCGGCACAAAATTACAAGGCTGCGCCAGCTGTTGCAGGTCGTTTAAGGTGCCGGCGACTGACTGTGCCAGCAGCTGTTTGGCGGAAATAATGCCAATTAATTCATCAGCATGGCCTTTGCAAATCGGGAAGCGAGAGTGCGGCGACTGCATCACGCGCTGCATGTTTTCTTCAAGCGGTAATTCGATATCGAGAAATACGATGTCTGAGCGCGGTACCATTAATGACGAAATGCTGCGCTCGTCCAGGCGAAACACGTTTTTCACCATGGTATGTTCAGTGTGTTCAATGACTCCACTGCTGGAACCTTCCTGCAGCAGTGCCTGAATGTCTTCGTGCGTGACGTTTGATTCCTGGCTGTGGGCAAAACCAAAAACCCGCATCAGACCGTGGGTAGAGCCTGACAATAACCAGACAAATGGCTTAGTCAGCATGGCAAGCAATAGCATCGGCTTGGCCATAATGCAGGCGATGGTCTCAGCGCTGATTTGGCCAATGCGTTTTGGCACCAGCTCGCCAACGACGATGGAGACATAAGTCACGACCACAACCACTAATACAGTGGCGAAAATCGAGCTGAAGGCTTCCGACAGGCCATAACTTTGCAGCCACATCGAAAACGGACCGGCCAGCACGGCTTCACCGAAGATACCGTTTAAGATACCAATAGAGGTGATACCAATTTGTACTGTCGATAAAAATTGCGTTGGGTCTTCCGCCAGTTTCAGTGCGATGGCGGCAGAGGAGCGGCCGTTGTGGGCCAGGGCTGTCAGACGTGATTTGCGTGCTGTGACTATAGCTATTTCCGACATGGCAAATAAGCCGTTTAACAAAATCAGACTAACAAGTATGAGGATTTCCATATAAACCATAAGGTGACTGAGGAAAGCCGAGTATATCAAAAACTTTTGTCAGGTATAGGGTGCTATTCAGCCGGATGTCAGTTTCGGGCGCTGAGAACAGGTTCTTCTGCGGCAAAAACCAATAGATATCAGCTCAAGAGCAGCGAAAATCCCAGAGTTGCTGTGGCGTTAACACTAACGGCAGCGGTACATCCCAGGGTTCGGTGGGTATAGCGGCCACTTGCTGACATTGATGCGCGAGGCCTACTAACAGCGGCTTTTGGCTGGTTTTTGGCAGCGCTGCCAGCGTGCGGTCATAAAAACCACCGCCCATACCGAGGCGCTGGCCTTGCGTATCAAATGCCACCAGCGGCATAAAAATCACATCAAGCTGCGCCGGCAACGCGATGGCAGTGACGTCTGGTTTGGGTTCGCGGATACCGAATTTATTCAGCTGCATCACGGTTAACGCGTCATAACGCTGAAACAATAAATAACCGGCAGTAAAAGGATGCAGCACCGGCAGATACAGGGTTTTGCCTTGCTGCTGCAAATAAGCAAGCAGCGCTGATGTGTCGAGTTCGCCGTCGTTACTCAGATACAGCGCAATATGCTGGGCGTGCTGCAACTCGAGGAATTGTTGCGCTTGTTGCACCAAAGCTGCGGCGCATTCTGCCTGGAATTCTGTGCTGAGTTGTTGTCGGGCTTTACGCACTTGTTGGCGAATTTGCTTACGCTGCGCCTGTTTGGCCGCGTCGGGCTGAAAGTCGGATGATATAGCAGGGGATAACGCGGGGTTTGGTAGCAGCAACTTAAGCATACTCCGAAAGTGTTCTCCGAATTGCCGTGACCGGCGTAAGCCCTTGAACCAGAGGTTCAAGGCGGGAATCCAATCAGCACCGCAGGCTTCCCGGTACGGGCCGGGCTTGCACAATAGCGCTGGAGAAGAAACCCTGATGTAAAGAATTATCGGCTCAGGGACATCAGCCAGTCACAAACAACTCAGAGAACGTTGCCAGTATATCACCGGAATCCGGCGAAATAAGTGTTATTCGTCGCTCTTTTTCGCTTCCAGCAACTCATTGCACAAATTTAGCGCAATCATCAGTAACACATCTTCAGCACCGTGGACGCCCGGCTGGTAACGGGTGTTGCTGACGCGGCTTTCCAGTTCAGTCAGCGCCGCCTGCAGTTTTTCTTCCTGACCGGCCGGACAGGAAATTTTCATATGGCGGCCTAACACCGCAATCGTCAGCTGTTTTGGTTTATTTGGATTTGCGGCTGGTTTTTGTGCTTTTGGATACATGTTGTCTGCTTTTCTGATGACTACAGCGGCCTTGGCCACTGTTTGGTTAATAGGTTCGGGGCGGTGCGCGCTTGGCGCTCAGAAAGCCCGGTGTTAGCATAGTGTCATTCAAACTGCCTGATGATGCTGTTATGCCTAAACATCCTTTAATGAATTTCGACCTCTGGACCAGCGCTTTAGACCAAAATGCGCTGATGGCGTCGGCAGCCGAGCTGCACGGCCTGATCGCCGGCATGTTAAGTGCCGGTGTCCCGGCGGATGCGAATCAGATTCTACCAGTTTTACACGACTTCTTAAACGACGGGCAAGCGGTCAATGCTGCTTTAAAAAGCCAAATCAGTGAACTCATCGCCGAAACGGCACGTCAGCTGGCCGACGAAGAGCTGGGCTTTAGTCCGCTGCTGCCAAGCGACGACGATGCGCTTCCAGAGCGGCTGGAGGCTTTAGTTGAATGGGCGCAGGCATTTTTAGTCGGTTTTGCCATCCAGCAAACTGATTTGTCGATTGTCGCCGAAGAAGTGCGCGACGCGGTTGAACAGTTAACCGAAGTCACCCGTATTGATATCTACACGCCGGATGACAGCAGCGAAGCGGAAAACGAAGAGTCGTATTTCCTGGTGCTGGAACATGTGCGGGTGATGGTGCTGACCTGCTTCTGTGAAGTGGGCCAGAAGTTTGCGGCGGCGGAAGTCGCCAGCCAGACGCTGCACTAAATCACTGACAACACCGAAGCAAAACTCCTGATAAGAGGCCCTGATGACGCCGCAACCACAAATTCCGCTGGTGCCTGTTGCTGTGTATGCCAAACGCCGCGCCGCGCTGCTGGCCAGTTTAACCCCCGGCTCTGTGCTGGTGCACTGTGCGGCACCGGAAGTTGTCCGTAGCCGCGACACTGATTATCCCTACCGTCAGGACAGTGACCTGCTGTATCTGACCGGTTTTCCGGAGCCGGAAGCCTGGCTGATTTTAAGCAAAGACTTCGACGGCGCCTGCCGCGAACTGCTGCTGTGCCGGCCGAAAGACGAGCTGGCCGAAGTCTGGCAAGGCCGGCGTTTTGGTCCGGCAGTGGCCGCGCAGCACTTTGGTTTACCCGCTTTATGCAACGACGTACTGGAGCAGGAACTGCTGCAGGCGCTCAACGGCAAACAAACGCTGGTATTTGCCCAGGGTGCTTATGCGCAGCTGGACGAGAAGATTTTCGAGACGCTGCAAACACTACGCACTTATCCCAAACGCGGTTACAGCGCACCGGTGCATATCACTGATTTACGCCCGCTGACTGCTGAACTGCGCTTATTTAAAGACGAACACGAAATCGCCCTGATGCGTGAGGCCGGCCGTATCAGTGCCGGTGCGCATAAACGCGCCATGCAAATCGCCGCGCCAGGTGTATTTGAATATCAGCTTGAAGCCGAAATCCGTCATTTTTGTGCCATGCACGGCGCGCGGCAGCAGGCGTATAACACTATTGTCGGCGGTGGCGAAAACGGCTGTATTTTGCATTACACCGACAACAATGATGTGCTCAAAGACGGTGATTTAGTGCTGATTGACGCCGGCGGCGAGCTGGCTGGTTATGCCGCTGACATCACCCGTACTTTTCCGGTCAATGGCAAATTCACGCCTGATCAGGCTGCTTTGTATCAGGTGGTGTTAGACGCGCAATATGCCGCCTGCGCTGCCGTCAAACCCGGCAACAGCACGCGTGATACTATCGCCGCAGCTATTGCTGAACTGACCCGCGGCTTGCGTGATTTAGGTATCTTAAACGGCGACCTGCCGACCTTAATCGCCGAACAAGCCTGTAAAAAGTATTTTATTCATGGCCTTGGCCACTGGCTTGGCCTCGACGTGCATGATGTCGGCGCTTATAAAGTTGCCGACATAGAACGGCCGTTTGAGCCCGGCATGGTGCTGACGATTGAGCCTGGCCTGTACATTCCGACGGGCTCTGATTGTGACCCGCGCTGGTGGGGTATGGCGGTACGAATTGAAGATGATTTGTTGGTGATCAAAGACGGCCATCTGAATCTGACCGACACTGCGCCTAAAACCATTGCTGAAATTGAAGCATTAATGGCCGGCCGGTCGTTTTAACCGCAGCCGCTAAAGCGCAACCACCAAAGTACAGGAGCAGGTGTGAGTTCAGCCCAAAGCACGGCATCCCATAACAATCACGACCACAACTTTGATCTGGTGATCGCCGGTGGCGGCATGACCGGCGCTATGCTGGCGCTGCAAATCAGCCGGCAGTTGCCGGCGCTGCGGATTGCGATTATTGAGCAACAGCCAGAACAACAGAACGCCGGTCAACTAAGCGCAGAACCAGCCGCACAACATACCAGCAGCTTTGACAGCCGCAGTATTGCGCTGTCCGCCGGCAGCGTGGCTTTGCTGGCGCAGTGGGGGATTTGGCCGGAACTCAAATCCCACGCCTGTGCCATTGAGCATATTCAGGTGTCGGACCGTGGCCATTTTGGCAAAAGTCGGTTGACGGCAGCTGAGTTTGGCCGCAGCGCTTTGGGTTATGTCATTGAAATTGAATGGATTGGCCGGCTGCTGTATCAGCAGTTGCAACAAGTGCCAGCTTCACAGCTCACCTGGTTTAGACCAGACCAAATCAGCGCTATTCGCACAGAACGTGACTGCCAATATCTGCAATTACAAAGCGGCGCTGCGCTTCGCTGCCGTTTGTTAGTGCTGTGCGAAGGCGGCGATTCGCCCAGTCGCGCGCTGGCTGGCGTCGACAGCGTGCAGCACGATTATCAGCAAAGTGCGCTGATCGCCAATATCGCAGTGTCCACGCCGCATCAGGGCAAAGCTTTTGAGCGTTTCACCACAGATGGCCCGTTGGCACTGTTGCCACTGACACAGCAGCGTTATTCGCTGGTCTGGACTTGTCAGCCTGAGCAGGCGTTAGCGCTCAAAGCCTTGCCGGACAATGAATTTGTCGCCGCGCTGCAGCACGCTTTTGGTTATAGCGCCGGGGTTTTTAATGGCGTTGGCAACCGCGTGGTGTATCCGCTGAAATTAAAAACTGCTGCTAAAGCCGCTGACCACCGCCTGGTGCTGTGCGGTAACAGCCTGCATAACTTACATCCTATTGCTGGGCAGGGTTTTAATCTGGCGCTACGCGATTTAGACGCACTGCTGCAGCTGCTGGCTCTGCACTGCGCCGATGCCGGCGCTTATGGCTTAACCCGGCAATATCAGCAATTGCGCAGCGCCGATATGGCGCAGGTGGTCGGTTTTACCGACAGTCTGGTGCGGTTATTTTCCAACGACAGTAAGTTGCTGGCATTAGGCCGCAGCATTGGCCTCAGCGTGTTAAATCAGTGCGACATGTTAAAGCAGCCTTTTGCCGCACTGACGATGGGGCTGTCGCCGCTCGCCAGCCAAAAACAACTAATCACACAGCAACAAATCGCGCATCAGCAAGCTGCGAACCAAGCGGCTGTTACAGCGGCCTCTCATGCGGCAAAAGCAGCCGCCACCGGACATTCATCATGTTAGATACCGATATTCTGATCACCGGTGCAGGCAGTGCCGGCCTGACGTTGGCGTTATTGCTTGCCAAAAACTGCCCGGATTTACCAATCACAGTGCTGGAACAAGGTCCGGCGCCTGTTGCAGGGCCTGTCCAGCTCAACCGTGTCAGTGCGCTGAATCTGGCGTCGCAGCGGGTGCTTGATAGTCTTGGCGTCTGGCAGCAGTTAAGCGCCAAACCGGCCTATCAGCAGATGCAGGTGTGGGAAGCCGACAGCTTTGCCCGTATTGAATTTGCCAGCAGTGATTTAGGTGCGCTCGCCCAGACCCCGGCACTTGGCTGGATAGTCGATAACGAAGAGCTTCGGGCTTGCTTGTATCAGCGTGCGCTGAAATATCCGAACATCCAGTGGAAGTTTGACGCGCGCATCCAGCAAATCAGCGCCAGTGAGCGGCAAAATCTGCTGACGCTGGCCGACGGCAGCGCTTATATCAGCAAGTTGCTGGTCGGTGCTGACGGTGCTAATTCGATGGTGCGTGAACAGTTAAAAATGCCTTTGGCATTTTGGGATTACGACCATCATGGCTTGGTCGCAGTAGTACGCACCAGCGAGCCGCATCAGGCCACAGCGCGCCAGGTGTTTTTACCAACCGGGCCTTTGGCGTTGTTGCCTTTGGCCGACCCGCATTTAGTGTCCATCGTCTGGAGCGTGGCGCCAGAACGTGCAGCTGAGCTGATTGCTATGCCTGCAGATCAATTTAATCAGGCGCTGACGGCGGCCAGTCAGTCGGTGCTCGGTGTGCTTAACGTGCAAACTGAACGACGTAGTTATCCACTCAAAATGCGTTATGCCAGTCAATGGCTGAAGCACAATGCCGTGTTAGTGGCCGACGCGGCGCATACTATTCATCCGCTCGCCGGGCAGGGCATGAACCTTGGTCTGATGGATGTTTGTGCATTAGCAGAACTAATAGTACAAAATATCAGCACTGGTCGAACCTGTAATGAGCAGCGCATGCTGCGCCAGTACGAACGCTGGCGAAAAGCTGAGGCGCAACAGATGATTGCGTTGATGGAAGCCTTTAAACGCGGCTTTATGTTGCAGCATCCGTTGGCCAAGCTGGTACGAGCTGTTGGTATGGCGGCCACTAATCAACTGGCACCGGTGAAGCGGCAGCTGCTGGCAGCAGCGTTGGGTAATCAGGGCGATTTACCAGCTGTGGCGCGGCCTGGCGTCATCTCGCTGTAATGTTGAACGGTGAGGGCGGTCATAGCGCCTGTTTTCGGATTATTAAATCTAATCGAAAAGGGGCTATTTGAGGCGAAACCCATCGGTTATAATCCGGGCCATCTTTTGGTGGCCAGTCGGTTATAACGGCATCCGCCCGACGGACTGTGTCACTTTCTGCCCTTACAGGTTTATACCCAGCATGCCGGCTATGTACCGGCTCCAGAGGAAAGTACTGATGGCTCAACAAACTGTGTTATACGCAAAACATCTTGAAGCTGGCGCGAAAGTCGTCGATTTCCACGGCTGGGACATGCCGCTGCACTACGGTTCACAGATTGAAGAGCACCACGCCGTGCGCCAGGACGCCGGTATGTTCGATGTGTCGCACATGACCATCGTTGACCTCAAAGGCAGCCGCACCCGCGAATTTCTGCGTTTCTTATTGGCCAATGACGTGGCCAAACTGACAGTCCCTGGCAAAGCTTTATACAGCGGCATGCTGAATGAAGCCGGCGGCGTTATCGACGACCTGATTGTTTATTTCCTGACTGAAGATTTCTTCCGCTTAGTGGTGAACTCTGCTACCCGCGAAAAAGACTTAGCCTGGATCAACGCCCAAGCTAAAGCTTTTGACGTTAGCGTCACTGAGCGCCCTGAGTTTGCGATGATCGCCGTACAAGGCCCGAACGCCAAAGCCAAAGTCGCCACTATTCTTTCCGCTGAACAACAAGCTGCTGTCGCTGGCATGAAACCATTTTTTGGTGTGCAGGCCGGTGATTTATTTATCGCCACCACGGGTTACACCGGTGAAGACGGTTACGAGATCTCTGTACCAGAAGCTCAGGCCGCTGATTTCTGGCAAAAACTGTTAGATGCAGGGGTAAAACCAGCTGGTTTAGGCGCACGTGACACGCTGCGTTTGGAAGCTGGCATGAACCTGTATGGCCAGGATATGGATGAAACCGTATCGCCATTAGCCGCCAACATGGGCTGGACTATCGCCTGGGAACCGGCAGATCGTAACTTCATCGGCCGTGCTGCGCTCGAGCAACAAAAAGCTGCCGGCACTGCCAAACTGGTAGGCCTGGTGATGGAACAAAAAGGTGTGTTACGTCATGGTCAGCGCGTGGTTGTCGAAGGTGGCGAAGGTGAAATCACTTCTGGTACTTTCTCACCAACCTTAGGGTATTCTATTGCGATGGCGCGGGTCCCGGCTTTGACCGGCGACACGGCTGAAGTGGATATCCGTGGTAAATTAGTCCCGGTTAAAGTGGTGAAGCCGTCTTTTGTCCGCATGGGCAAAAAAGTCGTCTAAACTGGCTTTTGCAGAATTTTTACACAAATACTCAATAAAAAACGTCGAGTTAGGTCCGAGGAATAAATAAATGAGCAATATCCCTACCGAATTAAAGTATGCATCTTCTCACGAGTGGCTGCGCAGTGAAGGCAACGGTGTGTACACCGTAGGTATTACTGAGCACGCTCAGGACCTGCTGGGTGACATGGTGTTTGTTGAACTGCCAGAAGTTGGCGACTCTGTAGCCCAGGGCGACGACGTTGCAGTTGCTGAATCAGTGAAAGCTGCTTCTGACATCTACGCACCAATCGCCGGTGAAATCGTTGAAGTGAACGAAGCACTGACCGATTCTCCAGAGCTGGTCAACAGCGCACCTTACACCGACGGCTGGATGTTCAAAATCAAAGCGTCTGACGAGAGCGAAGTTGCCGGCCTGTTAGACGCCGCTGGTTACAAAAACGCCATCGACGAAGAATAAGCAAGGCGAAGAGCCAGCGCCGCAAAGCCCCGTTTTACGGGGCTTTGATTTAGCGGCCGGCATAGCCTTGTGGCCAGCGACAGCGACAGCGAACGCTGGCCGCTACTGAATTTCGGCAACCGGTGGCCCAAGCGCGGCCGGTTGCGTACAACAGCTTTTAAGTTCACAACCAGGAATCTCAGGCATGACCACTTCAGTCAAAACCCTGTCGCAACTTGCGAATCATCAAGAATTTATCGCCCGCCATATTGGTCCGGACGCTGAACAGA
>Ga0247724_1000326_pt1 | contig 11758 bp, 8 predicted proteins | sample OKSTACKMC2E_FD_182776 | JGI IMG/M metagenome (GOLD analysis project Ga0247724, IMG submission 182776) | Subsurface sediment microbial communities from gas well in Oklahoma, United States - OK STACK MC-2-E | ecosystem: Environmental > Terrestrial > Deep subsurface > Rock core/Sediment | place... | reverse complement strand
GCGCCGCCGACAAGATAAATCTTCACACGCTTTCCTGACAGGTGATTTTTTGCCATTATAACGCTCCAGCAACAATTGCGCTCCAGGTCTGAGCAGGAAGCCATGTACACCGCATTTTTTGGTCTGAACAGCCAGCCGTTTTCCATCGCGCCGAACCCTGAATTTATGTATCTGGGCAATCGCCACACTGAGGCGCTGGCGCATTTACGTTATGGGCTGGGCGATGCAGGGGGCTTTGTATTGCTGACCGGTGAAGTAGGGACCGGTAAAACCACGGTATCGCGGTGTTTGCTGGCCGAGTTACCGGCCAATACGCAAGTGGCTTTTATCCTCAATCCGACATTATCTGAACTGGAACTGCTGGCGGCGATTTGTGATGAACTGAAGATCCGCTACAAAAAAACCGACGCCAGCCTGAAACTGCTGACCGATAAAATCACCGGCAAACTGCAAAAAAACCATCAGGCCGGCATCAATACCATTCTGATCATCGACGAAGCGCAGCATCTGCAGCCGGCAGTGCTAGAACAGCTGCGTTTGCTGACCAACCTGGAGACCAATACCAAGAAATTACTACAAGTCATTCTTATCGGCCAGCCGGAGTTACAGCAGTTATTGCAACGGCAGGATTTACGTCAGTTAGCCCAGCGGATCACGGCGCGGTATCACTTAATGCCGCTGACCTTGCCTGAAGTGAAGTATTATGTCGAACACCGACTGCAGGTGGCCGGTTGCAGCAGACCGATATTTACCGAAGCGGCGCTGAAAAAATTATTTGAATTTTCCGGTGGTATTCCACGTCTGTTAAATTTGCTGTGCGACCGCGCTTTGTTAGGCGGCTACAGCCAGCAAAAAGCCCAGGTCGATGGCCGGTTAATTGAACTGGCGGCGGCGGAAATTCTGGCGATTAAGCCGGCTGCCGCCAAAGCGACGTTGCCGGTCTGGCTTTGGCCATTGTTGTTTGTGTTGTGTCTGGCGCTTGGCGTCAGTCTGTCCTTGTTATGGTTACAAACCTCAGTTTAACCGGAGTCTGGGTTTTTTATGTCGTTATTAATGGATGCACTAAAACAGCAGAATCAGACTGCCGCTGACACCGCCGCACCGCAAGCAATGCCGGGGCGCGGCTGGCAGTATCTGGCTATCGTTTTGTTGGTGCTGTGTGGTCTGGGACTGGGCTTTGCGCTGGCGTTTTGGCTGACGCAGCAACCTGCTGTTGAACCCGCGCCTGCTGTGGCGCCTGCACCCATCGCAGTGGTCAGTGCACCGGCTTTACCGCCGGCAAACCCTGGCCTCATCCTCAGTGATTTAACCGCAGTGCCAACGGCAGAAGAGCAGGAGGAACAGCTGGTGATTTCCGCCGAGCGCGGCGGATCCCAAGGCCAGAGCCTGGACGAGCAAGTCGCAGTGCTGGAACAGTTTGATGAAGGCACGCCGATGCAGGAAGCAGACCCGGACGCTCCTGTGGCAGATCTACCGGCACAACAGGCTGAACTCAGTGCTGATGAGGTGCCGCAGGAATTAAAAGACAAATTCCAATATGCGCTGGAGGCCGCCAAAGGTACGACTCGCCAGGTCAAAGTGACTGAACATGCCGCGCCGGCCCGCGATATACGCACACTGGATGACACATTACAACGTCAGATAGCGCCGCTACGGTTTGAAGCGCATGTGTATGCAACTGAACCCAAGCAGCGCTGGGTGAAAGTCAATGGTAAAGATTTACAGGAAGGCCAGTGGATCACGGCGGATATTCAATTAAAAGAAATCACGCCGAACTATGTATTGATGCAAACCGGCCGGCAGATGTTCAGTATGGAAGCCTTGTCGGAATGGTCGTACCGGCTGAAAACACAGCCTTGAATATCATTAAAAATACTGTCGCAGGTCGAGGGCAAATTCGCTCAGATCTGCGGCGCCGACAATTTGCTCCTCCGGTAGTTTGGCCAAATCTAATACCTTTGCCGGCAGATGATGCCGGTGCACACTGTGATAAAACAATTTCACTTTGGGTTTGTCGGCATATTTCGGATGATTTTCCAGTACCAGCGCCAGTTTGCCGGATTTCAGCCGCACGGCAGAACCTGGTGGATACAAACCAATCCCCAATAAAAACTGCTGTGTAAGCTTCGCGTCTAAGCTTTGTCCGGCTGATTTCAGCAGCTGAGCGCTGAGTTGCTGGGCACTGAGTTTATTTTGTTCCACTAGCTCTTGTAAGTTGGCGTAGCGATTGACGATGGCCAGCAGCTGCGCACCGGCAGATTGCTCAGCCAAAGGCGCCAGATGGCCCGCTACCGTATCCAGCACTTCCGCTGAGCAGGCAGACTGTTCCAGCAGCGCCAGGCTATAAGGCAGAGCTGCCAGATCTGTGGTTTGCTCCTGTGGAAATAGCTGCTTCAACTGCGCTTTGCCGGCGTCATGCAGTAACGCCGCCAGCGTGTATTGCTGCGCTGTGGTTTCCGGCAGTTGTAAGATCTGGCAGAACGCCGCCATCAGACAAGCACAACGTATTGCATGGCGCAGCAGCGCATCGTCTTCTTGCAGCACCTGTTGCAGATAGAGCAAAGCTTGCGGATTGCGGCTGCTACTTTCCAGCAGTTTGTCGCAATTCTGGCTGGGTTGGGTCAGGTCGACACTATCGGCGTGCGCCATTTTCTCAGAAGTGACAGCGGTTTGCTGACGGGTACTTTGCAAAGCCAGTTCAGTGCGGGCACATTCCTGCATGAAGTCGGTTCTGGGCTTTACAACCGGTGTGGCGCTCTCCGCTGGCGCGGCCGGCAGTTCTTTTGGTGGCGGCAGTTGCTGCTCCGGGTCGATAAATACCGCCGAAACACCTTTTTGTTTTAACGTTTCTATTAACAGTTCGCTACGAACCCAGCCGGCATGTTTGATCACGACATCGCCGGTTTGACTGGCAACGCCTGTGACATAGCTGCCCAGTTGCAGATCATCTATTGGTACCAGCTGTTTTGCCATTTGAGTTATCCGCGAAGCATGTCACTGCACATTAAGCAAAACTGTACCAAATTGCAAAGTCCGGTAGTTGGGTGTTGTACCTTGATGCTTCCCATCAGTGATACAAATAAAAAAAGGCCCGCACAGCTGGCGGGCCTTGATGGACGTGGACTGAGATTAAACCGCGTTGTCGCTCATCGTCATCAGCGAAGCGTTGCCGCCGGCTGCTGTGGTGTTGATAGTCACAGTTTTTTCCGTGACCAGACGGTGTAACAGGCGCTCATCCGCAGGTGTAGTCACCAGTGGTGAAATCGCGCCATCGCGGGCGGCAATCAGTTCACCGGTCAGCGCTTTGACTGCACTGCCGGCTTCAATCACTGCGGCCGCGACCAGCGTATTGCTGATCAGGGCTTTCAGTTGCGTCAGCTTCGCCACAACAAACAGCGCTGGCTGCAGATTGGCGTTCAGCAGCACTTTGCGCACAGCTTCCGCTTCGGCAAAGTCTTTGTCTTCCACTACCGCAACCACAGCGTTACCCGCTGCCAGAGCGGTCAGAACCGACAAGATCCAGTATTTAAAGCAGGCCGATTCGTCGCGAATACAGGCCACGACACCACGGGCTTCCAGGTGCAGTTGATTCGATTCACCGGTAGGCCCAGGCAGCTGAATAGGGGCCGCCAGTTCTTTTTCGATATGGCCAATCAGGCCACGCGCACTGGCCAGCACTTGCGCCAGATCGCCTTCCTGTTTCACCACCACGGCATTAGATGCCAGCTGGGCGAGGAACTGACGCATCACAGAGCTGCGCGCCGTGATGTCTTTTTTCTGCCAGTCGACCTGCGCTTTGGCTGCCAGCTGCAGGCTTTGCTGCAAGGCATTGTCATGGCCAGATGCGGCGAGCAGGCTGGCTTTTTTGTCTTCAGACAATGGTGCTTCAGTGACCTGCAGATTGTCTTTGATCAGACGTGTTAAGTAGAACGGACCACCGGCTTTTGGACCTGTACCGGACAAACCACGGCCACCGAATGGTTGTACGCCAACGACAGCACCAATCATATTGCGGTTGACGTAGATGTTACCGGCTTTGACTTCGCGCGCCACCTGCGCCGTCACTTCGGCGATACGGCTATGCACGCCCATGGTCAGGCCGTAGCCTGTTGCGTTGATCTGTGCAATCACATCGTCCAGCTGCTCTGCTTTAAAGCGGATGATATGCACCACAGGACCAAACACTTCGCGTTGCAACACCGCCAGATTAGCGATTTCATACAGTCGCGGTGCGAAGAAGAAATGACCTTCGCCAGCCGGAATTGGGCACTCGTAATGCAGTTTGGCTTTGCCTTCCAGATACTTCACGTGCGCGGTGAGGCCCGTCAGTGCTTTCTGGTCAATCACCGGGCCGACATCAGTGGATAACAATGACGGGTCGCCGACGTGTAATTCTTTCATTGCGCCTTTGATCATGTGAATGATCTTGTCGGCCACATCTTCCTGCAGGAACAGCACACGCAGCGCGGAACAGCGCTGACCGGCGCTCTGGAAGCCGGAAGAAACCACATCATCGACCACTTGTTCTGGCAGCGCGGTGGAGTCGACGATCATACAGTTCTGGCCACCGGTTTCGGCGATTAACGGCACCGGCTCGCCGCCCCGTTCGGCCAGTTTACGCGCGATCCAGCTGCCGGTTTCCGTTGAACCGGTGAACATCACCGCCTGAATGCGTAAGTCTGGTACCACGTGCTCACCAATAATACGGCCCGGCGCAATGGTCAATTCAACCACACCGGCCGGTAAGCCGGCGGCACGCCACAGTTCAATAGCGCGAATGGCAATTAACGAAGTTTGTTCGGCCGGTTTGGCAATCACAGTGTTACCGGCGGCAACAGCAGCAGTCACCTGACCTAAGAAAATTGCCAGCGGGAAGTTCCACGGGCTGATACACAGCACTACACCACGGCTTTGCACTGGCGTGCCGGTGAACATAGCTTCGGCACGGGCAGCATAATAACGACAGAAATCAACGGCTTCGCGAATTTCCGCCACACTGTCCGGCACGGTTTTACCCGCTTCTTTGACACAAATCGCCATCAGTTCGTCGCGGTGTGCTTCTAAAGCATCCGCTAAAACATTCAGCAGCCGTGCACGTTCAGCCACCGGTGTGCTGCTCCATGCCGGGAAAGCGGCTTCAGCGCGGTCAATGGCGGCTTTCATTTGTTCCGGCGTGTGGTGTTCGACATAACCAATCACCTGGGCATGGTTGGCCGGGTTACGCACTGCTTTGGCGCCTTCCACTGCAACACTTTGCGTCGCTGAGGCGAGCCAGTTTTGCATATTGTTGCGTAGTGGTGTGATGGCATCCACTTCAGTTAAATCAATGCCTTTTGAGTTTTTACGTTCATCGCCATACAGATTGACCGACAACGGGATCTGGGTATTGCGCTTGTGTTTCCAGCTACGCACCAGCTCGACCGGATCGGTCAGCAGGCTTTCAACCGGGATACTTTCGTCGACGATGTTATTCACAAATGAGCTGTTGGCGCCGTTTTCCAGCAGTCGACGCACTAAATAAGCCAGCAGGTCTGAATGCTCACCGACCGGTGCGTAAATCCGGCATGGTACTTTGTCTTCGGCCACGATTTGGTCATACAGCGCGTCGCCCATGCCGTGCAGGCGCTGGAATTCATAACCGGTGCGATCCGGTGCCATTTCCAGAATAGTGGCGGCAGTGTAGGCGTTGTGCGTGGCGAACATTGGGTAAATGCTGTCGCGGTAGTCCAGCAGTTTGCGCGCACAAGCCTGATAAGACACGTCAGTGGACGGTTTGCGGCTAAATACCGGGAAATCGTTGTGGCCTTCAATCTGGCTGATTTTGACTTCGCTGTCCCAGTACGCGCCTTTGACCAGACGCACCATCAGCTTGCGGCCAACCCGGACAGTCAGCTCGCGCAGCCACTCGATTAATGGCAGGCAACGTTTGGAGTACGCCTGAATGGCGAGGCCAAAACCTTCCCAGCCGGCTAAATCTTTGTCAGCGAATACAGCTTCGATCACGTCCATCGACAGTTCTAAGCGGTCGGCTTCCTCGGCGTCGACGGTGAAGCTGATGTCATAACCTTTGGCGGCTAACGCCAGGGTTTTTAAGCGCGGTACCAGTTCAGACATCACGCGGTCACGGTGCGAGAAACGGTATTTCGGGTGAATCGCTGATAACTTGACGGAAATGCCCGGGCTTTTCAGAGGGCCGCGTTTTTTCGCTGCGGTGCCGATGGCATTAATCGCCATCATATAACTCTGGAAGTAGCGGTCGGCATCTTCCATCGTGCGGGCGCCTTCGCCCAGCATGTCGTAAGAATAAGTGAAGCCTTTGGCTTCCAGTTCAGTGGCGCGTTCTACCGCTTTGTCGATGGTGGTGCCCATCACAAACTGGGTGCCCATGATTTGCATGGCGTAACGCACGGCCTGACGGATCACCGGCTCGCCGAGGCGGCCGCAGGTGCGTTTTAACAGGCCAAACTGGTCTTTTTTGTGCTCGTCGCTGTAGTTGACCAGTTTGCCGGTCAGTAACAGACCCCAGGCCGAGACGTTGACGAATAAGGATTCGCTGTTGCCTAAATGCGAACTCCAGTCACCGTTCGATAATTTGTCGCGGATTAAACGGTCGGCGGTGTGTTTATCCGGTACCCGCAGCAGCGCTTCGGCCAGACACATCAGCACCAGACCTTCTTCGGTCGACAGCGAAAATTCATTCAGCAGCGCATCCACACCGCCTTTGCCAATCTGCGCCTGGCGGATATTCACCACCAGCTGGCGGGCGCGTTCCCAGGCGCGGGAGCGGGCCTGATCGCCGATGTCGGCCAGCGGTAACAGAGTTTCCAGTACCTGAGCTTCGTCGGCACGATAGAACTGACGCAGGGTTTGACGCAATGGGCTTGGAGCGGGGAGGTCGCCGTGAAATAGCATAATTTTTATCCCGGTTGATTTAAAATAAATGCTGCATTTTAGTGAAAGCACTGCCGTATTTGGTGGCTAAATTTCGATTTAAACCCTACATAATTTGGTTTTATAATGCTTTAACCAGAAAAAATACGGAAACCGCTATGAATGCCAAAGGCCGGCCGTTAGACCGCATCGACAGAACCATTTTAGACACTCTGCAAAAGGATGGCCGGATTTCCAACGTCGAGCTGGCCAAACGCGTTAACTTAAGCCCCAGCCCTTGTATTGACCGGGTGCGTAAGCTGGAACAGGAAGGCTTTATCACCGGTTATGGCGCCAAGTTGTCGGCGTCGAAACTGGGCCTGGGTACTGCGGCTTTTATTCAGGTCACGCTGGACCGCACTACAGGCGCAATTTTTGACCAGTTCCGCGATGCAGTGGTGCAAATCGCCGAAGTAGCAGAATGCCACATGGTCGCTGGCGGTTTTGATTATCTGCTGAAACTGCGTTTATCCAGTATGGAAGCCTATCGTGCAGTGCTGGGGCGTATTGTTGATTTACCGGGCGTGCTGCAGACCCACACCTATGTGGTGATTGAACAGGTGAAACAGGATTCCGGCTTGCCGCTGGACGACAAAACGCCCGACAAAACCTGAAACCGTATCAGCCATGACAAATGTCATGGCTTTTGATGACAAAGCACACTGCCGGCAATTCGCTGGATTTAGGATACTCAGTTCATCAACTGACGGAGGTGTGCCATGCAAAACCACAAAACTTTAGACCAGCAACTGATTGAATTTCGTAGCAAACGTTATCTGGCGATGCCGTTGTCCGGAGCAATCATCTGGGCCTTGATTGGTGGTTTGTCTTTTGTGCTGACACCCTATCAGCAGGTGATGGCGACTTTTATCGGCACCGGTAGCATTATTTACCTGGCGATGGCGATTTCCCGCCTGACCGGTGAAAACATCAGTTTTCAGAGAAACACCGAGCGCAATTGGTTCGACACTGTGTTTCTGGCTGCAGTAGGGATGAGTTTTCTGGTGTTTGCCATCAGTATTCCGCTGTTTCTGGAAAACTACCAGGCACTGCCTTTTGCTTTAGCGGTGCAGACTGGGCTGATGTGGCTGGTGTTTGGTGTGTTGGCCAAAGCGCCGGTGGCTTATGTGCATACTATGGTGCGGACTGTGGCTTGTGTTGCGGCTTATCTGGCGCTGCCGGAGCATAGTTTCTGGTTACAACCACTAATTGTGGTGCTGTGTTACGGCTTTACCATTCCGGTGCTGGAGCTGCGGTATCGGGCACTGCAGGTGTCACCTGCGGCTGCTTCGGTTTAAAACGCAGAAATAACAAAGGGAGCCTCTGCTCCCTTTGTTATTTCTGCTGATTAAACCAGCAATGACATCTTACATCCAGCGATCATTGCGCCGGCGTTTTGGTGTGATCAACGGCAAAATCAGACCAAATAAAATGCCGCCTAATAAAATACCGCCGCCAATCACCATTTTATTCTGCAGTAATTCCGGGTTTTCCTCAGCCAGACGGGCAGTCAGTTGGGCCGTAGTCTGTTTGGCAAGCTCTGCCGCTTTAACGGCTTCGTCACGCTCAGCCTGAGCTTTGCTGACTTCGGACTGTAGCGTCTGCCGCTCCTGCTCAAACTGTGCTGCAATCATTTCCTGCTGGCTGAGCTGTTGTTTTAACGCTTCCAAGTTGGCTTTTGGGCTGGCGTTATAAGTGACATAGTCGCCGCTGAGCCAGCCTTCAGCACCGGTATTATCCCGGACTTTGACAAAGCCGTTGGCCGGATTGTCGCCAATAAAAGTTACAGATTCGCCTGCGCGGACCGTAGAAATAGTGCGGTATTCAGTCCCGGGGCCGGACCGTAACGGTGTACTTAAGCTATCAATAATAAAAGCAGGTTTTTCTGCAACCGCAGGTTTTGTGGTGGTGTCTGCCGCTGGCTGTGCGGCTGCGGGTGTGCTGGCCGCTGTGGTGGTTTGCTCCACCGCAGCCTGTTGGGCTGAGACAACAAAACTGGCCAGCAAGGTGGCGGCAATCGCAGATTTCAGAGTAGACATAACAAATCCCGGTGGGCTTAAGCAGCAACAAGCATGAATGCGCCCGATCATAGGGAGTTGTGCCGAGGATGACAAGCAAAAACACTTGCAGCATCAAAGGGGCTGGCTTAGTGTGCCTGACAATTACTGCTGCACAGGGTATCGGGTGTTATGTCACTGGAAGTGGAACTGAAATTGTTGTTACCGGCACAGCATGCTGCTGCCATTTTTGCGGCCCTGACAGACTATTGCCGTCAGCAGCTGGCCTCGGTGCAAGCCGCCGGCAGCAAGACGCTGCTGAACGCTTATTTTGATACCGCCGACCGCTGGTTTCGCCGCCATGACAGCGGCCTGCGCACCCGGCAGAAACAAGGCCAGTTTGAGCAAACGCTGAAGCTCGCCGGTCAGCAACATGGCGCTGCGCATATCCGGCCTGAATATAATGTGCCGGTCGGCGGCGTTGTGCCGGTACTAAGCGCATTTCCGGCCGAAGTCTGGCCAACAGGTACCGACGTCGCCGCCTTACAACAGCAGTTGGTTGAATTATTCCGCACCGATTTTGTCCGTGAGACCTGGTTACTACAAACCCAAGCCGGTGCCCGCATCGAACTGGTGTTTGATCAGGGCTTTGTCGCTGGCGGTGGTCATGAAGAGCCAATTTGTGAACTGGAGCTGGAATTACAAGCTGGCGCGGTCAGTGAAATATTCGCACTGTGCACGCAACTGCTGCAACGCTTTCCGTTGATGCTGGGCGTGCAGTCCAAAGCCGAGCGCGGTTATTTGCTGGCACAGCAAACACCGCTGTGCTGGCAAGAATTTGCGCCGGCTGACTCAACCGCAGATCTGCTCAGTAAATTCTTACGCAATCAATTGCTGGTAAGCCGGCAGCTTGCCTCCGATCTGCAGCTGTCGACACAATGGCAGCAGTGGCAGGCGCGGCTGGCGGCGGAACCTGCGGCTGCCGTGCTGTTTCAGTCCGCTGCAGCGCTGGGGCCGCAACCTGCATCGCAGGCGCTGCAACTGTGGTTGCTGCAATACAGTATCTGGTTGCTTGACCCTGCCACACTCAACAGTCACGTTTTAACCGCCTGATCCGGAGATTGATTATGGGATCGCTGTCGTCTGTCGTTTTGCCGGAATATCCTGCGGATTTGCAAGCGCCGCTGGCGTTGCAACGTGCTCAGCTTGATTTTGAACTGGAAAAAGCGCAGGAAGCCCAACTTCTGCAATTGCTCGCGGCCAGCCCCTTTATCGGTCGTTGTCTGAAACTTCAGCCACAGCTGTTGGAAGGGTTTCTCAGTGGGCAGGCCGGTTTCAGCGCACCGGACTGGTCGCAGCCGCATACCGAAGCGCAGGCAATGGCGGCGCTGCGGCGTTACCGCAACGCCAGTTTGTGTCAGTGTCTGGCCGACGATTTGTTGCGTGGTCAGTCCATAGCGCAAGCGCTGCTACGGGTGTCGCAGCTGGCGGACCAACTGATTAATCTGGCCTATCAATGGGCCTGGCAGGAACTGACGCCACAATGGGGCCAGCCGCTTGATGCTGCCGGACGCGTCATGCCGCTGTTAATCCTCGGCATGGGCAAACTCGGTGGTGGCGAGCTGAATTTATCCTCTGACATCGACCTGATTTTTGTTTACCCGGAAAACGGCGACACCCACGGGGGCCGGCGCAGCACTGAAAACCAGCAGTTTTATACCAAACTCGGGCAAAAAATCATTCTGCTGCTGAATCAAACCACAGCGGACGGTTTTGTTTATCGGGTGGATATGCGGCTGCGTCCTTTTGGCGACAGCGGCCCGCTGGTGCTGAGTTTTGCCGCCTTTGAAGATTATTATCAGGCGCAGGGCCGTGACTGGGAGCGCTACGCCATGCTCAAAGCGCGGATCTTAAATCCGGTGGCGCCTTTTGCTGCGGAACTGCAGGCGATGCTGAAGCCTTTTGTCTACCGGCGTTATATCGACTTCTCAGCCATTGAATCACTGCGCCGGATGAAGCAGCTGATTGAACAGGAAAACCGCCGGCGTAACCGCGTTGATAATATTAAACTCGGCGCCGGTGGTATCCGTGAAGTTGAATTTATCATTCAGACGTTGCAGCTGATTCGTGGCGGCCGTATCCCAGCTATTCAGCAGCCATCGATATTTGCCGCGATGCAGGCACTGCGTCAGGAAGGTTTGCTGGATGCTGAAGCTGAGCAAATGCTGCGTAGCGATTACCTGTTGTTGCGCCGTGTCGAGCACTGGTTACAAGGCTTGGACGACCAGCAAACCCAGACTTTACCGGCCGATACGCTGAGCCGGCAGCGGCTGGTGCTGGCGCTCGGTGCTCCCGACTGGCCGGCTTTGCAGCAGCAAATCAATGATGCTATGGCGCGTATTCATCAGCAGTTCCGTCAGGTGATTGCCCAGGAAGACAATGCCGAACCGCAGGAGTTATTGTTAGGCCGCCTGCTGTGGGACAGTGAACAGACTGCCGCTGAGCTGGCAGAACATCTGGATTGGCTGGATGTTGCGGCGGCGGAGTTGTTAATTCAGCAAGTTCAGCAATTTAAAACCGACAGCCAAAAGCGTCAGGTTGGGCCGCGTGGCCGCGAATTACTGGCCAAATTGCTGCCGCTGCTGCTGCATGTGGTGGCGCAGGAGCAAGCCGGGCCACAAGTGCTGGAGCGGGTGCTCGGCGTGCTGCGACAAATCGTGTCCCGCACTGCGTACCTCGAGCTGTTATTTGAAAATCCACCGGCGCTGCAGCAACTGGTGCGGCTCTGTGGCCGCAGTGGCTGGCTGGCCGAACATCTGGCGCGCTACCCA
>Ga0247724_1000322_pt1 | contig 11841 bp, 6 predicted proteins | sample OKSTACKMC2E_FD_182776 | JGI IMG/M metagenome (GOLD analysis project Ga0247724, IMG submission 182776) | Subsurface sediment microbial communities from gas well in Oklahoma, United States - OK STACK MC-2-E | ecosystem: Environmental > Terrestrial > Deep subsurface > Rock core/Sediment | place... | reverse complement strand
CTGACCACCTGAGTCGGAAACCACTGACATTGCTGATTGATCAGTAAAAACACTGTCACTAGTGCGACTGTGCCGAGCGGCACGATTTTTTTGCGTAAGTTCATCCGGCATTCCCCCCGAAAACGGCGATAAAGGCAGTATAACTAAATGCGAATAGTTATCAATAACAAAAATCGTTGGACCTGAGCAAAAAAATTGCTGCAGAGGGCAGGGCAGTAATAGCGGTATTTTGTGATATTATCACGTAAGTTTGCCCGCCACTGCCCCGGAGTTTTTATGCGCCATGAACGTATCCCGCTGATTTTATTAACTGGTTTCTTGGGTAGTGGCAAAACTACCTTGTTAAATCAGCTGGTGCAGTTGCCGGAGTTCAGCCGCACGCTGGTTATCATCAACGAATTTGGTGAAACCAGCCTGGACCATTTGCTGGTGAGTAAAAGCAGCCACGAGCAGATTGTTGAGCTGTCGAGCGGTTGTATCTGCTGCACTATTCGTGGCGATTTAGCCAAAACACTCAGTGATGCCACCTGGCGTTTTGCCCGTAACGGTGTGCGTCAGTTTGACCGGGTGGTGATTGAAACTACCGGCCTCGCCGAGCCGACACCAATACTGCAGATCATCAGCAATACCCCTAAACTCTATGACAGCTACCGGATGCAGGGCACTGTCACTGTGGTCGATGCAGTGAACGGCGCCGGCACACTGGCCACCCATACTGAAGCGCAAAAGCAGGTGGCGGTCGCCGATTTATTGCTGCTGAGCAAAACCGACCTTGCGACGGACGCCCAACAAGCTGCCACGCGTGAAGCGATGGCGGCGCTGAACCCAACAGCGCCGGTGCAGCTGGTGCTGCAAGGCCAGACGCAGGTTAATGAGATTTTGGCGCTGGACCATGCGGAGCCGGTGCAATCGACCGCGCCGCTGCACAGCTGGTTGCCAACAGAAAAGCTGAGCTTTGCACCGGTTAGTGGCAAACAAGGGCTGCTCCGCGCCGATCAATCCAGCGCAGCACCGGCCGATCTGAACCGTCACAACGACCGCATCCGCGCTTATTGTTATGTGCTGGAACATCCGGTCACTGCAGCGCAAATCGACCAGTGGCTGGACGCGCTGATGCCGGAACTGGGGCCACAGTTATTGCGCCTCAAAGCGATTTTAAATGTGGTGGGGTTTCCCGGTCCGCTGGTGGTACACGCGGTGCAACATCTGTTGCATCCGGCCGGCCTGCTGACCGAATGGCCGGATGCCGACCGGCGCTGTAAGCTGGTGTTTATCACCGACAATTTAAGCGCGGAACGGCTGGAACAGAGCCTGCAGTTATTGCAATAAACGACAGGCTTATTTGCCAGAGATTGCTCTGGAGGTTGACGGCGCCTGGTTTTGCTCCCGGAACTGGCTCGGCGTCACCCCTTCCAGCCGCTTAAAGAAGGTGTTAAACACTGATTTGCTGTTAAAACCCACCGCAAAATAAATGTCGGTAATGGTCTTGGCGGCAGGGCCATGCTCAGCCAACAGGCGTTTGGCCTCGGCGATGCGGTAGCTGTTGATGTACTCATAAAAATTCTGCTGATAACGCTGCTTGATAGTCAGCGACACTTTTTTTGCCGGATAACCGGCCGCGTCGGCCAGTTTATCCAAAGTAATATCCGGGTTGGCGTAAAAGCGCTGCTGCGTCATCAGTTTGTCCAGCTGCACCGCAATGGCGTCGTCATACAACACTGTGGTTTCTTCTTTGGCTTCAAACAGCGGCTGCTCGCGCACCGGTTTGACGCCGACAAAAGAGGTAAAGCGCAGGAAAATCAAAATGTTCAGCGCAACAAAATTCAGGTAATAACTGGACAGCCCCACCACGTTCAGCAGGTCCATATTAAAATCGTCAGCCAGAAAACCATAAAGTTTCAGACACACCAGCACAGTATCCAGCGTAAAAATGGTCAGGAAACTGAGCAACATCAGTTTCAGCCAATACATGTCAATAGTTTTTAAATCGGCCTGTTCGTGGCGAAGCTGTTCGCGGTAACGCCATACCAGCAGAAAACACCAAAGCACATAACCGGTGCGGACAAAGCGCCCCAGCGTTTCTACATACAAATGTGGCGACGAATAAGCGATATGCTGGCTGTGGATCAGCTGTGCCTGGCTTTGCTGGTCCAGCGCATAAAAATTCCACACCATATGCAGCAGATAAATGACCAGTGGCAGCAGATGCCAGCTGTGTTTGGGCCGCAGCTGTACGTCTTTGTACAACAAAGCGCGGACAAAGAAATACAACAGCGGGCCGTCAAGGTAATAAGCAAAACTGAAGATAAAAAACAGGTCTGGCGAAATTTCCAGTAACCAGATGCGGAACTGTTTGCCCCAGAACATCAGCTCGTGCAGCGGGATAAGGCAATGGCACAACAAAAACGCCACCAGCAGCGCATTGCTGAGGCTGGGTTTTTTCGCTGATGCGGCCAGCAGCAACGCCAGCAGCAGACATTCAAATGCTGTCAGCACCATCAGCAGGTCGTGGAAATTAAACAGAATGGTATCCATACAACTTCTTTTTTGCAGGCGTAATTCAGGGCGCTGGTTCGCACCAGTCCGGTGCAGCATTCTTTTTACTATGCGACAGCGGGCTGATACCAGCAAGCGAATTTTCGGTGACTAATGCTCTTTCCATTTAATTGTGACCGATTCAGTCAGAATTAAGTGGAAAGAGCACTGGCCCCGGACCTTGGTCTTATAGCCACAGCGCTTGTTTCTGTTATGGTGTTTTTTGCAGTGCTGAAGCTGTTGTTATTACAAAAATCAGCAACAGGTCAGAGCTGTATAGATTAAAAAACAAGTTTCTACATCTTATTGAAAAATAACAAAAAACATTCATGCGAACGCGTTTGAATTAAGTCGAACCATAAAATTTCGCTTTTTTTCGCGGGTATGACCTGATTCAAACGACAAAGCGCCGGCCGGGCGTTAAGCATGACAATGGCACTCGGGCAAAGACCCTTTGCAGGGTGAAGGCCCGATACAATAACAGATGCAGTGCCGGCATCAGCAGGATAAGGAAGACACACCATGCAGAAAACCAGACTGAGCCGCGCTGTGGCGCAAGTGCTCGGCGTGGCCGTCGGCGTCAGCATGCTCCCGATGACAGGACATGCACAACAAGCCAAAGCCAACGATAGCAAAAACAACACTGACCAGATTGAAGTGATATCGGTGACTGGGATCCGCCGCAGTATGGAAACCACCATCGACATCAAAAAAGCCGAGACCTCTATCGTTGAAGCGGTATCCGCTGAAGACATCGGTAAATTACCGGACCAGAGTATCGCCGAATCTTTAACCCGCTTATCTGGCCTCGCCGGTCAGCGCGTCAATGGCCGGGTACAGGTGATTTCTATCCGCGGCCTGGCACCCGATTTCTCCACCACCACGTTAAATGGCCGGCAACAGGCCAGTGCCGGTGATAACCGCGCCGTGGAATATGACCAATACCCGTCAGAGCTGATTAACGGCGCTGTGGTGTATAAAAGTTCGGACGTAGGCATCGCCGGCATGGGCTTGTCAGGCACCGTCGACATGCGCACCATCCGGCCGCTGGCGCACGGCGAGCAGGCCGTGGTGTTTAACCTGCGCAGTGAAACCGGCTCTATCGACCAGCTGCACCCGGAAGTGTCGAAAAATGGCTGGCGCGGCAGTGCGTCTTACATTGACCAGTTTGCCGACGACACTATCGGCGTCGCCATCGGCTACGCCCATATGGATACACCGACGCAGGTCCAGCATTACAAAGCCTGGGAATGGAATACCGTCGAAAACGCTTTAGCCGGTACCAGTAACGATGACGCGCTGGGTCTGGTCGGCCAGGAAGTCACAGCAGTAGCGCGTAATCAGGTGCGTGACGGCGTGATGGCGGTGCTGGAATACAAACCGAACGACAACTTTCACAGCATCGTCGATGCCTATTATTCCAAATTCTCGCAGGATGAAGTGATGCGCGGCGCCATGTGGTTCAGCAACCAGTGGACCGGTGATGGCATGGAGTTTTTAAATCCGCAGTTTGATAATTTTGGCGGCACTAAAGTGGTACGCAGCGGCGTAGCCACCAATATCAGACCCGTGCTGCGTAACGATTTGAACACGCGCGACGATGAACTCAAAGCGCTGGGCTGGAACAACAAATGGAAGCTGGACCGCTGGACCATCGACGCCGACTTGTCTTATTCCGGTTCAGAACGCGACGAGCAGGTGCTGGAAACTTACGCCGGTTTAGTGCCAACGGGCAGTTTTGACAACATCGGCTTTGCGCTGGAACCTGAAGGTTTCCCGGTGTACACGCCGGGCATTGATTACACCGACGTTAACAAAGTGCAGCTCAGTGACCCGGCACCATGGGGCGGTTGGGGCCATGACGGCGCTATCCGCTTCCCGCATGTCAAAGAAACCATCAAAGAAGCTGAACTGAATGCGCGTTACGAATTAAGCGACGGCGCGTTCAGCAGCGTGGATATCGGTGCCAACTACACCAAACGGCAAAAAGATAAAGAAGTCGATGACAACGACCTGTTCCTGAAAAACAACAGAGCGCCGGTGAAAGTCGACCCGTCGTTGCTGGTGTCGCCAACCTCCTTGGGTTTTGCCGGCATCAAAGGCGTGATCTCCTACGACATCATGCCAACGGTAAACCGCTATTACGACATTAAACCTATTCTCGATACCAACCGCTGGAACAAAGCCTGGGGTGTCGATGAAGAAGTACTGACCAGTTTTATCAAGCTCAATATTGACACTGAGCTGTGGGGCAAACCACTGAAAGGCAATATCGGCAGCCAGTTTGTCCGCACCGATCAAAGCTCGAGCGGTTACCTCGCCAGCGATTACAAGCCGGGCAATCCGTCCACACTGACTCAGGTTGAAGCCGGTAAAACTTATAACGACGTGCTGCCGGCACTGAACCTGTCGATGGAAGTGCTGGATGACCAGTTTGTCCGGCTGGCGGCCGGTAAAACCATGGCCAGACCGCGGATGGACGAAATGCGTGCCAACATCACCGCCGGAGTCGGCGTGGATTCACGGCGCTGGAGCGGCAGCTCGGGTAACCCTGAACTGGAGCCGTGGCGCGCCAAAGCGCTGGATCTGACGTACGAAGTGTACCTCAATGACACCAGCTATATCGCCGGTGGCGCTTTCTACAAAAAGCTCGACAGTTATATCTACACGCAAAACTTTGATTTTGATTTCAGCAATGCGCCGAATAACTCGACGGTGATCCCAATCAGTCCTATCGGCAATATGAGCCGGCCGGCGAACGGGGAAGGCGGCAGCCTGCGCGGATATGAGCTCAGCATGTCGTTGGATTTAGGCAGTTTTTACCTGCCGCTCAGCGGTTTTGGTTTTATCGGCAGCCAGTCATGGACCGATTCGAGCATCAAACCGGACGGGCCTAATACCTCGACCAAACTGCCGGGCTTATCTGACCGCGTGCGTGACCTGACGCTGTATTACGAACGCGACGGGTTCTCGGCGCGGGTCAGTCAGCGTTATCGCTCGGCGTTTCGTGGTGAAGTGGTACAGCTGTTTGCCACCCGCGGTTACACCGAAGTGCTGGCCGACCGCCAGGTTGATGCGCAGCTCAGTTACAGCATTGACGACGGCACTTTTGCCGGCCTCACGCTGTTGCTGCAGGCCAACAACCTGACCAACTCGCCTTATACCACCCGGATGAATACGTTGCAGGAAGGCGGCGGTTATTTCCCGGAAGTGTATGAGGAATACGGCCGGCAGTACCTGTTTGGCTTCAGCTACAAGCTGTAACGCCTGGCGGCGGCGTGTTGTTCTCCCAGAGCCACGCCGCCGCATTTTCATGTGTTTTACAGGAGGCCTGCTGTGCAACAGGGACCTATCCGCAAAATTGTAATTGTTGGCGGCGGTTCGTCCGGCTGGATGAGCGCGGCGTTGTTATCGAAGTTATTACGTAACCGTGATGGTGCGCTTGCAAAGATTTGTCTGGTCGAATCAGAACAGATCGGCACCGTCGGTGTTGGTGAAGCGACTATTCCGGCGATCAAAGTGTTTAATCAGCTGTGTGGCATCGACGAGCGTGAGTTTATTCAGGCGACCGGCGCCACCTTTAAGCTCGGCATTGATTTTGTTCATTGGGGCCAGCAGGGTGAGCGTTATTTTCACGCTTTTGGCGCTATAGGCCGCAGCTGGGAATGGCTCAGTTTTCATCAGTACTGGCTGGCGCTGCGCGAGGCCGGGCTGGCGCAGCCGTTTGACGACTATTGCATCGGTGCTGTGATGGCGCGCGAGCAGCGTTTTATGCAGGCTGATTTAAGCCGGCCGCAGTCACCGGTCAGTCAAATCGCTTATGCCTATCATTTTGATGCCGGCTTGTATGCGCAGTTTTTGCGCCGCCACAGCGAAGCACGCGGCGTGACCCGCATCGCCGGCACTATCAGCGCGGTGACGCGTCACGCCCATAACGGTCATATTCATCAGCTGGTACTGGACGATGGCCGGGTTATCGACGGCGACTTGTTTCTCGACTGTTCCGGCAGCCGCGCTTTGTTACTGGGTCAGACGCTGGGCGTCGGCTACGACGACTGGTCACACTGGCTGCCGAACAACAGCGCTCTGGCTGTGCCTTCGGCTGCGTTGCCAGCGTTACCGCCATTTACCCGTTCAACGGCGCACGCCAGTGGCTGGCAATGGCGTATTCCGCTGCAGCACCGCACCGGCAACGGCATGGTGTTCGCCAGTGATTTTGTCAGTGACAGCGCGGCCGAACAGTTACTGTTAAGTTCGCTCGACACGCCGGCACTGGCGGCGCCAAAGCTGATTCGTTTTACCACAGGGCAGCGCAAGCAGATGTGGTGGGGCAATTGTGTCGCGATAGGCCTTGCCAGTGGCTTTTTAGAGCCGCTGGAGTCGACCAGTCTGCATCTGGTGCAAACTGCCGTAACCCGGCTGGTGAACTTGTTTCCGGACCTGTCGTTTCAGCAGGCCAATATCGATCACTACAATAGCCTGGCAGCGACTGAAATGGCCCAGATCCGCGATTTTATTATCGCGCACTACAAAGTAACCCGGCGCAATGACAGTGAATACTGGCGGTATTGCCAGCGCATGGCGCTGCCGGACAGCCTGGCGCAGAAAATGGAGATCTTTGCTGCGTATGGCCGGGTGTACCGGGTAGCGGATGAACTGTTCCGCGAAGACAGCTGGGTGCAGGTGTTGCTGGGGCAGGGCTTGTGGCCAACCCGGCCGGACCCGTTATGTCAGCAAAAGAGCCTGGCTGAAATGCAGGATTTCGCTGAATCCACGGCGCAGGTGATTGCCGCCTGCACCGCACAAATGCCGACCCATAGTGATTTTATCCGCAAAGTTGCGCCTTTTAGCGCCGCAGCACCGCTGTGCTGAAGCGGACACAGGAGTTTAAGTTGAGAATGAAGTTTTCACCCAGCGCAGTGCTGGCTGCTGCGCTGCTGTTGGCTGCGCCGGCAGGCGCTCAGCCGCAGGGCCAGTTCAGTGGGCAACTACAGGGCTGGTTGAGCCGCGCTGATCAGCAGCTGCTGCTCGCCACAGACCCGCAGCATTTTTTACGACCGGCGGCACCAGATGCCGCTTTGGTCAGTATCAACAGCGCACAGCGCTTTCAGTCAATGCGGGGCTTTGGTTACACCCTGACCGGCGGCAGTGCGATGCATCTGATGGCATTACCTGCGGCACAGCGCGCGGCGTTATTGCAGGAACTATTTGGCCCAGAGGGCATAGGTGTGTCTTATCTGCGTTTAAGCCTTGGTGCTTCAGATTTAGACCCGCAGCCTTTTAGTTACAATGACTTAGCGCCCGGCGAAACTGACCCGACGCTGAAAAAGTTTTCGCTGGCACCGGATGAGAAGCAGCTCATCCCGCTGCTGAAACAAATTCTGGCGATAAGGCCAGATCTGCAATTGCTCGCCAGCCCCTGGTCGCCACCAGCCTGGATGAAAACGAATCAGAGCACAGTCGGCGGCGAATTGCTGGAGCAGTATTACCCGGCCTATGCACAGTATTTTGTCCGTTATTTGCAAGGCATGGCGGCGCATGGTATCCGCATCGGCGCTGTGACAGTGCAAAACGAACCGCTGCACCCGGGCAATAACCCGAGCCTGCTGATGCACGCCTGGGATCAGGCTACTTTTGTCGGCAAGCACTTAGGGCCAGCTTTTGAGCAGGCCGGCCTTGCTACTGACATTCTGATTTATGACCACAACCCGGACCATGTCGAATATCCGTTGGCGGTGCTGAGCGACCCGGTCGCCCGGCGTTACATCAAAGGCTCGGCTTTTCATTTGTATAACGGCAGCATCACTGAGCTTTCCAGGCTGAAAGCGGCTTATCCGGATAAGGATATTTATTTTACCGAACAGTGGGTTGGCGCCAATTCCGACTTCGGCGGCACCCTGATGTGGCATACCGAACATTTGCTGATTGGTGCTGTCGGGCAGCATGCCCGTACTGTGCTGGAGTGGAATCTGGCGGCCGATGCGGACTACAAACCTTTTACGCCGGGCGGTTGCAGCGAATGTCTAGGGGCTCTGACTATCACCGCTGGCAAAAAAGGGGCTGAGGCAAACATTCAGCGCAATGTGGCCTATTACGTCATTGCCCACGCCGGCAAGATCGCACCTCCGGGCTCAGTGCGTATCGGCTCAAAAGACCCGCTGCCGCAGCTGTTACAGCTGGCTTATCAGCGGCCGGATGGCCGGGTCGCGCTGTTGCTGCAAAACCAGGCCGACAGCGCGCAGACAGTCCGGCTGGCGCTGGACCAGCGTGCCTATGACTGGTCATTACAATTACCGCCGCACAGTGTGCTGAGTCTGATCCTTCCCGCTGCTGCAGGAGCAAAATAATGCTGACATGCCGATTTAAAACCTGCGCTTCCCTGCTGTTACCGGCACTTGGCTGCACTGTGCTGCTGGCCTGTGCGCCACAACCGGCTGAACATGCCGCGCAAACCACATTGCAAACTAAGGCGCCGGTGCATCCGGCCTGGCCGAAGTTAAGCCCGGCGCGCAAGGCGGACCCGAAGCTGGAAGCGCGGATAGATTCGATATTACAAAGCCTGACACCGGCGCAGAAAGTGGCGCAAATCATCCAGCCGGACATTCGCTGGATGAGCGTAGACGACATGCGCCAATATGGTTTTGGCTCTTATCTAAATGGCGGCGGCGCCTTTCCCGGTGACAATAAAGCCGCCACGGCCGCACAGTGGTTAGCACTTGCTGAGCAGATGTATCAGGCCGGGCTGGATGCAAGCCTGGACGGTGTCGCTATCCCGCCGCTGTGGGGGACTGATGCAGTGCATGGCCACAACAATGTGCGGGGCGCGACAGTGTTTCCGCACAATATTGGCCTGGGTGCCAGCGGCAATGCTGAGTTGGTCGAAGCTATAGGCCGCGCCACTGCCGCTGAAGTAGCCGCCACCGGTATTCAATGGATTTTTGCGCCGACTGTGGCGGTGGCCCGCGACGACCGCTGGGGCCGCAGTTATGAAAGTTACAGTGAAGATCCGGCGCGGGTGCGCACTTTAGGCGCGGCGTTGGTGCGGGGTATTCAGGGCAATGTGCAGGCGGCAGACTGGCTGCAGGGGCCGTCGCGTCTTGCCACTGCCAAACATTATCTCGGCGATGGCGGCACTGCAGGCGGTCGCGATCAGGGCAATACCATATTGGATGAGGCTGAACTGGTGCGGTTGCATGCACAGGGTTACCTGAGCACGTTAGAGGCCGGTGTGCAGACCGTGATGGCGTCCTTTAACAGCATTCACGGCAGCAAAATGCATGGCAACCGTTATTTGCTCACTGACGTGTTAAAACAACAACTGGGTTTTGACGGTATCGTGGTTGGCGACTGGAACGGCCATGGTCAGTTGCCGGGTTGCAGTAATCAGCGCTGCGCTGCGGCTATTAATGCCGGCATCGACATCATCATGGTGCCGGAAGACTGGAAAGCGATGTACCAGAATACGCTGGCGCAAGTGGCGGCCGGCGAGATAAGCCAGGCGCGGCTTGACGATGCCGTACGGCGTATTTTGCGCGTGAAACTACGCAGTGGTTTATTTGACCACAGTCCGGCGCAAATTGCCGGTGCCGGCGATCAGCAGCTGATTGGCCATCCGGCACATCAGGCCTTAGCGCGTGATGCGGTGCGCCAGTCACTGGTGCTGCTGAAGAATAATGGCGGGCTGTTACCGCTGGCGCCGAAGCTTCGCGTATTAGTGGCCGGCGACGGTGCGGATTCAATCCCCAAGCAAAGTGGCGGCTGGACAGTGTCCTGGCAGGGGACCGGCACCAGTAATGCCGACTTTCCGCAAGGCCGCACTATCTACAGCGGCATCGCTGCACAGGTGCAGGCCGCCGGTGGCCAGGCTGAACTGAGTCCTGCTGGCCGTTACCAGCAAAAACCCGATGTGGCTATTGTGGTGATCGGCGAAAACCCCTATGCCGAATTTGACGGTGACGTGGCCAGCCTCGATTATCAGGCCGGCCAGAATCAGGATGAAGCGCTGCTAAAACGCTTAAAGGCTGAAGGTATCAAAGTGGTCACGGTGTTTTTATCCGGCAGGCCGTTTTGGGTGAACCCGGAGCTGAATGCCTCTGATGCTTTTGTCGCAGCCTGGTTGCCGGGCAGCGCCGGTGATGCGGTGGCTGAGCTGTTATTCCGCCGGCCGGACGGCAGTGTGCCCTATGATTTTCATGGTACTTTGCCATTTACCTGGCCAAAGACCCCGGACAGTCAGCCGTTAAACGCCGGCGATGCGGCCAGCGTGGAGAAAGTGCTGTTTGGTCTTGGTTATGGCTTACGGTATCAGCCACAGACCGCGGGCGCAGTGCCGCAAGATTTGCCGTTATTGGACGAAACCACAGTCGCCAGTGTGAAAGCCACCACGCAACTTGCTTTGTTTGAAAGGCGTCCGGCCGCGGGGCTGAGTTTACAAATTGCTGGCGCCGATGGTGTCGCCAGCGACGTGACCGCGAATCAGGCAGCGGCCAGCGATGGCAGCCTGTTGCTGCGCGCCGTGAACTGGCAAAAACAGGAAGACGCATTAGCGCTCAACTGGCAACAGGGCGGGGCGACTTTGCGGTTGCACAGCAGCGCTGCACTGGATTTAAGCAGCTATGGCCAGCTGGTGTTTGACCTGAAATGGTCACAGGCACCGACCCGGCCGGTCACGCTGGCGATGTCCTGTGGCAGTGGTTGTGGTGGTCGTCTGGATCTCGGTGCAGTACTTGATGCCAAAGCCGCCGGGCAGTGGCAAAAAATCACGCTGGACTTAGCCTGTTTCGCCAAAGCCGGTGTGGCGCTCAATCACCTGTACCAGCCTTTTGTGCTGCAAAGTGAAGGCGCATTTATTCTGAGCCTGGCCAATATCCGCGTCACGCCGGCAACAGCGGCAGCTGATATCAGTTGCCCCTAGTGACTCAGACGTTAAATCAGCAATGCGTCCGGCCGGATTATTCCGGCTGGCCGCTTTTTTCTGCCGCCGCTTTTAACGCCTCGTAACCGCCGGCGTTATGCACATTGGTGTAGCCGAGTTTTTTCAGCGCCGCTTCGGCGAGGCCAGAGCGGCGTCCGGAGCGGCAATACAGCTGGATCTCGGCAGTTTTGTCCTGCGTCACAGCACCAATTTTTGCCGCGATATCGGTGTGGACAATATTCACTGCCCCTTCCAGGTGGCCGGCCTGAAATTCTTCGGCGCTGCGCACATCTATCCAGATTTTGTCTGCTGCCAGCACAAGCGGAGCGGTAAAAACAGACAAGCCAAGCAGCGCGCTGGCGCAAAGCAGTTTGAACGCGTTCATCAACAGC
>Ga0247724_1000321_pt1 | contig 11889 bp, 13 predicted proteins | sample OKSTACKMC2E_FD_182776 | JGI IMG/M metagenome (GOLD analysis project Ga0247724, IMG submission 182776) | Subsurface sediment microbial communities from gas well in Oklahoma, United States - OK STACK MC-2-E | ecosystem: Environmental > Terrestrial > Deep subsurface > Rock core/Sediment | place... | reverse complement strand
CCGGAGATACGCGCCAGCAGTGCGGCGGATGCGGTGTTGACGTCCACGCCGACGGCGTTCACGCAATCCTCGACCACCGCGTCCAGCGAGCGCGCCAGCTTCAGTTGCGACACGTCGTGCTGGTACTGGCCGACGCCGATGGATTTCGGGTCGATCTTCACCAGCTCGGCCAGCGGGTCCTGCAGGCGGCGGGCGATGGACACCGCGCCACGCAGCGACACGTCCATGTCCGGGAATTCGCGGGCGGCCAGCTCGGAGGCGGAGTACACCGAGGCGCCGGCCTCGGAGACCATCACCTTGGTCAGCTTGAGCGCCGGCAGCTTCTTGATCAGGTCGGCGGCCAGCTTGTCGGTCTCGCGGCTGGCGGTGCCGTTGCCGATCGAGATCAGGTCCACCGCGTGCTTGGCGCACAGCTTGGCGAGGATGGCGAGGGTGCCGTCCCAGTCGTTGCGCGGCGCGTGCGGGTAGACGGTGGTGGTTTCCAGCACCTTGCCGGTGGCGTCGACCACGGCCACCTTGCAGCCGGTGCGCAGGCCCGGGTCCAGCGCCAGGGTGGCGCGCGGACCGGCCGGGGCGGCCAGCAGCAGGTCGTGCAGGTTGCGCGCGAACACGGTGATCGCCTCGTCCTCGGCCTTCTCGCGCAGCTCGCCGAGCAGGTCGGTTTCCAGGTGGGTGTAGAGCTTGACCTTCCAGGTCCAGCGCACCACTTCGCCCAGCCACTTGTCGGCGGCGCGCCCGCGCTGCTCGATGCCGAAGCGCTCGGCGATCATCAGCTCGCACGGGTGCAGGGTGCCGGGCGCTTCGTCGCCGACCTTGAGGCTGGCGCCGAGGATGCCCTCGTTGCGCCCGCGGAAGATCGCCAGGGCGCGGTGCGACGGCACGCTTTTCAGCGGCTCGTCGTGCTCGAAGTAGTCGCTGAACTTGGCGCCTTCGGTTTCCTTGCCGGCGACCACGCGGGCGCTCAGGGTGGCTTCGTGCTTCAGGAAGGAACGCAGCTTGTCGAGCAGGCTGGCATCTTCGGCGAAGCGCTCCATGAGGATGTACTTGGCGCCTTCGAGCACGGCCTTCACATCGGCGAAGCCCTTCTCGGCATCGACGAAGCGCGCGGCCTCGGTTTCCGGGTTGAGCGTCGGGTCATTGAACAGGCCGTCGGCCAGCTCGCCGAGGCCGGCTTCCAGGGCGATCTGGCCCTTGGTGCGGCGCTTCTGCTTGTATGGCAGATAGAGGTCTTCGAGACGCGTCTTGGTGTCGGCTTCGTTGATCTCGCGGGTCAGCTCGGGCGTCAGCTTGCCCTGTTCCTCGATGCTGGCGAGGATCGCCGCGCGGCGCTCGTCCAGCTCGCGCAGGTAGCGCAGGCGTTCTTCCAGGTGGCGCAGCTGGGTATCGTCCAGGCTGCCGGTGACTTCCTTGCGGTAGCGGGCGATGAAGGGCACGGTGGAGCCCTCATCAAGCAGGGCCACGGCGGCGGCGACCTGTTGCGGGAGGACGCCGAGTTCGGCGGCGATACGCTTGTTGATGCTATCCATGAAACCTACCTGACAGAATTACCACGCCGAGGCCGACGCGAAAGCGCCGCATTATAAACACCGCCCCGGAAGGGCATGGGAACCGTTCGTGGGAAAAATCTGCTAACAATGGGCGGGGCCGGGCCTGGGCGGCCTTCAGCCATAATGCGGCCACAGTCAAAGGGGAAATTGCATGAGCACCGCTGCCGCGCCGGAAGGCGAAAAAATCCTGATAGTCGATGATGATCCCGGCCTGCGCCGCCTGCTGGAGCGCTTCCTCAGCGAGCAGGGCTACCGCGTGCGCGCGGTGGAGAACGTCGAGCAGATGGATCGCCTGCTGGCCCGCGAACTGTTCCAGCTGCTGGTGCTCGACCTCATGCTGCCCGGCGAGGACGGCCTGTCCGCCTGCCGTCGCCTGCGCGAGGCGAACAACCAGATGCCGATCATCATGCTCACCGCCAAGGGTGACGAGGCCAGCCGCATCCAGGGCCTGGAAGGCGGCGCCGACGACTACCTGGCCAAGCCGTTCAACCCGCGCGAGCTGCTGGCGCGGATCAAGGCCGTGCTGCGCCGCCAGGCGCCGGTGGTACCGGGCGCGCCGGCCAGCGAGGACGAGACGGTGAGCTTCGGTGAATACGAGCTGTCGCTGGCCACTCGCGAGCTGAAGAAGGGCGACGAAGTGCACATGCTTACCACCGGTGAGTTCGCCGTGCTCAAGGCCCTGGTCCAGCATGCCCGCGAGCCGCTGACCCGCGACAAGCTGATGAACCTGGCGCGTGGCCGCGAGTGGGATGCCCTGGAGCGTTCCATCGACGTACAGATCAGTCGCCTGCGCCGGCTTATCGAGCCGGACCCGTCCAAGCCGCGCTATATCCAGACCGTCTGGGGCGTGGGTTACGTGTTCGTGCCGGATGGCAGCAAGTGAGGCATCCCGGCGCGTGCTGCTGAGAAATGGCCTGCAGGTAGTTTTGCTCGGCGGCTTGAGCAGTCTGGCGCTGCTGGTCTTTTATGGGATCGGTCATGAGCTGGCACTGCAGCAGGGTCGCCATCTGCGTGGCGGCGTGGCCTGGGGCCTCCTGGTCAGTGCCTTGCAGCTGGGCTGGTTCCCGCTGCTAGTGCTGCTGCAGAATGCCGGCGCGTTGCTATGGCCATTACGGCGCCTGCAGTTGGCACTCGGGAGCATGGCCCTGTTCGCGCTGCCGTTGCTGATATTTGCTCCACCCTGGGGCAACTGGAGTCACCCCTATCGATCTGCCTACCTGTTGTGTTGCGCCGCCGCAGGCATCGCGCTGTCCTATGCAGGTCAGGTCCTTTTGCAGCATTGGCACACTCGCCGCTCTGGCGACCGGTACATGGCGAGCTAAATGAAAACCCCCGTCTGGTTCCCGCAAAGCTTCTTCGCTCGCACCCTGTGGCTGGTGCTCATCGTCGTGCTGTTTTCCAAGGCACTGACCCTGGTCTACCTGATGATGAACGAGGACATGCTGGTCGACCGCCAGTACAGTCACGGTGCGGCGCTGACCCTGCGTGCCTACTGGGCCGCGGAGCCGGAGGACCGTGCGCACATTGCCGAGGCGGCGACGTTGAGCCGCGTGGAGCAGGACAAGGTGCCGGCGACCGAGCAGCACTGGCCCTATTCGGAGATCTTCCTGCGTCAGATGCAGGCCGAGCTGGGGCCGGACACCGAAGTGCGAGTGCGCGTGCAGAGCCCGCCGGCCCTGTGGGTAAGGGCGCCGAGCCTGGGGCCGGACTGGCTCAAGGTGCCGCTCTACCCGCACCCGTTGCGCGGGCAGAAGATCTGGAGCGTGCTGGGCTGGTTCCTTGGCATCGGTCTGCTGTCCACCGCCGCCGCCTGGATCTTCGTGCGCCAGCTCAATGCCCCCCTCAAGCGCCTGGTGTTCGCCGCGCGTCAATTCGGCCAGGGGCGCAGCGTGCGCCTGCCAGTCAGCGATACGCCCAGCGAGATGGCCGAGGTGTATCGCGCCTTCAACCAGATGGCCGAAAACATCGAGCAGGGCGCGCGCGAGCGTGAACTGATGCTGGCCGGCGTCTCGCATGACCTGCGCACGCCGCTGACGCGCCTGCGCCTGTCGCTGGAGATGCTGGGGGGCGATGCCGAGATGAGCGAGGACATGATCCGCGACATCGAGCACATGGACGCCATTCTCGACCAGTTCCTGGCCTTTATCCGCGACGGGCGTGACGAGAAGCCCGAGCCGCTGCTGCTCGACGAGCTGGTGCGCGAAACGGTGGCGCCCTATAACCAGAAGGAGGAGCGCGTGTGCCTCTGCCTGGAGCGGGTGCCGGCCTTCCCGCTGCGCCGGGTGTCGCTCAAGCGGCTGCTGGTCAACCTGCTGGACAATGCCCTGCGTTACGGCGGGCAGAACGTCGAGGTGGTCACCAGCCTGGCCGGTGACGACAGTGCGCCCTATGTGGTGCTTAGCGTGCTGGATCGTGGGCCGGGTATCGCGCCGGCGGAGATGGGCGAGATCTTCAACCCCTTCATCCGTGGCGACCGCGCGCGCGGCGGCAAGGGCACCGGCCTGGGCCTGGCCATCGTCAAGCGCATCGCCGCGCTGCACGGCGGCAGCGTGGAGCTGCGCAACCGCTCCGGTGGCGGTCTGGAAGCGCGCATCTGCCTGCCGCTGGGGCTGCTGCTGCCGCGCGACGCCAACTGATTAGCACCCGCGCGCCGCCGGCAGTTGTGCTTCAGCCCCTGCCCTTGGTGCGGGTCTGGCCGGGAATGGCGTTCTTTTCCAGGTAGTCGATGATGATGCTGGCGACGTCCTTGCCGGTTGTGGTCTCGATACCTTCCAGACCGGGCGAGGAGTTCACCTCCATCACCAGTGGCCCGTGGTTGGAGCGCAGGATGTCCACCCCGGCCACCGACAGGCCCATCACCTTGGCCGCGCGGATGGCGGTGGAGCGTTCTTCCGGGGTTATCTTGATCAGGCTGGCCACGCCTCCGCGGTGCAGGTTGGAGCGGAACTCGCCGGGTTTGGCCTGACGCTTCATGGCGGCGATCACCTTGTCACCGACCACGAAGCAGCGGATGTCGGCGCCGCCGGCTTCCTTGATGTATTCCTGCACCATGATGTTCTGCTTCAGGCCCATGAAGGCCTCGATCACCGATTCGGCGGCCTTCTCCGTCTCGCACAGCACCACGCCGATGCCCTGGGTGCCTTCCAGCACCTTGATCACCAGCGGCGCGCCGTTGACCATCTGGATCAGGTCGGGGATGTCGTCCGGCGAGTGGGCGAAGCCGGTCACCGGCAGGCCGATGCCCTTGCGCGACAGCAGCTGCAGCGAGCGCAGCTTGTCGCGCGAGCGGCTGATGGCCACCGATTCGTTGAGCGGGAACACGCCCTGCATCTCGAACTGGCGCAACACCGCGCAGCCATAAAAGGTCACCGAGGCGCCGATGCGCGGGATCACCGCGTCGAAGCCTTCCAGCGGATGGCCGCGGTAGTGGATCTGCGGTTTATGGCTGGCGATGTTCATGTAGGCACGCAGGGTATCGATCACCTGCATCTCGTGCCCGCGTTGCTGGCCGGCTTCCACCAGGCGACGGGTCGAGTACAGGCGCGGGTTGCGCGACAGGATGGCGATCTTCATTGGGCACCGGTAGGTGAAGGAAGCTGGGGTTTGTCTTGTACGTAGCTCAGCGCCGGGTTGACCACCAGTTGGCCATCGATCAGCGCCTTGGCGCCAAGCAGCACCCGGTAGCGCATGGTCTTGCGGCAGGCGAGGGTGAAGTCCACCGGCCACAGGCGATCACCCAGGGCCAGTTGGGTGCGGATCACATAGCGGGTCTGCGCCTGGCCGTTGGAGCTCTTGATGGTCTTCACCGTGACCAGCGGCGCTTCGCAGTTGGCGTGGCGGCGCTGCACCAGGGTGCCGAGGTGCGCGGTGAAGCGCACCCAGCGAGCGCCGTCGCGCTCGAACGGCACGATGTCGCTGGCATGCAGGGTCGAGGTGCTGGCGCCGGTATCGATCTTGGCGCGCAGGCCGACCATGCCCAGCTCGGGCAGGTTGATCCATTCGCGCAGACCGATCACCGACAGTTGGTCGAAAGTCTTCAATGCAGGCTTTCCCCGGAAATTGGCAGCAGTTTAGCTGTGCCATGTGACAACGGCATCAGGCAAGATTCGGACCTGTGATGCAGTGATGTGGACATGAGCATGAGCGACAAAGACGACAAGGTGCGCCTGGATAAATGGCTGTGGGCGGCGCGCTTCTACAAGACCCGCTCGCTGGCCAAGGAGGCCATAGAAGGTGGCAAGGTGCATTGCCGGGGCGAGCGCTGCAAGCCGGGCAAGGAGCCGAAGGTCGGCGACGAGTATGTGATCCGCGCCGGTTTCGACGAGCGCACCGTGGTCGTGCGCGCGCTGTCCATGGTGCGTCGTGGCGCGCCCGAGGCGCAGCTGCTGTATGAGGAAACCGCCGACAGCATCGCCCGTCGCGAGGAAGCGGCGGCCCTGCGCAAGGCTGGCGCGCTGGGGGTGCAGACCGATGGACGACCGAACAAGAAGCAGCGCCGGCAGATTCTCGGCCTGCGCGGCTGAGTACGCCGGCCATCCTGCGCGGCTTGGATGTGTCGGCATTTGTCCCTAAAATCCGAGTCATTCCCTGGGGCTTAGAGCGCGGCGCATCCGTTGGAGGCGTCGGCGGCCCGTCATCCTTTTTCGCAGGCGGTACCCATGCACGACCTCGATCATACCCAGCGCTTTCTGTTCGACGACAACGACGTTCGCGGCGAGATGGTCAGTCTCGCCGAGAGCTACCAGCACGTGCTGGCCAAGCATCCCTACCCGCAGCCGGTGGCCCAGTTGCTCGGCGAAATGCTCGCCGCGGCTGCCCTGCTGGTCGGAACCCTGAAGTTCGAGGGCCTGCTGATCCTGCAGGCGCGCTCCTCCGGTCCGGTGCCGCTGGTGATGATCGAATGCTCCAGCGAGCGCGAAGTGCGCGGCATCGCCCGCTACGACGCCGAGGCGGTGGACGCCGGCGCCGGTCTGCGTGACCTGATGCCGGACGGCGTGCTGGCGCTGACCATCGACCCGGCCAAGGGCCAGCGCTACCAGGGCATCGTCGAGCTGGAGGGCGACAGTCTGGCAGACAGCCTGACTGCCTACTTCGCCACCTCCGAGCAGCTGCCGACCCGCTTCTGGCTGCGTGCCGACGGCCAGCGCGCGCGCGGCCTGCTCCTGCAGCAGCTGCCGCCGCACCACCAGACCGAGGCCGAGGAGCGTCAGGAAAGCTGGAACCACCTGCTGACCCTGGCCGATACCCTGACCGCCGAAGAGCTGCTGGGGCTGGACAACCCGACCGTGCTGCACCGCCTCTATCACCAGGAAGCCGTGCGCCTGTTCGAGCCGAGCCCGCTGCAGTTCCGTTGCAGCTGCTCGCGTGAGCGCTCGGCGCGCGCGCTGATCAGCATCGGCCAGGCGGATGCCGAGGCGCTGCTGGAAGAGAGCGGCGGTCAGGTGGAAATTGACTGCCAGTTCTGCAATCAGCGCTACTTCTTCGATGCCAGCGATGTGGCCCAGCTGTTCGTTACCGGCGACAGCCAGGAGCCCTCGGCGACTCGCCATTGAGTGCGATAGCCGCACTCTATTGAAGGGTATAGTGGACAAGAGGCTGCCAAGGAGTGTGCTTTTCTGGCATACTCCCGCGACTTTTTTATCGATGTAGTGGGTGTCTAGGTCCACTACACAACGTTCGGAAGACTCGGCCGCTGGCCGACGGGGACCCAAATGACGCAAGCCAACACCGCCGTTTACACCGACATCAGCGCTGCCCAACTGGTCGAAGAGGCCATTCGCCGTGGCGAAGGCGAGCTGGCCGCCAATGGCTCTCTGGTAGTTCGCACCGGCCACCGTACCGGCCGTTCTCCTGCTGACCGCTTCATCGTCCAGGAGCCGAGCACCGAGTCCAAGATCGCCTGGGGCAACATCAACCGTCCGTTCCCCGCGGACAAGTTCGATGCCCTGTGGGATCGCGTCGAGGCGTTCAACGCTGCTCAGGACCACTTCGTTTCGTACGTCCATGTCGGCTCCGCCGCCGAGCACTACCTGCCGGTGAAGATGACCACCCAGACCGCCTGGCAGAACCTGTTCGGCCGCTGCCTGTTCATCAACCCGGAAACCTACAACCCGGGCGCCAAGGCCGAGTGGCAGATCCTCAACGTCGCCAACTTCGAGTGCGTACCGGAGCGTGATGGCACCAACTCCGATGGCTGCGTGATCATCAACTTCGCGCAGAAGAAAGTCCTGCTGGCCGGTATGCGTTACGCCGGTGAAATGAAGAAGGCCATGTTCTCCGTGCAGAACTTCCTGCTGCCGGAAGCCGACGTGCTGCCGATGCACTGCGCCGCCAACATCGGCGAAGAAGGCGACGTGACCCTGTTCTTCGGTCTGTCCGGCACTGGCAAGACTACCCTGTCCGCCGACCCGAGCCGTTACCTGATCGGCGACGACGAGCACGGTTGGGGTGAGGGCGTGGTGTTCAACATCGAGGGTGGTTGCTATGCCAAGTGCATCGACCTGTCCGAGAAGAACGAGCCGGTGATCTGGAAAGCCATTCAGTTCGGCGCCGTGCTGGAGAACGTGGTCCTCGACGAGAACCGTGTACCTGACTACGCCGACGACAGCCTGACCCAGAACAGCCGCGCGGCCTACCCGCTGGAGCTGGTCGAGAAGCGTTCCGAGAAGAACCTCGGCGGCGAGCCGAATGCCGTGATCTTCCTGACCTGCGACCTGACTGGCGTACTGCCGCCGGTGTCGATTCTCAGCGAAGAGCAGGCGGCTTACCACTTCCTGTCCGGCTACACCGCGCTGGTCGGTTCCACCGAGATGGGGTCGGGTGGCGGCATCAAGTCGACCTTCTCCACCTGCTTTGGTGCACCGTTCTTCCCGCGTCCGGCCGGTGAGTACGCCGAGCTGCTGATCAAGCGCATCCGTGGCTTCAACTCCAAGGTTTACCTGGTCAACACCGGCTGGACCGGTGGCGGCTACGGTGTCGGCAAGCGCTTCAACATCCCGACCACCCGTGGCGTGATCGCGGCCATCCAGAGCGGCGCTCTGGTTGGTGCCGAGACCGAGCAGCTGCCGATCATCAACCTGAGCGTGCCGAAGGCCGTTCCGGGCGTCGAGACCAATCTGCTCAACCCGCGTAACACCTGGGCGGACAAGAACGCCTATGACGAAGCTGCAAAGGGCTTGGCCCAGCAGTTCATCGATAACTTCAAGAAGTTCGATGTGTCTGACGCCATCCGCAACGCCGGCCCGCAGCTGTAAGCTGCAGGTCAAAGCAAAAAGCCGCCCGAGGGCGGCTTTTTTGTGCCTGTCCGCCTGGCGGCTCAGGCATAGGTTGCAGCGTAGGGCTCCGGCCTGGCCGGATCGTTCTCAGGCCGCTCGGGGCGGCTGGCGATGTCTGCGATGTTCTGCGCCTGGTCGTTGCGCTGTTGCGCCTCACTCAGATTGCGTGCGGTCTCCAACGTGCTCGGCTGGCTATCGACTTGGCCTTCGCTGGCGACTGCCAGATAGGTTTCGATCTGCCTTTGCTGCGTGTTGGCGCTGTAGATCTGGGTGGCGGCGCCGCGCGTGGCGGCCTGGCTCAGTTCGCGGCTCTCCTGGCGCTCGGCGACTCGGTCGGAAGCAGCGTCCACGGCCTTGTTCACCTGTTCGGGATTGGCCGGGCCGTACTTGTTGATGACCTGAGTCGAGAGAGGCAGGTTGCCGCTGTAGCCATTGATCTGCATAGGTGACGTTTCTCCCTGCACTTGCCTAGGTTCAATTTAATCCTCGTTTGGCTCCGGGCATTAGATTGATTGGCGATAGCCAAGCGGCTTTAGGGTGGCTTAGTCCCGGGGCCGCTCGGCTGGCGGCGGGCGCGCTAGTCGATGACCTCGGCGCCCTGGATGGTCAGCTCCGGCAGGGCGGCCGGCATCGGGCAGACCTGCAGGTACTTGATGCTCTCGCGCGGAATCATCAGCAGGTCGCCATCCACCTCGATGCTCAGGAAGGGTGATTCCAGCTGTTTGCGCAGGGCACGGGCGACGGCGGCCGGGTCCTCGCTTTGCTTGGGAAAGCGCAAGGCCAGGCGCTGGCCATCCTGGAAGTACAGGTAGAGATGCTTGAGAGGCTTCATGGGGCTCCTTGACGGGCGCCCCGCCGGGCGCCGCTAGCTGCGATCGGCCAGCACGCCGATCAGGAAAAAGACTAGTAGGAGTACCGGCGACAGGGTGAAGTTATTGAAATAACCCAGCCCCTTGGCCAGCCAGGGCGTGAGGAAGACGATGGCGAGGCCGTAGCCGATGGCGCAGACCAGCACGAAGATCAGGGTGCGCAGGACGAAGTTGAGGCCGCTGATGGACTTCTGCACCCAGGCGTTGATGCCGGGCCCGAACAGGACGAAGAGCGTGGCCATGATGGCCAGGGAGATGTCGTACAGGTTGCCACGGCACCAGCGCGAGAGGGTGGCGATCAGGTCGAGTACGAGATCCATCGGTGGTCCTTGTTGTGATGATCGGGCGCGGGCAGTTTACCGTCTGTCGACGGGGCTGCCGAGAGCTGGTGCATGCTATGGTTCAGGGCAGGAAGTGCTGCAGCAGGTCGTTGAGGAACAACTGGCCTTCACGGGTGGCGACCAGGCGCTGCGGGTCGCTCTGCAGTAGCTGGCGCGCCTCGGCTTCGCGCCGCGCTTGCTCCAGGCTGGCCAGCGGCAGGCCGGTGCGTTGCTCGAACAGGGCGGCGGGCGCACCTTCGGTGAGGCGCAGCACGTTCATCAGGAACTCGAAAGGCAGCTCTTCGGCATCCAGCACGCGCTCGCCGGCCTGGAAGGCCTTGGCCGGGTCGAGGTAGTCCTTGGGCAGGCGGGTTTTCCAGCTGCGCACGATGCGCCCGTCCGGGGCGCTCAGCTTGGCGTGGGCGCCGGCGCCGATGCCGAGGAAGTCGCCGAAGCTCCAGTAGTTGAGGTTGTGCCGCGCCTGGCGGCCGGCCTGGGCGTAGGCGGAGACCTCGTACTGCGCATAGCCTTCGGCGGCCAGCAGGGCCTGGCCGGCTTCTTGGATGTCCCACAGCAGGTCGTCTTCCGGCAGCTGCGGCGGCTGGCTCCAGAACACCGTGTTGGGTTCCATGGTCAGCTGGTACCAGGACAGGTGCGTCGGCCCCTGGGCGATGGCGGTGCGCAGGTCGTACAGGGCGTCCTCGATGCTCTGCTCGGGCAGGCCGTGCATCAGGTCGAGGTTGAAGTTGTCGAAGCCGGCGGCGCGCGCCATATCTGCGGCGCGGATCGCCTCGTCGCCGTTGTGGATACGTCCCAGGGCCTTGAGCTTGGCTTCCTGGAAGCTCTGCACGCCGATCGACAGGCGGTTGATGCCCAGGCTGCGGTAGTCGCGGAACTTGGCCTGCTCGAAGGTGCCCGGGTTGGCTTCCAGGGTGATCTCGATATCGCTGGCGAACGGCACGCGCTGCTGCACGCCCTGCAGCAGCCGGCCGAGTGCCTTGGCCGAGAACAGGCTGGGGGTGCCGCCGCCGAAGAAGATCGAGGTCAGTTCGCGGCCATGTACATGGCCCAGGTCCCGGTCGAGGTCGGCCAGCAGGGCGTCGACGTATTCCTCTTCCGGCAGGCTAGGCCCGGCAGCATGCGAGTTGAAGTCGCAGTAGGGGCATTTGCGCACGCACCAGGGGATATGGATGTACAGCGCGAGAGGCGGCAGCACGAAGCCGCCGCCGGTGGTGCCGTTCATTGCAGGCCCAGGCGCTGTTTGAGCAGGGCCATGGCGCGGGCGCGGTGGCTGATGCGGTTCTTCTCGTCGCTGGCCAGTTCGGCGCTGGAGCACTGGCGCTCCGGCACCCAGAACAGCGGGTCGTAACCGAAGCCCTGCTCGCCGCGCGCTTCGTGCAGGATGCTGCCGTGCCACAGGCCTTCGCAGAGAATCGGCAGTGGGTCGTCGGCATGTCGTACCAGGGCCAGGGCGCAGACGAACTGGGCGCCGCGCTCGCCGTCCGGGACATCCTTCAGGGCGTCCAGCAGCTTGGCGTTGTTGGCGGCGTCACCCTGGCCATCGGCATAGCGCGCCGAGTAGATGCCGGGGGCGCCACCGAGGAAGTCCACGGCCAGACCGGAGTCGTCGGCCAGCGCCGGCAGGCCGGAGACGCGAGCGGCGTTGCGTGCCTTGAGGATGGCGTTCTCGACGAACGACAAGCCGGTTTCCTCTGGCTCGACGCTGGAGAATTCGCCGATTGAGCGCACGCGCACATGCTCGCCGAGCATGGCCTGGAGTTCCTTGAGCTTGCCGGCGTTGTGGCTGGCGAGTACGAGTTCTTTGAGCAGCATCATTCGTCCGGGAAGACTTCCTGGTTGAAGGTAAGGGTGTGCGGGG
>Ga0247724_1000320_pt1 | contig 11912 bp, 7 predicted proteins | sample OKSTACKMC2E_FD_182776 | JGI IMG/M metagenome (GOLD analysis project Ga0247724, IMG submission 182776) | Subsurface sediment microbial communities from gas well in Oklahoma, United States - OK STACK MC-2-E | ecosystem: Environmental > Terrestrial > Deep subsurface > Rock core/Sediment | place... | reverse complement strand
GCGACTATATCCATGTGCTGGATTTGGCCGACGGCCATGTCCGCGCGCTGGAGCAGCTCTGCAACCAAGCCGGTCAGCATCTGTTTAACCTCGGCACCGGCCAGGGGTATTCAGTACTCGAGATGGTCGAAGCGTTCCGGCAGGTGTCGGGCCACCCCATCCCCCTTCATTTTGCGCCACGTCGCCCCGGCGATGTTAGTGCCTGTTATGCCGATGCCGGCAAAGCGCTGCAGCAACTGGGCTGGCAAGCGCAGCTCAATCTCACTGATATGGTCAGCGACACCTGGCGCTGGCAACAACAAAATCCGCAGGGCTATCGCACTGCCAATCAAGCTGTGGGCACTGCTGTAGAGGAAAATGCTTATGTCTGAAATGAATACCGCCGTTACACCACCTGCTTTTGACCCTGTCGAGCACCCGCACCGCCGGCTCAATCCGCTGACCGGCGACTGGGTGCTGGTGTCACCGCACCGCGCCAAACGGCCGTGGCAAGGCCAGGTCGAAGCAGCCGACAACAGCGTGCAGCCGTCGTATGACGAAACTTGTTATCTGTGCCCGGGCAATGTGCGGATCAACGGCGCGCATAACCCAAAGTATCAGGGCCCTTTTGTATTTCAGAACGACTTTGCTGCGCTGAATACCCAAACACCGGATGCGGTAGTCAATCAGGAAGATTTGCTGCAATTACAGGCCGAACAGGGCTGCAGCCGGGTGATCTGCTATTCACCGGATCACAGCAAAACGCTGCCGGAACTGAGCATCAGCGACATTCAGGCCGTGATCCAATGCTGGATTGGCCAATATCAGGAATTATCACGCGACTACGGCTGGGTGCAGGTCTTTGAAAACAAAGGCGCGATCAACGGCTGCTCCAATCCGCACCCACATGGCCAGATTTGGGCAAGTAAAGGCATTCCGACGCTGCCGGCACGCGAAGACGCACAGCAGGCGGCTTACCTCGCCAAACATGGCAAGAATTTATTGCAGCGCTACGCCGAGCTGGAGCTGGCCGACCGCTCGCGGCTGGTGCTGGATAATGCCGACTGGCTGGTGGTGGTACCTTATTGGGCCAGCTGGCCATTTGAAACACTGCTGCTGCCCAAGCGCGCCGTGCAGCATCTGGAACAGTTGACAGAAACAGAACAACAGAGCCTGGCGGAAATTCTGCAGGCTCTGACCATCCGCTACGACAATCTGTTCCAGTGCTCTTTCCCTTATTCGATGGGCTGGCACTGTGCGCCCTATGGCTTCACAGAAAAAGCACACTGGCAGCTGCACGCGCATTTTTATCCGCCGCTACTACGCTCCGCCAGCGTGAAAAAGTTTATGGTAGGGTATGAAATGCTGGCCGAAACCCAGCGTGATATGACCCCGGAACAGGCTGCAGCGCGCTTACGTGACTTGCCGGCCACCCATTATAAAAAGGCAGCAACAGGAGTCAGAGCATGAGTCTGTCCGGCGTTCTTCAGAACATGGTCAAAACAACTTTTCAGCGTGAATTTGGCGCGGATGCCACGCAGCTGTTCAGTGCGCCGGGGCGCGTGAATCTGATTGGCGAGCACACCGATTACAACGACGGTTTTGTGCTGCCCTGCGCCATTCAGTTTGAAACTGTGCTGGCGAGCCGTCTGGTGCCGGGTTCAAGCCAGATTGAAATCTTCGCGGCGGATTATCAACAGCTGCATATCATTGATTTAACTGAAACTGTTCAGCCCGTTGCGACACCACGCTGGGCCAATTATGTCCGCGGCGTCGTCGCCGGCTTACAGCAACGCGGTCTGACGCTGCCGGGCTGTCAGCTGGTGGTCGGCGGCAATGTGCCACAAGGCGCTGGCTTAAGTTCGTCAGCGTCGCTGGAAATGGTGTTGGGTTTAGGCCTTAGCACGCTGGCAGGCGCGCCACTGTCGCCACGAGACAATGCGCTCAATGGCCAGCAGGCCGAACATCAGTTTGCCGGTTGCCAGTGCGGCATTATGGACCAGCTGGTCAGTGCCGCCGGTTTAGCCGGTCAGGCGCTGCTGCTGGATTGTCGCAGCCTCGACTATCAGACAGTGCCGATGCCGGAGTCGTTGCAGGTACTCATCATCCACTCCAACGTCAAACGCGGTCTGGTCGACAGCGCCTATAACGAACGGCGGGAACAATGTGAAGCGGCCGCGAAATTCTTTGGCGTCAAAGCGCTCAGAGATGTCACGCTGGAACAGTTAGAAGCGGTGAGATCTCAGCTCGATCCGCTGATTTATGCCCGCGCCCGTCATGTTATCAGTGAAAACAATCGCACTGAAGCCGCTGCTGTGGCGCTGAAAAACGGTGATATCAAAACCTTAAGTACGCTGATGGCGCAGTCGCATCAGTCGATGCGGGATGATTTTGCCATCACAGTGCCGGCCATTGATTTTCTGGTGGCGGAAGTGGCGGCCATTTGCGGCGAACGCGGCGGCGTGCGGATGACCGGCGGTGGTTTTGGCGGTTGTGTGGTAGCGCTGTTACCAGCCGATTTAGTCGAGCCGGTCTGCCAGCACTTAAGCCAGGTCTATCCAGCGGCGCATCAGCTTGAACCGACCTTTTATCTGTGTCAGGCCAGTGCCGGAGCCCGCGCTTTATGAACGCGCTGATCGACGCGCAGCGCCTGACGCAGCAGCTGGCACCAACAGCGCTGACGCCACACGCCATCAGCTGCAGCGGTGGCCTCACAGTCACTGTGTTGCCTTATGGCGCTCGTGTGCAAAGCATCAAATTGCATGGTCAGGAGCTGACGTTATCACAGGCCGACCCGCAGTTTTATCTGACTGACAGCGCAGCGCTCGGCGCCAGTGTTGGCCGGTATGCCAACCGCATCGCCGGCGCCTGTTATACCGATAGCATGGGTCGGCAGCATCAGCTTAGCGCCAGTCAGCCACCACATTGTCTGCATGGCGGCGTGCAAGGTTTTGCACTGCGGGTTTGGACAGTCCTGGAGCACAGCGCCGACAGCTTGCTGCTGGAACTGATAAGCCCCAGTGGCGACCAGGGTTTTCCCGGCACTGTGACGGTACAGCAGCGCCTGCAGGTGGTTGATTCTATTGATAGTCAGGGCCGCCCAGGCGGCGAATTGCAGCTAAGTTTCACTGCAACGACAGACGCCGAAACCGTCGTCAACCTGACCAATCACTGTTACTTTAACCTGGCGCCGCAACAAACAGTGGAAGCGCTTGCAGCGCATCAGTTAGAGTTAATGGCCGATCAGTATCTGGCGGTCGACACCAGCGGTATTCCGCTGCCGGACGCCGTGCGCTCTGTCAGCGGGCATGCCTTTGATTTTCGCTCGCCAAAAGCGGTGGGGCCTTTGTGCCGGCAAAGCACTGATTTACCGCATGGGTTGGATCACTGCTTTGTAAATCGCTTTGTCGCGCGGCCAGCAAAGGACACAGTGCCACTGCAGGCCAGACTCAGTTTTGGCAGCGGCAAAGCGCAGCGCACACTGGAATTACGCAGTTCCCAGCCCGGCGTGCAGGTCTATGTCAGCACATATTTGAGCAAGCCTTTTGCGCCTTATCAGGGCATCTGTTTAGAAGCGCAAAATTTTCCGGACGCACCGAACCGGCCAGATTTCCCATCGGCTGTGCTCAGGCCCGGCGAGCTGTATCAACAACAGATTTTTTACCGCTTTAGCTAAGGCAAATAGCTGAAGTTTATAAAAACCAGCTCCCAACAGCCTTGCTGACGCAACGCTGCAACAGAGCGAAGACAATAAAGCTGTGGCTGCAAGGACACAGGGAAAAGGACAGGTTATGACTTTATCAACACTCGATATGACGATTTTTGTCGTCTACATCCTCGGCCTGCTATTCGTCGCCTATTGGGTGTCGCGCGAAGAAAAAGGCCATCATAAAAACACCAATGAATACTTTCTGGCCGGCAACAGCCTGCCGTGGTGGGCGATTGGCGCCTCGTTGATTGCCGCGAATATTTCCGCCGAACAAATCATCGGCATGTCCGGTTCGGGTTATGCCATTGGCCTGGGTATCGCCTCTTACGAATGGATGGCGGCGCTGACGCTGATGTTAGTCGGTAAATACTGCCTGCCAATTTTCCTGAAAAAACAAATCTATACGATGCCGCAGTTCCTGCAGCAGCGTTTTGATAACCGCGTCCGCACCACCCTCGCCATCTTCTGGCTGGCTGTGTATGTGTTTGTCAATTTAACCGCCGTGCTGTGGCTGGGCGCGCTGGCCGTCAATGCGCTGACCGGCATTGACCTGTTCTGGAGTATGGCGCTGCTGGCGTTATTCTCAGTCAGCTATTCGCTGTACGGCGGCCTCAAAGCCGTCGCTTTTACTGACATTCTGCAAGTGGTGCTGCTGGTGTTCGGTGGCCTGTTTATGTCGTATCTGGCACTCGACATGATTGGTGCCGGCGCCGGTGTACTGGCTGGTTTTGACACTTTGCTTGCCAAAGCGCCGGAAAAATTCGACATGATTTTAAGCCCGGACAATCCGCATTATGCCAGCCTGCCGGGTATTTCGGTTTTAGTCGGCGGTATGTGGGTGATGAACTTAAGTTACTGGGGTTTTAACCAATACATTATCCAGCGCGCTTTGGCCGCATCCAGCTTGCGTGAAGCGCAAAAAGGTATCGCTTTTGCCGCCTTTCTGAAGCTGTTAATGCCGGTCATTGTGGTGTTGCCGGGCATTGCTGCCGTGCTGATCCTGCCGGATTTAGCCAAGCCGGATCAGGCCTATCCACAAATGATGGCGTTGATGCCTTCTGGCCTGAAGGGCCTGATTTTTGCGGCTTTAGTCGCGGCGATTTTGTCGAGCCTGGCATCGATGACCAACTCAGTGGCGACTATTTTCACCATGGATTTATATGCCCAGGTCAAACCAAGCGAAAGCCAGCAACATTATGTGTTAGTTGGCCGTGCGGTTAGTTTGCTGTCGCTGTTGATTGCACTGTTCACCGCCAAACCGCTGCTCGGCGATTTTGACCAGGCCTTCCAATATATTCAGGAATTTACCGGCTTCTTTACGCCAGGCATTGTGGTGCTGTTTTTTATGGGCATGTTCTGGAAAAAAACCACCGCCGATGCTGCGCTGCTGGCTGCAGTGGGGTCTGCCGTATTCAGCTTCCTGTTTTATCAGTTCTGGCCGGCGCTGCCGTTTATGGACCGGGTGGGTCTGGTGTTCCTGCTCTGTCTGGGCCTGGCGATTGTGGTGTCTCTGCTGCAAGGCAATAAAAATCAGACCGGTGCAGTGGAACTCAATGACATCAGTTTCGGTACCAGCAAAGGTTTTAGCCTGTCGTTGGCACTGGTCGTCCTGGTGCTGGTGGTGTTCTACAGCGTGTGGTGGTGATGATGCGATTCAAGCCAATAACATTGCTGACACTGGCGGCGCTGTCACTCAGCGCCACCGCCAGCGACTCTTATGTCAAAGACGGTATCTGGTATCAAACCGATACGAATGGCAAACCTGAAGAAGTGGCGCTATTTGGCGCCAACTACAGCCTGCCGTTTGCCTTTGGTTATCGTTCGGTCAAAGCCATGGGGTTATCGCACGAGGAGATGATCCGGTTGGATGTGGCCCACCTGGCACGTTTAGGCGTAACAGCCTACCGCATCCATTTGTGGGACCGTTTAATCAGTGACCAAGATGGCAATCTGCTTGAGAACGAACATCTGCAGCTGTTTGATTTTCTGCTCTCTGAACTCAAACGCTACAACATCAAAGCCGTCGTCACGCCAATTGGCTGGTGGGGCAGCGGTTATCCGGCGCCGGACCCGCAAGAGCCCGGTTTTTCCGTGCTGTACAGCAAAAACCAGATGAACGAAAAAGCCGATGCGATCAATGCGCAGCAGCGCTATTTAACCCAGCTGATGGCGCATAAAAACCGCGATGGCGTGCCCTACGCCAAAGACCCGAATATTCTGGCGTTTGAACTCTTTAACGAACCGAAACACGCCGACGCCGGCACTGTAACTAAGTACGTGAACGACCTGATCACAGTCATGCGCGCCGCTGGTGTCACTAAGCCATTGTTTTACAACAGCAGTGAACAAGGCAACTGGCCGGAATTTGCCAAAGCGCTGTGTGAAAGCAACATCGATGGCGTGTCGTTTCAGTGGTATCCAACCGGATTGTTAAAATACAGCAGCCTGCAGAGCAATGTGCTGGGGTCAGTCGCGTCTTATCACAACCCATTTAAAGACATCGCGGCGTGCGCCGGCAAAGCGCGGCTGATTTACGAATTTGATGCCGCCGATGTCAAAGCGCCGCTGTTGTACCCGGCGATGGCGCGCAGTTTCCGCACGGCCGGTTTTCAGTGGGCCACGCAGTTTGCTTACGACCCGGCGGCGCTGGCCGCCAGCAATGCTGAATACAACACCCATTATTTAAATCTGCTGTACACCCCGGCCAAAGCCATCAGCTTTTTAATTGCCGGCGAAGTGTTTCGTAGCCTGCCACGCGGCGCGGATACCGGAGCCTATCCGGCATCCAATCAATTTGGTGGCGCGGCGCTGAATGTCCGGTTAGACCCGGCCACAGGCTTGGCGCTACTGAATAACGGCAGCCGCTTTTATCACAGCCATAGTACGACTGATAAGCCGGTGTATGCAGACCAACTACGTCATATCGCGGGTGTCGGCAGTTCCCCGTTGGTGCAATATCAGGGCAGTGGCGCTTATTTTCTCGACCAACAACAAGCTGGTTTATGGCAACTGGAAGTGTATCCGGATGCCATTGAACTGGACGATCCGCATCAGAATTCCAGCTTAAAACGCGAAGCGGTGCGGCTGTCGGTTAGTCCCCGTGACATGACGATTCAGCTGGCCGATTTGGGCAAAAGTTTTGTGTTGCAGGGTGCCGATGGCACTCAGCTCGCTGTGAAAAACGGCTTAGTGACACTGACGCCAGGGCGTTATCTGCTGGCAAAAACGGCAGCGCTGCTGGCACCAGCGCAAAAGCCAACGCCAATGTCAACGCGACCGTTTTTATTGCCGGAAATCACCGCCAAACCGCCGCTGCTGGTCCACAAACCACTGCGCCAATGGCCGATCGACCAACCGCTGCCGGTCTGTGCCCAGCTCTCTGCAGCAAAGGTATCCAGCCTGAAAGTCAGCCTGTTTTACCGGCTCGCCGGTGAAGGTCAGGTGCAAGAACAACCGATGCAAGCGGAAGATTTGGGTCGCTATTGCACCAGGCTGAAGTTGCCGGCACAAAGCGGCCTGCTGCAATATCAGCTGGCAGTCAAAGACAGCAGCAAAGCGTTGAGCTTCCCGGGCGCAGTCGAAGCGCTGCCGTCGGACTGGGATTTCCCACAAAACCAGCAACATCATTTCAGCACTTTGCTGCAACAACCGGGCGCTGCAGTGCCGCTGTTTGATGCCCGTGTTGACCAGACCACTTTGCTTTATCCAAAAGATGCACAAGTCACTCAGCAATGGCTGGCTGGCGAGCGTCAGCAAGGCCTGGCATTGCGCCTGCGCCCTGCCAAAACGCCGGACTGGCAACAGCCGCCTTTAGCCCTGCTGCGCACAGAAACCCATGCGGTGATGGGGCTGACGCAACGCGATTTAGCCGGGTACACTAAGGTCGCCATCAAAATGCGTGCAGTGAAGGACAAACTGCCGGTACGCTTTGCGCTGCTGAATAAAGACGGTCTGGCCTTTGGCATCGACCTGGAAGCGAGCACCGACTGGCGTTATCAGCTGGTACCGCTCAGTGCGCTGCAGGCCACGCCCACCCTGCTGACTCAGGCCTACCCGACTTTTATGCCGGCAACGCTTACGCATCAGGGCCAGAGCCTCGGTGATTTGTCGCAGCTGCAAGGCACTCAGTGGCAGTTGCTCGCGCCCAGCGACGGCAATAATGCGCTGGAAATTGCCGAAGTGAGTTTAATGCGTTAACGGAGCCTGATTGCCAAACCGCGCCACCCCAAACCGAGCCAGCACAAGCCAGGCCGACACGAACCGTGCCGCCAGCAACCAAAAAGTCCAGCGCTACTTGTTAGCCGCTGGCTTTTTGGCATTGTTTTTTGCCAACCAAAGTGTGCTGGTGCTGGCCGTGCCGTTTTATCAGATGACACTGGCGCTGGACCCGGTTTGGCTCAGTCTGGCGATCGCCGGGCCTATGCTGCTGGGCAGCAGTATCAGTGGTTTTGTCGGCCGCGCGTCAGACCGCTGCCAAAGCCGGTTTGGCCGGCGCCGGCCGTTTTTACTGGCCGGTGTGTTGGGTTTAAGCCTGAGTTTTGTGCTGATGTGGCAGGTGCCAGCAGACTGGCCGCCGCTGTGGCAGCTTGGCTATTTCTCGCTGCTTTCGTTGTTATTTTTTCTGGCGCTGCCGCTGTTGGCGGTGCCTTTATCAAGTCTGGTATTTGAGCAAACACCAGATCCGCAGCAGCGCACGGCGGTGTTTGGCCTGGCCAGCGCGGTGCAAAAACTCGGCTCTTTGGGCTATCAGTGGCTGGTACCTCTGTCGCAACTGGCGCTATTCAGCAGTTTTCAGCAAGGCGTACGCTGGGTCGGCGCCCTGACCGGTACTTTGCTGATTGCGCTGCCGGGGTTATTGTTGGCGTTTCGCGCCCGCGAGACAAATCACGCTTCAAACCACAAGGCTGCGCCGGCAGCACAGCCCCAGGTCGCGCCACGCGACAGCCTGAGCCTGTTACGCCAGCGGCCGCTACTGCGCTGGTTACTGCTGCTATGCCTGCTGCAACTCTGTGGCTGCGCTTTTGTCGCGACGCTGGATTATTACCTGCTGGTCTACGCGATGAATCAGGGAGATTTAGTCGCCGGTTCCTGGTGGAAAGCTTTGTTATCCAGTGGCTATGCTTTGGCTGGTCTGGCTTTTGTCCCAGTGCTTGGCTGGAGTAACGCGCGCTTTGGTGCTGTACGCACTTTGCTCTGGGTCTTTGTGCTGAATTTACTCGGCGGCGCCGCCAAATGGTGGTTGTATCAGGGCGAACCGACCTATTGGCTGCTGTTGGACGCCGTGCTTTGCAGTGCGGCGTGGACTGCGATGGCGATGCTGATCCCGCCATTGTTAGCCCAAACCGAACCGGCCGGCAGCACGGCCTATGGTGCAGTGTCGGCATTGCATCATTGGGTCGTCAGTGTCAGCGCGGCGCTGTCTATGTTATTGTCTGGCCTCGCTTTAAATACGCTTGGTTTTGCCGCCAGCGCCGGTGCAGCGCAGGCCGACGGCGTGCTGAACGCCATGCGGCTGTTATTAAGTGGCGGCACTGTGCTTTGTAGTTTTTTTGCCCTGTTGGTGCTTTGGCACGTGCAGCGGCTGCAGTTTTTGGAGGAACACCGCTGATGGCCAATATCAAAGATGTCGCCCGCGTCGCCGGCGTGTCGATTGCGACCGTATCGCGCGTCATCAATGGCAATCATAAAGTCGGTGACGCTTGTCGCGCCCGGGTACAAAAAGTCATCAAAGAGCTGGGCTACCGGCCCAACAGCAACGCACAGGCGCTGGTCAGTAAAACCAAAAGCACTATTGGCCTGGTTACGCCGAAACTGGCGATGACCTTTTTCGGCACCCTTGCCGCTGGTGTCGAGAAAACCGCCCGCGAACAAAGCTACAAGCTGCTGATGGCCAATTCAATGTATGAAACCCAGTCGGAACTGGATGCCATCAATTCACTGCGCGACCACAACTGCCAGGCCATAGTGCTGCACAGTGAATACTCCGATGAAAAAACCCTGATTAAACTGGCCGAAGAGATCCCAGGCCTGGTGCTGGTCAACCGCTACATTCCGGCCATCGCCCATCGTTGTGTCTGGCTTGATAACATCGCCGGCGCTGCTTATGCCACCCAGATGTTGCTGGAGAAAAACCACCGCGACTTCGCCGTCATCACCAGTATTTATCAAAACCGTGACCCCGGCGCGCGGTTGCAAGGCATCCGCCAGACGCTGAGCGCTGCGCAAATCACACTCAAAGATGAGGCCATTGAAGAATCCACCGCTAATATCGAAGGCGGTATGCAGGCGGTTGAGGCTTTGCTTGCACGCAAAGTGCATTTCACCGCACTGCTGGCCTACAACGATTTAATGGCGGTCGGTGCTATTCACGCGCTGTTTGCTGCGGGCTTACGCGTACCGGAAGATGTGTCAGTGGTGGGTTTTGATGACTTGATTGTCGCCCGCGCCTGCCGGCCGCAACTCACCACCATGCACTACCCGGTCGAAGAAATGGCCAGCTACGCCGCACGCCTCGCCATTGAATTATCCAGCAACCCGCCAGCTGAACCGGCGCATCGCACCCATTTGTTTTTATCACAGCTGGTGGAGCGGGATTCAGTGGCCGCCGCCAAGTAACGCATCACACCGCACAGTCCTGCCTCACCGGGCAGGAACCGCTATGCCTGTTCCGCTGAAAACAGTAGAATAGCCGCCTCTCTCAACCACCAACGTGACCATCGCTTTGCAACCAACTTCCGCCACTCCAGACCTGTTGCACCAAACGCTGAAACAAACTTTCGGTTACAGCGAATTTCGTTTTGGTCAGGTTGAGATCATTGAGCAGGTGTTGGCCGGCCGCGATTGTTTTGTGCTGATGCCAACCGGCGGTGGTAAATCGATGTGTTATCAGCTGCCGGCGCTGTTGTTACCGGGCGTCACTGTGGTGGTCTCGCCGCTGATGTCGCTGATGAAAGATCAGGTCGACGGCCTGCAGGCGATGGGCATTGCCGCTGATTTTGTTAACAGTAGCCTGGCGCGTGAACAGGTGCTGGATGTGTTCCGCCGCCTGCGCGATGGCCAGATTAAGCTGCTGTACGTTGCGCCGGAACGCCTGCTGCAAGAGCAATTCTTACAGCGCCTTGGCGAAGTTGGCGTCAGTCTGTTTGCAATCGACGAAGCACATTGTGTGTCGCAATGGGGCCACGATTTCCGCCCGGATTACATCGCGCTATCGCGACTGAAACAGCAATTCCCGCAAGTGCCCATTCTGGCCCTGACTGCAACAGCTGACCCGGCCACGCAGCAGGATATCCGCCAGCAACTGGGCCTGTATCAGCCGTTTATTAGCATCAGCAGTTTTGACCGGCCCAATATCCGCTATACAGTGCTGGAAAAATTCCGCCCGCTGGAACAGCTGGTGACTTTGCTGAAAAGCCAGGAAAATCAAAGCGGTATTGTCTATTGCTCGTCGCGCAAAAAAGTCGACGAATTGGCCGAGCAGCTCAAAGGCAAAGGCTTTGCCGTTGGTGCTTATCATGCCGGCCTTAGCAACGAACAACGTGCGCTGATACAGGACCAGTTTAAACGCGACCAGCTGCAGCTGATTGTCGCCACTGTCGCTTTTGGCATGGGCGTCAATAAACCCAATATTCGTTTCGTCGTGCATTTTGATTTGCCGCGCACCATCGAAGCCTATTATCAGGAAACCGGCCGCGCCGGCCGTGACGGCGTTGCCGCTGAAGCCATCATGTTATTTGACCCGGCTGACACTGCCCGTACGCGTAAATGGATTGAAACCGACGAAAACCAAAGCCGGATTGAAGTGACGCTACAGCGTTTTAATGCGATGGCGGCTTTTGCTGAAGCTCAGACTTGCCGCCGCCAGGTGCTGCTGAATTATTTCGGCGAAGCCAGTCAGCAGGCCTGCGGCAACTGTGATATTTGCCTCGACCCGCCCCAACGCTTTGACGGCACTGAGCTGGCACAAAAAGCGCTGTCCTGTGTGTTTCGCGTCGGCCAGAGCTTTGGTATGCACCATGTTATCGACGTGCTGCGCGGCAGTCAGGGCCAGAAAATCACGGAACTCGGCCACGACAAACTGTCCACTTATGGTATCGGTAAAGATAAAAGCCACGATTATTGGCTGTCAGTACTGCGCCAGCTCATTCACTATGGTTTGTTGCAACAAGACATCACCCGGCATTCGGTGCTGCAGTTATTACCTGCCGCCCGGCCTGTAATAACT
>Ga0247724_1000319_pt1 | contig 11912 bp, 32 predicted proteins | sample OKSTACKMC2E_FD_182776 | JGI IMG/M metagenome (GOLD analysis project Ga0247724, IMG submission 182776) | Subsurface sediment microbial communities from gas well in Oklahoma, United States - OK STACK MC-2-E | ecosystem: Environmental > Terrestrial > Deep subsurface > Rock core/Sediment | place... | reverse complement strand
GCAGAACTGCAGAAAGCAGAATACACCCGACAGGTAGCAGTTCTTGAAGCACAAGCAAAGAAAGATAGTGCTCAACAACTTGCTGATGCTGAGGTTATTCGTGCTCAAGGTGTTGCTAAAGCAAACCAAATCATCGGTAATAGTCTGAAAGATAATCGTGAGTATCTTCAGTATCTGTATATCACTGGTCTGGAAGATGGTAGCAAGAATGGTAACGTAACCATCTATGTGCCCACTGAAGGTGGTATGCCCGTGCCGACTCTTCAAATGAATAAGTGACACTCTAACAACTGGCACAACGACCCGCTCACAAGGCGGGTTTTCTGCTATAATAACCAAGTAGTTGAGGACCTTTCCATGAATCTGACTGAGTTGATTGAAGAAATCCGTGAGATTGATATCTATGGTTCTGATCCTGTAGACTGGATGGGATACCTGGCAAATGACGACTACTGGGTGCCAGATGAGGAACTGGCATATTAAATTACTTACCATTACCTTTTATCATGACTTATTCAATTCAACGACCTTTTCTCAAAAATCATAAAGTTCACGATTTTCATCAATCTCTTTGTAGAGAAAAGAAAATTATTGAAAAGGGAGAACACCTTGCAGTTATTCATCAACTGAATATTGAATTTGAAAAACTTGGTTTAAGAATTGACTTTGATACTTTTGAGGATAACTATGGAAATGATAGTATGTCTCAATTTAAGAATAAAGCGGGAGTAGATGCATCTTTCAATTTAATTTCACTTAAATCTGGAAATATTGTAAAACAAGGATTCACAATTGATTATAAGTTCCGTGACCCTAAAGCCGTTTGGGATGATTTTCTTGCAGAAACTGTAAGTCAAGATTTTATTCGATTTAATTCAAAGAAACCAATTGTTCAGGGTTGGGCAACTTGCAAACACAAGATTAATGATGCTATACTTTATATTCTTCCCTACCACAAAAAAGCAACTCTTGTAATGCGTGAAGAATTGAAGAGGGGATTTGAAAGAAATCGATTTCATCTTGATGATTGGCGTCGGAAGATTGCAAAAAATAAAGGTTGGGATACTATCAGTTATGTGATTGATTGGGATCGCCTAACTAAAGTATGTCCAAACACAATTATATTCAACTATGAGTGATGTAAAACTTTATAACGATGATTGTATGAATGTGCTCCCTACGCTCGCGGATGGGAGCATTTCGCTTACTCTTACGGATATACCATACGATGAGGTAAATCGTAAAAGTGGTGGATTAAGAAATCTTGATAAGAGTCATGCAGATATTATTACATTTCCACTTGATGAGTTTATTGATGAAGTCGTTAGAGTGACTTCGGGAAGCATTTATATCTTCTGTGGTTCAGTTCAGGTCTCACATATTCGCAACCGTTTGATAGAGCATGGTTTATCTGTGAGGCATTGTATATGGGAGAAAACAAATCCTTCTCCAATGAATGGGCAGTATATGTGGTTGTCCAGCATAGAGAATTGTGTGTTTGCCAAGAAATCTGGTGCTACATTCAACGAGCACTGTAAATCTGCTGTATGGAGAAATCCAATAGAACATTATAAAGATCATCCTACACCAAAACCAGTCAAATTAATGTCAAGATTGATTGAAGCAAGTTCTAATGTTGGTGATACTGTATTAGACCCTTGTATGGGTAGTGGTGCGATTGGTGTTGCTGCTAAACAATGTGGCAGAAACTTTATAGGCATTGAAATGAATAAAGAATATTTCAAACTCACTGAAGAAAGAATCTGCAGCCAGTCGCAAAGCATTTTATCCTTTATGGACAGTTGACATACTGGCATACTGACCCTCCCAGACCCCTCTAGGATGCCCTACAATAAGCACATACGCAACCAACCGATGCTCACCCTCAACAAGGAATTCAGCGCCTTCTGTGCCCAGCGTGATGCTGCCAACACCATTCAACTGAATGTTGTTAAGTGGACCTGGATGCTGTGTGATGCTCTGCGTGACGCTGCTCCTGATGGTTATGACTACATCTTTGAATCTGGTCGTAAGTATCACAAAGTCATTATGATTGATTCTTCTGGCGGTCGCAGTCTCCACGCATTTGTTGACCGCAAGACTGGAGAAATTTATAAAAGCTCCAGTTGGAAAGCACCTGCTAAAGGTGTGCGTTATGACCTTCGCAGCATTGAGCAACGCGAATGGTTGTTTGAGCACGCCACTTGGCATGGTTCCTATCTATATGCTCGTTGACTAATGTGATTGGAGGTGTTATACTTATAAATAAAGATAAATCATCTCCAATCATTTATGAAACTTATTCCAAATTATCCAGAATACTCTATCACACCGGATGGTAAAGTATTCTCACACAAAAAACCTGGAGGTAATGGCAAAGGAAAAGTTCTTGATTATTCATATAAAAGAGAACTAAAACCACAAACAGATAGAAAAGGTTATCTAAAAATCATTCTGGAACAAAATACTAGCAGAATGAGGCACACAAGTATTCACAGATTAGTGGCAGAAACTTACATTCCAAATCCTTACAACTATGATACAGTTAATCATATCAATGAGGACAAAACTGATAACAGAGTTGAGAACTTAGAGTGGATGAGTAATGCTGACAATGTAGAATACTCGCAAGCAAAAACCCGACTGATTGAAGCACCAACTGGAGAGACTATTGAAGTCACAAATCTTACAAAATGGTGCCGTGAAGTGTTAAATCATCCCTCATCTGGTACAATGTTAAGAACACTACGAAATCCTGGAACAACTTGTAAAGGATACAAACTAATCAAATGACCTACACCAAAGACCAACTGATTGAAGCACTCTACAATGAGTATGTGTATCTCTGTCACGATGACTTCGACCCTGACAATGATGCTACTCCTGAAGAATACCTGGAGATGCTGAAAGAAATGAGTTATGATGAGTTGGTTGAGGAAACTCAAACTGACGAAGAGTATCACCTTGAAGAGTTCATGGAGGCATGGGGGTGAAAGTAACTGAGCACAATGTTGATGCTGATTGGAAATCTGCTGAAATTGAAGCATTGATGGCTCTAGTTAAGGGTCAAATGATTAATGAAAATAATGATAATTTTACAAAAATGTTTTATGCCAAAATCTACGGTAAACTGATGGGAATGAAGCATGACTGCAACACATAAACTGATTTTTGTTGGTTCTTTTGTTTGGTTTCTTCACTGGGGACAATGCATTACCTTGAAATGTCTGGATATGGTTATCGTAAACTCCTCTGCAAAGATGTTACCACTTGGTTTCTGAATAAGTTTCTACCACGCCACAAGATTGAAGTAGAAATTCTTCATCGTGGTCTGAAACGGGAAGCAGTCTATGGATACTGTGACTATGTGGGAGAGTCTTATCGCCCTCGTGAGTTTCTGATTGAAATAGACACCTATCTTGATGAGGAGTTGTATATAAAAACTCTTTTGCATGAATTGACCCACCTGCGGCAGTGGGTAGTTGGTTCGCTGCGGATGCGACGCGGAAAAATGCATTATGGTAAAATAGCAGTCGAACTTTACGACTATTGGCATCAACCGCATGAGATTGAAGCGAGAGAGTAAGAAGAAACCCTATATCTGGAGTATCTGTTTGAGAAGAATGGGTGGACAGATCAGAAAGTGTCACACTTCTTTGGAAATCGCCTGTGTTTGAGTGTATAATTAGAAGTAACAAGACCCAAGAGCATGAAGTATCTTCTTCCAATACTACTGCTGTTACCATCACCTGTTGTTGCTCAGCAGGTGAATCAATTTGCAGTTTGTACACAGAATCAGGAAGTTTATAGCCCTGGTGGATATGATGCTTATGGCAATTATATTCCTGGTGGCGTCAGTGTGCAAACTTATAATGTTCCTTGCAACAATATTAATCAAGGATATCGCCCTAGTAATCAGTATTATGCTGGTGGATATGGAGGATATTATGGAAGACGCACTAATCCAAACTGCAATCCCACAAGAACTCTTTTAGGCGCAGTATTGGGTGGTGCAATCGGTCGTGCTGCTGCAAGTAATTATCCCAGAAACTATGGGTGGGCAACTGCATTAGGTGCTTCTGTTGGTGGACTTGCATTTGCCTGCTAATTTCTGTTATAATAGTCGTTTCATCATTTGATATTCATGGAGACCAATCGAGTTTACAATCAAAACTGCATCGAAGGTATGAATGCAATGGATGCAGAGTCTGTTGACTTGTGTGTAACTTCTCCTCCGTATGATGACCTCCGCACTTACAACGATAGCAGTAAGTGGGATTTTAATGTGTTTAAGGATGTTGCAAAGGCACTTGCTAGAGTCCTGAAACCTGGTGGTGTGATTATGTGGAATGTTGGTGACGCAACCATTAATGGTGGAGAAACTGGTAGTAGTTTTCGCCAGGCACTCTACTTTATGGATGAATGTGGATTGCGTCTGCACGATACAATGATTTACGAAAAGACTGGTATTGCTTTTGCTGCTGGTGAGAAGTCTGTTCGTTATTCACAGGCATTTGAGTATTGCTTTATTCTGAGTAAGGGTAAACCAAATACTGTCAATATCATTATGGACAAACCAAATGCATGGGCAGGGCATAAGTCTTGGGGCAATGCTAGAGCACGCAAAAAGGATGGAAGTCTGGATATTACTGAGGAGAAGACCAAAGAAATCAAAGAGTTTGGTGCTCGCACTAATATCTGGAAAGTAAAGAATAGTGGTGGATTCGGTCAATCTATCAAGCGTGCCTATGAGCATCCTGCAACAATGCCAGAGCAACTTGCTTATGACCATATTATTTCCTGGACCAATCCTGGTGACCTTGTGTTAGATCCTTTTATGGGAAGTGGCACTACTGCAAGAATGGCAGTGAAGGCAGACCGTAAGTATATTGGGTTTGAGATTGACCCAACCTATTATGCTCTGTGTCAGGAGATTACACCACAAACCACTGTGTTTGATGCACTAGGTTGACAAATCATAAACTGTCACAACAGAGGGTGTCTAACGGCACCCTTTTCTGCTATAATATGAGAGTCAACACAACACAAGCATATGAGTTATTACTGGGCAACAAAACTGAATACTGCAACCAATCGTCGTATTGAGAAGTTGGAAAGTGAAGGTGTAAAAGTTGACACCACTACTCACACAGGGCGACAAGTGATTGGTTATAATTATCTGGAACTTGCATTTGACGAATCGTATGAAACTCTCTAATTCTTCTATTACTAAGATTGCTGATGCACTCAAACCTGCAATTATTAATTACATTTATGAAGATGAAGGTTTCACTGAGTATATGCAAACTGCAGTAGTGGAAGGTATTAAGGATACACTGGGAGATATGGATGATGATTTACTTTTTGAAATTGGTATGCTAATCTTTGATAGGATTGAATTAAAATGATGACTGAAACCACTGTAAATCTAAATGTGCATGAGATGGGTATTCTTCTCTCTGCACTTCAAAATTTAGAAAATATTGATGAAATTCACATTGCCCGCGACTATGGAAGTGTGCCAGCATTGTATAATAAACTGTATTCCCTCTGGGAGCAAATGGACAGATCTCAAACTGGTCTACGCAACGATGTAGTGCCGTCCTTCTGACCTATAATACAAAGGTAATCGACACCACCCCTCCCATGCAACTGATTTCACGAGACGGCAACATGAAGGTTGATTTTTATCCTGCCGCTGGTTTGACGAATAAGTTTGTACAAGTCACTTCTTTTCAAGATAAGGAAATGAGTGAGAAACTGATTTCCAAGCGCGATATGACTGATGAAGCAAACGCACGCATTCATGGTTATGGTTACACTGTGACCAAGTTTCACACTGCCCCTCATGTTAAGATGATGGTGTGCTGCTGATGAGATTCACGACTGAAGAATTGCTTTTGATATTAAATCTTCTGAATGAATCTAAGGAGGATGTTTCTGTTTTGAAAGAAAAAATCCATCAGCAAATAAGTCTACTTACTTCTTATGAGGTGGAGTGTGGATGAAAAAGAGATATATGATTGCAGGTGTATGTGCCATTCTTCTGTGGAATGGCTTTCTGATTCAGCGCGATGCCCAATTGTTTCAATCGATGCCAACACAACATGAATGAAGAAGATATTCAACAGTTTCTGAATGCTTATGAGGATTTCATGAAGCATTCTGAAACTGAGATTGATTCATATCTAAAGTGGCAAGAAGCAAGATCTTACACTAATTCTTATTATCAACAAAAAGCACAGGAACTCAATGTTAATGTTGATTATTATATACAGGAGTTTATGTAAATGAATCAACAAACTAAATTAATTTTTGCTCTTCAACAAACCAACAACATCTACGAACTTCTACAGGATGGTCCTTATGCTGGTTTCTTTGCTTCTCATCTACTGCCTATTAAGTATGAAATTGAGAGGCAACTACACTGCTTGACAAATACTCATCCCCATACTAAAATCAAGGAGTAATTTAACACGATAAATGAAAAGTCTTTATATTGTTGACTACTGGGTGCCATTCCCTTCTTCTGAATATGGTGGTCTGATTAATCTCATTGCCGAATCCGACACGGAAGCATTTACTATCTTATCTGAAGAAGAATCTTTTGATGATCGATATACGGATCGCATTATGGAAAGGGTTGTTAATGCTCAGAAGTTTACACTACAAGATGATTACGAGTCTGGTATCCTGGAGGCATTTACAACATGACACAACTGTATCGCATTGAAGAGTTGTTTACGAATGGATGGGAACTGATTGAAGAGAATGCACAAAAGTTGACGAAAGAGCAATGTGACCAATTGCTTTCACATTATGTTGCTAAAGGTGTCAATCCCAATCATCTCCGTGCCGTTTATGATTCCTGAATTCCCACACAAGGCTCCCAAAGGTTATTCTTATGAAACTGAATCTTTTAAGAGGAATGTCACCTCAATCTGGTTACGGCATCATGCTTTATATGATTATAATCTTGGGAAGTCTGTACGCACTATATGGGGATTCTACAATTCAAAAACAAAATGTTATTACGCACCAGTTAATAGTTCAAAGGTAGGAGATAAGGTAAGCATTACTGATACCACTCCTTATACTGCAATGCCAATCAAACTTACTATATTAGAGCAATGTATGTTCCAAAGGTAAATGATTATGTAAAGTGGACGAAAGGAGTAGAAGGATGGATATACTTTGTTGATAAGGAGTATATTACTATTGAAGTATCAGTTACTCCTAAAGATGAAGTTAATTATAGAGCAGCACCTATTCATACTAACAATAGGTTATTAGTCTTGTGTTATAAGAATCAATGGAAAGAGTTAATGTATGTAAGGTCAAGGTCCACAGTCTATGAAAAATAAGAGTGCTTGGAGATGGTGGGCAAAAGCATTAGGAGAAAAGGCTTCCAAGTGTGATAGAGAGTCTGATAAGATAGCAGTGATTCGTACTGTTATCTTTCTTTCTTATTTGATTACGAATGGGTTTATTATTGCGAATGCTGTAAGACATTGGAATAATAACCAACCACCAGTTATACAGGTTTATAGTCAATCCAGTGAAGAGTGTAAGTTTAATTGATTTTGTATCAGCATGTTACTAAAAACAATTAAATTAATTAAAAAAATATATTAAAAAACATATGTTATCGTTTCATAACACTCTCAATAAGTCTCTTCTTATTGAGAATCAATAGTGATTATTATTGAGAATAATGTATCTAATACCTTCTAAATCCTCCTACCTTATGCCTTCTAATACCTTCTAAATCCTCCTACCTTATGCCTTCTAATACCTTCTAAATCCCTCTAGGACTTGTGACCTTAGCGAGCGCATTATAACACAGAGCGCTCTCAATGTCAACCCCCCGCGCCCAGAAGATCTAGACGAGACGCGCATTATCTTATAACAACACTATAAGATCTAGACTAGATGTTACGATATCATCATAAATCTAGACTAGTTCGCATATATACATTCATTATGAATCTCGACGAGAACACACATACTCATTGCAATCTCGTCTAGTTTTATGCTATAATAACACAGTCAATCACACGATCTCGACGAGCTATGTACGACGATTACGATCTAGACTATACATTTAGCAACGATTACACTCTCGACGAGTACACATATGCAGACACAGGCATACTAGATCTCGACGAGGACTATGCGCGAGACACACATGATTATCAAGATCTAGCATACAGACACTACGCATAACTAGAACTATGATAACACATAAACGCATGGTACGTGTTAATCTAGACATCATGTGTTATGATGACCTAGACGTAGAGAATATTAATTGGCGCGAGTTATTAGAACTCGAAGGTGACGAGGATGTCTATACTAGCATTAAAGAGTTAGACCCCTATGCATAATGTGACAGTTTAAATATTGGCAGCCATTAATCCTTATTGATTCTCAATAAGACTCTCCTTATTGAGAATGAGGACCAATTGAGAAACTGGCACAGTGCTCCTTGATATCAGCAGCTGGGCGAGTTATATTACTTGGGTAATCGCAATTCGGACTCCGAAAGTTATGTGTGGACCTGCATTTGAGTATACTTTCGAAGACTTTCTTTCTGATGCTTCGGATGCTGAATGGGATGAATGGGAAAGTGAAGCAAATCGCCTGGAATTGCCCTTGGATTATTATATTCAGGAATTCGTAGGACAGTCGGCATAGTGGCACACACCCCCTTGTGGAAGGTCCCGTGAGGGGTTATATTACATTCGTCCCTGAGAAATTCATCAAATGGCAACTCTCTACAAAGTGATTGGTTTCGGTGACAGTGAGCACGGTTTCTTCAATGAGAAGAGTGTCACCAGCAGCATTCATTATGCCTATGGTTTCTATCAGGCACACATTACTGACATCAACTGCACTGGCGCAGTTATCATCGCTCAGGATCATGAATGCTGGGAGATTGTAGAAGAATTCGGCACTGAGGGAATGTCTATTGAGTGTGGCAACTTTATGTCCTTCAGTGTCAGTAAATCTCCTGCCCTTGTGATGGTCTGAGATCTGTCACAAGGGGGGTTGCAATGCCCCCCCCCAAACCCTGCCATACTACCTTCGTCAACAAAACCAAAGCACATGACCGTGACTCTCACCGCTTCCTATCAAGAGTTTCTGACTGCTGACACTGTTGATAAAATCGACGAACTTCTGGAGGAGAATTATGCTCTGGAAGACATGTTGGAATTCATCGACAACTACAATGAGAATGACTTCGTTAACTATTACGAAGAATACGTTCGTTGTGGTGAAGCAATTGGTTATGAGGCAGTTGATGCTCTCATTGGTGAAATGGGATGTATGAGTGACATTGAAGATTGTGATGAGCGTTATCAAGGTTTCTATGATGATGAGGCAGATTTTGCTGAGCACTACTACTCTGAGATGGGTGAATACATTCCTGACGGTATTGTAGTGGATTGGGAAGCAACTTGGGAGTCTTCCCTGCGTTATGATTTCACTGCCTGCAATGATGGTTCTTCCTATCGTCCTTGCCACATCTTCCGTGATTGCTGATTGAATCTCGACTAGATCTGCGTGTGTGGTCTCGACTAGATCGCACACGCATTCTTACATCTAGACTAGATCATACATCATACTAGATCTAGTTACACATACACATCTAGTTTACATTATACAACACACACATCTAGTTGTCATATGTGCGAGAATATGTGCATCTAGATGACACACACGCCGCGTGAGCCCGCCTTATGTGCAAGAATATGTGCTTCACCCCACTCACCCCCTTCCCACACCATCTAGATGTGCTTTAAAGATCTTAACTCATACCCCTTCGGGGTATACCTTCGGTATCTCTTCTAAGTATAATATTAGAAGCTAGATCCTTATCTTCAACGGAGACAAACCCAGTCTAATTAATATTTCATATTATGTCAAGCCCCCTTTGTGACACTTTGAGAACTGGTTGAAACCCCTTGACCTTCCTTCCGTTTGGTGTTATGTTTGATTCGTGGTTGAGGAATTCTCTACACTCACCTCCCACACAATTTGTTATGAAAACCGCCAACACTTTCTACTGGACTTTCATCGACACTCTGGTTTATAATGTGGCAACCATTGCCGCAATTGTGGTCGGTGTGTGTCAGTATCTCATTCGTGCCTACAATGACAACAATGGCAACGAAAAGGTTCGCAAGGTGATTCAAACCGTGCTGGCATTCGTTGATACCATCGTAGAGCACGGTAAGGTATACTTTGCCGACCCTGTTGTGACACCTGCCAAAGTGGCACAGAAGCGCACCAAGCGCCCCTGATTCGTGCCATACTACATTTGTCGTTGAGGGATTCCCCGAATGTTTGATGAAATGTGGCAGGAGATTCAAGATGCTCCTGGTGAGATCTTCGACATTCCCGAACTTCGTGATGAAGAAGATTTCAACCTGAATGAATACATTAACGGAAACATTGATTACTGAATGATGACTCCTGACACTCTCAACTTTACTGGCGACGCTGTAACTTATCTGGGATTTGTGGGAGTGGTTTCGACTCTCATTATCCTGGTAACTTCCTTCCGTCGTTATTTCAATTCTCCGCTTCGTAAATGACTGAAACTCTCCGCCAGTATCACTTCACTGACGAACAGATTGACTTCCTGATGCAAATTGTGCGAAATAATGCACAATACGAAGATGATGAAGTTCGTGAGTGGATGGAAGAACTTGCGAATCAAATTGAAGACCAAATCGTCAACCACCCCGACAACGACTGATGAACAACAAACTCGAAATGTTGAGTGCTCGTGAACAACTCATGAGTGACATTGATTGTATCATTGAATCGTTCTTCTGGGATACCTGGGGGGATGAATACAACGAAGAGCAACAAGAACTGGTGAAGACGCTATGTGATGCTGTCTGTGCTAACTTCCCTTCTAACTGATCATGACAAACACTTTTGATCGTGCAGCATTGGTTAATGCATACATCGACCGTTTGCTTGACAACATGAGCACCAAAGATTTGCTCCGCATTGTTGGTGAGCAGATGGAAGAAAATCTCACCAGTTATACTGATGAGGAACTGATTTCAGAGGTTAGTGACTATTATCCTGACCTGCTGGAGGAGTGACAGTCCACAAGGTGGCACAAGACCCCTTGTGCTGCCTCCCACCCCGTGCCATACTACATTTGTTGTTGAGGGACACCCCCAATGCGTAAGATCGAAACTCAGATGAATGCTGCCATTCGTGACTCCATCAATTGGAAGTCTGGCAACACTGAGGTTACTTTCGACCCTGAAACTAATGAGTCGAAAGTGTTTCTGCACGGCAACCACATCGCTACCATTGGTGATGACTTCGTAGAAATCTTCGACGGTGGATGGCAGTCTGTGACTACCAAATCCCGTCTGAATGCTATTCTGCAGGAGCACGGAATCAAGGGCGAATGTGTATTCCAACGCAACTTCAAGTGGTTCGTCCACAAGTTCATCGGACAGGCAGGAACTTCTCCTGTCTTCAATGAATGTGAATTCAGCAATGGTTTCATGTTTGCATAAAGAATTCGGGGGCATTCGTGCCCCCTTTCTTTATACTCAGATCAGCCGCGGGTGGACGGTCGGCACAGTGTCCACCAGCACCGCCTGATGCCCCCCTGGTGCCTGTAGAATACGGGGACAGTCAACCAAGCAAAGCATGACCCGCTTCGAAGTCTACGTCCCTTCTGCCCCTTACGAGTCCGAGTCCACCCATGATGAGGGTCGTGCCTGGGACCTCTGCCTGTCCCTCTCTGAAGAGTTCGGATACGCTCAGGTGCGCCAGAATGGGATGATTCTCGGAGATTACACCAACGGCATGTGACACCTGAGGGGGTGGCACACACCTCCTTGTGCTGCCCCCCTGCTGCCCCCATCATAGTC
>Ga0247724_1000318_pt1 | contig 11926 bp, 8 predicted proteins | sample OKSTACKMC2E_FD_182776 | JGI IMG/M metagenome (GOLD analysis project Ga0247724, IMG submission 182776) | Subsurface sediment microbial communities from gas well in Oklahoma, United States - OK STACK MC-2-E | ecosystem: Environmental > Terrestrial > Deep subsurface > Rock core/Sediment | place... | reverse complement strand
TCGCCCCCTTCGTGGTCAAGCGCGTGGGCCTGACCCAGGCGCGCCGGCTGGCGCTGACCGCCGCCCGTTTCGACGGTGCCGAGGCCCTGCGTCTGGGCCTGGTGCATTACTGCGAAGCCTCCGATGCCGGGCTGGAACAACGCCTGGGCGAAGTCCTCGGCCAGGTTCGCCTGTGTGCGCCGGGCGCCAATGCGGCAACCAAGGCCCTGCTGCTGGCCACTGAGCAGGAGGCCCTGGGCTCGCTGCTCGACCGCGCCGCCGAGCAGTTCGCCGCCGCCGTCACCGGTGCCGAAGGCATCGAGGGCACCATGGCTTTCGTGCAGAAACGCGCTGCCCGCTGGGCACAATAAGAACATCGAACGGAGCAGCACCATGCCCGCCTTTCACAAGATCCTGATCGCCAACCGCGGTGAAATCGCCTGCCGCGTCATGCGCACCGCCAAGGAACTCGGCTACCGCACCGTGGCGGTGTACTCCGAGGCCGATGCCGGCGCCCGCCATGTGCAGGTGGCCGACGAGGCCGTGTGCATCGGCCCGGCGCAGGTCAACCAGTCTTACCTGGTGATCGACAACATCATCAAAGCCGCGCAGAAGACTGGCGCCGACGCCATCCACCCGGGCTACGGCTTCCTCTCCGAGAACGCCGACTTTGCCCGCGCCTGTGAGGCCGCCGGTATCGTCTTCATCGGCCCGACCGTGGAAGCCATCCACCTGATGGGCAGCAAGCGCCTGTCGAAGATCGCTATGCTCGAAGCCGGCGTGCCCTGCATTCCCGGCTACGAAGGCGCCGCCCAGGACGACGAGACGCTGGTGCGTGAGGCCGAGCGCATCGGCTACCCGCTGATGATCAAGGCCAGCGCCGGCGGCGGCGGTCGCGGCATGCGTCTGGTGCATCAGGCCAGCGAGCTGCAGGAGCAGATCCGCACCGCACGCTCCGAGGCACAGAACGCCTTCGGTTCCGGCGAGCTGATTCTAGAACGCGCGGTGATCCGCCCGCGCCACGTCGAGATTCAGGTATTCGGCGACCAGCACGGCCACATCGTTTACCTCGGAGAGCGTGACTGCTCGGTGCAGCGTCGCCACCAGAAAGTGGTCGAGGAAGCCCCCTGCCCGGTGATGACGCCCGAGCTGCGCCGCGCCATGGGCGAAGCCGCGGTCAAGGCCGCCGCGCGGGTCAACTACATGGGTGCCGGCACCGTGGAATTCCTGCTGGATGCCAGCGGCGAGTTCTTCTTCCTGGAAATGAATACCCGCCTGCAGGTGGAGCACCCGGTCACCGAGCTGATCACCGGGCAGGACCTGGTGGCCTGGCAGATCCGCGTCGCCGAAGGCCAGGCACTGCCGCTCAAGCAGGACGAGATCACCCTCAGCGGCCACGCCATGGAAGTGCGCCTGTACGCCGAGGACTCAGCGCACAACTTCCTGCCGCAGACTGGCCGCGTGCTGCGCTGGGAGCCCGAGCTGCTCGAAGGCATCCGCATCGACCATGGCCTGGTCGAAGGTCAGGAAGTCACGCCCTTCTACGACCCGATGCTGGCCAAGGTCATCGCCTACGGCGCGACCCGTGAGGATGCCCGGCGCAAGCTGGTGCGTGCCCTGGAAAACTGCGTGCTGCTGGGGGTCAACGGCAACCAGCGCTTCCTCGCCAACCTGCTGGCCAACCCGGAGTTCGCCGCCAGCAACGCCACCACGGCCTTTATCGCCGAGCACTTTGCCAGCGACGAAAGCCTGGCCCCGCAGGCGCCGGCCGCCAGCGAGCTGGCCATTGCTGCCGCCCTGCTCTATCAGGAGTCGGCGGGCAGTCGTGCCCACCAGGCCGGCCTGGCTGGCTGGCGCAGTGCCGGCAGCGCGCCGTGGCGCTTCATCCTCAAACAGGGCGAACACAAGCACGAGATCGAGCTGGACGTGCTCGGCGATGGCGCCCAGCCGCAGCTGCACGCCCGCGTGGGCGACAGCCAGGTTGAACTGCACCTGCTGGCCAGCGACGGCCGCTGGCTGACCCTGGAGCAGGACGGCATCCGCCGTCGCCAGGCCTACCACCACGACGGCGACCGCCTGTGGCTGTTCGGCCACTTCGGCAACCTGGAACTCACCGACGTGACCCACGAGCCGGCCGGTGGGCAGAACGCCGCCAGCTCCGGCGCGGTAAAGGCCCCCATGGACGGTGCCATCGTCGACGTACTGGTCGAGGAAGGCGCGCGCGTCAGCAAGGGCCAGCTCCTGGTGGTGCTGGAAGCCATGAAGATGGAACACCCGCTCAAGGCAGGCGCCGACGGCGTGGTGCGCCGGGTCGGCGTGAGCCAGGGCGACCAGGTCAAGAACCGCCAGTTGCTGGTGGAAATCGAAGCCGACGCCTGATGCCGCCGTAGCCCGGATGAAATCCGGGGCCGCCCGTCCCGGATTTCATCCGGGCTACGCAAGACAGCCCCCTCTCCCTCCGGGAGAGGGTTGGGGTGAGGGCCAACCAGCCCCACCCGACCGACCACAAGAGGCCAATCCATGTCCCTTTCCGGAAAGACCCTGTTCATCACCGGCGCCAGCCGCGGCATCGGTCGCGAGATCGCCCTCAAGGCCGCCGCCGACGGCGCCAATATCGTGGTCGCGGCCAAGAGCGCCGAGGCCCACGCGAAACTGCCGGGCACCATTTTCTCGGTGGCCGAGGAAATCGTCGCCGCCGGGGGCCAGGCCCTGCCCCTGCAACTGGACGTGCGTGACGAGGAAGCCGTGAAAGTGGCCATGGCCCAGGCCGCCGAGCACTTCGGCGGCATCGATGCGCTGATCAACAATGCTGGCGCCATCCGCCTCAAGGGCGTCGAACACCTGGAGCCCAAGCGCTATGACCTGATGTTCCAGATCAACACCCGCGCGGTGATGGTCTGCAGCCAGGCGGCGCTGCCCTACCTGAAGAAGACCCAGGGCCATATCCTCAGCCTGTCGCCACCGCTCAACCTCGATCCCAAGTGGTTCGCCAGCTACGGGCCCTACACCACTACCAAGTACGGCATGAGCATGCTGACCCTAGGGATGCACGAGGAATTCAAAAAGTACGGCATCAGCGTCAACGCACTGTGGCCCAGGACCGTGATCGCCACCGCCGCCATCGAGTTCGAGGCCGGCGGCCCCGCCGTGATGAAGGCCGCGCGCCTGCCGGCGATCATGGCCGATGCCGCCTGCGCCATCCTCAGCAGCAGTGGGCGCAGCATCAGCGGCCGCCTGCTGATCGACGAGGAGATCCTGCGCGAACAGGGCCAGATGGACTTCGAGCAGTACCGCTATGACCCGGCCGGCAAGCTGATGACCGACCTGTTCGTCGACTGAGGCGCGACTCGGCAGGCACCAGCTACCACGCCGGGCTGGTGCCTCTCGGCGACGCAAGAGCTGGCGCCACGACGCGCTAGTTACGGAACTCGATCTGCAGCTCCGCCCCTTCCACCGAATCCCAGTAGTCATCCACCCGGTCATTGGTAATCAGTCGGCCGTTGAGCTGATAGGGACCGGGCTCGGCCGGTTTCTCCACGAACAGCGGCGGCAACAGCGGCTCGCGCTCGGGCTGCTCCAGCGGAGCCCCCAGCTCCAGGCGCTGTACCAGTTCATCGGGCAGGCGCAGATCGAGCTTGTCCGCTGGCGGGGGCTCGACCTTGGGTGCGGGCTTCTGCGCGGCCTTGGGCAGTACGCGAGCCGCCTCTGGCGCCTTGTCCGGTGGTGCGGCACGGACTCGGGGTTCCTGTCGGGGGGCCTCGGGTGGTTGCTCCGGCTTGGCCTCGACGGTGCGCTCCACCTCGACGGGCTGAGCGGGCACCTTGGGTTGCTCCACGGCAGGAGCGGCAGGTTCTGGCGCCGGGGTCGGCTTGGGCGGCGCCGGCGCCTGGTCACAGGCCGCCAGCAGGGTGACGACCAGGCCCAGGGCCATCGGGCGAATAAGGTTCATGATCAGCAGGTTTGCCTGAAGAATGCCTTCATGCTCGCCCCAGACCCGCGATCTGGCAAGCCGCAGGCTTTACCTCATGTTGCACCAGGCCTGCAGATGCCGGCGATCCAGCCCCTGCCACTGTTCGGCACGCGCCAGTTCCGCGGCCGGCAGCCAGAGCTCGCCACAGGGCTGCAGCGGGGCCGCGGGCAGCGCCAGCAGCACCTCCAGCGGCTGGCGGCAAGCCTGCCATTCGGCGGCGGAATCTTCGTGTTCCCAGTCGGTGGGCAGGACCCGCCACTCGATGCCATGGGCGTCGAAGCGCAGGAAATGCGGCATGCAGCCGAGGTGTTGCTCGCCCTGGCGCAACGTGCGTGCCTGCATATCGAGCAGCAGCAGGTACCAGAGGTCGGTGTCGGCACTCTCGGCAGCCTGCATACGAGGTACATGGCGGGTCAGCGCCAGGTAGCGGCCATCGGCCGACCAGATCAGCGCGGGGCCGACATCGGCCAGCCCTATTCCCGAGGCGGTGAGCAGGCAGCCATCGCCACGCGGGTGGCGCTCACGCGGGTAGCCGTCGCGATACTCGCTCTGCGCCCCGAACAGCCAGGCGGCATCCCGCCCACCGGGCGCCGGCAGGATGAAGTCGCCGTCGGCATTAGCCACCTGCGGACGCTCCACCAGGCGCCAGCCTGGCAGCGCCTGCAGACCGTCCGCAGCGACACGCAGCGCGAGGCGGCGCTGATACAGCCGCGAGTGCTCGTCTCGCTCGACGAAGCCTGCCGCCTGCTCGGCCGCCGGCGCTGCCTGGTCATAACGATGCAGGGCCGTGTCCCGCTCGTCGCGTCCCAGCCGACCGACGATGCAGGCCAGACTCAGTACGCCCGCACGGAAGTCCAGCAGTCCGGCGATCAGCGGGCGCTGCGCGAACGCCAGCAGGACACGCTGCTGCAGGTCCGCGACGCAGAGCCTGTGCGGCACCGCCGGCGCCTCGGCAAACGCGATCAAGACCAGGTAGCGACCGCAGTCGGACACCCGATGATCAAGCAGCCACTCGCCCTCCAGCTGCCAGTCACCGATCCGACAGGCAAAGGCGCCCAGGCGACCATCGCGGCTGTCGCGCCGCCACTCGAAGCGCGGCGACTCGCCGCCCGTCATCGCCTCGCCGAGCACAGCGCCCTCGCCACGCACGCCCTTGGCCTCCAGCGGCAGAACGCGGGTCAACCCGGCGCCCTGCTGTTCACCGAGCAGCAGGCGCCCTTCTGGGTCATGACCAATGACGGTCTCAACTTCACCGTAGTAATGCTGCAGCTGGTAACCGAAGCCAAGGTGGTCAAGCTGCGCCGTCGCCAGGCGCCCCCGCAGATGCAGCTCCGTCTGGCTCAGCGCGCAGGGCTCATCCCAGAGCAGCCCCGGTTCCGCCTCGGCGGTCATCCAGGGCTCGGGCAACTCGCGCCAGCCCTGCCCGGCCTGCCAGAGCCAGAGTGTCTTCGGCCAGGCGCGGCCGATACGGCAGACCAGGGCCTGGCCGTCGTCGCGCCACAACGGCAGCTCGTCAGCCGCCAGCAGCAGATCGCTGGGTTCGCCATCGATCTCCAGACGTAACGCCGGGTAGCGCAGCGGCTGCAGCGGGTCCTCCAGCTCGCGTAGGGTTTCCGGCAGGTACGGTATGCCACGCAGGCGATGCGCCGCGGCCGGCGCGGGGAAATCGCGCCCGCCTAGATCCACCGACCAGCCCGGCTCCAGCCACAGGTCGCGCACCGCCACCAGGTCGACGCCCTCGCTCTGCGCCAGCAGCTCGGCCAGCGGCAAGCGATAACCCTGGTTGCCCACCAGCGGGCTGTGCCGACCGCCGATGGCCTCGTCGCTGAACTCGTCGATCTCCCAGAACTCGCCGATCTCGGCGTTGCGATATAAGCGCCGCTGCTGGCGGTCGAGAATCAACAGGCCCCAGCGCTCGCGGCTTGGCAGCGGCGCGGCGAAGTAGCGGCCGCTGGCGGAAAAGCGTACCGAGGCACCGAGGCCCTCCAGCAGCACGCCATCGGGGAACAGGTAGCTGCCATAGGTCGGCCCGCCCATGGCGATCTCGCCCCAGGCGAAGGTGCGGATGGTCTCGCCTTCCGGCGTCTGCAGATCACCTCCGCCCCAGGCGCTGGAGCCGCTCGACGTGGCGATTTCGGCTATTTGTGGCTTGGCCTTGGCCAGGCCGAGACGCTTCTCGTAGCTGGCCACCAGCGCCAGCCCGAACAACAGCAGCAGCGCGCAAAGCGGCACCGCCCACCAGGCCGACAGCCAGGCGAACAGAGAGAAGCTCAGACCGATCACCGCAGCGGTCAGCAGCCAGCTCAGGACCGCAGCCACTCGGCGCCAGCCCAGCCGGACGCACAGCCCGGTGAGCAGCGCGAACGTTGCCACCAGAGCCAACGCCGCCCACGGCGCGAGCATGGCCACGGCGACAATGGGCAGCACCAGCTTGGCCAGCTCCCAGAGCAGCCTGATAACGAGCTTGCTCAGCGACTCTGCGGCTTCTTCCGGGGTTTCCATATTGGCCATGGCGCGGCTCCCTGCGCGGTTGAGGGCGGCATTCTACCGCCCTGCACCATGCCCTAGCGGGAACTGGCCGGCTTTTCTGCCTCGCGTTGCAAGCGCTTGAGCTCCGACTCCAGGTCACGCTGCGGGAACTCCTGTTTCAGCGCGGCCAGCAGCCTGTCCGCCTCGGCCTGTTTACCCTCGCGCCGCAGCTGCAGCAGGGTGCGCAAACGCAGCTCCAGTGGCGGCGCCTCAGGCACGGCGGAATGCCCCAGGGTTTCGGCCAGCTGGTCCTCGTTAAGCGCCTCTTGCAGCACCTTGGGCGATGCCTCTGCCAGGGGCTTTTCTGGAGCCTCACTGCTTCTGGCTGCGGCCTGGGCCTTCTGCTTGAGCATGGCAGTCGCCTGAGCCTGATCACGAGCCACATCGGCCTCGACCGGCGCTGCGGAATCAGCCAGCGCCCCAACCGGCGCTGCGGCCTGCGGCGTGGGCGGTGCAATTGGCCTTGGCGCGGCGTTGGCCGCCGGCGAGACGGCAAAAGAAGTCGAGCCTGCGCTCGAGCGCTGCGCCTGTTCGGCCTTCTTGTACTCAGGTTCGGCGCTCTGCTTGCGCGCTTCCATGACCGGCGCCATTTCCTGCAGTGCCGGGGCAGAGGCCGGCGCCGGCGCATCATAGGTTTGCGGCAACTGATCGCGGGTATGCAGCGCCAGGTTGAGACCGATACCGACGACGGCCAGGCCGGCCACGGCCACCGACCAGCGGGTGCGGCTGCCGGCGCCGAACAACCAGGCATGCAGGCGCTGGACAGGATTCGGCCGGGGTGCCGGCGGGCTCACGGCCTGGCGCGCGGCATCGAGGATCAGCGCATCCACGGCGGCGGAAGGCTCGCCCTGGCTGTGCTGGCGGAAATGCTCCAGCAGCTCGCGCTCCTGCTGCAGATCGTGGGGTTGTTGGCTCATGCGGATACCTCCTCGGCCGAAGCCGGATCGGCCAGCAGCCGACGCAACTTGTTCAACGCATAACGCAGGCGGCTCTTCACGGTTTCCGCCGGGGTTCGGGTCAGTTCGGCGATCTCCGCCAGCTCCAGGTCGCCATGGGCGCGCAGCAGGAACACCTCGCGCTGCTCCTCGGGCAGGTCGGCCAGGGCCGCCTGCAATCGCTCCTGGTCACGGCTGAGCAGCAGCTGCTGCTCGGGGCCGGGGCCCGGATCGGCACTGGCGTGCTGCACCTCATCGTACTCAGCGAGCTTTCCCTGATGGCGACCGCTCTTGCGCCAGTGGTCGATCAGGCGATTGCGCGCGATCTGGTACAGCCAGGTCTTGAACAGCACCGCTTCGCGCTGCTCGCTGGCGCTGCGGATCAGGCTCATCCAGGTGTCCTGGAACACCTCCTCGGCCAGCGCATGGTCGCCGCACAGGCCAAGGAGAAAACGGAACAGGCCGAGGCGGTGGCGCTCGTAAAGCTGGGTGAACGCGGCCGCCTCGCCGTTGCGATAGCGCCGCAACAGCGCGGCGTCATCGTCCATCAGTGGTGAGTTCAATTAGTCGGCCCTGACTTGAACGTTTTGCGGAGTTTGCAGGCTTTGCGCCAGCTCGACCAGCTGCACGAACTCGCCGCGCAGGCCGAATGGGTCCTCGCCCTTGGCGCCGCGTGCCAGCCTGGCGCTGTCGGCCAGGGAGAAGTCGCCGGTGTACTTGGCATCCCCGAGCTGCTGGGCGAAGGCCGCTACCGCAGCGGCGAAGCGCAGGTCTTCGCTGGCCTGGTTGATCGGCGTGGCCTCGCCCTTGGCGATCGGGCGCTCTACCAGCTTGCTGGCACCACCCTCCGGTGCCTTGTAGCGCAGGCGCAACCAGGCGATCTCGCCGGCCTTGCCATGCTCCTTGGTCTGGGCGTAGCGCAGCGGCTCCAGCCAGCCCTTGGCGCCCACCGGCACCACTTCGTAGAGGGCGGTGACGGTATGCCCGGCACCGATTTCGCCGGCGTCGACCTTGTCGTTGCTGAAGTCCTCGCGCTTCAGCGCACGGTTCTCGTAGCCCAGCAGGCGATATTCGCTGACCTCGGCCGGGTTGAACTCGACCTGGATCTTCACGTCCTTGGCCACCACGGCCAGGGTCGAGCTGAGCTGGTCGACCAGCACCTTGCGCGCCTCGCGCAGGTTGTCGATGTAGGCGTAGTTGCCGTCGCCGGCATCGGCCAGCTGCTCCATCAGCTGCTCGTTATAGTTATCGGTGCCGAAACCGAGGGTGGTCAGCGACACGCCGGTCTTGCGCTTGTCGGCAGCCAGCTGCTTGAGCGTCTCGAAGTCGCTGATGCCGACGTTGAAGTCGCCATCGGTGGCCAGCAGGATACGGTTGATACCGCCCTTGAGCAGGCCCTTCTGCGCTTCCTGGTAGGCCAGCTGGATGCCCGACTCGCCGGCGGTGGAACCACCCGCGCTGAGCTGGCCGATGGCCGTGCGGATTCTGGCCTTGTCGCTACCGGCGGTGGACTCCAGCACCACGCTGGCATTGCCGGCATAGGTAACCAGAGCCACGCGATCCTGCGGGCGCAGCTGGTCGACCAGCAGCTTGAGCGTGCTCTGCACCATCGGCAGGCCCTCGCGACGGTCCATGGAGCCGGACACGTCGACCAGGAACACCAGGTTGGCCGGCGGCAGCTCGGCGGCACTCAGATCGGCAGCCTTGATCGCCACGCGCAGCAGGCGGGTCTCGGGGTTCCACGGCGTAGCCGCCAGCTCGGTGGCGACGCTGAACGGCACGTCGCCCTCGGGCTTGGGATAGGCGTAGGGGAAGTAGTTGACCAGCTCCTCCAGGCGCACCGCGTCCTTGGGCGGCAGGCTGCCGTCGTTGAGGAAACGGCGCACGTTGGCGTAGGCGCCGGTGTCAACGTCAATGCTGAAGGTCGATACCGGCTGCTGGGCCACGGCCTGCACCGGGCTGCTCTCGATCTTCTGGTACTGCTCGCGGTAGACGTCCTGGTAGCCGAAGGCAGCGCTGTCGGCCAACGGCGCCGCCGGAGCGATCATCGGCATAAGCTGTGGCACCGCCTTGCGGGCTTCCATCGATCCCGCCGCGACCGAGGGTTGCGGGGCGTAGGAAGCGTTGCCATCCGCTGCTTCGTGCAGCACCTCCTGCTTCATCTTGGGCGGCGCGACGACACTGGCGGCAGGCTCATCGTTGGAGGCGCTGCAGGCCGCCAGGCCCAGCAGCAGAGTGGCGCCGAAGCCGGCGAGCAGAGGTTGGGGGGCGATGCTGGACATGGTGGGGTCTCCTCGGGCGAAAAATCCATTCGCCCGGGTAGACGACACCGGCATCCGATTCGGGTTAAGCCGCCGAATTTTCCTGGCAGAGCTGCCTGGCCAGGGTACCGAGCGTGATGATCGCCCGCTCGGACTCGCGGTTCCACGGCACGCCACAGGTCAGGCGCAGGCAGTTGTTGAACTGCTCGGTGTTACTGAAGATCAGCCCCGGGGCAATGCTGATGCCCTGCTGCAGCGCACGCACATGCAACTCCTGGGCGCTGACCTTGCCCGGCAGACTGACCCAGAGGATGAAGCCGCCATGGGGCCGAGTCATCTGCGTGCCTTCCGGGAAATGCTGCTGCACCGCCAGCTGATAGGCGGTCATGTTCTTGCGGTACTCCTGGCGGATGTGGCGCAGGTGGCGGTCGTAGCCACCGTTCTCCAGGTAGGCGGCCACGCCCATCTGGGTCACGCTGCAGGCCGAATGGGTGCTGAAGGTCTGCAGCCGCTCCACCTCCTCCTGGTAGCGCCCGGCGATGATCCAGCCGATACGCACGCCCGGCGACAGGGTTTTGGAGAAGCTCGAGCAGTACACCACCTGGTCGTCGCGATCATAGGCCTTGAGCGCCTTGCTGCGGCCCGGTTCGAACAGCAGTTCGCCGTAGATGTCGTCCTCGATCACCCGGATGCCGTGGTCGGCAGTCAGGCGCAGCAGTTGCTTCTGGCGCTCCTCGGGAATGCTGCCGCCGAGCGGATTGGATAGCCGCGCGGTGAGCACCAGCGCCTTGATCGGCCACTGGTTGGCGGCCAGCTGCAGGGCCTCCAGGCTCAGCCCGGTGGTCGGGTCACTGGGAATCTCGATGACTTTCAGCCCGAGCACCTCGGCCAGTTGCAGCAGGCCGTAGTAGGTCGGCGACTCGGCGGCGATCAGGTCGCCCGGCTGAGTCATCACCCGCAGGGCCATGTGAATGGCATCCACGCAGCCGTGGGTGATCACCACCTCGGATGGATCGACTACCACGCCGGCATCGCGCATGCGAATCGCCACCTGGCGCCGCAGCGGCTCGTAGCCGGGGCTGAACATGTAGCTGAAGGCGCGCGGGCTCTGGAAGCGGGTGACCTTGGCCAGCTGCTGGTGCAGCGAGCGCACTGGCAGGTAGTCGACATGCGGCACGGCGGCGCCGAGGGGGAACACCCCCTCCTGGCGCGACTCGGTGAGCACCTGGCTGATGATGCTGCTGCGGGTGACCATGGACGGTCGCTCGACCCTTGCGATATCCGGGGTCGGCGCGGTCAGACCAGCGGTCTGGTGCACGTAGAAGCCGGACTGCGGGCGGGCGCGGATCAGGCCCATGTCTTCGAGGTTGGCATAGGCCTGCAGCACGGTGGCGTGGCTGACGCTGAGCTGTGAGCTCATCTTGCGCACCGAGGGCACGCGCTCGCCCGGCTGGTAGACACCGCGACGGATATCCTCGGCCAGCTGCTGGGCGATGCGCTGGTAAAGCAACAAACTGGTCATGAGGAGGCTCCTTTCACTACTGAACCGCAACAGTAGCCAAATACAGTTGGAACTTGGCGGTACAGTCGGATTTTATGCCAGCAGTACAGTTGCAGCTGTTACAGCTTAGGTGAGCCGCTGCGCAGGCCTCATTAGACTTTGGTCGAACAAAAAACCCCGGGCCAGGGCACCGGGGTTTGTGCGAACGCCAAGGTTCTCAGCGGTAATCGCCGAGCTTGCCCTGTTCGTCGGAGATGAGGATCTCAACCCGACGGTTCTGCGCACGGCCCTTGGCCGAAGCATTCTCCGCCAGCGGATGGGCCTCGCCATAACCTTTGACCTGCATGCGCCGGGAATCAATACCGAGGTCGACCAACACGTCGGCCACGGCCTGGGCACGGGCACGCGACAGCTCCAGATTCTCCGCCGACACGCCACGGTTATCGGTATAGCCCTCAATGCGGATGTTGCGCCGGGGGTTGATCTGGAGGAACTGCACCAGCTTGAGAATAGTGCGGTTGGCCGATGCCTTGAGCTCGGTACGGCCGGCATCGAACAGCACGTCACCCAGTGTCATCACCAGGCCGCGGTCAGTTTCGCTGGCGGCCAGGTTGACCACCTGCTCTTCCAGCCACTGCCCCTGCTGCTGAGCACCGAGCAACTTGGCCTCGCGCAGGGCCAGTTGCAGGCGCTCGCGCTCCAGTTCGAGCCTGGCCAGGCGCTCCTGATTAAGCACGAGATCGGCGTGCTG
>Ga0247724_1000316_pt1 | contig 11986 bp, 8 predicted proteins | sample OKSTACKMC2E_FD_182776 | JGI IMG/M metagenome (GOLD analysis project Ga0247724, IMG submission 182776) | Subsurface sediment microbial communities from gas well in Oklahoma, United States - OK STACK MC-2-E | ecosystem: Environmental > Terrestrial > Deep subsurface > Rock core/Sediment | place... | reverse complement strand
AAGTGCTGCGCAATGGCGGTTTTGTCGGCGCCATGGTCGAGGAACCACTGGCGTACCGCTAATGCGTTTTGTTTGGTCTCTTCAGTACCGAATGATTTCGACGCCACAAACACTAAGGTAGTCGCCGGATTGAGTGGTTTCACCACATCACTGACCACTGCGCCATCGATATTGCCGGCAAAATGCACTTTGACCGGGCTTTGGTTGTAGGGAGTGAGAGCTTCCAGCGCCATTTGCGGGCCAAGCAATGAGCCGCCGATACCGATCCAGACCAGATCGGTAATTGGTTCGCCCTGATATCCCAGATATTGCCGGCTATTGAGCTGTTCCACCAGCGCATACATCTGCGCCCGGCAGGCGGCGATTTGCGCCTGTAAATCTTCGCCGTCCAGCTGCAGTGGCTGATCAGCCGGCGCACGTAGTGCGACGTGCCAGACTGAACGGTCTTCAGTATTGTTAATTCTGTCGCCGGCAAACATGGCCGCCCGTTTTGCTGCGAGTGGGCTTTGTGTTGCCATCTCCAGCAGTTGTTGCCAGATGCCTTGAGTTATCAGGTTTTTTGAATAATCCAGCGTGATCCCAAGGGCCCTGGCGGTAAAACGTTCCGCGCGCTGTGGATCTTCAGCAAACTCCTGACGCAGGTTCAGCGGGGCTTTGGCAAGCGTGGCCAACTGGCTCCAGACTGCAGACGACATAATAAACTCCTGTTAAAAAAGCTGCGCTTAAGCGAGCGCAGCAGTGATCACTTGTTCCAGTTTGCGCTGGTCGATGGCGAATTTGCGGATGCCTTCGGCCAGTTTCTCGGTGGCCATCGCATCTTCGTTCAGTGCCCAGCGGAACGCCTGTTCGGTCAGCTCGGCAGGTTTGGCTGTAGTGGCGCCCTCATCGCGCAGATGTACCTTCAGCTCGCCGCTTTGTTTGCTGAGTTCATCGAGCAGCGCCGGCGCAATAGTTAACCGGTCGCAACCGGCTAGTGCTAACACTTCACCGACGTTGCGGAAACTCGCGCCCATCACGATGGTTTTATGACCATGTTGTTTGAAATAGTTGTAGATTTCGCGTACGGAAATCACGCCCGGATCGGTTTCGGCGTCATAGCTTTGGCCCGTGCTGGCTTTGTACCAGTCCAGAATACGACCGACAAATGGCGAAATTAAGAACACGCCGGCTTCAGCACAGGCGCGCGCCTGACACAGGTGGAATAACAGCGTCAGGTTACATTGAATGCCTTCCTTTTCGAGCTGGCGTGCTGCCTGAATGCCTTCCCAGGTCGAAGCGATTTTGATCAGAATTTTGTCCTTGCCAACGCCATTTTCCTGATACAGCGCAACCAGCTGGCGGGCTTTGGCGATAGTGGCGCCGGTGTCAAAACTTAAGCGCGCGTCGACTTCTGTCGAGATGCGACCCGGTACCAGTTTGCTGATGGCGGTGCCGACATCAACCGCGAACTTGTCGCTGGCGATGCTGATCTGTTCAGCTTGATCTATCGTTTTGCCTTTTGCATAGGCAGCAGCAGCGGTCAGCAAAGGTTTAGCGAAATCCAGGGCGCTGGCGTTCAGCAATAAAGAAGGGTTGGTAGTGGCATCGACCGGACGGAATTGTTCGATGGCGTTCAGGTCACCGCTGTCAACGACCACTGTGGTGACGGTTTTGAGTTGATCAAGAAGTGTTGTCATATTGTTATTTAACCATTTTTAGTCGCGTTTTTAGCCGTATGGCCGTTTAAAAGCGTGATTGTGTAGAAATATTACAACAGAAAGTCGATGAAAACACAGAATTCTGTTGGGTGTGTTGCTGATTTTTTGTCAGATTACTATAGTTGGTTCCAGTCGGTTGTTCCGGTCTCATACGGATGTAGCATTCTTGTCTTTCACTACGTTAACAAAGACAGATAGCTGTTGCGCCATGTACGGCAGTTTGGTCGCAATTTGTAAAGGCATTACAACATTTGAATCTCAAATTTTATAAATCCAAAAAAGTGCTGGTTGTCGATGACTGCGACCCGGTGCGCGCATCCATTAAAGGCATGCTACAGAAAATTGGTTTCGAACATATTGCACAAGCCCCGGATGCCAATACTGCCATTGCCAATTGCACAGAAATCCAATATGACTTCATTTTATCCGATTTCAACCTCGGCGAAGGCAAAGATGGTTATCAACTATTTGAAGCGCTGAAACATTTACGATTATTAAAGCCTGGCTGCTGTTTTATCATTATCAGCGCTGAGAGTCACCGCCAGATAGTGCACGGCGTGATTGAACTGCAGCCGGATTCTTATCTGCTCAAGCCTTTTTCTTTTGTCCAGCTCGAAAAGCGCCTGATGCGCGCCTTTGAAATCAAACATACTCTGAATAAAGTTTATCAGGAAATTGCGGAAGACCTTTTTATCGAAGCGGCAAACTCCTGCGAACAGGTGGTTAAAAATGACCCGGAGTACGCTGTGTTTGCCTTGCGGTTACGCGGTGAGCTGTTGCTGAAAATTGAACATTATCAGGCCGCAGAACAGCTGTATCTGTCCATTCTGAACCGGCGGGAATATGCCTGGGCCAAGCTTGGCTTGGCCATCGCCCGTTTTTGTCAGCAGCGCTGGCTGGAGGCTGAATTCGAGCTGCGTGAACTGTCTAAAATGGATGAAACCCGCGTGGAAGCCTTGGACTGGTTGTCGCGATTGTTCCTCAAACGCCAGCTGTATAAAGATGCTTATGAAACGCTGAATGAAGTGACCAAGCTGTCGCCAAAAAATTACAAAAGACAAAAAGCGCTGGCAAATCTGGCCAATATTAATGGCTTAAAAGACGACGCTGTTAAAATCTACGCCCGGTTGCAGCAGGCGGCGCGTTATTCTATTTATGATACACCGGACAATTTCCTCAATTATGCCCGTGCTATCGTTGAGCTGACCAAAGAAGCCAACAAACTGGAGCAGACGCGGCATTTCAAAAAGATTGATGAGATTCTGGCTAATATCAGCAAGCGATTTGCGCTTGAATCTTATCTGCATGAAGAACTGGCGGTCCGGGCACGTGTGGCGATTTTACGCGGCAACATCGATGAAGCCCGCGAGTTACTGGCTAAAAGTGACGCGGCACAAAATACCAAACCCCTGACTGCAGAGGCCTGCCTTGATAAAGCCAAAGCCTATTTTGAAGCCGGTAATTTGTCGCGCAGTGACGAGTTTATGCAGCAGCTGGATGAGATGGCTGAGTATGACGATTTGTTGGCCAATACGCTGACGGTACTGATCCAGTCGGAACACAAAGCGCATGACAATTTGCGCGAAGAAATTAAAACGCTGAACAACGACGGTTTAGACGCTTATCAGAATGGTTACTATGGCCGGGCGCTTGAGTTTTTTAATAAAGCCTTTGATTACATGCCTTACAACCCCAGCCTGGCGCTGAATTTACTGCAAACCATCAGCAAAATTGGTGGTGTGACCAAAGACACCGCTAAACTGGCGCGGCGCTGCGTGGATATTCTGGAGCAAAGTGAACTTAACGAGGGCAACACCAAACGTTTTGCCGCGGTGATGAAAGAGCTGAACAGCTTATTGCAACTGGGCTGAGTGCAGCTTATAGTCGCGCCGCAGTTTTACCTTCAGGAATATGCTTCGATGTTGATGGTTATTTCTCCGGCCAAAGATCTGGATTTTGCGCCGTTATCGCGCCAGTTGCCGCTGACGCAGCCCGATTTTCTGTCAGAGGCCGCTGAATTAAATGCGGTGTGCCGTGACTTGACACCGGCAGAACTGAGCCAGCTGATGCACATCAGCGACAAGCTGGCTGGTTTGAATGCTGCCCGTTTTGCCAGCTGGAGCTTGCCTTTTACTCCTGACAATGCCAAAGCCGCTTTGTTTGCCTTTAACGGCGATGTGTATCAGGGCTTGCAGGCGCAGAGTTTGTCCGACGCCCAGCTTGCTTATGCCCAGCAACATCTGCGCATTTTAAGTGGCCTGTATGGTGTGTTACGGCCACTGGACCTGATGCAGCCGTATCGGTTGGAAATGGGCACCAGCCTCAGCAATCCACGTGGCAAAGACTTGTACCAGTTTTGGGGTGGTCAAATCACTGAAAGTCTCAATCAGCAACTTGAACAACTGAATGCGCCGTTTTTACTCAATCTGGCGTCGCAGGAATACTTCAAAGCGGTGAAGCCAAAACAGCTGGCGAAGCCTTTGATCAACGTGCAGTTTAAAGATCAAAAAAACGGCCAGTATAAAATCATCAGCTTTTTTGCCAAAAAAGCTCGCGGCCTGATGGCTCGGTATGTGATTGAACAACAAGTGGATTCGGTCGAGGGACTGCGGCATTTCGATGTGGCGGGTTATCGTTTTAGTCCCGAGCTGTCTAAAGCGCATGACCTGACGTTTTTACGCGACGAGGTCGCTGCTGGCTGAGCTAGCGCATCACGCTTATTTTTATCCTAGTCCGCCACAGGTCAGTTTTGCTAAAATACTGGACTGACCTTCTCTGAGAATCCGTTATGAAATTTCCCGGCCGCCGTAAACTGAAGCATTATTTCCCGGTGTCTTCACCAAAACCACAGTTACCGAGTTTTGAAGTCAGGCCCGAACTCGATACTTATGTGGTCGGCCTGGACCAGACCATTGTTGACGTGGTGGCCAATGTCAGCGACGAATTTTTGGAAAAATACGGCATCGGTAAAGGTTTATCGAATCTGGTGGAACACGGCAAAGCCGACCAGATTTATCAGGAACTGGTGCAAAGTGCGGCGATTTCTGACCACTTCGCCGGCGGCACTATCGGCAATACTATCCATAACTATTCAGTGCTGGCGGACGACAAATCAGTGCTGCTTGGCGTGATGTCCGCCAATATCGCCTTAGGCTCGCCGGCTTATCATTATCTGTGTCATACCAGCAGCAAAGTAGACATGAATCATTTACAGGGCGTGGCTGGCGATATCGGTCGTGGTATTACCATGATCACGCCGGATGGCGAGCGGACTTTTGTAATTGACCCGGGCGCGATGGATGAACTCAGTGCCGATGCTATTCCGGAAGATATTATTGCCAAAGCCGCAGCGCTGGTGCTGAGTGCCTATCCGCTGCGCGCCAGCGGCCAGCCTATTCAGCAGGCGATGCTGCGCACACTGGAGCTGGCCAAACGCCACGGCGTGCCGGTGGTGATGAGCCTGGGAACCAAACATCTGGTGGAAGAGCATCGCGAATTGATTCTGCAAACCGTCACCGACTATGTCGACATGCTGGCGATGAATGAACTAGAAGCCGCAGCGCTGACCGGCATTACCGACCCGCTGCTCGCGGCCGAAGCGGCGCTGGAGCTGACTGATATGGTGCTGGTCACGGCCGGCCCGGAAGGTTTGTATCTCTGCGGTTACACCGATGCCAGCGTGAAGCGTGAGACTACTAACCCGATTAAATCCGGCGCTTTACCAGATTACAACGAATTTGAATTCAGCCGGCCGATGCAGAAAAAACACTGCGCTGAGCCGCTGAAAGTCTATTCACACATCGACCCTTATTTGGGTGGCCCAGAGCGGATTAAAAACACCAATGGTGCCGGCGATGGCGCTTTAGCCGCGATTTTGCATGACATTGCCGCCAATCATTTCCACCGTCATGCGCTGCCGTTATCGAGTAAACATGAGCAAAATTGCCTGGCTTATTCATCTTTTGCGCAGATCTGTAAATATGCCAACCGCGTCAGTTACGCCATTTTGAATCAAAGCGCACCACGTTTGTCTCGTGGATTACCGGAAAAAGAAGACAGTCTGGAAGAGGCTTACTGGGAGCGTTGAGTTCCCTGTTTTTCTTTTAGCAACAGGCAAGACGCAGTGATCACACCAGATCTATACAATTTGGTGCGATAGCCGCACCTTGCCCTGTGTTGGCCGCATGCTTCTGTACACAGAGGCCGGCGTCTTTATACTTGGCGGATTTTTCGGCGCTTTGGCGCCGGAGCCCGATTGCCTTGTTCATGGATGCTACATGTCTGTTTTAAAATCTCCGTTATTCAGTTCTCTGCTGCTGCTTGCAGGTACTGTTGCCACTGTCCAGGCCGCTGAGCCGTTGTCTATTCCACGTGTCACACCGGCTATTGTTGTGGACGCTGAGCTTAACGAGCCGCAGTGGCAACAAGCCCGTGAAATGCCGATTTTGTATAATACCTGGCCTGCAGAAAACACGCCGGCGCCGGTGAAAACCATGGCGCGGGTGATGGAAGACGGTGAGTTTTTTTATATCAGCTTTGTGGCCGAAGACCCGGACCCAAGCCAAATCCGCGCTTTTTATCGCGACCGCGATAAAATGTGGGATGACGACAGCATCGGTATCAAACTCGACACCTACCACGATAGCAAACTGGCTTACCAGTTTTTCGTTAATGCCTTAGGCGTGCAGGGCGATGCCATTGAAAATGAGATCACCAAGACCGAAAGCGACGCCTGGGATGGCATCTGGCAAAGTGCCGGTAAAATCACCGCGACCGGTTACCAGATTGAAGTCGCCATTCCGCTGCGGTTATTAAACTTTAACGACCGGCTCGACCTGCAACGCTGGAAGCTTGAATTACTGCGCTTTTATCCGCGTGATGTGCGCCATCGTTTATCAAGTAATAAAATCCTGCGCGAAGACCCGTGCTGGATTTGCCAGATGCAGACAGTCGAAGGCTTTCGCGGCGTACAACAAAGTAATCATTTTACCTTAGTGCCGTCTTTGGTGATGGGCGTAGAGCAGCAGCGTGATGTGACGCCACAGGGCAACAGCGACTGGCAAAGTGACCGCAATATCGAGCCGAGCCTCGATGTGAAATGGGGCATCACGCCGGATATCAGCCTCAATGCCACGTTAAATCCGGATTTCTCCCAGATTGAAGCCGACGAAGCGCAAGTGTCGATGAATGATACTTTTGCGCTGTTTTTCGACGAAAAAAGGCCGTTTTTTCTCGACAATGCCGACTATTTCAGCTCGCCGCTGGATTTGGTGTACACCCGCAATGTGTCATCGCCGGATGCCGGTCTGAAGCTGACTGGTCGCGTCGACCAGCAGTCTTTTGCCGTGTTCGCTGCTAATGACAAAGACACCACTTTTATTATACCCGGCAACATCAGCTCGGATTTAGGCTACATCGATGCAAAAAGCGATAACGCCGTGCTGCGTTATCGCTATGATCTGAACCCAAAACTGTCGCTCGGCTGGATCAGCACGCTGCGCAGCAGCGACGATTATCACAACTATGTGCATGGCCTCGATTTGAAATATCAGGCGACGGCACAGGACAAAGTGGTCGCGCAGCTGCTGCACAGTGACAGTGCTTACCCGCAGCAGTTGGCGGCGCAGTTTGATGGCGAAGCAAAGTTGCGCCTTGGTGAGGATTTGTCCGGTGTCGGTCAGTATCTGGCGTATGAACACGAAAGCCGCAGCTTTGTCTGGTACAGCCGCTATCTGGGGTACAGCGAAGATTTTCGTGCCGATATGGGTTATATGCCGCAAACCGACTGGAACAAGTATGTGCATGGCGCTTCATATCAGTGGTTTTCGGATACCAATTGGTGGAACAACATCGAGCTGCGTGGCGACTGGGATATCAGTCATAGCCAGGCTGGTGAGCTGCTGGAAAAAGAATCTGAAGCTGAGTTAATCCTGCATGGTCCTTTGCAGTCTGAACTGTCGTTGATGCTGACCGAACGTGACCGCGTTGGCAGCCGGCTGGATGGCAGCCGGTTAGTAGTTGATGCCAATAGCCAACTCTTTACCGAGCACACCATTGGCACTTATGCATTGGTGCAACCCTGGTCTGGTGTTTACATCGAAGTGGAATCTGAATTTGGCGACAAACTGGATTTTCGTAACAACCGCTTAGGCGATGGTCTGGAAATTGCGCCAGAGATCCGCTGGAACGCCAATATGCATGCACAGGTCGCGCTGCGTCATACCTACCGCACGCTGGATGCAGATGGTGCCGAAGTGTTTACGGCCAATCTGACGGATTTACGCCTCAGTTATCAGTTTTCGGTGCGCAGTTTTGTCCGGCTGGCGCTGATTTATTCGGATATCCGGCAGAACCCGGCGAATAATCTCGGCCCTGTGACTGAACAGTCTGAGGATTTAGGCATGCAGCTGTTGTACAGCTACAAGCTCAATCCACAAACGCTGTTTTTCGCCGGTTACAGCGACCATGCCTACAGCGACGATGAGATCCAGCAGCTAACCCGCGATGACCGCTCAGTGTTCCTGAAATTCAGCTACGCCTGGATGTTGTAGGGCGGGATTTCAATCTACACCACAAATAAAAAACCGCGAGCAGTTCGCGGTTTTTTTGTTTCAGGCTTTGCGCTTATTTTGCTTTAGCCGCCTTCTTCAGTGCTTTTTTCTTCGCGACAGATTTTGGCTTTTTCGCTTTGGTCGAAGGCCGGGCTTCTTTGTGTTTTGGTCTTAAACCTTCGATCACACGGCGTTTTAACAGCGTTTCGGTGTAGCGTTCCACTTTGCCAACCATATCGATGTCATGCGCTTCGACCAGTGAAATCGCAATACCTTTTTTGCCAGCGCGGCCGGTGCGACCGATGCGGTGCACATAAACATCCGCAGTGCGTGGCATATCAAAGTTGATGACATGACTGATATCGTCGATATCAAGGCCGCGTGCGGCGACGTCGGTCGCCAGTAAAATCCGCACCAGGCCTTTGCTGAAGCGCGACACCGCCAGTAAACGTTTGTCCTGTGGCATTTCGCCCTGCAGCCAGCAGGTCTTGAGGCCGGCTGATTCCAGTTGGCCGGCTAAACTCGCCAGCCGCTCACGGGTTTTAATAAAGACGATGACTTTGGTCATCTCTGGCTGTTGCAATAAATGTGTCAGCAGCGCGAGTTTATGCTCAGCATCGTCGGCCAGGTGGATCCACTGCTGGATCTTGCCTTTTTCCCGGCGCGGTGATTCCGCTTCAATGGTAATTGGCTCTTTCAGTGCACGTTTAGCAAAACGTTCAATCGCCACGCCTTCGAGTGTCGCGGAGAACAACATGGTCTGACGGCGGCGTCTGGCGTCACTGATGATCCGGTCCATTTCAGCGACAAAGCCCATATCCAGCATGCGGTCGGCTTCATCGAGAATCAGCACTTCCACTTCATCGCACTGGAAGCTTTCTTCGTTCATGTATTCAATCAGCCGGCCTGGCGTTGCGACCAGGATGTCATTGTTTTTTTCTAAGGTTTCTTTGTGGCTGCCGTAGTTGATACCGCCGGTGATCACGCCACAGTTCAGGCTGCTGTGTTTGGTCAACAGCTGCAGCTGTTCAAAAATCTGGAACGCCAGCTCGCGCGTCGGCGTCATGATCAGTACCCGGGCGAAGCCAGGGTCACGCCGCGGGAAATCAATCAGATACTGTAGTGCCGGCAGTAAAAATGCCAGGGTTTTACCAGTGCCGGTCGGCGCGCTGGCCAGAATGTCGCGACCTTCCAGGGCCACCGGGATCGCCTGTTGCTGAATGGTGGTTGGTTTTTCAAAACCAGCTTCAGTCAAAGCGCGCGCTAGCGCAGGGTCCAGATCAAAATCAGCAAAGCGGAGGATCTCATCCGGGCTCGTCAGGTCAGTCACAGTCAAATACCTTCTGGGTTAACTTGGCGGAGCCACGCTGTACTGACAGCTGAAGCTTCCGTTACACTGCAACCTTTTGCGCGGGGCGCTATGGCTGCAGGCTTTCGTTGTAAACAGTTTTTCGTATCACATCAGCACTGTGCGATGAAAGTCGGCACTGATGCGTTGTTGCTGGGCGCCTGGACTTCAGTGCCGGCCAGCGGCGATTGCCTCGATATTGGCTGTGGCAGCGGCATTTTGAGTCTGATGCTGGCACAGCGTACCGGGTCAATGCAGCTTATCGATGCGGTTGAGCTGGACAGTGCCGCTGCCGCACAAGCCCGGCAGAATGTCCTCGCGAGTCCATGGCCAAACCGGATCCGGGTTATCGAACGGGATATTTTAACCTATCCGGGCAGCGCTGACCACTTGGCACAGCGCAGCTATCAGCAGATCACGTCAAATCCGCCTTATTTTACTGCTGGCTTAACCAATCCGGACCGGCAAAAACAACTGGCCCGCCATAATGATCAACTGCCGTTCGCCGGTTTATTGCAGGCCGCTGCGGCATTACTTGCGCCAACCGGCCGTTTCAGCCTGATTTTACCTGTGCTGGAAGCTGATCGTTTGCTGATTTTGGCGAAAGACAGCGGCTGGCACTTAATCAGGTCACAGGCGGTACAAAGTCAGCCGGATAAAACCCCGGCGCGGCTGTTGCTGGAGCTTGGGCTTGATCCGGCCGCGCCCGAGCAGCTGCCGGTGTTGCTGGTCCGTGACGAACAAGGCCACTACAGTCCGGCCTATCGCCAGTTGCTGGCTGATTTTTATCTGAATTTTTAAGGGGATGTGATGACGACGACTTTGCCACTCTCATCAGCGGAATTTTTACAGCTGCTGCTGGCGAAGCAGCAACTGAGTAACCCGCAAAGCCGGCGCAGCGGCGCATTACAAGTCATTGAACAGCTTGGTTATGTGCAGATTGATTCGGTTAATGTCGTCGAGCGTGCCCATCATCATGTGTTGTTTAACCGGGTGAAAAACTATCAGCCGCAGTGGCTGGATGATTTATTAGAACAAAAGCAGATTTTTGAATACTGGTCACATGCTGCGGCATTTTTACCAATGCGAGATTTTCGTTTCAGCCTGTATCGCAAAGCACAGCTGCAGCAAGGTCAGAAGCACTGGTTTGCGCCGGACCACCAGCAAATGCGTGAAGTGCGGGCCCGCATTCGTGCCGAAGGGCCGCTCAAAGCGGCAGATTTTGCCAAAACCACAGAAGCCAGTGGCCCCTGGTGGGATTGGCAGCCGGCGAAAAAAGCTTTAGAGCAGCTTTTTATGCAAGGCGAGCTGATGGTGGTGCGCCGCGAACGTTTCCAGAAGGTGTTGGATCTGACCGAACGGGTGTTACCGGCTGGCACCGATTGCCGGGTGCCGGACGAGCGTGAATATGCGCAGCATCTGATTGAGCGTTTTTTGCAGTGCCACGTAGCCGGTACTGCCGCTCAAATCAGCTATCTGCGGCCTGGAATGAAAACGCCGGTGACGCATTTATTAAAAGTGCTGGCGCATAGCGGCGTGCTGCAAAGTTTTCAGTATCAGGGGCAATGTTATTACGCGGATCCCACACAATGGCAGCTGCCAGCTAAGGCGACTCAGGTTTATTTGTTAAATCCGTTTGATAATCTGCTGATCCAGCGCCAGCGTTTGCAGCATTGGTTTGGTGCTGACTATCAATTGGAAATCTATGTACCGGCGGAAAAACGTCAATTCGGTTATTACAGTTTGCCGGTATTTTATGGCACTGCGTATGTCGGCTTGATGGATGTTAAAGCGCAGCGCCACCAAGGGGTGTTGTTATTGCAACACTTGCAGCTGTCGCCGCAATGGCTGCAGAAAAGCCGGTTTGTGCAGCAGTTTGCTAAAGCGTTACAGAGCTACGCCCGTTTTAATGGCTGTACTGATGTGGTGTTAGTGCGGGCAGAACCAAAGCTACAACAGTGGTTCCACAATGAAATCAGCCCGCTGCTACAACGAGAAGCGGGCTGATGTTCTGCGCTAAAAGTGGCGAATTAGCTGGCGCTGCGCGCTTTGATCGTCTCGATAATTGGTGATGCAGCGAAGCCATTGCTCTGCGCCCATTCCACGTCACCTGAAGCGGCAACCTGACTACCTGGCAGCTGTTTGACAATAAATTCAGCGACATCTGCAGAGTTTTTCTTGATAGCAAACCGAATTAACGGTAAGCCATCGCATTGAATACCGTCATAGACGTTTTTGATCCGGATACGATTGTCTGACAGGGTTTTACGGATGCTGTTTTTATCGTTGGCAGCAACATAAGAGCACAGTGACTGGGCGATTTGATCATTCGCGCTGGCTGGGGTGATGGCAAACAGTGGGCTTACTACAACAGCGATTACAGACAGTGC
>Ga0247724_1000312_pt1 | contig 12080 bp, 17 predicted proteins | sample OKSTACKMC2E_FD_182776 | JGI IMG/M metagenome (GOLD analysis project Ga0247724, IMG submission 182776) | Subsurface sediment microbial communities from gas well in Oklahoma, United States - OK STACK MC-2-E | ecosystem: Environmental > Terrestrial > Deep subsurface > Rock core/Sediment | place... | reverse complement strand
TTATTATCTTCAGAGTTTATATTGTTATTAATGATAAGATCTTCGGCATGATACTCCGCACCTAACTCCGCGCCGCTGAGTTGGCGATCACCCTCTAACCCTATATCTGGTGCACTCTCAAACTCCGCGCCATACTCCGCGCTAAAGTGTTGCGAAACTCCGCGCTGATAAGCATCGAAATTCAGCAAGCTGATGATGGTGTAACCGCTCTTGCCCTGCTTTGTCGTCCTGCTGATCGCCCCTTCCCCCTCGAAATGGTCCAGCGCCCGGCGAGCCTGATCCTCAGACACGCCACACGCTTTTCCGAGCGAACGAGCAGAGCAAGCCAGTTGGCCTCGATGAATGGTGAGGCGGTTGCTATTGAAGGTGACTTCACGGCTCTCGTAGGCCGCATCCAGCAGCAAATGCAGCCACACGGACTTCTTGGCTACATCCTTGTACCAGGGGGCATTCAGCATCGACGAGTAAGCGAGGCGGAAGCCATTGCGGGCATTTTCGCTCACGTTGCTACCTCTGCTGATAGGTTTGGAAATGGGGGCGCCTGCCCCCGGGAATTTGATAACGGTGTTCATGCTGCCTCCTCATCGACAGCGGGAAGGTCGATTTCTGACAGGTGGAGGTCAATGCGCCGACCAATGAACTCCATGCACGGTCTCGCCATGGAGTTGCCGATCGCCTTGTAGCGCGGGCCGTCTGCGGCCATCCGGTGCGCATCGTCATCAGGCATGTCTGGGAAGTGGCGGCGCAAATAGGCCAACTCATCTGCAATAAGCTTGTTGCGCTTAGCAGACGGGATCATCGTGTGGTTGTCTGGAAACCCCTGCAGGCGCTCGCACTCTACTGGGGTAAGGCGGCGAACTGCCATGCCTACCATCGCAGCAGGATAACCCTGCCCTACCTTTCCACCTCCGCTTGAGAGTGCTCCCGTTATTTTCCCATCCCCTCCCTCAAGGCGAACCTCTTGGCGGCTGTTCTCTGCGAAGGCAACTGCCGGCGGACACCCTGCATTCGCATGGCTGCCTGCATGTCCGCCAGCTCGCAGTGTCGGAGACATGTCCTCAGACGCATCACCGCCACAGTCCTTGGAGCTGAACGCTATCGGCACAATAGGCTGCCCTCTCCCGGTGCCATCCTCACTTGCGTCGAAGTCCTCAGCTGTAAGCGTGTGGGTGATGTTGCCAGTGACGCAAGGCGCATTCTCTCGCACCAGTTCATCCCAGTTATTGGCGGCGAAGATGACGCGCTGGTCGTGGTCTTTGATGCTGCTGTATTTTGCTAAAACGGCATTCTCCTGCCCCTGATTGCGGCCCAGCGTGTGTGCCAGCTCTACGTTGGTGTCAGGGTCTTGGGTGCCGTGGACAACCATCGTCTCAGTTTCATAGTCGATGCGGCCCATACCTCCAGCATTGAGGCAATGGGAAATGTGCCCGGTACTGGTAGCAAGAGGTATCAGGTGTCCTGCTTGTCCTTGGTTGTCGTCTGCGCCACACGTTCCAACACCGTTTGCAGTAAGGGCGGCAACTGCCTTCCCCGCTTCTCGGCTCGGCGCAGAATCCCGGCGCACGCCTTCGCACTCAAAAAGAACTTTTGCGGGATCGAACCCTTCTCGAGCACTTGCGACAACGAACACACGGCGGCGGCGTTGGGCCACTCCGAAATATTGGGCATCGAGGATCCGCCACGCGATTGCTCTTTGGGGGCCAAGCACACAACCAGCGTTTTCCCATCTGCGCCCTGGAGGGACGAGCTCGCAATCTTCCCCTGCAAGGAAGCCAAGGAATGCGCCAAAAGCGTTGTCTTTTGACGAGAGGACGCCTGGGACGTTTTCCCAGACGGTGATGCAGGGAACATCTCCAGCTGCTGCTCGTTTTTGATCAATGGCATTGGCAAGCTCCACGTACTTGATAGTCAGAAAACCACGGTCATCAGCCAGCCCCTCGCGGGCACCGGCAACGGAAAACGCCTGGCATGGCGTTCCGCCGACAAGGATGTCGGGAGCCACGACATCCCCCTTGAGGACAGCGGTAGCAATCTTGGTCATATCGCCAAGGTTGGTGACATGCGGCCAGTGGTGCGCCAGTACCGCGCTCGGGAACGGCTCAATCTCGGCGAACCACGCAGGGTTCCAGCCAAGCGGCTCCCAAGCCAGCGAGGCGGCTTCAATGCCGCTGCATACGCTTCCATAAATCATGCCACCACCCCCTGCTCGGTGTAGGCGCAGGCCTGGCACTCAAAGGCGCTGTCATTGGTGCCGGACTGCAGCTCACTGCCGCACTGCGGGCAATGGTCGAGGTCATGCGGCAAAGAATGCGGCAAGGGGTGGCCCTCACGGGCCTGGGTAGAATTGGTCATTGTTGGGTCCTGTTATGTTGCTGCCCGGTGGTGAGGCGGGCCAAGGAAATTAGGCGCTAGGCTGGTTCTCGGCGCGTTCAAGGGTGCGAGCCTCAAGCTCGCGGGCCAGGCGCAGGGCCTGGCGGTCAGTGCCGGCGGCATGAGCGGTCGAGATCAGCGGCTCATCGAGATAGAGAGCCAGCTCGTGCATGACTGATTTCAGGATGATGTTGTCGCGATCGCTGACGTGCTGGGATGCAGGGCGCGGTGGACGGAGTTGCATGATCATGGGTTACCTCCCGAGGACGAAGTTGATGAGTTTTTGCAGGGGGCGCAGTGGGCGCTCCTCGTTGTAGGCGGCCTCGTCTTCCTGGCTGAACTGGAGCAGGCCGCGCTCGGGCAGACCGGAGCCCTCCAGGATCTCCTCGACGGTCACGGGCGGAAAACCCTGCTCCAGCAAGCTCCGATTGGCCCGTTTCACGGCCCTCGCCAGGATTTGTGGCTCATGTTGAGATATGGCCTTGAGCAGGATCAGCAACGAGGTGCGGGCAAATGCGGTTTCGGTCATGCCACACTCGGCGCCTACTTCCTGCCATACTTGGCGCTGGGCTGGGGTGCCACGTACTCGCAGCGGGGAGCGGGTGCTCATATTTTCATGATCGGGGAGCGTTACTCTTCCCATGGGGTTGGTCCTCTGTGTTGGATAGAAAAGCGGGCCGGTGGTCAGGCGGCGATGGGCTTCAAATAGCCAAGGTCGATCAGTCGTCGGGTCAGCCACTGCTGACCTTTGCCGGTCACCATGGGCGTGAAAGTAGGGACTGTTTCATCGTTGTGGGTGCGGGTGCCCTCCTTGACGGTGAAGTAACCGCGCTCGATGTAGTCCTGGAATGGCAGGTTGTGCCGGTTCCCGCCACTCATCAGGATGCGATGCTCACGCAGCGCCCGAAACAGCACGTTCTGGCCGAGCCCGACAGCGCGGGCGTAGTTGCCGATATTCACGCCCTTGTCGTCACCGGCAACGCGATCGGCAAATGCCACCTTGGGTGCCTGAACCACCAACAGATGGTTTTTCTGCTCCACTTCCAGCGCAAGGCGTCCGGCCTCAAGCAGCGCGGCGGCATAGGTCTGCGGGATCTGCGGCCCCTGCTGGGATTCCAGCTCCTGCCAGCGCTTGATAATGGCCATGCGCAAAGCTGCGCTGTAGCCAGCCACCAGACAGAGGCTCTCCTCCTTGGTCAGCAGGTAGGATTTATCGTTAACAGTGAATCCCAAGTTATTGATTCTTTCGGAGAATTCAATTTTGAGCTGGTCGGATTCAATGTCTTTCCCGAGTTGATAGAACATTTCACGAATATCACGCATGACATTGGAGTGTTCTTTCCCGGTCAGCTCGGCAATTTCCAGGCTGCTCATGGTCTGGTCGTTGTTGTTGATAAGGCTCAGATTGGTCATGGTCTTGGGTCCTGTGGATGGTTGGGCAGCTGGTTAGGCGGCCTGCTGGGTAGAATGGTCTTGCTCCTTGATCAGGGGGTAATCCTCCAGGCCCAGCCGCAGCTCGCCGTTGCTGGCGATGACAAAGCTGACTGCATGCTGGGCAGGGATCACCTCCCCCCACTTCACGGCAAGACTGCGGGAAATACCGATCGCTTTCATGGCGCGGGCCATATTGCCGAAATAGCCGATTACTTCATGTTTCTTCATTGGTCTGGGTCCTGTGCATGGTGACATGCAAATGATGTCCTCTATAGAGAACGATGTCAATCTTCAACGTCTCCCAAAGTGATCAGTCAAGGAATTACAATTTAGTCTCTAAAGAGAACAAGAGGTTATTGATGAAAACTTTCGGGCAACGCCTTGAGGAAAAGCTGCAAGAGCTGAATATCAGCATGTCTGAGCTTGCGCGACGTACCGGTTTATCCAAGAGCGTGATCAGCAACACCATCAATAACCCGAATCGTGAAATGCGAGTGTCATCCCTGATTTCCATTGCCAGGGTGCTGAAGGTTGATCCCATATGGCTATACACCGGCCGCAGCAGTGGTGATCTGCTGAACGACATTCAGTTCAACTCGGATAAGGTGCCGGTCTGGACCCTGGCTGACGTGGGAAGTCTGGCAACGGATATGCTGCCGAACATGGATAGCGGGCGGTATGTAGTGGCAGAGAACCAAAGCCATAGCATTGCCATCGAGTCCACAAACGATCATCTCTCAAAATCTGGCATTGTGGCCGGAGATATCTGCATATTCAGCCTGGCCGATCGCACCCCAGAAGAAGGTGCCGTAATGCTGATCAGGCTGGAAAAGAGCGGCCAAGCACGCCTGCTAAGGGCGATGTCCGGAATTGATGGGTGGGTTTACGGCGTAGATGATCCCAGGCTTGGCACGGTCACATCCAGTGAGGCTATCGTGCTTGGTAAGTTGTCAGAACTGAGGCGCAGCGAGATAAAATAAGGAGTAATTGCAGTCATGGAGGTTTCTGATGTGCTGTTGTTGGCCGTACTTGGAATAGGTGCCTACGTTTGGTTTAACAACAAGACGAAAACAAAGGATGTGACCACCATACGAGAGAGTCACACAGTAAAAACTCCAACTGGGCAAGTCACCTACGAAAGGGTCAGGGAAACTGATTCGCGAAGTATGGACTGGAAGAAAGAGGGGGTTGATAGATTCATGAGTACCCACAAAGGCCAGCCATGCTCAGCGCCAAACATTGATCAGAAGGCTGTCACGGCCAACACGCCCCAACAAAAGACTCTTATGAGCCAATCGCCTTCCAATGCGGCAGGCAATAACCTGACAACCACTTATCATGACGTCACGCCAAAGGGTGTGACCATAGAAGCGGTGAAGGTCACCAAGATCACCAACCAGAGCAAGGTTTGCCAGAAGTGCAACAAGTCTCTATCACGCTCAAATTTCAGACCAAACCCAAACAGCAGTGATGGACTGACGAAGTGGTGTTCATCATGTATGGATCTCTCACATACTGATGACCGCCACCACAAAACCTGCCCCCACTGCCAAAAGCGCAGGTTAAAAACAAATTTTGACAAGAACAGCAATCAGCCTGACGGGCTAACAAAATGGTGTCGCTACTGTATGGCGGCATCTAAAAAGTAACCTCTGATGCATACCTCTGTGTGAACCCGCTTCGGCGGGTTTTTTGTTGCTCAAAAAAAATGTCGTTTATTTTAGAGATCGATGTTGACCGCTCGTTCACTAAAGATTACGATTCCCTCATCGTCCTCTTGAGAGAACGACCAAGACCAAAACAACAAGGGGCAGCGTGGAAGGCGGCCAATCGTGGTGAAGGTCTTGGGAAACCTCCCGCTCTGGCGGAGTAAAAGGCCAGAACACAACTGGGATTGCATTCCTAACTGGACTTAGGGCGTCAAACAAAACGCCCGGAAGACACACTTGAGTGAGTGCAATCCACAGTTGTGGCGGTGGCCCAGTCAAGGATACCTACTCCGGAGGGTACGCCACAGCAAACCGTCAGTTGGGCAAGTCGAAAGACCTCAGCGCTGACGCCGGATAGGGTAACCGGCAACATCGGAGATTCGGCAAGTGGTATGCCACCTCATTTGGGATGAGGGCTTCACAGGTTCGATCCCTGTATCTCCGACCAAATTTCGACAACCAGCAACAGGACCCGGCCCCTGACCAGGGCAGAAGTGAAGCGCCTGACCAGCGCGTAAGAACGACAAAGCCCGCACAAGGCGGGCTTCGAAGGACCGGGTACCACCCGGTCAGTGAAAGCTGAGGGACCAACCCCAGCAATCAGGACCCAGCATGACGAATCACGTGGGAATTAGCGAGGACCAACTCGCCAATAGGAGTGAATGTACCATGACCAAGCGCATTTTTTCTAGGGCCGCGAAAAGCGCAGACCAGATCATCGCCGCCATCGCCGACCGCCTGAACGGCAACGCCGCCCGCCGCCGAACCATCAAGCAACGCTTGACGGTTGCCATGATGGCCACCGAGCGGCACCAGCTCGTCGCAGCCCGCACCGCCCAGTCTGCCAAGGTGCGCACCCTGACCGCCATGAAATGCCGCGCCCTCCTCCACTGGCGGGCCGAGTTCCACCGCAACGCCATCTGACCCGGGTCTGGCGCTTCCCTCATAGCGCCGTAGCCAAAGCCTCTTTCTCAAGCACCGCAAGGATGCTTTGGCTTCTTGCAACCTGAATTCAGCGTTGCACCGCTCTTTAACAACTCGGAACCGGCTCACAACCACGAATCCCGATGCCGGTAGGGATGCGCCGATACCCCGTTCTATCCGGAAGGCGGCGCGTGAACGTGAAGGAGTTTTTCACCAAGACCATGAGCCTCTTGGCTCTCAATAACGAGGACCCACCATGTTTGGAAAAATGTTTGGCAAGAAAGCAAACGCGGCCAAGGCCGAAATCAAGAAGTTTGAAAACCGCGACCTGATGGAAGCGATGGTTGGTGGTTGCGCCCTGGTGGCATTTGCTGATGGTGAATGCGAACAGGAGGAGGTCAAGAAGATTGACGAGCTGCTGCGCACCAGCAAGGCGCTCGAAGGCTTCGGGGCTGAAATCACCACCACCCTGAACCGCTTCTGCGAACGCCTCACCGCCAGCTACCGCGCCGGCCGCATCGAGATCCTGCGGGAAATCGAAGAGATCAAGGGTGACCAGCGCGAGAAAGAAGATGTGCTGATCGCAATGCTCACGGTCGCCGAAGCGGATGGCGAGATCGAAGAGGCTGAGCGCAAAGAGCTGGACGTGGTAGCGCAGCGCCTGGGGATGCGCCTGGACGATTTCCTCTGATGGCGCGGGGCCGCTGGTTAGCAGCCGGGGCCTTCCTGCTGCTGTCTGTGGGCGTGGACTTCAGTTCGCGCCTCCTCTCCATGGCTGCTGATGCGATGTTGGTTGGGGTGGCTGTCGCCATCGCCTGGCCGCTCATCAAACGCAAGTCATAACACCCGGGGCCTGGCAACAGGTCCCATCCGAAGGCGGCTCCGGTAATGCCGTGGCCGCCTTCGGATAACCACCACAGGACCCAGACCATGAAACCACTGACCGTCGCCCAGGTAATGGGCTTTCGCGGCGCGATGGTGCCACCCACCCGCCGCAAATATGACGTAGACGCCGCCCCATCCGCCGAGCAAAAGCGGATGGCCAAGACCAAGGCCGCCACCCGCCGCGCCATCGAGGAGTATCACGAAGCGCGAGCCCTGCAACTGGAAATGGAGATGCAGCCATGACCAACGAAACCGCCCTGCTCGCCCTGCTGGAGAGCCGCGAGGCCGAGGCCAACGCCAAGGCCGAGTGGATCGCCGAGTGGATCGCGGCCAACCGCCCACTGCTACTGGCCGGGATGCTTGAAACCGACCCGGCCACCATGCTTGGCGAGCTCAACGCCGACCAGCACCGCCACTACAACCAGGCTATCTGGCTGCTGATGCACGAAGGCCGGCAAGCGCCGCTGATGCAGTTCATTGACCAGGTGGTCGATGCCGGGCTGGCAGAGCTGGCTCAGGCCGCCTGGCGCAGTCACCTCGCCGCCCTGCACGATGCCATGAGCGACGAGCAGTGGGATCGGTACCAACACAGGAGCGCAGCATGAAACAGCACACACCAGGGCCGTGGGTGGTGAAGGAGTGGCAGCATCTAGATACTGATGGCTCAGTGGCAGCCTGTGGCAGCCATGTCACCGCAAAGCGTGGAAAGCACGATATTGTCATCTCCGCCAGCACGATTGAGGATGAGGATGAATCAGATCTCCACCTGATAGCCGCCGCGCCAGACCTGCTGGAGGAACTAGTCATTACAGTGGGCGCCCTGAAAGAGATTTGCGTCGTGCGTCAGGTCCCGCTACCCGAGTCGGCCATTCGTCGCGCAGAAGCCGCCATCGCCAAGGCCAAAGGCGGTGCAGCATGAACGCCTTCGCCGACACCTCCGCCGCGCACCCGCTTGGCCGGGTGTTCGGCCTCTCCAACGAGGAGTACCACGCTGGCCCCGGGGTCAGCAAAAGCCAGCTCGACCAGATAGCCGAGAGTCCGGCCACCTATATCTGGGCCAAGAATGCCCCGGTAGATGAGGAGAAGCTCAAGGCCTTCGACATGGGCAGCGCCATCCACTGCCTGCTGCTGGAGCCCGACGAGTTCAAAGACCGCTTCATCATCGCCCCACCGTTCAACCGCCGCACCAATGCCGGCAAGGCAGAAGAGGCCGAGTTCCTGGCCAGCTGCGCCGAGCTGGGCAAGACGGTGATGGATGCCGAGGAGGGACGCAAGCTCTACCTGATGCGCGACAGCGTGATGGCCCACCCGGACGCCCGCTGGCTGCTGGAGCAGGAAGGGCACAGCGAGGCCTCCTTCTACTGGATTGACCCCCAGACCCAGGAGCTGTGCCGGATCCGCCCCGACCGCCACCTGAGCAATCACCCCATCATGATCGACGTGAAGTCGGTGGACGATATGGGGCGCTTCGAGCGCCATGTCGAGGACTTCCGCTACCACGTGCAGGATGCCATGTACTCCGAAGGCTTCCACCGGGTGATGGGCGAGGAGCCGGAATTCGTCTTTCTGGCTGTCAGCACCAGCGTGAACTGTGGCCGCTACCCGGTGCGGGTGCGCCCCCTGACGGATGACTGGAAGGATGCGGGCAAGGACCTGTTCCGCCGCGACCTCCATCGCTTCCACGACTGCCGGGTCAACAACGACTGGCACGACTTCAAACCCCTCCAGCGCCCAGCCTGGGCGACAAGGAAAGCAGCATGAACGACGTATCAAACGTAGAGACTTTGGTGCCATTAGAGGGCAGCTCTGGCCACTTCTTCGCAATGATTGCACCCCAGCTTCGCAGCCAGGGCATTGAGGCCCTTCTGCCGTCAGGCGTGAGCTTTGAGGCTTTTGTGCGGGCCGCCGCCACTGCCATGGCACAGAACCCAGAGTTGGCAAACGCCGACCAAAAGTCAGTCATCCAGTCCCTTATCCGGTGTGCGACACACGGGCTTGTGCCGGACAACCGAGAGGCGGCACTGGTCACCTTCAAGGAGAAGCAAGGCACCAACTTCGTCCTCAAAGCGCAGTACATCCCCATGGTTGACGGCGTGCTAAAGCGCGCCCGCATGAGCGGTCAGATTGCCGTCATTGCCGCCAAAGCCGTGTTTGATGGCGACGCCTTCGATTACTGGATGGACGAGCAAGGTGAACACATCAACTACCGCCCCACCTTCAAAGGCCGGGGCGAGTTCTCCCTGTCTTTCGCTTTTGCCAAGCTGCACTCAGGCGAATTGATTGTCGAGGTCATGCCAAAAGAAGATATCGAGCGCGTCAAAAGTGCCAGCAAGACCGGTAATAGCGAATGCGGGGCTTGGGCCAAGTGGTACGACAGGATGGCGGTAAAAAGCGTCCTACATCGCCTCGCCCGACGTCTCCCGTCCGCATCAGAACTGGTTACCTTGCTGGAGTCTGGCGATGAGTTCGACTTCTCGCGGCAGCCTGAGAAACCCATCCCAAAACAAGGCGGCAGCCGCACCCTGGATGCCATCCGCGGCCAGAGTACCGAATCGGTCACCCTGGAGCATGAGCAGATGGCCGAACCCGCCCAGGCGGACCACGCCAACGCCTACGCCGACCACTGCGCCGCCATCGAGGGGGCATGTGATACCACCGAATGGCAGCAGGCCTACACCACCGCCTGGACCTGGGCCAACGAAACCGGCGACCAGAACATCATCGCAGGTATCAAGCAGATCGCCGGCGAGCGCAAGAAGCAACTCAGTGCCGGGAACGGCGCCCAGCAATAACTCATCAGGCCCGCACTAAGCGGGCCTCTTCATATCCAAGGACCCGCCATGACCGAACAAGCCAAAACAGAGACAACCCAGGCCCAGCTGGTTGTCATCGAACCCACTACCGCCGTCGCCCTGTTCACCGAGGGCCAGGGCGTGGCTGAACTGCTGGCCGACATTCGCCAGAAGGCAACCAGCCTGGTACCCGACATCACCACCGCCAAGGGCCGCAAGGAGATTGCCAGCATCGCCTTCTCTGTAGCCAAAACCAAAACCTACCTGGACGGGTTCGGCAAGGAGCTGACCGACAAGTACAAAGAGATCCCCAAACGCATCGACGCCAATCGCAAGCAGATCCGCGACACCCTGGACGCCCTGAAAGACGAGGTGCGCGCCCCGCTCACCCAGTACGAAGCGGCAGAGGAAGCCCGGGTGGCAGCACTGCAATCCCGACTGGCCCGCCTCAATGAACTGGGATCCTCTGCCAGTATCGAGATCGCCGCCGCCGACCTGCAGGTCATGCTGCAGGAGGTCGAGCAGAACGCCCTGGACGACTCCTGGCAAGAGCTGCTGCCCCAGGCGACCGTCGCCAAGGAGCTCGCAACCAAGCGCCTCGGCGAGGCCCTGGCAGCCCGCCAGAAGTACGAAGCCGAACAGGCAGAGCTGGAACAGCTGCGCCAGAAGCAGGCCGAACAGGATCGCATCGACCGCGAGCGCCTGATAGCCGAGCAGGCGGCGGAGCAAGCCCGCCTTCAGGAAGAGAATCGCCAGCGCCTGGAGCGTGAAGCCGCCCAGCACCGCGAGCAGGAGGCCCAACGCCAAGCCCAGGTCGCCCGTGAACGTGAAGAACAAGCCCGGCGCGATGCCGAAGCCGCCGAGCTGGCCCGCCAGCAGGCCGAAGCCAACGCCGCACGCATGGCAGAGGAGGCTGCTGCCCGCGCCGCAGAGCAAGAGCGTCAGCGCATCGAGCAGGAGCAGGCACGCAAGCAGCAGGAAGACGAGCGTCGCGCCGCCGACATGGAGCACCGCCGCACCGTCAACAACGCCATCCTGATGGACCTGATGGGCCTAGGGATCGATGAGGGGAAAGCCATCAACCTCATCAAGCACATCGCCAGCAACAAGATCGACCATCTGACCATCAACTACTGATCACCCGCCCCGCCGCCAACGGGGCCCTTGCACTCCCAGAGGACCAACCATGACCACGCTGAACCCCAGCGAGGCGACCAGTCTCGCCCTGCACACCCTCACCAGCCAGATCCGCAACATCCTGCTGATGCCGGACGGCCCGGCCAAGGCCGCCATCGGCAGCTTCGAAACCCTGCTCACCGCCAACCTGACCATGATCAGCGAGGCCGCCAACGCCCACATCAACGAGTTCAATGTCCTAGTCGGTGAGCTGGAGGCGCGGGATAGCGAGCTGCTCACCCAGGCCATCCTGGTCAGCGAGCTGCGCCAACAGGCAGCCGAAGCCGAGCAGCGCATTACTACCGCACGACAAGAAGGCGCCACCGGGTTGGAAGCCAAGGCCGACGAGCTCTACAAGGCCCAGCGCGCCCTGAACGATGTCCAGACCAAGTACGGCGCCCTGCAGTACGCCACCCGCCAGCTCGAGCGTCAACTGGCCGACCTCAACGCCATGGATCCGGCAGGCATGAAGCGCCGCATCAAGGAGAAAAACGAGCTGCTGGAGGAGCAGCGCACCGCGATCGCCAAGCACAAGAGCAATGAGGCCGCCTACCGCGCCGAGGTGCTGAAACTCGAGCGCCGCATCAAAGACCTGCTTGATGCCATCAACGAGCAGGATCGTGAGCTGGAAAGCCGCCACGGCGTCATCATGGAGCTCGAGAGCTGCCGTGATGCCAAGCTGGTCTGGTTCAAGCACCTTGCCAAGACCTACAAGGGCGAGGACGGCACGCTCTGGAATGTCTACCTGGTGGATCACGGCCTGCAGTCAAACCTCCCCTACCTCATCAAT